>Ga0335078_10010958_pt1 | contig 13429 bp, 11 predicted proteins | sample Lox_Sample_32_FD_206711 | JGI IMG/M metagenome (GOLD analysis project Ga0335078, IMG submission 206711) | Soil microbial communities from Loxahatchee National Wildlife Refuge, Florida, United States - Lox_Sample_3.2 | ecosystem: Environmental > Terrestrial > Soil > Wetlands | place: USA...
CTTCACGCATCGTCACAGTGTCGCAGGCCAGTTAACGATCTCGCCGGGGCGTTGGTTCGTGCCGGCGCTGTCCCGTGTCCGCTTGGTCACTTCACGGCCCTTCTTCTGAGGTATGAGTTGAGGCGCTCTGCCGGGTCGCTCTCGTCGAGCGGCGGCAGTAGCTTCACGTAGCGCTCGGTCGCCTGAAGCGAGCTGTGTCCCATGAACTCCATCAGCTCGCGGAGCGTGTACCCGGCCGCCATCAGGAAGCTCGCATACGTGTGCCGGCACTCGTGGAGGGTGATCGGCTCGAGCCTCGCGGTGGCCCATCGCTTCCGGGCGCGCTCGGCGATCTTGCCGGAGGTGACGGAGACCGCACTCACCGCACCATTTGCCCTCCGTCCCTGCCGCATGAACTCGCCGAGGAGAATCGGGCGCAGCGGCTCCGCGATCGGCGGGCGCCGACCGGTGCCGGCTCGGCTCTTGGCCTTCCGCACGACGAGGCGGTAGCCGTCGAGCTCGACATCCGGCCAGTCGAGTCGCTTGATCTCAGCTCGTCTGAGCCCGGCGTAGAACGCGAGCGCGTACGGCACCGCGTCGGCGGGACCCAAGGCAGCGATGAGGGCGGCGGCCTCGTCCGCATCGGCAACCCTTGTGCGCGGCTTCTCGTCGTTCGGCGGCAGCTCGATGCCAGCGAGCGGGTTGCGCTCGACGAGGCGACGTGTCGGCCGGCTTGCCCATCCGTAGATGGCACGGGCAACCGCGAGATGGTTGGCAATACGCGAGCGCGAGAGGCTCTCACGGCTCAACCGGTCGACCCAGGTTTGCCACTCGCGGTCGTCGATCTCGCTCGCATGGCGGGCGCCGAACTCGGGCGTCAGGACGTAGCGCAGCGAACGCTCGTAGCCCTCGAGCGTCGTCGACGAATACCCGGTGCCCTTCCTGCCGCGGCGGCGGCCAACCGCGCCAGAGTGGACGCCGTCGAGCCATTCGCTTGCCAGCTCGCCGAAAGTGGGCCCAGCCGCGTCGGCCTCCGCGACCGCCTCGTGGCCCTTGATCGTCGAGGCGAGCCAGCTGAGGGCCTCCGCGCGGTCCCCGAATGTCGCGGACCACACCATCCCCTGTTTGCTCGAATCCCAGCGTCGCCCCCGATAGGTTGGCCGGCAGCGGCACCGAACGTCGGACGAACCCGCCGGACAGCGTGCTTGATGGCGGACATAGACGCCGGCCGTCTTGGTCTTGCGGTACTCGGGCACGATGCTCTCCTGATCCGGGTCCGACCAGCCTACGCCCGGCTCAGGCGCCATCAAGCACTCTTATTGAAGAACGAGCGCGAGTTGTCTCGGGCCCAGCGCCGGAGCTCCTCCGGCGGCACCTGGACCAGCGCCCCGCATGGCACGACGCGGATGAACGGCTGGACCCGGCGCTCGAACGTGTCGACGCTCATCCCGAGGGCAGTCGCCGCCTCCTCGCGCGTGTACAGAATGCGTTCGACCGCAGCCACTGGTCGCTCACGCCGCTTCGCCGACATCGCTTTGGAATGGTAGCCTAATTGCGCTAATCACGCTACTGTTGATCGGAGCGAATTGACGGATCAAGAGCCAGATGCACCGGAAGATCCGTGGCTGACGCTGACGGAGATCGCCGAGGAGCTACGCATGAGCCCGGCGACGATCCGCTCGTGGATTTCCAAGGGGACGCTCCGAGCGATGCGTGCCGGTCAACGGAAGTGGCTCGTCCGCCGCTCCGAGCTAGACCGTATGCTCGCCGGCGCGGACATCGCGGAGCCTGACGACGCGGCGGACGCGTCTGACTGGCGTACTTTCGACACGATCGCGCCGCCGCATCGCTCGCCGCACTGGACGAAGCCCGAGGCGCTCGAGCACGTCTCGCCCGGGGGTTGGCTCGGGGTCGCGGAATCGGCATGGCGAGACGCGCTCCGCGCTAGCGCCTCGGCGCCACCGGACCGGGCGTTCATCGTGCGGATCAAAGACATCGCCGATGCGGCCGCGCGCAAGGCGGCAGCCCTGGCCGACCTCGGCGAACAGGAGCCGGGTCCGTGGTGGCAGCGCCAGTCCGGGTTGCCCGGCGGGGTGCTGTCTTATGAGCTCCGTCCCGGCGGCAATCGACCGGGACCAGCCGAGCTCTGGGTGCGGTTCGATCGAGCCGTCGACGAGCTCGGTCGCGCGATGGCTGAGCACTCCGTGCCAGCGGAGCGACGGGCGCTCGAGGATGTCTCGCTGGTCCTGCACGAGATCGTCGACACGCTGCTTGAGCAGGAAGGCCGCCAATGGCCGGCTACACCTAATGAGCCGGACGCAAGCGACACGGACGCCGCCGAGGAGACCGGATGACGTCTGACCTGAAACGGCCCGCAGCTTGGTCCGCAATTCCGCGCGGCGGACGGACGGGTTTGCGGACCGGCTCAAGTAGCCGTCCGCCCCGCCCGCACAGGCTTTTTCTGATCCTGTCGCCCTCTTGGTGGCAGCTGACTACCCGCCCTCCACGTATTCGTTCGGGTAGTCAGCTGCCAGTCGAAGCCGGGATGTTCATCTTCGGGCGGGCGGGGCGAACGGAGAGCGGTAGCCAGAGAGCTCAGGTGGCAGGGCTCTGATGGGCAGGGAGGCGGTTTCAGGGCCTGGGGCGCTGAGGGTAGGGCGGTTCATCGGAAAGGTCGGGGTCGTGTCGTTGCCGGCGGTCGAGGCTGGGCTTGATCTCGATCAGCGGGTCGTGCGGCGGCATGTCGCGAAGCTCGAGGCGGCGGGCTGGCTGGAGCGAGCGCCGTGGGTCTGGGGCGAGGGATCGGTCGCGTGGCTGACGAGCCTCGGCGTCGAGAGCTCGGGACTCGGCGGCTTGCGAGCGGTCAAGGCGCCGCCGGCCCCGACCACGATCGCGCACGGCGTCCTCGTCGGGTGGTCAGCCGCTCGGGCGGAGAAACGTGGCCGCGAGTGGAAATCGGCGCGCGAGCTCGCGCTCGAGCCCGACCGGTGGGAGGTGACGATGGGGTGCGAGCGGGGTTACACGAAGCAGTTGCCCGACCTCGCGGTGTGGCTGAAGCGCTCCGGCCCACCGATCGCGCTGATCTCCGAGAGCGGCGGGCGCCGCGAGGATCGCCAGAAGAAGATCCTTGAGGGCTGGCGAAACGCCGTCTACGCCGGCCAGTACTCCGCGGTGCTCTACGACTGCGCGAATAATTCAGTCGCGCACTGGATCAGCCGTCTGGCCGCGAAGGTCCGGCTCACGAGGTCGGAGTTCGGCGTGGTCATCCAGGCACGCGCGGACGAGATCGCCGCCCTCGTCCGTGCAGACGCTGAGACCGAAGGGCGTGCCGGCAGCGAGCCTGACACCACCGCTGTCGCCGCGCCGATCGTTGACCGGCAGGTCTCAATCGAGATCGACCCGGCGTCCCGGTCCACAGCGCCAGTGCAGGTCGAGCAGGGGACGCCATCGGGTCTACGGCCCGAGACGCCGGAGGAGGAGGCCGAACGACAGCGGCGCTATCGAGAGATTTTCGGAATCCCCGAGCCAAAGCGCCGCCGACGATGGCGACGCTGAGCAACGACCCATGTGCTGGCCACAAGGAGGGCGCTCAAGGTTCGGGGGCCAAGCCTTTCCTTTGTGTTCGCACGGGCATCGCTTCCTGACGCCTGTTGGCTGCTGTCCGTTTCCGGTCGCCGTCGGATGGCCTGTCAGGCCCCGCACCATGGCCCGTTTCGTGGCCGACCAGAAGCGCAGTTCACGCCTGACCCGCGCCAGCGACGCCGCTCGCGAAAATGGTCTCGCTGCGCTGGCTCGAACCGGCATCGGGCTCATCCAGCAGCCGGTTCGGAGCTGCACCTCGTCATCCGGAGCACTGGAGAACTTCGCCGACGCCGCGCTGAGCTTTCCCAGGAACGGAGCACAACCCCGACCGGACCGATCCTTTTCGGGTTGTAGCCCTCGATTGTTCGATCGCGGGTTCGTATCCTGTGCGGCGCAGTGCCGGGGCATGGCGTTACGCCAGGGATGAAGATCGGTGGTTACGTGATCACCGGCGTGATCGGTGCGGGGTCGAGCGCGGTCGTCTACGTCGCCGAGGACGCGGAGGCCGGGGGCCGCGTAGCTCTTAAGGTCTTCTCACCCGAGCTTGCTTCTGATGACCGCGTTCGCGCCTCGCTGTTCCGCGAGATTCGTCACAGCGCATCGATCCGTCACGACCACATCGTGCCGGTGATCGCTGCCGGCGAGAGTGACGGCCGCGCCTATCTCGCCTCGTGTCTAATCGAGGGGTGTGATCTTCGCCGCGCGGTCGCGCAGGCGGGTGGGCGGCTGGCGCCTGCGCGCGCGTGCGCGATCTTGAGTCAGGTCGCGAGCGCGCTCGATGCCGCTCATGCCGTGGGGATCGTGCACCGTGACGTCAAGCCGGCGAACGTGCTGTTGGAGCGGGTCGGCGGCATCGAGCGTGCGTACGTGTGTGACTTTGGGCTGGCACGTGATATGGCGGAGCCAGCACTCGCGGGTGGGGAAGGCCTGGTCGGGACGCTGGCCTATGTGGCGCCAGAGCAGATCCGCGGGAACCGCGTCGACGGTCGTGCCGATCAGTACAGCCTCGCGTGCGTGTTGTTTGCGAGCCTGGCCGGCCGTCCACCGTTTGTCCGCGAGACCGACCTCGGTGTGGTCTACGCCCACTTGGAAGAGCCGCCGCCGCGGTGCTCGACCCTATGCGGTGAGCTGCCTGCCAGGGTGGACGACGCCATCGCCCGCGGGCTGGCGAAGGATCCGCAGGAGCGCTATCCCTCATGTTCCGAGCTCGTCGCCGCGGTCAAGACCGCACTTAAGCCACCCCGGAGAGCCAGCGCTCGTGGCGACCGGCGGCGGGCGGTGGCGGGCGCGATCGTCGCCGCTGTGATCGCGTGTGCGTTCGCCGTGGCGGCTTGGGCGTCGTTGGCGACGTCGGCCCGGTCGCGCCACGCTGCGCTGCATTGGAACGAGGTCGGGCTGCTCGATCCCGCCAACGGCTCCGTTCGATGGATCCCGACGGCAGGGTTCGTCAGCGACTTCGCGCACGGTCCCGCCGGTCATCTGGTCGCGCTCGAGCCGTTCAGCCGCCGCGTGCTCGTGATCGATCCTCGGCAACGCAGAGTGGTGCGCTCGATTCCGATCGGGATCGATCCCGGCGGTGGCCCGGCCTTCGCTGCAGGCAGGCTCTGGGTGTCCGATCCCGCGGAGCGGGAGCTGCTACGCATCGCGCCGGCGTCGGGAGCAATCGATCGCGTGGCGTTGCCGCGGACCGGGCTGACGGACAGCTCCGAAGCGGGCAACACGACCCTCGCCGCGGGCTCGCTGTGGCTGGCCGACGGGCTGTCGATGGTGGAGCGGATTGACCCGGCCTCCGGTCGCGTGATTGCCCGTGTTCCGGTTCCGGGGGCGACGAACACCGTCGCCGGCGAGGGTCAGCTGTGGGCGATCTCCTCAGATATGGGCAGTGTGTTCCGGATCGATCCTGCGACGAACCGCGTGATCGCGCGCGCCGACATTCATCCTTCGATGCAGGGCGGGGCGGTCGCGGGTGGGTACCTGTGGGTGACGCTCGGTTCTGATGGTGACGTGTGGAAGATCGCCGCCGATGGGAGCGTCGTCACGGCGGTCCACGTGGGTGGCGACCCGCAGATCGCCACGGCCAGCGCGGCCGATGTGTGGGTGGCCAATGACGCCGCCAAGTCGATCGTTCGGATCGACGCGATCACCGACGCGGTTCGCTTTTACCGGATGGCGGACGTTCCGTCGTCGGTCTCCGTCGTGGGCAGGCAGGTCGTATTCAGTACCTCCGCGCCGGAGCCTTCGCTCGCGGCGCTGCCGCCGAGCGGACCGCGCGTGATCAGGATCGTGATGCGCCAGGACTTCCTTGCGAACGCCGATCCGGCGTTGTTGCAGACGCCGGCGGTTGCCCAGTTGTTCTACGCGACCTGCGCGAAGCTCTACAACTATCCGGACCGCGAGGGCGCGGCGGGCGCGACCCCGAGACCAGAGGTCGCCACCGATCCACCCCGGGTCTCGGCGGACGGACGCACGTACTCGATCGACGTTCGGAGCGGCTTTCGGTTCTCGCCGCCCTCTGGCGAGCCGGTGGATGCCGAGACGTTCGCCCACGTGCTCGAGCGCGACCTCGCCCCGGCGGAGAAGTCGGACTACGCGGCCAGGGTGTTCGGGGACATCATCGGCGCCACGGCTTATCACGAGGGGGACACCCGCCGGCTCGCCGGCGTGACCGCGACCCCGGCGACGCTGATCATCCGCCTCCAGCGTCCGTCCATGGACCTGATGGCTCGGCTCGCGACGTCGCTTGGTTGCGCCGTCCCGAAGCACACGCCGGCATCGAACAGCCCCAATGGGCTCGGGCTGATCCCAATGGCCGGCCCGTACTACGAAGCCGGCTTCAACGCGGGTGGCTGGGAGATCCTGCGCCGAAACCCCAACTACGCGGGCACGAGGCCACGCCACCTCGACGCGATTGTGTACGAGGACACGGTGCCGGCAGGCGAGACGACCGACCGCGTGGCCGCCCGCACCGCGGACATCTACACGGAGTTCACGCCGTTTCCCTATCCACAGGACATGATGCCCGGGGCAACCCCGCCTGTCGGCACGCGGCTGTACTGGCCGGTATCGATGGAGACCCGCTTCCTTCTCGTGAACGCACGCGCCGGACCGTTCCGCGACCCGCGGCTGCGCCGAGCGGTCAGCCTCGCGCTTGATCGTCGCGCGCTCGCGGTCCTTTGGGCCTCGCGGCCCGCGCAACACCTGATACCACCGCCGCTCATCGGAGCGGCGGGCCCGGACGGCGCGGCCAGGCCACGACTGGCCGCCGCACGCCGCCTCGTCGCCGGCCGCCGAGTTCACGTGACCCTCGTCACATGTCGGATTCCCGCTCCAACCTGTGAGCAGACCGCCGAACTCGTCCAAGCACAGCTCGCCCGGATCGGCATCAACGTCGACGTCCACGTCGAAGATGACCCGTGGGCCGCCGCGGCACTCCCGCACGCACGGGTCGAGCTGCTGCTCGGCACATGGCTGTTGGATTTCGCAGACGCCGAGGCAGCGCTGTCGCCCGTCGAGCCTGGCGTGGGCGCGCCGGGCACGTTCGGCGACCTCACGATCGGCGGTCGCCTCGACGAGCTCGCCCGCCTCGATGGGGTCAAGAGGAACGTTCGAGTCGCGGGTCTTGCGCGCTCGCTCGAGCGCGCGGGCCTGATCGACGTCTACGCGCGGACGTCCTACTCCGAGCTCGTTTCCGCTCGTCTGGGTTGCATCGTGCACAACCCGCTGTTCCCGTTCGTCGATCTCGCCGCGGTGTGCGTCAAGCGTGGCTAGCGCGATCAGCTGCCCATATCAGCGAGCGACCAGGTGAAGCGCGTGCTGCTGTCGGTCGGCGCCATCGCCCCCGGGCGGGGGCCCCGGTGCACGACCACGATCCGTCCCCGCGCCGCGTCGAGTAACGCCAACCGGACGGCACCGAGCCCCCCGCGGCGATAGTCCTCCGGAACCCCGGTCACCAAGAGCGCCCCAGACGACGCCGCATCCGCCAGCGCGCGGGGCCCCGCCGGAACGAGATGGGAGCCTGCCTCGATCCCGGCGATCCGCGCCAGCGCGAGCGCCGCGCTGGCGAGCGCGCGGCTGGCGTCGCCAGCGTCCCCCCGATCCACTCCGATCAGCTCGAGCGGGAGGCGCAACCGACTGGCGATCCGGCCGCTGAGCGCGAGTGCCGCCCAGTCGTGCGCGGAACCGGTGAACGGCGTCATCACCGACTCGAACTCGTCGAAGCCGATCACGTCCGCGAGCGCGACGTCGGAGGGGCAGGCCGAGAGCAGCTCGATCGGCAGCACCCCGTCGCGACTTAGACCGACTACGACGAGCTCCACCTCCTGTTCCTGGGCGAGCCGAGCGAGGTCGCGAGCGGGATCGCGTGAGCGAAACGCCGCGCGGCGAACGGGTCGGCCGAGGATGCCGGAGGTCAGCCCCCGCACGTCCTGCGACGCTTGCTCGAGATCACCGCCGGCCGAAACGTGCCCGACCGCGAGCAGCTCGCCATCGCCCAGCGCGGCGGCCGCAGCGATCAGCGACTCCAGGTCAGTGGGAGCGCCACCGACCAGCACGCCGTGTGGGCGTTCCGGGGCCGTCGTCCCGTCGCCTCCGGCGAGGCACGCGTCTTGGCGGAGAATCGCTCCCTCCAAGCCGCGCAGACGCTCACCAGGCTCGATCCCAAGGCCATCAACCAGCCCGCTCCGCGCCGTGCGAAAAGCGGCCAGCGCGTCGGCCTGCCGGCCACACCGATACAGGGCCAGCATTAGCTTCTCCCACAGGGTCTCGCGGTACGGGTGTCCGGCGCAAAGGATCTCGAGCTCGGCGACCACAAGCTGGTGGCGTCCGCACGCGAGATCAGCTTCGATCGCCAGCTCGCAAGCCGCGAGCCGGAGATCCTCGAGCCGCGCCGCGTCAGCGCCGAACGTCTCGCGTGGGAGGTCGGCAAGTGCCGGGCCCCTCCACATCGCTATCCCGCGCCGGAAAGCAGCGGCCGCGGCGTCCGCGACCCCGGCCCCGAGCGCTTCGCGCCCCTCGTCAATCGCGGCTTCGAACCGGCGCAAATCGATCGAGGCCGCTTCGGGGTTAAGCCGGTATCCCGGAGGGCGGGTCCCGATCAGCTCACCCATCGTGCCGGGTGGGTGCTCGGGATCGAGCCGCCGCCGCAGCGTTGAGATCTGCGCCTGGATTTGCGTCACCAACGTCTGCGGCGGCGCGTCCGTCCACAGCACGTCCGCGAGCCGGTCAACCGACACCGCCTGCCCGGCGCTCAGCGTCAATATGGCAAGCACCGACCGAAGCTTGACGCCGGGCAGCGCTACATCTGCGTCGTTGCGGACGACCTCGAGAGGCCCCAAGAGGCGAACGTCGATAGACACGGCGGCAGCGTAGCGACGTCGTAGCGGCGCCATAGCGGCACGAGGCAGGATTGGACCTGCTCGACGCCGATGCCGGTTGAAGGCCGGCGCTTTGAAGAGAAGGGAGCAAGACATGTTTCGCCTCACTCGCGTGTCCACTCTTGCCGCCGCCCTGATCACGCTGGTTGCTGCCGCGCCTGCGGTTGCCCGACCGCGATACCCGTACACACTGATCGACCCCGGAACCTTTGGCGGACCGCAGAGCTTCCTTGAGCTGCCCGCAATCCCGCTCACCAACCAAGGGACGCTCCTTGGTCAAGCCGATACCAGGGCTCTCGACAGCGACTGTCCCTGCTCCGATCCCTACATCCAGCACGCGCTGGAGTGGCGAGACGGCCGGCTGATCGACCTCGGCGCGCTTCCCGGTGAGAACAGCAGCGCGATCTTCGAGCAAAACGACCACGGGGTGGGGGTCGGCTTCTCAGAAAACGGGCTCACCGACCCGTTCACCGGCAACGCCGAACAGGTCGCGGTGCTCTTCGATCACGGCAAGGTGATCCCCCTTGGAGCGCTTCCAGGCGGCCACGAAAGCTTCGCCTCCGACGTTAACAACCAGGGGCAGGTCGCCGGCTTCTCTTCGAACGGTGTCCCCGACCCGTTCTCGTTCCTGGGATGGGGCACCGAAACACGAGCCTTCATCTGGCAGCACGGCGACATGGCGGACCTGGGCACGCTCGGCGGCGCAGATACCGTTGTCGCGTTGATGAACGAACGCGGACAGATCACCGGCCAGTCGTACACGAACTCGACACCCAACGCGGCGACCGGCGTCCCGACGACCGATCCCTATCTATGGGAGAACGGGCACATGCGTGACCTCGGCACTCTCGGTGGCACATTCGGAGTGCCGAACTGGATGAACGAGCACGGCGAGGTCGTCGGCCAAAGCGACATCACCGGAGACCAGTCACCTCACCCGTTCCTATGGGACGGCCGGCAAATGCGCGACCTCGGCACGCTCGGCGGCGACTACGGCGCGGCTAACTGGATCAACGAGCGTGGCGACATCGTCGGCTGGGCGACCCCTCAAGGCGACAACACCGCCCACGCGCTCCTATGGAAGAACGGCACGATGACCGACCTCACAGGCGCCGGCAGCACGTCCTGCACCGCCGCCGCCGCGATCAACGACAGCGATCTCATCGTGGGTCACACGTGCGCCGAAGACGACGCGCTGATGTGGGAGGCCGGCAAGCAATACGACCTCAACGCGCTCATCGCGCCCTCGCCACTGCACCTGATCGATGCCGAATATGTCAACGACCGAGGCGAGATCGTCGGCCGCGGCGTCCTCCCGAACGGCGACCAGCACATCTTTCTGCTCATCCCAAACCCCGAAGTAGCATTGCCGCTTGGCGGTGCCGCAAAAGCAGACAGCCACCAGGGCGCGTTCCGGCGGATGTACGGCGGCAGTCCCAAGGCCACCGTGGTATTGCCCTACGAGATGGGCCGCAGCACCGCGCGCGACGTGCTACTCGCGAAAGACACCATCCGCTGAGGGCTCCCCACACAGAGCGCCGTCGACAAGGTCGCGGCCACCAGCGCCCCCGCAACCATCTTGCCGACGGCCACGAGGCGGGCCGGCCGAGCTGATGGTCGGTGGCGTCGTCGACGGGTCCGACGCGACCGGTCGTTTCCGACGCAGGTCGTCCGGCGCTGGTCGGTCAGCGCGGATCGGGTTGCTCCTTTGCTCGTGCAGCACCTACGGGAGGGCGAACGCGTCGGCACGGGAGGCGGGGATTGCAAGTTAATCTCCACGTCGCGCGGGTCCCAGACTGGCGGTGGCGCACATTGGGGCTGTCTTGCGATCCAGGGCGCTGACCCGGCGCGGCGTGCCGGACGCGTTAGGGTTCGCGGTGGGTGCTCACGTTCCCCGACGAGCTTGTGGACGCGCACGTTCATCTGACGTTCGCGACCCACGGGGAGAACCCGGCTGAGCGCGGGTCCGCTCGCATTCAGGAGATCTTCCTGGGACAGCAGGCGGCGGCCGGGGTCGCGCTTGTGCGCGATTGCGGATCGGTTCCGGAGGCTGTGGCGCCGCCGGCAGGGCCGGGACTCCCGCAGGTCATCCTGTGTGGACCGCTGATCGCTCCCGAGATCCCGTTTCTCGCGCATCTGCGGATGCCGGTTCCACCGGATGAGCTGGTTGAGTTCGCGGTCGACCGGGTCCGGGGTGGCGCCAGCTGGATCAAGCTGCTGGGTGATGCGCCGGGCCCGGACGGCAATATGCTCAAGGCCACGCTGACGTATCCGCCGGAGCTTGTCGGCGCGGTGTGCGCGGCGGTTCATGACGCGGGCGGCCGGGTTGCCGCCCACAGTACGGGTCCAGCTGCGTCGCAGCTGGTCGATGCCGGGGTGGACTCGATCGAGCATGGCGGCTGGCTTGACCGCGATGCCGTGGCCAGGCTTGGCGCGCGAGGTGGCGGCTGGACTCCGACGATCTCGACGGCGTTGCTGCATCTGCAGCCGATGATCGACGCCGGTCGTCCTGCCGCGCCGTTTCTCCAGCGCCACCTCGACGGGCTCGCCGCTGCACTCGCTACGGCGGGCCCGGCGGGCGTGGTGGTGATGGCCGGGACGGACGAGTGCGCCCACGGATCGGTTCGAGAGGAGGCCGAGCTGCTCCACCAATACGGCCTCACCGCCGAGGAGGCGGCTGCCGCGTGCTCGCACGCAGCCCGGACGTTCCTCACGGCGTCCTAGCACGGTCGTCCCGTGCCGGCCACATCGAGGTCGGTGCGAGACGAACTCTGCTCCCAGCCCGCTCACGGTGACGATGGTTGGTGATAGGAGCCACTTAGTGACAGGCGACACCCTCACCGGGTACGCCGACGCGCTTACGACTGTCACGGCAACCCCTCGATCGCGTCGCGCGTCCACACGGTGCGACCGCTTCGCCACAGAGGAAGAGGCCCGCGGATGACAGGCCCGAATGAGTCCGACGACAACCGAGGGCCACGCCTCGGGACGTGGTCGCGTGACTCGGGTGTCCGACGGCAGAAGCCAGATCGCCTGCACGAGTTTGCGCCGGCGTGGCTGGATCTGGGTAAAGGAACCGACGACCACAGCGTCGCCTCACGCGCCCGGCACCAGCGGCATCGCCCACCGTGGCACCGGCGGCTCTGTGTCTCTGTCCGTGCCGCAGTCGATTGAACCAGTCCTCCCGCATCCCCCCGCATTCCAGCGGGACGCGACCGCCTGCGGCTTCCCCGTTCCAAGCGCGGGAAAGCAAACGACAAGGGGATCGGAACCCGAAGCAATCTCTGAGCAAACGGCCGCCTGCGGTGGCGCCCGCCGAGTCGGCGATCCACGCGGTCCACTCCGAGAGTTCTTGCTGATCTCACCCGAGCCGTTCCAGCGGGACTCTCTGGACCGGAGTGTGCGGACACCATAGGCTCTCGCGGACCGCCAACCACCGCAACCGGAGGTGCAGTCAATGACGGACCTGAGCGCGGTCGTACAGGCGTTCTACGACAATTGGGGGGCCGGCAAGGTCAGCGAATCCCGTTCCTTGTTCACCGAGGATGCCGTGATCGTCACCCCGGCGGGGCAAATGGGCATCGAAGCGCACGAACAGATGGGGCTGGTCTTCATGGCCGCGTTCCCGGACAGCCATATGGACATCTCGCGAATGGTCAGCGCAAGCGACGAGGTCTGGGTCACGGGCATCTTCAGAGGCACACAGACCGGTGACCTCGTGAGCGAGCAGGGCACGATTCCCGCGTCCGGCAACGCGTTCGCCCTCCCTTTCGCCGAGGTGTTCACCATCCGTGATGGCCGGATCGCGCGCCAGGAGACCTACTGGGACCAGATGACGCTGATGGCGCAGATCGGGGCGCTCGCCGCGGGCTGAGCGCGCGCCGCCAACTTGCGGGTCGGTAGGCGGCCTGACGCGACGGCCGCGACCCGCATCCATGGCCGCTCGCGCACCTCGGGGCCGCCGGCGCGTAACCCGACACCGTGGAACCAGCGCAACAATCCCGCCCCGAATTCGCTGGACGTCCCCAACGGATCTCCCGGCGGCCTGGCACCGGTCCGCCTCGCGGTCGGCGCCACCGAGCCGCTCGCGGTCTTGCTGCACGTGAATGCCGCTCAATCACCGAAGCGGCCACTAGGTCGGCGTGGCTCATGAGGCGTCCAGGAGCCACGTTCGGTTGGGCTCGCGATGGCTGACGCAGCGCCTCGGACGGACGTCGCCTCTCGATGTCACGGGCCCTCGCAATGCGCGGAGCGGTTCGCCGAACGCGCACGACTCAATGTTGGACGGTTCGTTGGACTGTTTTGTCAGCCAGCCAGCGGTTTCTGGCGGTTCGTAGCGGTCGCCAGCCGCGCCCACCAATCCGCGGAATCCCCCGTGAACAAAGGGAATCCACCTAAACAACTCGATGCCGGAGGAGGGACTCGAACCCCCGACACGCGGATTATGATTCCGCTGCTCTAACCGACTGAGCTACTCCGGCGCGCCCGCGAGTGTA
>Ga0335078_10010959_pt1 | contig 13429 bp, 14 predicted proteins | sample Lox_Sample_32_FD_206711 | JGI IMG/M metagenome (GOLD analysis project Ga0335078, IMG submission 206711) | Soil microbial communities from Loxahatchee National Wildlife Refuge, Florida, United States - Lox_Sample_3.2 | ecosystem: Environmental > Terrestrial > Soil > Wetlands | place: USA...
CAGCTGGCCAGCGGCAACGTGCGCGAAGCCAGTGTCAATTTCTACCGGGCCAAGGTGAAGTCAGCCAAAGGAACGGAGACCGGTGACGATGTAAAGCAATTGGAAAAGGATTTGCAGAATGCCCAGGCCAGCAACCTCATCAACGCGCAAAGTGAATTCAGTTGGCGCAACAACGGACAAATCAATGCCGACAAAAACATTCCGGCGCCAGGCCGGAATCCGACTCTGTCGTACGACAACGCGGCGGCGGAGCAGCAATCGGCAAAATTACAGCAGGCCCAGGAAATTGGGGCGGCCCAGGTGCAGCCCTTGCGCGTGAACCTGCCGATCCGTGGCGCCGGTTACGCCTTCACTCAGGTTTTGCAGACGGAACCCGGCCAACCGATGACGATTGAAATGCGGGCGGCAAATACCAGGACCGTCAGCTGGCCGACGCGGATCCTGATACTGGCTGCAGCGTTCCTGGTGCTTTGGGGAATGGTTGCCCTGGTGTCACATTTGACGGTGCGCACCCGCCACGCATGAGTCACCGGACATTATTTGTTCGTGGTCGGCGGCGCGGCTTGTTAACTTGCCGGGGACGATGCAACTGCCACCGCAACCTTTGCCCGTTGTTTTTGTTGCAATTGCCAGGACCTGCCATGACGCCAACCCCGTTTGAAGCCGCCCGCGAAATCTACCGGAAAATCGCCGGGAACATCTCCAAAATCATGCGCGGCCAGGCTGGCCCGACCCGGCAACTCATCGCCGCGCTGGCCAGCGGCGGACATGTGCTTTTGGAGGATTTTCCCGGCACGGGCAAAACCACGCTGGCCAAGGCGCTGGCCCGCTCCCTGGACGCGCAATTCAAACGCCTCCAGTTCACACCGGATTTGCTGCCGTCGGACATTCTGGGCGTCTCCATTTTCAGCCAGCGCGACCAGCAGTTCCACTTTCACGAAGGTCCGGTGTTCACCAACATTTTGCTCGCCGACGAGATCAATCGCGCCTCGCCGCGCACGCAATCGGCCTTGCTCGAGGCCATGGGCGAACAACAGGTGAGCGTGGAAGGGGAACGCCGGAATTTGCCGGAATTGTTTTTTGTCATTGCTACGCAGAATCCGGTCGAATTTCGCGGAACGTATCCGCTGCCGGAGGCGCAAATGGATCGGTTTGCCATGCAATTCACACTGGGCTACGTGCCGCCGGAGGAGGAAACCGCCATCCTCACCGCACAACAGCACAATCATCCGCTCGACGAATTGAGGCCGTGCGCGACGCTGGCGGAGGTGCTGGGATTGAAGCGCGCCGTGGAGGACGTGCGGATCAGCGAGGAATTGAAGCGTTATGCCGTGGATATTGTTGCGGCGACGCGTTCGGCGGGGGGTGTCCAGCTCGGCGCGAGCCCGCGTGCGTCCATCGCGCTGATGAAAACCGCACAGGCACTGGCGCTGTTCGATGGATTCGATTTTGTGGCACCGGAACAAATTCAATCGCTGGCGGTGCCGGTCATCGCCCACCGGCTGGTGCTGGAGTCGCAGGCGCGGTTCTCCGGGCTCACCGCAACCGTCGTCGTGGAGGACATCTTGAAGAAGCTCAAAGTGCCGGCATAGAAATTTACGATCTGCGATTTACGATTTACGCAACCACGGGAGATTTCGAACCGGCCCGTAAATCGCATATCGTAAATCGTAAATTCAAAGTGAAGCCGATTTACAAAGTATTCTACCTGAGCTACCGCACCGGTTCGGGGTTGTGGTACCGGGCCCGGCGGCGATTTACGCTGGCCGGGCTGTGCGTGGCCGTGGGCTTGCTCGTCGCCGGGGTCGTGGGCGTGGACATGGAAAACAATGTCCTCTATCAGGAGTTCGCGTTGTTGCTCGCGTTGCTGATTTCTGCGTTTGCCACCGGCCGTTTTTTCCGCGCAACATTTTCCGCGACCCGGGTCATGCCCCGCTTCGGTACCGCCGGGGAACCGCTCGCTTACCGTGTCCGGTTGAAGAATTTGACCGGGCGGCCGCAAACGGGGCTGACGTTGCTTGAGGATTTTGCCGATCCGCGCCCGACCTTTGCGGATTGGCTGGCGTTCCAGCTTGCCGAAAACAAACGCCTGCGTCCGTTCCAAATCAGCAGGCGGCGGCGGAACAATCCGTTCCGGCAGGTCAACCCGGTGGAGTCGCCGGTGCCACCGCTGGCGCCGCGCGGCGAAACGGAAGTGAGCGTGGAACTCCTGCCGTTGCGGCGTGGAATCCTGCATTTTACCGGCCTCACGCTGGCACGGCCCGATCCGCTCAACCTCTTCCGTGCCTTCAGCCGGATTTCCGCGCCCCAAACAGTTTTGGTCCTGCCGAAACGCTACGGGATGCCGCCTTTCGCCCTGCCGGGCACCATGAAATATCAGCAAGGCGGGGTCGCCCTGGCGGCGAACGTCGGGCGCAGCGAGGAATTTGTCTCGTTGCGCGACTACCGCCGGGGGGATCCCGTGCGGCACATTCACTGGCGCAGTTGGGCCAAGGCGGGCAGGCCCATCGTGAAGGAATTTGAGGACGAATTTTTCGTCCGCCACGCCCTGGTGCTCGACACGTTTACCGATGAGCCGCACAGCGAAACGCTCGAAGAGGCGGTCTCCGTTGCGGCATCGTTTGCCTGCACGGTGTTGACGCAGGAATCGCTGCTGGATCTGCTGTTCGTCGGTGCCGAATCGTATTGCTTCACCGCCGGACGCGGTCTGGCCCGGGCCGACCGGATGCTCGAAATTCTCGCGTCGGTCCGTGCCTGTGGCGACAAGCCGTTTACGACGCTGGAACATCTGGTCATCACCCATGCGTCCATGGTGAGCGGCTGCATCTGCGTGCTGCAGCAATGGGACGAGCCGCGAAAAAAACTGGTGGAAAAACTGGTCGCGCTGCGGGTGCCGGTGCGGGTGTTCGTGATTGTGTCACCGGGAAAACCGGAATTGGACGCCGGCCCATTGCGCGAGGAGCCGGAAAAATTTCACGTTCTCGAGGTTGGGAAAATTGGGGAACAACTCGCGGGCCGGTCATGAAGGAAAACGCGCCAGCGCCTGAAACCCGCGCCGTGAAAACTCCTCCATTTTTATTGCTGGCGGCTTTGCTCTTTTGGGGCTGGCAATCGGGCCTGCTGCTCGTCGGCGCCGCCATGGGAATTGCCCTGGAAAGTGCGCGGTTCCTCAAGGCCCGCTGGGAATTGTCGGATGCCGATTTCCGCCGCATCCTGACTTTCTGCACGGTGCTGGCGTTCGCCACGGCGGTCTATGCCTTTGCTGCCAATGAGGAAGGTGGCAGCCTGGGTGGCCTCTTCCACGGCCCGGGCGCGGCCCAAAATGCCAGCGTGACTGGCGTCCGCGCTTCCAACGCATTTTTCCGCTGGCTGCCGATGACTTTGTTTCTGTTTATGTTGGCGCAATCGTTCAGTGCGCGTGAAAAAATTCCGTGGACGGCCATCTCATTTTATTCGCTTCGGCGCGCCCAGCGGGAGCTAAAATCTGCCCGTATCCCGCCCTCGGGCGTCGGTCTGAACATATCCTATCCCTATTTCATGGTGTGCCTTTTTTCCGCCGGCATCCATCCCAACACGCTCGGCACTTCGTTTTTTTGGGGGCAGTGCGCGTTGACGGTCTGGGCGCTGTGGCCGTTCCGGTCACGACGTCGCGGGATCGCTGTCTGGGCGGGCGCCCTGGTGGCGGTGATTGTCTTTGGCTATTTCAGCCAAAGCGGCCTCGGGATGATCGAGCGGGTCCTCGAAGGTTACAACCCCCAATGGTTCGCGCGGTTCCTGCGGCAAAAAGCCGACCCGATGCAAACGACAACGGCCATCGGCCAGATTGGCAGGCGGGAACTGTCCGGCCGGATCGTCATCCGCCTGTGGACCGAAGACAATGAACCGCCGCCAGATTATCTGCGCGAAGCCAGCTATCGCACCTATTATTCTCCCAGACAAAGCTGGTATGCCGGCACTTCACGAAACGATTTTGGGAACATTTCGGCTGAAACCAACCAGACGACGTGGATATTACTGCCGGGCAAGACCAACGCTGCCTCGGTCAACCTCGCCTGTTACCTGGACGGCGGCAAGGCGTTGCTGCCCTTGCCGACGGGCAGTGGCCGGCTGGAAAATCTCTACGCCTATGTCCTCCAGGAAAACAGTGAAGGCGCGGTGCTCGCCGAGGGACCAGGACTCGTCATTTTCAACGCGTTCTACGGCCCCGGCACAACAATTGATTCGCCGCCCGACACAAGCACCAATTTGCTGGATTTGGCCGTGCCGACCAATGAAACGCCGGCGCTGGAACGGGTTGTTTCCGAAATGAACCTTTCCGGACAGGACGATTCACGAACACTTCGGACCGTTTATGAATTTTTCCAAAAGCACTTCACCTACAGTCTCTGGCAGGGGCCCGGGCAACCGGAAACTACGAATGAGACTCCGCTCGCACGGTTTTTATTGACCACCCACAACGGGCATTGCGAATACTTTGCCACCGCCACCGTCCTGCTGTTACGCGAGTTGAAAATTCCCGCCCGCTACGCCGTCGGTTATGCCGTTCACGAAAAATCCGGCCACGGTTACGTCGTGCGCGAACGTGATGCCCACGCGTGGTGCCTCGTCTGGAACGCGCAGACCAGGACCTGGGAGGATTTTGACACCACCCCCGCGTCGTGGGTAGCCTCCGAAGGCAAGCGCGCGTCGGTTTGGCAATGGCTTTCCGATTTCCGGTCCTGGATCGGATTTCAAATTGCAAAATTCCGTTGGGGGCAGACGAATTTGCGGAAATACATCCTCTGGGCGCTGGTTCCCATGCTGGTTCTGCTGCTTTATCAAATTGTTTTCCGGCGTGGCCGGCGGCGGGGGCGACCGATGAGCCGCACCAGCGCTGAAGCTGGGGTATTCCGGCCGGGACTCGATTCGGAATTTTATCTGCTCGAATCGAAACTGGCCGTGCGGGGCGTGCCCCGGCAACCCGGAGAGTTGCTTTCCACCTGGCTCGAGCGCGCATTGGAAGAGCCGGCGTTGAACGATTTACGTCAGCCACTGCTGGAATTGTTGCTGTTGCATTATCGCCATCGCTTTGACCCGCATGGTTTGAACGCACAACATCGGGAAGCTCTGGCACGTGAGGTGAGAACCTGTCTGGACGCACTTTCGCAGAAGACGGGCTCAGCTTAAAACGAAACAAGACCCTCATCTCACTCCGGGTCGGGAACCGGCTCCGTTACGGCGAGGAGGCGGCTTCCAGTTGCTGGAGACTTGGTCCTACAAGGTTCCCCAGGTGAATGCCGGCCATGTAAAGCACCACGCCGAAGCCCGTCAGCAGGATCGCCAACACGATGAAGGCCCGGAAGTGCCGGGCTTCAAATTTCTCCACAGATCGGGCGAACGCCACCAGCCCGAATAGTGCCGCCACCACAATTACCGCGTCCACGCTCGCCCGTTGCCAGTAACTGCCACCCAGATGCAACCACATGCCGAACTCATCGAAGGTCAGGCCCATGGCCACGCCGTACAGGAGCGCCGTGATTTCCGCCGCCCGGCCGGTGGGCCGCCGGAACACGCTGTAGCCGCACACGACGGACATCAGAACGATGCCGTAGTTCAAATGATGAACATGCGTGCCGTGCATAAACAGGTAAAGATTCGGCATCTCGTCCGACATGATGAGGAACACGCAAATCCGCGCCATGACAAATGTCACAATGAAACCGAACAGGGCCCGCCGCGCCAGTCGGTGTGCGGTTTCCCGTCGCATTGGATGTTCGACCGTCAGCATTTGTTCGATTCAATCAGATCACGGATGGACACGGATTAAGACTTGGCCAAGGAACCTGTTCAACCATTTCGAAATCCTTCACTGATAGGTGCGGCTCGTTTGCCTGGCTGAAATTCTTTTCTCGTCTGTGTTCATCTGTGTCCATCCGTGGTTTAAATATTTTTGCCGCATGGATGTGGCTTGAATTGCTCTGGTTGAAATCCAAGCCGCGCGCCATCAGTGCCGGCGGGGGAAATGTTCCGCCAGTAATTCGCCGGCCTTTTGCACGCCATGGATGATGCCCGGCGTAAATTCGGATTTGCGGAAATAGCCGCTCATCGTGTCCACCAGCTTCCGCCAGAACTCGTCACCGCACTTCGCGTGAACGGCTTCATCGCCGATGACGGCAAACTTGTGCGAGCGTGGTGCCACAAAAATCAGCACGCCGTTCCGGTCCGGAGATTTTTCCATTCCCAACCGCATGAATTCCACCTGCGCGGCAACGACCGGTTCATCAACATGCTTGGGGCTGATGCTCACGCGAATCTGGCCGGAGGTCTTGTGTTCGGCGTCATGAATCGCGGCGACGATGTTGTCGTGGTGCAGATGTTTGGAAAATGTTCGCGGGTGCATAAATCACCAACTCCCTCCTGCACCGCCACCGCCAAAGCTGCCTCCGCCGCCAGAAAAGCCTCCACCGGAAAAGCCGCCTCCCGAAAATCCTCCTCCTCCCCATCCTCCTGAGTTCCCCCCGCTGCCCATCATCCAAACGGAGTAACCACCGCCCCGGAGTCCACCCCGTACAAATACGAAAAGTATGAAAATGAGCACGGCCATGCTGAAAACGGTCGGCAGAATTTCCTTCAAATGCCTCACATGTTCCGCCGCCGTCGTCCCGTTTCCCTGATATCCACCCTTTACCGCCGCGAGAATCGCCTGCACGCCCGCGGTCAGACCGCCGTCGAAATCACCGGCCTTGAAACGCGGAGTGATTTCCTCATCAATGATGCGTTTGCAAAGCGCATCGGGCAGGACCCCTTCGAGTCCGTAACCGACTTCCAGAAACATTTTGTGATCCTGGACAAACACGAAGAGCACCGCTCCGTTGTTTTTGCCTTTTTGCCCCACCTGCCACGACCGGGCCACGCGCACGGTATAATCGTCGATCGACGAATCCGACTGCATCTTCGGATAGATGGCCACCAAAATTTGATCTGAACTCTGCCGCTCGAAGTTTTCGAGGGTCTGGTTCAATTGCGCTGCCGTACCGGCGGAGACGACTCCGGCGTAATCATTGAAATAAACCGCCGGTGGAGGCGGAATGACTTCATCCGCCCATAGCCGTAGGCTGACAACCAGAACCAGGATGACGCAGAGGCGTCGCACGGCTTAGGGGTTCGTGGCCGCCGGGGCCGTTTGATTAAAATTGAACTGAACCTTGGGTGGGGTCTCCGCTCCCGGCGCGGCGCTGAAATACGGCTTGTATTGAAAGCCGAATGCCGAGGCGAAGAAGACTTCGGGGAAGGATTTAATGGCGGTATTATAAGCCTGGACCGCCGTGTTGAAATCCCGGCGTTCGACACTGATGCGATTCTCCGTTCCTTCCAGTTGCGCCTGCAATTCCTGGAAATTCTCCGTCGCCTTCAAATCCGGGTAGCGCTCCACCACCACCAGCAAACGGGACAAGGCCGACGAAAGCTGGCCCTGGGCCTGGTCGAACGCCGCCAGTTTGGCGGGATCGCTCGGCGCGGAGTTGGGGTCCAACTTCACTTGTCCCACCGAGGCCCGCGCGGCGGTAATTTCCGTCAGCGTGGATTTCTCAAAATTAGCGGCGCCGGAAACGGTGGCGACGAGGTTGGGGATGAGGTCGGCGCGGCGTTGATAGACATTTTGCACCTGAGCCCATTGGCTGTCCACGGCCTGCGACAATTTGACGAGGCGATTGTAACTCATGCCTGCGGCGACGATACAAAACAGGGCCACGATGCCGAGCACCGCGAGCACACCCAGAATGATGACGAGTTTTTTCATAATGACGGTCAAAGTTTAAACCGTGCCGCCGGCGCAACAATTACAAAATTCGCCTTTGTCAGTAACCGGTCACGGCGCCGCGGGTGGTTGCCAATGGAATCACTAACTACCTGATTGTACGCTGACTCGATTGACCGGACGGATCCGATGAACGGGGAATTTCGGTAAAAGGGTCTGGTTGAGTTTGGGGGTATTTTCAAAAATCCGGCCGGAACCGCAGTCGCTGACGACGGTCGGGGTTGATTGCCTTCGTGCCGGTCTCGGGACAAATCGGGCTGTTAGCTTGATTCCAAATAGCAATTGGACCTAGCATAACCCAGGTCGGCATCATGAAGACAGCACCCCAATCGGAAGTGACCGTGTTTCATCCTTCGTTTCTTTCGTGGTTTTTATTGGAGTATCCGGGGATGTTTGTCGTATTCATGATTCTGGTGCTCGTGAATGACGGGTTTGATGATATCGGAAGTGCTGCCCTTTTTGGGCTCTCTTGCCTGTTGCCTATTGCGCTGCTTGGGGCTCGGGGGCTTTCACGATTCCATACTGATGCGATCTCACCGGAAGGCCTTCACGGTCGTTCGTTTTGGGGAGTGCGCAGAGTCATCCGCTGGAAGGAAATTCGAGAGGTGCTCGCCTTCAGGTTGATTCATCTAAGATTTCTCAGATTATTTTCAGAGGTGGATGAACAGGTAACTTGGATTAGCCTGTTCCCGGCATGCCCTCAAGTTTTTCGCCGTGAAATTCAAAGGCTGGCGCCATCGGACAGTCCAATTCGGAAATTCATCGCCTGAAGTCTGTGGCGAAGTACCAAGGGGCTACGCGCTGGCATTATCCCATTTCTGCTTCATCGAATTGCTTGGTTTGGATTTAATTAATTGGTTTCCTGCGGGCGCCGATCAGAGGACGGATTCCCGGGTACGCGTGACGGTGTGTTTTCACCAAAACCGACAACGCATTGACATCTTTTCAGCAGAATGCACAGTTTCCAAGCATGGCTTTCAACTGCGTGCAAATTAAGAAGAAGACGGCGGACCTCGCCGCCAAAGGTATCTACGTCGGTACGTCGAGTTGGAAATACGAGGGCTGGTTTGGGCAGCTCTATACGCCTGCGCGTTATGAATATCGTGGCAAGGTGGCCACAACGCGATTCGAAAGGGATTGCCTGAGAGAGTATGCGGAAGTGTTCAAGACCGTCAGCGTGGATGCTGCATATTACACTTTCCCTTCTGAAAAGTATCTCACCGGGTTGGCCGACCAGGTACCGAATGATTTCCGATTTGGGTTCAAGGTGACGGACACGGTGACGATCAAGAAGTTTCCTAACCTGGCACGCTTTGGCGCAAATGCCGGACAGCCGAACCTGAACTTTCTCAACGTTGAGTTGTTTGAGAGCGCATTTCTGAAACCGTGTGAGCAAATACGGGACAAGGTCGGCGTGCTCATGTTTGAATTCTCACGCTTCTGGCCAACCGACTACGAACATGGTCGCGATTTTGTCAGCGACCTCGACAAGTTTCTTGGCAAGCTGCCTAAGGGCTGGCCTTACGCGATCGAAATGCGCAACAAACACTGGCTGGCTCCTGAATACTTTGGCTGTCTAACCCGGCACGGTGTCACACACGTTTTTAATTCATGGGATGCCATGCCACCAGTAAACGAGCAAATGGCCATGCCCGCCAGCCGCACGAATCCGCATCTGATCACCGCCCGCTTCCTATTGAAGCCAGGCCGGAAGTACGAAGAGGCTGTGAAAACTTTTCAGCCGTACGACAAGGTGAAGGAACCAAACGCGAAGGCGCGCAAGGCAGGCAAGGCGCTAATCGCCGAAGGGAAAAAGGCCACATCGGGGCGCGAGACGTTCATCTACGTCAACAATCGGCTCGAAGGCAACGCACTCGAAACGATTGACGCAATGTTGGAGGAAGGGGAATAGGCGCTGCAGGTTATTTCAGCAGCCCGGCGTTTTGTTTCAACCATTCCTCGGCGGTTTTGTATTCCGGACAAACGACTTCCACCTCCCGCCAAAATCGTGCGGAATGGTTCATGTGGCGCAGGTGCATCAGTTCGTGCAAAATTATGTAATCACGAACATTTGGCGGCGCTTGAATCAGCTTCCAGTTCAATGAAATTGTGCCTCGCCGCGAGCAGGAACCCCAACGCGATCGTTGATTTCGGATAGTGACCCGCCGCACGCTCAACTGATGCACCGTCGCAAATTCAAGAACTCTTGGCGGGAGTTCGGTAGCTGCAAGTTTCCAAAGGTGGTTCATCACGTGGGAACGCAGGTCACCATTTACATCAGGAACCTTGATTCTTTCAGTGCCAAATTGAACCGTGCCAGTTTCCCCGTTCGTTCCCGCTTCCAGCCTCACTAAATCACCGCGAAATAAAATCTCGGTCCCGATGATCCACTGCTTCGGTTTGACTGGATTGGCCAGGAGCCCGGCGAGTTGGCGGGCGAGCCATTCTGTATTGCGTTCAGCAAACCGTCGCCCCTCGATGACCGAACCCTGGCGCGGAATCGTTAATCGTGCCGAGCCGTCAGGGCGCAACCGGAGCAGGTAACGGCGTGCTCGGCGATTGTGAACTACAGCCAGCGGAATCTGGCGTCCATGCACGCTGAGAAAATGTGTCTCCCCGCTGAGCTTGGTCTGCTTCAGAATGAAATTGAACCATGTCATCCAGTTAGGGATTTCAGATCACAGTAACGCCAATTGGCGGCTGGCCGCCGGCGCTGACCGATGTTTTGTGGCATACTCCCTTAGCGTCCCCATTTCCAATTCGATGACCGAACGTTCGAAAGGATGAGCGCAGTCAGAGAATCTCGATCCGAGCCACAGCAGAAAGACGTCGGGAGATTGCCAAAAAAAAGATGCTAATGCCGCTGCGGTTTCATCTGCTGCGCCCCGACAATCAATCGTGATGCACGGCGGAAGATTGCTTTGGATCCAGCCAAGGGGCAGTTCGGTGCCGGCGCGGCCCGGATTAACAGCAAGCCACAACAATCGGGCAAGAGAATGATACAACCCGTGGGCACTGCCGTTGAGCGGACCGAAACGGCGCCAACCCGGTTCTGGAGTTTCGACAACGCCAAGTTGAAGTTGTCGCTCCTTGAGTCGCCAAACAACGAACTTCGTTTTCCCCGGCCAGACGCCGGCCCGGTTGTAGCGCGGTTTGATTGAACGCAGTAGTTTAGCTTCGCGTTTCAAGGCGGCCGCCTCGCTTGGGCAGAGTTCAAATTCGATCCGCGCCACTTCGCGCACCATTCTGAGGTGCCGGTGCGGCATCCGGTCGGGATTAGCCAATCGGTAATTATTTAGACGCTGTTTCAGATCCTTCGCCTTACCGACATAGAGCACCTTGTCGCTGGCGTCCTTCATCAAATACACACCGGGCCGTCGGGGTGCTCGCCGGAAGAATTTCTTCCCCAGCCGTTGATCAAGCGGCTTCGGGTCCGGGAAGAGGAGCGTCTGGCCCATGCGCCCAATGATTTAATTGAAATCGAGGCGAAGCGCTAGCCGAACTGCTGCCCGCAGCGCCGATTGCGCGTAATTTTGATTGGTCAAGTATCCAAGATGGGGCTAACAAGGAGTATTTCATTGACAGGTGAATGTAATTTGTTGTATTGTCACACCTAATCAATAGGGTAGCGCGAGATCAGAACCCATGAAACGCTTTCATTTATTGTCGGTTCCTTGCAGGCAATCCCACTTTGGCCGGGCAATCTGTGCGGGAACGGTCCTGATGATTGCCACCAGCACGCAGGCGCAGAATCTTTTTGTGGCGAACCAGGGGGCTCTCCAAGGCACCACCGTTACTGAAATCACACCGGGCGGGGTGCAAAGCACCTTTGCCTCCGGGTTGGATAGCCCTAATGGCCTAGCCTTTAACAGCGCAGGTGACCTCTTTGTCGCGAATCAACAAGGCAACACCATCACTGAAATCACGCCGGGTGGAATGCAAAGCACCTTTGCCTCCGGGTTGTATACTCCTAATGGCCTGGCCTTTAACAGTGCGGGCGATCTGTTTGAGGCGGATATTAATAGTGGCAACATTTATGAATTCACGCCGGGCGGGGTGAGAAGCACCTTTGCCTCCGGTTTGATGTATCCTCTAGGCCTGGCCTTTAACAGCACGGGTGAATTGTTTGTGTCGGATGTGGGCAGCGGCAATATCTATGAATTCACGCCGGGTGGAGTTCAAAGCACCTTTGCCTCCGGGTTGGATCAACCTTTTGCATTGGCCTTTAATAGCGCAGGCGTTCTTTTTGAAGCGGATAGCGGCAGCGGCATCATCTATGAATTCACGCCAGGCGGAGTGCGAACCGCTTTTACTTCCGCGCTGCATAATCCTCAAGGGCTGGCCTTTAACAGCACGGGCGACTTGTTTGAGTCGGATTGGGGCACCGGCAAGATCAATAAATTCACCCCGGGCGGAGCGAAAAGCACCTTTGCCAGTGGGTTGAATGGCCCAGAGGGTCTGGCCTTCCAAGGAATAACTTTGCCCGTGCCTGAACCCTCGGCTTTGGGGTTGCTGGCCGTCGGCGCCGCTTCACTCCTCGCTCGCCGATGCTACTCTATTGCCAGGGGCTAGTTCGCGCTCGCTTGGTGGCTAGGCTGACCCTGCAACTTTTCTGCGTCATTGTGCCTTGACACTCGCTACCGGTGAGATACTGTATAGATATACAGTATGATTGAGTTGACCCGTAGACAGCAGCAGATTCTTGACTTCATCCAGAGATGGCAGCGGACAGAGGGAACGACGCCCACCTACCAGGAAATCGCTAACCAGTTCGGTTTTCGTAGTCTCAATTCCGTAACGGACCATGTGCGATTACTGCGACAGAAGGGCTTTCTCGAATCCGAGCCGGGCAAGGCGCGGGCATTGCGTGTCACTTCTCCTCTAACAAAACTACGGAGTCGCATTGTTGACATTCCCTTGTTCGGTTCAATTCCGGCAGGACCGCCGCAAACGCGCGAGCAGGACGCCGAAGGCTGCGTGTCGGTAGACGTGGAAAGCATCGGATTCAAACCGACACGGAACACGTTTGCACTGCGAGTGACCGGTGATTCAATGATTGGCCGTCATATTCTTGATGGCGACGTGGTGGTGCTGGAGCACGGGCCGGAACCGCGCCATGGCCAGATCGTGGCCGCGTTGATCGATGGCGATAGCACGCTCAAAACTTTCATTGTGAGAACTGGCAAGCCCTACCTAAAAGCCGAGAATCCGAAATATCCGGACCTGATCCCGGCGCAGGAGTTGATGATTCAAGGCGTGTTCAAGGCGCTTATCCGAAAGGCGAAGGAATGAATGTCGCGCACGATTGTTCATCTGGACGCGGATGCGTTCTTTGCATCAGTTGAACAGGCTGCCGATAGCCGGTTGAGGGGCAAACCGATTGCCGTTGGAGGCGAGACACGCGGTATTATTGCGTCCGCGTCCTACGAAGCTCGGAAGTTTGGCGTCTATACTCCAATGCCCACGGCGCGGGCGCGAAAGCTTTGCCCCAAGCTCATCGTCCTGCCCGGTGACTACGAACGCTACGAGCAGTTTTCCAACTGGATGTTTGGCTACGCCTACGACTTCACGCCGGACGTGGAACAAACTTCGATTGACGAAGGATATTTTGATCTGACGGCTAATCACAAAAAG
>Ga0335078_10010960_pt1 | contig 13428 bp, 9 predicted proteins | sample Lox_Sample_32_FD_206711 | JGI IMG/M metagenome (GOLD analysis project Ga0335078, IMG submission 206711) | Soil microbial communities from Loxahatchee National Wildlife Refuge, Florida, United States - Lox_Sample_3.2 | ecosystem: Environmental > Terrestrial > Soil > Wetlands | place: USA: Florida...
GCCGCTCGTCGATCAGCAGAACCATCAGCACAACTTCCGGATGATTCGTCGTAATCGAGTTCGCGACGTTCTGCAAGAGCATCGTCTTGCCAGCGCGCGGCGGGGAAACAATCAGGCCGCGTTGGCCTTTACCGAGCGGCGTGAGCAGATCCATGACGCGAGCGCTCGCGTTGTCGCGAGTCGTTTCCAGCTTGATCCGTTCCTGCGGATAAAGCGGCGTCAGGTTATCGAAGAGAATCTTGTTGCGCGCCTCGTCCGGGGACTCGAAGTTCACCGCTTCGATCTTGACGAGCGCGAAATATTTCTCACCTTCATGTGGAGGGCGCACCTGTCCGCTGATGGTGTCGCCAGTCTTGAGGTCGAACTTGCGGATCTGGGACGGCGACACGTAAATATCGTCGGGCCCCGGGAGGTAGTTGTAATCGGGCGAGCGAAGGAAGCCATAGCCGTCGGGCAAAATCTCCAGGACTCCCTCGGCAAAAATGTGGCCTTCTTTTTCGCTTTGCGCCTGCAGGATTTTAAAAATCAGGTCCTGCTTGCGCATACCGCTGGCACCGGGCAGATCCAGGGTCCTTGCGATCTTGGTCAGCTCGGTGATGTTCTTTTCTTTCAGTTCTGCAATGGTCATGATTCACCTGAACCCGTGCACTAGTGCGTATTCGGTAGTGTCAACGGGAGATTTTCAAAGGAGGGGACTCAGGAAAGATTTACACAACGCCAGGCAGGAGGGCGGGGCTGGTGTTACGCAGCCCGCCGTTGTGCCTCAGCAACATTCTCTGGTTCCGACAACACAGCTTGACGATCCGAGTCAGCGATGCGATCCAGCACGCCATTCATTGTTTCCTGGATTCTGGTGCTGGGCCGATGGAACTTCCGCGTGGCCTTGGAGGCAAGCTGGCAAAGCATATAACGATTGCGTAGAGTCTGTAAAGCGTCAAACACACGATCAGAGCGCATGAGCTTTCAATCTCCTTACTTTAATGAATTGTGGCCTTACGCCTTTGTCCTTTGCCATGGGAGGGTGACCGGAAACCCCAGTTTCCGACCTAAGTCACTGATTCCGAGTAGGTTGTAAAGGATGAAGCGTCAAACTCACTCTTATTGAATAGATGCACGCGGCAACCCTGAAGATGCTCGATTTTCTGGGCTTAGCTTCTTAGGAGCTGCACAATAAGGCTCAAGAGCAGCGATCCGAGGGGTGCCAAGAACTGGTTAATGTAGCTGCAAAGCCGATTGGGGTCAAGTAATTATTTGTAAGACAGGGCCACGCTCCGCCAAAAGCCTTCCCGAAACGATCGCTGCCTGTATATCTCGCTGAACTATAACGGTTTAGCGTTAATGGACAGTTACCGTGTTGAGGGCGGGTGGCGCCGTGTTTCCGGTATCGATCGCCTTCAACAGCGCGGAGGCGTCGGAGTCAGGCCCAAGCTGCAATTCGCGTTCGAACTGCCGCCTCGCCTCGACCAACTTACCTTCAGATTTGAGCGCGGCACCCAAGGCGACGTGGTACCCAAACCCACCCGGCTGGAGGTCGGTTGCTCGCCGGAGCGTGGCTTCAGCCTCCGGCATTTTACCCTGTGCGTACTGCGCTAAACCCAAACGATAAAGGCAGTAGTCGTAGGTGACGACATCGGGATTCTTGTATGTGTTTAGAGCCCGCTCGAAATAAGCCTCAGCCCAAGGCATGTTCCGCACTTCGTAATACGCGGCCGCAAGTCGGTAATTGTTCAGGAGCACATTTGGCTCAAGGGCCTGCGCGCGCTGGAAAGCGAGAATCCCTGCGTCGTTCCTTCCCAGAGTCATGTACTCCTCGCCGAGGAGTCCCCAGGCCATCGCGCTTTGCGGGGCGATCTCGACGGAGTGGGCGAACAGCGCAATGTTGTCGTGGTACGGCTGCTCTTGGATCCAGATCGGCAACAACGCGCCGAACGAAAACACCACCACGATAGCGGTTGCTGTCTTAGCCTTCAAGAACTGTAACGCTGGATCCGCGGCCTTCCGAAGGGCTAGCGCGATCAGCATGCACGCTCCGGCCGACGGCAAATAGACGTAACGATTGTGAACCAGATCGTGGCGCGGAAAGACACACACTCCCATCAGAGGAGGCACAAGCGATAACCCGAGCAAGATCGTCGGAAGGGTTGCGTCCCTGGATTTGAATGCCCAGTAAGTCAGCCCCGCAACAATGAAAAGGACGGCGATCAACGGAACGAAGAAATGGGGCGATGAGAACGACCAAACGTCAGGATCGTAATAGATCTGAGAAAGTTGAACCGGCAGCAAGAGCTTACGAACATAAAACCAGGTAACACTCGGCGCAGCGCACAGGACCTCGCGCAGTGAATGCGTAACGTCGCCGCGCATTCCGTTCAACGCGAAGAATCGCAGGACAAAATAAACAGCCGTGACCGCGGCGAACGGAAACTGCTCCTTCACGCGAGTACGCCATTGTGAGGATTCTTCTTGCGAGTCGGCAGCATCGAGCCAGCGCTGGCAAATCAACATCACCGGCCAGATCACGAAGGCGGTTTCCTTCGAGAACAGAGCGGTCGCGTATAAAGCTACAGATACGCCCAATAACTTAGGCCGCCCCTCTTGTCGAAATCGAAAATAGGTATAAATCGATCCCATTCCCGCGATCGTGAAGAGAATCTCGGGCACAGCCGAGATCCATGCGACGGGCTCAATGTGGATCGGGTGCACCGCAAACAAGAGAGCGGCCCAGCCGGCGACGAGACCATCCCGCGTCCATTGACGCACGAGAGTAAAGAACATCCAGACCGCGGCAAGATGCGCCAGAAGACTGGTGAGGTGCCATCCCCAAGGTGACGCCTGAAAGAAGATGTAGTTGAACCGCAACCACAGCAAGAACAAAGGACGATAAAAGCTGCCTTTCACCCACGGAAATACGCCGGCTCCAACATGCGCGCTGAAATATTGCGGAACGCCCGACCACGAACGAATCGCGGGGTTCTCGACAATTTGCTGAACGTCGTCGAAGACGAATCCGTATTGCAGAGTTGGATAGTACGCGATCAGAGCCAGAACAAACGACAGTGCGAGGAGCCAGTAACCGCTGGCCAGACCGCCAGTCGCCGAACGCCCGCTACGAGCGCGGCCCTCTTTATTGCGCCGAGACATGGAAGCAATTCCATTATCGCCAAGTCTTTCCGGGTCAAGGGGATAAGATCACGGGCCGTGCATGACGAAAGTAAGTAGCAGGCATGGGAGAATATCCGTCATGGACGGCGTAAGGATCGACGCGTGGCTGTGGGCAGCGCGCTTTTTCAAGACGCGGACCTTGGCCAAAAAGAATTGTGACCTGGGCAGGATTCTGTCGAACGGACAACTGGCAAAAGCCGCTCGCGAAGTTCGAATCGGAAACATGCTGCGCATCACTAGCGAAGGCGGGGAGTTTGAAGTCGAGGTGCTCGGACTCACCGATGTCCGCGGCCCGGCGGTGGAGGCGCAGAAGCTGTATCGCGAAACAGATGCGAGCAAGGAGGCCCGCGCCAAGGCGGCGGCCGAGCGAACGGCTTCGCGCGAGTTTGAGATTCTGCCAGCTGGACGCCCGTCAAAGCGCGATCGAAGAAGGATTATTCAATTCCGCGGTCGGGGATAAGAACATGAACCACAAAGGACACAAAGGTTCACGAAGGAAACCAATTGCAATGGCTTTCCTTTGTGTACCTTCGTGTCCTTTGTGGTTCATGGTTTTTTTTCCTTCAGTCCCGTTTTGGTGATTAGAAAGGATTTTTTTCCTTGGCTGTGACTTCAAGCACGGAGTTTTATCCTTAAAAATCATAGTGGTAGTTCTCATGAATTCACGAGGACAACTGAGTGCGAACGAAGTCAGCCATCAGATCATCACCGCCGCTATGAAAGTTCACTCCGAGTTAGGCCCCGGCCTGCTGGAGAGTGCTTACAAAGCCTGCCTTCGCCAAGAATTGCTCCGAGCAGGGTTGCGCTGTGAAGTCGAGCTAGCGCTCCCAGTCGTATATCGCGGCGAAAAGCTAGACATCAGTTACCGCATCGATCTGCTGGTACAAGATCTCGTCATCGTAGAAATCAAGGCCGTAGAAGGAATCTCTCCCGTGCATCAGGCGCAGATCATCTCCTACCTCAAGCTCAGCAGGAAATCACTTGGACTCTTGATCAACTTCAACGTTGTGCATTTGAAGGAAGGCATCCGCCGCTTTGTCTGCGGAACATAGTGGATGCGCGTTGGCGCTTGAATTTACTCATCTCTCAGGCTGCGTACCGGATCGACACTCGCGGCGCGTAGTGCCGGAGCAAGCGCAGCTGCCATCGACACAGCAAATAGCAATACCGTCACCGCAACAAACACAGACCGATCCAGCGGCGCAACGTTTACCAGCAGATCGGCGACAAACCGTGTAGTGAAGATCGAGGCAACGATCCCCAGCACAGCCCCCACCGCCGACAGAATCGCAGCCCGCTCGAGCACCAGCCGCAGGATATCCGATCGCGACGCCCCAAAAGCCATCCGCAAACCAAGTTCGCGAATTCTCTCTCCGACTACATAAGACAGCACTGCGTACAATCCCAGCGCCGAGAGCAACAGCGCAATCGCTGAGAATCCGGAAACCAGAATTGCCTCAAATTTTGACTGGGCAGCCTTGATCTCAGTTTCTTCAACAAACGTTCTGTAGCTAAATACCGGCGAGTCCGGATCAAACCGGGCAACCAGCTTCCGCACCGCATTTTCATAACTCAACGGATTGCCCGACACCTTCATCACCACGAGCGGTCGCTGATGTGACGGATCCTGAGCATAAGGCAAGAAGAACTGCGCCTTGTATGGCGTGAACAAATCATTGACTCTCGTATCCCCCACGATCCCAACAATCTGCCGCGGCGCGACAGGCTCATTCGTGTATGGAAATGTGGGTGTGATGTACTGCCCAATCGGATCTTCCCCGGGAAAGAATTGCCGGGAGAATGCCTGATTGATGATCGCGACCCGCGTCGAATTGGCAACGTTATCATGGGCCGTGAAAATACGCCCGCGCACCAGTGGAATCGCCAGCGTTTCAAAGTATCCCGGCATCACAATCGTTGCCTGAGCATTCGGAATGTCATCGGGTAACACCTCACGATTTGCGATCGTGAAGTTGGTGTAACTATTGTCCTGCAGAATCGGCAATGGATGCGCCGCTCCCACACTTTCGACACCAGGCAGCGCCGCAAGCTCCGGCATCAGCCTGTCGTAGAAAACTGCCTTGCCCGGCACGGGATAGCGTTTGTTGGTCAGCGCGATGTCGAAAAATACCCGGTTTTGTGTATCGAAACCAGGCTCGATGTGGAGAACATTTACAAGACTCCGAATGAGAAGTCCGGAGCCCATGAGCAAGGTGAAGCCCAGCGCAGTTTGCCCGATAACCAGAAACTGATGAAGCCGGTTGCGGCGGCGGCCCGAGGTCATCTGCAAACCGCACTCGCGAAGGGAATGTGCCGGATCTTGTCGCGACATGATCCACGCCGGCAGGAGCCCGAAAGCTACGGCGGTTGCGACAGAGAGCACAATCGCGAACGCCAGTACTCGAAGATCCAAACTGGCGTTGTAAAGGCGAGGCAGGTTGTCAGGAATGAAGCGTGGCGCGACCCGCAGTAACGCAAACGATAAGAGTATGCCGAGCACTCCTCCGGCAATCGCGAGCAGCAATGCTTCGACAAGCAACTGACGAACCACGCGTCCTCGACTCGCCCCCAACGCCGTTCGCAATGCCAGTTCCGGACGCCGCCGGTTCGCACGCGCGAGTAACAATCCCGCAACGTTGGCGCAACCGATCAGGAGTAACGCGCCCACTGACATAAACAAGAACCAGAGATGCGTTCGGGCGTCGGCCACAGCCTCGTCCAGCAAGGGCATCACAGCGACGCCCTCTCGCAAGCGGTCTTCGGAGTATTGCTGCGAGAGCCCACGCTGAACCGAATTGAGATCAGCCTGCGCCTGCTCCAGAGTGACGCCGTGTCTCAGCAGTCCAACGATGCTCAGTGGGTCCTGGTCACGCAGTTTGGTTAAAGCAAATGGAAACTCGGCCTCGATCGCGTATGTAGACCAATAAAAGCCGGGATTGCCCACGGGGTAGTGAAACCCTGCCGGCATCACTCCGATCACTGTGTACGGTTCATCGCTGATTTTGACAATCTCGCCGATGACCTTCGGAGATGAAGAGAAGTCCGAAACCCAAAGTTCGTGGCTGAGAATCGCGACTCGATGCCCTGGCTGTTCTTCCTCGGCCGTGAAGTTCCGGCCGAGCGCGGGAGCGACTCCGATCGTAGGGAAGAAGTTGGCCGAGACTCGGCCGCCAACCAGGACGCGCGCTCCGACACCATCGCTCCTGCTGAAGAGTCGCGTGATGTCTTCATAGTCAGCCAGAGATTCGAATGTGTGGTTCTGGCGCTGCCAGTCGAAGAAATCAGGATAGGATGTGCCCAGATAGTCCGCCGCGGCGGTGTTTGTCGGCGCAGCACCTGGAGGAAATTCCAGCGTGTCTACCGCAACTAACCGATCGGCGTTAGGAAACGGCAGCGGCCGCAACAGAATCCCGTCGACCAGGCTGAAGATAGCCGTCGTCGCTCCGATTCCGAGCGCAAGCGTGATGATCGCCGACACGGCGAATCCGGGACTCCGCCGCAACTGCCGCAACGCAAAACTCGCGTCGCTGACGAACGAAGAGAGCATGGCCGGATTATGGCATCCTGCGGCCTCGGCGCATAGGACTCAGTAGTGTCATCGCAATCGAGCAAAAACAATCACCACAAAGTTCGCAAAGGAACACGAAGGAATTCAGAGCGGTCTTCCTTAGTGAACCTTCGTGTCCTTTGTGGTTAAAGGTTTTCAGGGCCGCCGAGCGGTTGACCGGGCGAATACGATCCACCTAGTATCGTTGCCAATGGTCACACCGGCCGATCGCTCAGGGCAAACCATCTCGCATTACCGCATCGCTGAGAAAATCGGCGGAGGCGGCATGGGAGTGGTGTACAAGGCCGAGGACATCAAACTAGGACGATTCGTCGCCCTAAAATTCCTGCCCGAAGACGTCGTCAAAGATCCGCAAGCCCTTGGCCGCTTCCAGCGTGAGGCGAAAGCAGCCTCGGCGCTGAACCATCCAAACATCTGCACGGTTCACGAAATCGATGAAGCAGACAATCGTCCCTTCATCGTGATGGAGTTCCTGGACGGTACAACGCTCAAGCATCTGATTGGGAACCGTCCGCTCGAACTCGATCGATTGATCGATATCGGCATCGAGGTAGCGGACGCTCTGGAAGCCGCTCACGGCCAAGGAATCGTTCACCGCGATATCAAGCCGGCAAACATTTTCGTAACCAAGCGCGGCCATGCCAAGATCCTCGACTTTGGGTTGGCCAAGATGACTTCATCGCCGGAGGTTGCGGGCGCACAACCCACTGTGACCGTAGCCGAAGAGCATCTGACGAGCCCCGGAAGCACGATGGGCACCGTCGCCTACATGTCACCGGAGCAGGTCCGAGGGCAGGAATTGGACGACCGCACCGATCTCTTCTCGTTTGGCGTTGTTCTCTACGAGATGGCGACCGGCAAACTGCCTTTTCGCGGCGATACGTCAGGAGTCATTTTCGATTCGATTCTTCATGCCACACCCGTTGCACCCGTACGCCTGAATCCAGACGTGGCGCCGAAACTCGAAGACATCATCTCGAAGTTGCTGGAGAAGGATCGCGACGTTCGGTATCAATCGGCAGCCGAGCTGACGGCCGACCTAAAGCGCGTGAAGCGTGATACGGAATCGCAGCGCGTTCTGGCCACATCCGGGCAGAGCGTCTCTCGGCAGAAGAGCAAACTTCTGCCATTCCTATTAGTGGTCGGTTTGATCGTTTTGGCCTTTGTTGGATACGAGGTCTATGAATACTCGAGCCGTAGCTCGCGAGTTGACGCAGTCCAATCGAAGGTTGCCACCGAGACGATGGCGGTTCTTCCCTTCCGCGACATCTCCGCAACCACTGGTGACAACTGGGGCGTAGGAATTACAGACGCCATCATCAGCCGCCTTGCTTCGCTTCAGAACCTCGCCGTTCGACCCACAACGTCCGTTCTGAAATACGCGAATGAAAGCCCCGATCCGGTTGTTGCAGCCAAGGCTCTGGGCGTCGAGAGCGTGCTGGAGGGAACCTATCAGCGGGCAACCGGAGTGACCCGCGTGACCGTGCAACTCATCGATGGGCGAACAGGAACGACAAAATGGTCCCAGCGCTACGACCTCAAGAGTGCCGACCTTCTGAGTTTTGAAGATGAAGTAGCGGCAAAGGTCGTCGAGGGGCTTCAGGTCCAGATCTCCCCGACCGAGCAGAAGGCAATCCTGCAACCGGCGACCGCCAATGTCGACGCCTACAACGACTACCTGCAAGCCAGAGCTTCCCTGAACGAGTACCTGATGTACTCGAAGGTGGACAACCTCGAAAAGGGACAACAATTACTGTTGCGTGCGACTTCACTCGACTCCAACTTCGCCGATGCCTATGGGCTGCTCGCGCAGATGTATTCGTTTCAGGCGGCAAATTTCGTGGAAAATGCCGATGCCAATCTGCGCAAGGCCGAGGCTGCCGCAAAAACAGCTGTGAGACTTAAACCTCAATCTGCGCAAGGGCTCATCGCTCTGGGTGGCGTTTATGGTGAACAAGGGCGCGAAAAAGAGGCAATCCCGCTCCTCCGCCAAGCCGTTGCGCTCGCGCCGAATATGGAAGGGGCCTGGCAGATGCTCGCTTACGCGTATTACTACGCCGGCCTGAACGAACAGGCCGAGCAAGGATATCGGCGTGTCATCGAGCTGAATCCTATGCCGGCACAGCCCTACTGGATGCACGCCCGCATGCTGCTCTACCTCGGCAGGTTAGAAGAAGCGGAGAAAGAGATGCGCGGAGTCGTCGCCAGAAATCCCGATCAGTTCAAAGCGTTGGCCTATTTTGGCTGCGTACTTTATTACGAGGGAAAATACGACGAAGCCGAAACTGTCCTTGATAAGGGTGTGAAGTTGGCCGGCTCATCGAGCGATTACACAGCGCTGATCATGGCAGGCTTTCTTTATGGCTCGCGCAACCAGCGTCAGAAGATCGACCCGCGCGTCTTCCAAACCTCTCCGCGGGAAACCATGGATGGCGATAATGCTTACTGGACCGGAGGGATTTACGCGCTGCTCGGTGATCGCCAGCACGCCCTCGAATGGCTGCGCCGCACGGTTGCTCTCGGCAACGTGAACTATCCATTCTTTCAGCGGGACAAGAATTACGACAGCCTGCGCAGCGATCCCGAGTATCAGGCGATCATGGCAGACGTAAAGAAGAAATGGGAAGCGTACCGCGACGAATTCGCACCCCAGCAATAGAGAGTTCCTTCGTGAACCTTCGTGTCCTTAGTGGTTGATGGTTTTGCCGTTCATGCTTTTGCCGTTCATGCTTTTGCGGTTCATGCTTTCGCAGTTGATGCTTTTGACAGATCGCAAACATCTCCTGTGCTCCGGCTCACGTTGCGCGGTGACAATCCTCACGGAAATTCCCGATCTTTCTTGAGAGAGTAGTTTACCCGCGGTGTCTGGCTAACCTCCACGGACCCAGCCGGCGGTGAGGATTTCCCTGTGACTCTCTGTGTCATCTGTGGTGAGAGCTTTTCTGAAGGCTCGAGAGTGCTGAAACTCGGGACTCGCAACTCCGCACTCGGGACTCTGCAACTTCTTTGTTTCCAATATTTTGCCCGTAACTCATTGCAGCTCATAGACTAAATTCAAATTTTCCCCTAACTCGATGATTTCAAAGATTCGCAGGGGGAGGGGGATACCTCGATCGGCATTCCACCACACCACTCGCTGTGATCGAAATCACAGAATCATCGACGCCGCCGATCTACGTTTAAAAGTAACTTCTTTATGTGAGGCTTGTTCATGTCGATTGCTGCGCCCGCCACCCGCGTTTTGAACTCCAAACTTGAATCGAAAATCATGAGCGCCGAAGAAGCTGCTGCGCTGATCCACTCTGGCGACCAGATTGGAATGAGCGGCTTTACCGGTTCCGGATATCCCAAGACCGTTCCAGTTCAACTGGCCAAGCGCATTGCCGACGCGCACTTCCGCGGCGAAAAGTTCCAGGTCAGCGTTTTCACCGGTGCTTCGACTGGCCCTGAACTCGACGGCGCCCTCGCGATGGCTGGCGGAGTTCATCTGCGGCTGCCATATCAGTCAGATCCGGAAACGCGCAAGCGCATCAACGCTGGCGAGATGGATTACATGGACATTCATCTCAGCCACGTGGCGCAGTTTGTGGAGTATGGATTTCTCGGCAAGCTGGATGTGGCGCTGATCGAGGTCACGGCGATTCTGGAAGACGGACGCGTGATTCCCAGTTCGTCACTCGGAAACAACCGTACCTGGATCGATTGCGCGGAGCGCGTCATCCTCGAAGTGAACTCATGGCAACCCGCAGCGCTCGAGGGCATGCACGATATTTATTATGGCCTGCAGGCACCTCCGAATCGCCAGCCGATTCCGCTGACTTGGCCGGGACAGAGAATCGGATCGCCTTATTTGAGGATCCCCGCGGACAAGATTGCCGGGATTGTGCTAACCGACTCTCCCGATCGCAACAGCGCATTCAAAGCTCCAGACGAAGCCTCGAAGCGCATCGCCGGACACATCCTCGAGTTTCTCAGTTGGGAAGTAAAAAAAGGACGCATGCCCGCAAACCTGCTGCCGCTGCAATCCGGCGTCGGCAATATTGCGAACGCAGTTTTGTTCGGTTTGGAAGAAGGTCCGTTTGAAGGTCTGACCTCTTACACCGAGGTGATCCAAGATGGCATGATCCGGCTACTGAAATCCGGCAAGCTCGAATCCGCATCGGCGACGGCATTCTCACTCAGTCCGGAAATGCTGGATGAAGTAAATGCTGATATGGCGACCTACCGTGAAAAGATCGTGCTCCGCCCGCAGGATATTTCCAATAATCCGGGGATCATCCGACGTCTGGGCGTGATCGCCATGAACGGCATGATCGAAGCCGACATCTACGGGAACGTCAATTCAACGCACGTGATGGGATCGCGCATTCAGAACGGCATCGGCGGTTCCGGCGACTTCGCGCGCAATGGATATCTGTCGATCTTCATGGCGCCATCGCAGGCGAAAGGCGGAACAATTTCCACGATCGTGCCGATGGTTTCACATGTCGACCATACCGAACATGACGTTCAGGTTCTGGTAACAGAACAGGGCTTAGCCGATTTGCGCGGATTGTCGCCGAAAGAGCGGGCGAAACTGGTCATCGAGAAGTGCGCGTCGCCCGATTACAAGCCTCTGCTCAAGGATTATCTTTCGCGGGCAGAATCGCTTTCGTATGGAAAACACACACCCCATCTGCTGACAGAGTCCCTCGGCTGGCACAACCGGTTTTTGCGCACCGGCAATATGCGGCCCCGCGAGGAGAACTAGTCGCGAATCCGAATCCTGAAGTTGTGCGTCTGACCCCTGCACTGATTAGCGTGGCCAGAGCCAACCGAACGTACCAGCCATTAACAGGCCGTAAATCAGGCCGTCGATGACTTCTTTGAGTACGAAGCCCCATGGATAGCCCTTCCAGACCACGTTGGCCAACGGACCCAATCCGAATGCCAGAAAACCTGCTGTGCCGACAACGCGGAACACGACGAGATAGTCTGTGCCCGGTGCAATCGTGTGCGCAGTCAGATAGGCGACAAAAAAGGCGACAACCAGGCAGTAGCCGAACCAGAGTCCGAGAAACTTCGGCATGACCGGCCGTCCCGTTGGGAAAACGATCATCATGCCGACTGGGCCTTGTTCATATTTCTCAATGGCCGCTGGCGTATTCATCTCTTTGTGTGTGCAAAACGGGAAGACATAGAGGCCTCGCTTCAGGCCAGCAGTGCGCAGAGCCGAGCGAACGTTGTCTTCTTCAGGCAATTTGCCGTAATCACCATGATGATATGGCAGCAGCATGTGCATGACGGAACTAGCGACGAAGATGATGACCGCCGAAAGTACGATTGGCAGCCAGAGAGTGGCAAGGAACGTCATAGGAAAGCCTCCTGGGCGAAGCTGATGACGATGTCTTCGGGAGGCTAAACTCGAAATGAAGAACGGTCAAGTGCCGCGGCTCGTGATTAGTATTCCATGCCCAGAAGAAGGCCCTAAGCGGTAACAGGGTGTAAGAAGGAAAACTGCTTATTCCGATCCCTCGCGATATTTCCTGGATTCATGGCATTGCGAAGACTTAGGGGCAAGAATTCATTCCTCGTGCGTTCCCTACGATTGGGTTGGAATTTGGGAAAAGACCAATCCGCAGAAAGGATTCCGGCATCCAACGGAGGAAGATGACAGTCGAAAGAAATCCCGCCCGCGTACAAGAGATTCATTCTGACAGCCGATTGCCTGAGTCCGCAGAGCTCAAACAATGGCTTGGGGAGTTGATCGAGCGCAACGGAAGCGACCTGCTGCTTGTGCCTGATGCTCCTGCATCGATTCGCATGGAAGGTGTAATTGCCCCGATTGGCAACCATCCTCTAACAGGCGAAGAGATCGAGGCAGCGGTATTCCCAGCCTTGGTGGTCCATGCGCGCGACGAATATCAGCAATCTGGAATCGCGGATTCGTCTTACCGTGTTGAAGGGCTTGGGCGGTTTCGAATCAACTTGCATCGGGAACGAGGGCGAGCAGCTGCGACATTCCGGGCGCTCCCCTCGGTAGTGCCTGCATTGAACGAACTTCATTTACCTGCCGGTGTTTCCGCCATTGCGAATCTGCAGCGTGGGCTGGTGATTATCGGTGGAGCAACCGGATCGGGCAAGACGACAACACTTGCGGCACTGATTCATGAAATCAATCAGCGAGAAGCGCGTCATATCGTCACGATTGAGGACCCGATTGAATACGAGCATTCGCACAACAAGAGCGTGATTGAGCAAGTGGAGATCGGCGTTGACGCTCCAGACTTCCCTACCGCCTTGAGAGCGGCGATGCGTCAGGCTCCGGACGTGATTGTCGTAGGCGAGATGCGCGACTCAGAGACGGCGCGCATTGCACTGTCGGCGGCGGAGACAGGACACCTGGTCTTTACTACTCTTCATACGACCGATGCAGCATCGACGGTTTCACGAATCGCAGATTCGTTTCCGCAAGAACGCCAGCATACCGTGCGTGCCGAAATGGCGATGGCGTTGGCGGCGATGCTGACTCAGACACTCATCCCGAAACGGACAGGTGGTCGCGTCCCCGCCGCAGAACTGCTGATGGTGGGATATGGAGCTCGCCAGCATATTCGAAAGAATGCGCTGCAACATCTGCATCAGGAGATCACCATTACCCGTAAGCAGGGTTCGTTCACTTTGGAAGAGTCTTTGGCACAGCTGGTCTTTCAGCAGGA
>Ga0335078_10010961_pt1 | contig 13428 bp, 6 predicted proteins | sample Lox_Sample_32_FD_206711 | JGI IMG/M metagenome (GOLD analysis project Ga0335078, IMG submission 206711) | Soil microbial communities from Loxahatchee National Wildlife Refuge, Florida, United States - Lox_Sample_3.2 | ecosystem: Environmental > Terrestrial > Soil > Wetlands | place: USA: Florida...
CGTCTCGCGTCACTCATCACTCGTCTCTCGTCACACGTCTCTTGTCTGTCATCTCTTGTCACTCATACCTGACCGCCACCATCGGGTCCACCAGGGATGCCTTCCGCGCCGGGAGATAGCCTGCAATCAGCGCAAAGGCCAGCAGGAGTATGGCAGCGCCTGCTAAAGATATAGGATCAGCCGGCTTCAGGCCAAAGAGCATCTTGGAAACCAGCCTCTGCGCCGCCAGCGCCACTGGCAGACCAATAACGAGTCCTAGGCCCACCAGAATCGAGCTTTCGCGCATCACCATCCAAAGCACTCGCGAACGCCCGGCGCCCAGCGCCATGCGGATGCCAATCTCGCTGGTTCGCCGCGTGACGGTGTAGGCCATAAGCCCGTAGATTCCAATGCATGCGAGGAATACAGCCAGTAGTCCGAAGAAGGCCGAAAGCCGGGCGATCAAAGCCTGATTGGCAATCGAGCGATCGACCTGCTCGGCGAGAGTGTTTTGATATGTGACCGGCAGGCTGCGGTCTACTTCGCCCACGGCGTGCCGAACCTCCGCAACCATCGCTTTAGGATCACCCGCATAGCGAACTTCCAAGTCAAAGTAGTAGCGAATGTTCTGCGAGTAGGGTAAATACGCCTCCGGAAAAGGCCGCTCTCGCAAGCTCTCGTGCTTGGTGTCTTTCACCACTCCGACCACTTCAATGTCGTTAGCGTGCTTCGGATCGCCTCCCACGCCGAAGCGCCGGCCGATCGGCGAGCCGCCGGGAAAGAAATTTTTCGCCATGGTTTCGTTGATCACCGCCACTTTGGGCGACTTTTCGGTGTCCTGGCCGCCAAATTCGCGGCCCACCAACACTGGAATCCCCATGACGGAAAAGTAAGCCGGCCCGACGACGTTATAGGTGGCCGACATGTCATTTTCCGGCCTCGGTGCTTTCCCGAGAATCGAAACCGGGTCGGTCCATTCACCCTGGTTGAAGGTGAAGAAGGATATGCTGGCGCCGCGCACGCCCGGCTGCGCGCTCACCCGCTGCTCGATCTGCTGATAGAGGCTCGCCAGGCGGGCGTCCTCTTTGTAGCCAACATCAACGGGATCGATGGCAAACAGCAGGACGTTCTCCTTGTTGAAGCCGGCGTCGACGTTGGCCAGGTTAACGAGGGTGCGCAGAAAGAGTCCGGCGCAGATCAGCAGCACCAGCGAGAGCGCCACCTGCGACACGATCAGCATCTTGGCCAGTCCGCCACGGCCGGCCGCCGTGGCAGCGCCTCTTCCTTCCTTTAGGGCCGGCGCCACGTCCACTCGGGTGGCGCGCAGCGCCGGAGCGGCTCCAAACAGGATGGCGGTGGCGAGCGACACCAGAAAAGTAAAGGCCAAGACGCGAGCGTCCGGCGCCACGTTCAAGGGCAAAGGCTCGGGTCCGGCAGAAACCATCGCCAGCAGCGCCCCGCTGGCCCAGGAGGCGAACAGGACTCCGAGCGCACCGCCCAGAAAGGCCATCAGAAGGCTTTCGGTGAGCATTTGCCGCACCAGTCGCGCCCGGCCGGCTCCGATCGCCATCCGCACCGCGATTTCCCGCTGACGCGTGGTCGCGCGCGCTAGCAGGAGGTTGGCGATATTAGCACATGCGATCAGCAATACCAGCCCGACCACAGCCATCAGGATTTGCAAGGGCAGCGAAAATTCAAAGCGAAGGCGCGAGAGACCGCGCGACGCCGGCGTGAGGACGATGTGCGCGTGTTCCAGGTCCCGCTGCTGTTGCTTGGTGAGCACGGAGCCCGCATACTCCTGCCAGATCTGGCGCGCGAGCAGATTGACGTTCGCACTGGCCTGCTCGGTGGCCACGCCGGGCTTCAACCGGCCGAGGATGTAAAGGGACTGAAACCATTTATTATCCAGGCCGCTCCAGCCGGGCGAAATCTGCTTTTCCATGGACAGGGGTATCCACAGATCAGGCCGCTGGCCCACCGTGGTACCGAAGAATTCCTGTGGCGTGACCCCGACAATGGTATAAACCGTGGAGCTGAGGGTTACCGTCTTGCCGACGATGGAAGGATCGCGCGCGAAGCGCCGCTGCCACCAGTAGTAGCTCATCACGGCAACGGCGTGAGCGCCCGCAGGTTCGTCCTCCGCGTCGGTGAAGACGCGTCCCAGAATGGGCTTGACGCCTAAGGCCGGGAAATAGGTGCCGGAGACCAGTTGGACATTCATCGGCTCCAGGCTGCTGCTTCCCTCGACAACGCCATGCATTCCTTCAAAAGAGAGACTCAGCATGGCGGTCACGTCCGAGAATACCTGGTTCTTCTTCCGCATTTCGCGATAGAAGGAGTAGGAATAAAGTTCGGTTTCGGCGAAATCGCCGCTACTCCCGGCGGCCCGCGCCTGTCCCAGTAGGACAAGACGGCTGGGGTCCTGGACCGGCAACTCCCTCAGCATGACCGCATTCAGCAGGCTGAAGATCGCCGCGTTGGCGCCGATGCCGAGCGCGAGCGACAGCACCGCCACCAGGGTCAAGCCGGGGCTGCGCAGCAGCATCCGAGTTGCGTAACGAAGGTCGGTGAGTAGCGATCTCATAGTTTCCTCTGGTCAACCCCAAAGTGGCTAGTGGCTAGTGTTTAGTGGCTAGCCGCTAGCCGGCTGAGTTTCAGCCTCAGAGCCGTGATCATTTTCTGCAACTCGGTAATCAGCGAAAGTAGAGGTGCTCCGTCCGACTCAGCACAATAGCCCAGTTCGATGGCTAGCAGCGTCTGGGTATCGAGTTCCGCGAGAGATCCTTCCGCATGCGACAGGAACTGAATGAACTCCCTCCTTCCCTGGCGTGCTTGACCTTCCGCGATGTTCGAGGAAACTGAGACCGCAGCGCGCCTCATCTGGCTGACAAGGCCAAACCGCTCGGAGTCCGGAAAGCAAGCTGTGAGCTTGTAGGCCATTTTGGCGAGTGCCATTCCCTTCTGCCAGACCAGAAGATCTCGGTAGCTTTTGATCTTTGTCGCAGCTTGCATTCCTATTCGGGCCTTCTAACCGCTAGCCACTAACCACTAACCACTAGCCACTGGCTCATTCGTACCTCAGCGCTACCATAGGATCGACCTTGCTGGCCCGCCGCGCGGGAATGTAGCTCGCCAGGAGGGCGACCGCTAGCAGGGCTAGCGCCACGAGCGCGTAAATCGCCGGGTCTGTCGTTCTGACGCCCGAAACCAGGCTCGATAGGAAACGGCTCAAGACGAGCGCGCCGGCAAGTCCGATTCCGATCCCGACGAGCGCCAGCAGCGCGCCCTGCCCCACGACCATGAGGAGTACGTTGCCTCGCTCAGCGCCCAGCGCCATGCGGACACCGATTTCCTGCGTGCGCCGCGCCACGTGAAAACTCAGCACGCCGTAAATCCCCACCGAGGTCAGCACCAGCGCCAAGGCGGCGAAGATTCCCATGAGCAAGGCATCGAAACTCGGATGCGCAACCTGCTGAGCGACGATATCTGACATCGATTGAAGTGCCAACACGCGCTGGTCGGGGTTCACTCCAGTCACGGCCTGCCGGAGCGCCGCACCCAGGGCAAGGCTACCGCGGGCGTGAATCACCCAGGCCGTGGAATCCGGAGGTCTGAAGAGTTGCGAGGCGGGCACATAGACCGTGGTGGGCTGCAGTTCATCGATGGCCAGGTTCTTCACGTCGGGCACCACGCCGACAACCTCGCGCGGCGGTTCCAGAACCTCGGGAAACTGCCGGTCTTCATATTCGCCCACGACGATACGGTCGCCAATCGGGTTCTTGCCTTTCCACCAGGCCCGCGCCACATTTTCGCTGACGATCGCCACCGGCGTGGAGGAAGCAGTATCCATCTCTTCAAAGCCTCGGCCTCGCAGGATAGGGATGCCCATGGTCTGGAAGTATTTCGGACTGATGGCGCGGTATTCCATACCCCCGATGCTGTCTTTCGGGTGCCCCTCGTGCTCCGTGGGCAGATTGTTGGGACCGGTCAGGGGCAGCTTGCTGACCACCGCGTTCGAGCTGACTCCCGGTATCGCCTGGATACGTTCCAGCACCTGTTGCTCGAAGTTCCACGCCTGCGCGGCCGTGGCTCTCGCTTGGGGCGCGAACGGCGTGACCATGGTGTACACGTCGCTCGGGTCGAAACCCAGTTTCTGCTGGTGCAAACGATACAAGCTGTCGATGAGGAGCCCCGCTCCCACAAGCAGCATCAGCGAAAGGGCGACCTCGACGACTACCAATGAGCTGCGCGTGCGGCTGCGAGCCGTGCTGCGGCCGCCATGGGTGCCGCCTTCCTTTAGCGACGCGTTGGCGTCCAGCCTGGAGGTCTGCCAATAAGAGGTGAAACCGAAGGCCAGGCTCGTTGCGAGGGCCACCAAAAAGGTGAACGCGAGAACGCGGCCGTCAACACCAACGTAAGTGATGGAGGGGATATCCCACGGGATGAAGGAAGTGAGACCCTTCAGAGCCCAGGCGGCGGCCACGAGGCCGGCAGCGCCTCCGATCAGTGCGATCAGCAGACTCTCGGTCAGGAACTGCCGCAGCAGTTGCAAACGCTCGGCGCCGAGCGCCAGCCGAATGGAGATTTCCCTCTGGCGGGCGTTAGCGCGCGCCATGATCAGACTGGCGACGTTAGCGCAGGCAATCAGCAGAAGCAGGGCAACAGCGCCGAACAGTATCAGCAAACTGGGCCGTAGGTCGCCTAATAGCCACGTTTGATAGTCGACTAAGCGCAGTCCCCGCTGCCCCGATTGTGCCGAACCCTGCTGGCGGAACTGCCCGAAAACCAAATCCATATTCGCCTGGCCTTGGGCCAGACTGACTCCCGGCTTGAGCCGCGCGACCACGGCTGTGTTCATGCCCTGGTCTTCAATACTGGTCCCGAGCTGCAGCGAGGTGAAAACATCCGCCGGTTGCGCCACAAACGTGAAACCGGGCGGCATCACACCGGCGACGGTGTAAGCGTCCTCGCCTAATCGAACCTCGCGCCCGATCACGGCCGGGTCGGCGCCGAATGCTCTCCGCCACAGCGCATCGCTCAAGACCGCAGTCTGAGCGCTTCCGGGCCGAGTCTCATCGCGCAGAATGCCGCGGCCGAGCACGGGGCCGACGCCCAGCGCCTTGAAGAATCCATCCGTCACGCGCAGTGTTGTGATCCATTCGGATGCGCCGCTCCGCTTGATTTCAACATCCGGACCGCCGCGGAAACCGGCCACCGTCTGAAAGGCGCTCGCGTGGTCACGGTAGAACTCAAACTCGGGAACCGTAAAGGAATCGATGACACCTCCGCTATTCCACACCGCGGTCAACTGCACCATCTCGTTGGGACGAGGATAGGGCAGCGGCCGCAGGATCACCGCGTTCACCACGCTGAAAATCGCAGTGTTCGCCCCGATGCCGAGCGCCAAGGTGAGCACGGCCACGGCCGTGAAGCCCGGATTGCGGCGGAGCACGCGGAGGCCGTAACGTAGATCCTGGATGACGGTCGTCACTCTTGCTCCCTCTCGCAAGAATTGCCGATTGACGATTGTCGATGGACGATTGAAAGATGCTGTCCGTCATCCGTTGTCAGTTGTCCGTCGTCAGACGCAATGGAGCCCGGAGCGCGCGACGGACAAAAAACAAGGGACAAAGGACGTCTCCGCAAATCGGCAATCGTCAATCGAAAATCGACAATCACTCGTACCTCAGTGCTACCATGGGGTCCACCTTTGTGGCCCGGCGCGCCGGAATGAAAGTGGCGAGCAAGGCGACCGCCGTCAGCAGCACCGCCGCTCCGCCCAACGCCAACGGATCTGCCGGCCGCACCGCGAACAGCAGGCTGGCCATCAGCCGTGTCAACCCGAGGGCCGCAAGCAAACCGATGCCGAGTCCGGCCAGCGTTAACGACATGCCCTGCGTGATCACCAGACCGAGAACGTCGCTCTGCCGCGCGCCCAGCGCCATACGCAGCCCAATCTCCTGTTGGCGCTGGTTCACCGAGTACGAGGTCACACCGTAAATGCCGATGGAAGCCAGGGCCAGAGCCAGACCGGCGAACACGGCGAGCAGGATCAAAGCGAGACGGCGGCGAGCCATCGACTCACCCATCATTTCGTTCATGGTGCGGACCCGGTAGACCGGCAGATCGGGGTCCATGGCAGCGACCACCTTCTGAACCGTTGTGGCGAGTGCCATCGGATTGCCCGCGGTGTGGATAGCCAGCCCCATCGATGACGACGCGAAGGGCCCCTGATCCTCCGGCCAGTAGAGTTCGGTACGGGAGCGCGCTTCTAAAGTCCGATTGCGAACGTGCCCCACCACGCCGACGATTGTCATCCAGGGGAGTGCCGTATTCCGGTCGCCGATGTGGATCCGCTGTCCGATGGGATCTTCGTGGGGCCAGTAAGTCTTCACCATGGTCTCGTCCACAATCGCCACCGGAGGTGCGGACGTCGAATCGTCTTCGTTGAAGAATCGGCCCCTGATTAGGGGGATGCCCATGGCCTTGAAGTATCCCGGAGTCACGAGGCGTTGGTCCACTTCGGGCGTCGTGTCATCGAAGGGCACCTCATGAGTGTCAATCGTCGCCGTACCCGAAAAGTTCTGGCCGCTGAGCGGCAGCGACGTGTTCGCGCCGGCCCCCAGCACACCAGGGAGAGACTGAATTCGATCCAAGAGCCCGCGGTAGAATGCGCGAATCTGCTCGGGCCTGGCGTACTTTGCGTCCGGAAGCGCAATTCGCATAGTCAGCACACCTTCGGGGTGGAAGCCGGGGTCGACCTTGAGAACCTGCACAAAGCTTCTGAGAAGCAGCCCCGCGCCTGCCAGCAAGATGAGCGACAGTGCGGCTTCGCCCATCACGAAGGCGCGCCGCAGGCGGCTTGAAGCGCCGCTCTGAGTACCGCGGCCGGTCTTGAGCACATCGAAGGTCTCCGCGCGGCGGAGTTGCAGCGCAGGAGCCAAGCCGAAAAGGACGCCGGTGGCGAGTGAAACGGCCAGCGTAAAAGCCAGGGCCCAGCCGTCGATTCGGGTGCCGACCACGCGAGGGAGCGACTCCGCGCTGAGGGCAATCAGGCCATGCAGCACCCACGGCGTAAGCGCGAGTCCGGCCAGGCCACCGAACAGCGCCAGCAGCGTACTCTCGGTGAGCAACTGGCGCACCAAGCGTCCAGGGCTCGCGCCCAGGGCCACGCGAACTCCCGTCTCCTTTTGCCGTCCTGAGGCGCGCACCAGCAGCAGGTTGGCAACGTTCGCGCAAGCAATCAACAGGACCAGTCCCACCGCCGCCATCAAAACCCACAGGGATGCTCTTACGTCGCCGACCGTCTCCTCCAGCAAAGGAACGACGATGACTCCGAAATTGTATTTGGTGTAGGGGTACGAGGGATTCTGCTCGATCATTGTCTTGCCGACCCGATCCATGTCTGTTCTCAGTTGTGCGGAGGACAGACCCGGCTTGATGCGAGCCAACACATCGAGCCCGTGGTTGCCACGGTTGTTTGGGCTCAGGTCGTCGGGCGAAAACGCGAGTGGACCCCAAATCTCGGACTGATCGGGGTAATTAAATCCAGGCGGCATGACCCCGACCACGGTCATCGGAACCGCGTCCACGCGGACGGTGCTTCCAATCACGTCAGGACGGGCTCCAAAGGCCCTCGTCCATAATCCATAACCCAAGAGCACCTCGTGGTCGTGCCCGGGTTGTGCCTCTTCGGGAAGAAAGGTACGGCCGAGCCGCGCTTCGACACCCAGAATGTGGAACAGGCTGGGAGAAACGGCCGCTCCTGCGATCCGCTGCGGACTGCCCTGGAGGCCAAGGTTGAAAGCTCCGCCGCTAATGGCGGCGATGGCGCCGAGGCTCTTATTGAGCTGCTCGAAATCACGAAATTCGGGCGCCGAGACGGCGTTCTGGTCGTTGGGCAAGCCGATGCCGGTGAAACGGCTATAGAGCTTGACGAGTTGTTGCGGCTGAGGGTACGGCAGGGGTCGAAGCAGCACCGCGTCGAGGACGCTGAATATCGCCGTGTTGGCGCCGATGCCCAGGGCGAGCGTGATCACAGCCACAATGGTGAATCCGGGATTCTTGCGGAGCATCCGGGCCGCGTAACGAACGTCTTGGGTCAAGGCTGCCATAACACCCTCCCGTCGAGAGAATTGTCGATTGCCGATCGTCGATTTTCGATTGAGAGCAAAGAACGATTCTCTTGACCTGCAAGCGAACGCCGCCTGCAATCGTCAATCGAAAATCGGCAATCATTCGTAACGCAGCGCCACCATCGGATCCACCTTGCTGGCCCGCCGCGCCGGAATGTAGCAGGCGGCGAGGGCCACCAAAGCCAGCAGAATCGCCACAATCAGGAAGGTCAGCGGGTCATGAGTGCTGATGCCGAAGATCAGGTTTGCCATCAAACGCGTCAGCGCCGGGGCTCCTAACAGGCCGACTGCGACACCCAACAGCGACACCCGGGCTGCTTCCGCGAGCACCATCCGCAGCACATCCTGCCTCTTGGCGCCGAGAGCCATGCGCACCCCGATCTCGCGCGTTCGCTGTCCCGCGAGGTACGAGATCACGCCATAAACGCCAACGCAGCACATGATCAGGGCAAGCGCGGCAAAGACCCCAAGCAGAGTCATGGCGAAGCGGCGAGCCGCCAGAGAATCGGAGATGACACTGTCCAGCGTCTGGCTGTCGTACATCACCGCCTGGCTGTTGTATTGCTCCAGCGCCCGCCGGACCGGAGCTATCTGCGCTTGCGGCGAACCGGCGGAGCGCAACACCACGCCGGACGAAGCGGCCAGGAGGGTAAGAAACTGGTCCGGCGTCTGCGGCAGCGCCAGGTAGCACTGCGCCTGCACGGCCGAGCCCGCATCCGAGTCGAGACCCCATTGCTTGACGTGCCCTGCGACTCCCACGACCTCGGCCGAGGTGTTGAAGAGCTCGAAGTTGACGTGCTTACCGATGGGATCCTGGCCGCCGAAATACAGGCGGGCGAAGTGCTCGTCGATCACCGTCACCAGCGGAGCATGCTCGTTGTCTTGCGGCGTCAGGAAGCGCCCGCGCTCAAGCGGGATCTTCATGACCTTCAGGTAGTCCGGCTGCACGAGGTAAAAGAGCGTGGCTTTCATCTGGGATTGCGTCGGCGGCTTGGGCTGGCCCTCGATCCAGAACGGCAGCTCCGAATCGCCTTGCAAGGGCCTCGATCCCACCGTGAGTGCCACGGCTTCAACACCTGGGACGGCGCTAAGAGCGTCGTGAATCCGGAGCCACGACTCCCGAATGGCGGCCGGAGAACTGATGGGCGGAAACGAGACATTGAAGGACAACACGTTTCGCGGATCAAATCCGGGATTGACGCTCCACAGTTTGGCCAGGCTTCGAATCATAAGTCCTCCCCCCGCCAGGAGGATGAGCGCCAGCGCCATCTCGAGGACCACGAAGATGGTTTGGGCCCGATGCCGGGCCCCGCTCGCGCCGCGCCCGCCTTCCTTCAGTGTCTGGTGAAGATCGGGTTGCGCACCCTTGAACGCCGGCGCCAGGCCAAACAGCATGCCGGCCAGTAACGAGGCTCCCAAGGTGAACAAAAGCACCCGTCCGTCGAGGTGAACGTCTTGGGCCCTCGGCAGCGCTTCGGGGAGCACCTTCAGCGCCGCTTTGAGTCCCCACGACGCAAGCAAAAGGCCCAGGCCTCCACCCGCGAGTCCTAGCAGGACGCTCTCGGTGAGAAGCTGGCGCAGGGCGCGACGCTGGCTTGCTCCCAACGCCACTCGGATGGCAAATTCACGCACCCTTCCGGTGGAGCGCGCCAGCAGAAGATTCGCGACGTTGACGCAGGCGATGAGCAGCACGAGAGCGACGGCGGCCTGCAATAGCAGGAGAAACGGCTGGATTTCACCTACGACGTTCTGCTTCAGCGGAATCAGAGTGATCCCTAAACTTTTATCGGCTTCGGGATACACCTCGGCCAGATGGTCCGCCAAGGTTGACATGTCCGCCTTCGCCTGCTGGACCGTTATGCCCGGCCGGAGCCTGCCCACCGCGTCCATGCCCATGCTGATCCTGCGGTCGCGGAAACTGGGATCGTTCCATTGCCCGATGGGCGTGAAGACGTCGCTGCGCTGATAGTTATTGCCGATGTAACGAAAACTCGCAGGAAGAACACCTACGATCGTGTATGACTTGCCGTCGAGCGTCATTACTTTTCCCACCGCGTCCGGTGAAGAGCCGAACTTGCGCTTCCACAGAGCGGCGCTGATCAGCACCACAGGCGCCGCGCCCACCTGATCATCGTCGGGCGCGAAAGTCCGGCCCAGCGCCGGCGCGACGCCGAGCAAGGTGAAGAAGCTCGCGGAGACCATTTCGGCTGGAAGCCGCTCAGGCTCTCCCATTCCGGTAAGACCGAGATCGTATGCCCGATAACCCGCAATCGCGGAGAAGGAACGATTGTCACGCACCCAGTCGAGAAGGTTCGGGTAGGAGATGGAAGACCGATCGAACTCCGCCGTCTTCGAGTAAAGCGCCACGAGGCGCTCGGGCTCAGGGTAAGGCAGCGGGCTGAGCAGAACCCCGCTGACCACCGAGAAGATGGCCGTGTTCGCGCCGATCCCCAGCGCCAGGGTAATGACCGCCACGGCGGTGAAGGCAGGATTCTTGCGCAGCATCCGGAGGCCGTAACGCAGGTCCTGGGTGAGTGTTGACATGAGTGCCTCGAATTGGACGAATTGCCGATTTTCGATTGCCGATTGAAAGATGCGGTCCGTGGTCCGTCGTCAGTTGTCCTTGGTCAGCAGCAGGCGGCCGCATAGCGCGCAACGGACAACGGACGCCTCCACAAATCGGCAGTCGAAAATCGGCAATCATTCATAGCGCAGAGCTACCACCGGATCCACTCTCGTCGCCCGACGCGCTGGCACCAGGCTGGCGGCCAGGGCGACGAGAACCAGGAAGAGCGCCATCATTCCAAACGTCAGCGGATCAAAAGCGCCCACCTCGAAGAGCTGGCTGGAAAGCAATCGTGCCAGGATGACGGCCACTACCGCACCCGCCGCCGCGCCCCCGGCAGCCAGACGCGCCGCATAGCCCAGCACCATTTTCAGCACCTGGTTGGGTTGCGCGCCCAGAGACATACGAATCCCGATTTCGTGCGTACGCTGCGCCACCGTGTGACTGATCAGGGCATAGAGTCCCAGAGCAGCCATCAGCAACGACAAGGCGGCGAAAATGCCGAGCAGTGTAACAGCGAACCGGCGCGCGCCAAGGGATTCTGTGATGCGCTCGTCCATCGACTTCAGATCGTGCACGGGCTGATTGGTGTCGACGGAATGAACCGCCTCGCGCATCACGCCGGCCAAGCTGGCGGCGCTGCCATTCGTTTTCGCCACCAGAAACACGTCCGGCGAGGCGGTCTGAAGGAGGGAGTGATAAATCACTCCCTTATCCCCATCCCCCACCAGCGCGCTGTGCTTGACGTGGCCGACGACGCCAACGATGGTCTCCCAAGGCGCCCGCGAGCCACGGCGGAGGTGTTTGCCGACCGGATCCTGGCCAGGCCAGTACTGCCGCGCCAGACTGTCATCGATCACCACTACAGGTTCTGTGCCTTTGCGGTCTGTGTCCGCCAGGAAGCGGCCCTCACGCAAGGGAATCCCCATGGCTGCAAAATAGTCCGACGTCACATAGCGTTGGTTGGCGTGCGGTCCCGGATCGCCGGGCGGTGCCACGCGCCCTTCAACATTAAAAGAAGCCGCCCAGTTCGATCCACTGAAGGGTATTGGAACCGCAAAGGCTGCCGAGCGGACGCCGGGGCTTGCCGACAGGCGCTCAAGCACGCTGCGATAGAAGGTGACCTGCTTGTCCTCTTCTTTGTACTGGGTTTCGGGCAGCGCCAGGGCCGCGGTCATTACGCCGTGCGGATCGAAGCCCGGACTCACGTCCTGAATGCGTGTCAAACTCTTCACAAAGAGTCCGGCGCCCATCAGCAAAACCAGCGCCAGGGCCAGTTCGCCGGCCACCAGTACGCCGCGCAGACGTTGCCGGCCGCGGCTGGCCACGTCTGACCAGCCGCCCTCCTTCAAGGTGGCGTGCGGATCCGTGCGCGAAGAAAACCATGCCGGCGCCGCGGCGGAAATGACTCCCGCCAGCAGTCCTACGCCTATAGTAAAAAGCAGAACGTAGCCGTCCAGGTGAATCGTCAGTCCTTCGGTGAGCCCGTGGGGAGCGAGACTCAATAGAGCGCGAATGCCGTCCCATGCCACGAGCAAGCCGACCAGGACGCCGCCCATCGCCAGCAGCAGGCTCTCGGCGAGCGCCTGACGAATCAACTGCCAGCGGTCAGCTCCCAGCGCGGTGCGGATAGCGAATTCTCGCGCGCGCGAGGTGGCTTTCGCCAGCATCAAGCCTGCGATGTTCGCGCAGGCGATCAAAAGCACGAATCCGACCGACCCCAGAAGAATGAAAAGAGGCGCGCGAAGGTCTCCAAACACGAAGTCCGCCAGCGGCACGATAAAGATGCCCCAGCCGGCTTCCTTGCCATAAGCGCCTTGCGGGTCATGCTGAATGTCCCGCTGGGTAACCAAGTGCACCAGCGCGCTGGCCTGGGAAAACGTCACGCCGGGCTTCATTCGGGCGACGGTGAAGTAGCTCTCGTTAAACCGGTTGCTGACGGTGAATTCGGAAGGCGTGAGGCCTATGGGCGTCCAGAGGTCGGCCTGATCGGGCCAGCGAAATTGCGGACCCATCACGCCGATCACTTTGTAAGACTGTTGATTGAATTGAAGACTCTTTCCCAGAATAGAAGGGTCGGCGCCGAAGAGGCGCTTCCAGGTACTGTAGGCTAGCACCACTTCCCGATTGGCGTTCGGCTGGTCCTCTTCGGGCCGGAACACGCGGCCCAGCAGCGGCTTCACGTCGAAGACGTCAAACCACTGCCACGTGACCTCGGCGCCCAGAAGCCTCTCCGGGAAGTCGCCGCCGGTGTAATTGAAATCCGCGTCGTTGCCAATGGCTGTGGCTGCGAACACCTGCTTGCTGTCGCGAACATCCGCGAAGTCCGGCACCGAGATGCTGATGCTCTTCAGATTCAGCTTGTCATACTTCACTCGCACCGCCACCAGGCGGTCAGGATGAGGAATGCCGGCGGGATGAAGCAGGAGCCCGTTCACCACGCTGAAGATCGCGGTGTTGGCGCCGATGCCGAGCGCCAGAGTCAAGACGGCTACCACGGTGAAGCCGGGATTCTTGCGCAGCATGCGAAGGCCGTAACGTACGTCCGGAACCAAGTCAGGCATTGTTCACCTCAAGCTGTCAGCCATCAGCGGTCCGCCCCCAGGGGCAATTCATGCGCCCCTACAGCGGACGCTACCGCTTTTCCACAACCTTTCCTCCTCATTCCAAAGGTGAAAATAAACGGTCTTGCTTTTCCCATTTGTCCCCATGGTCCCGTTTCGTTTACCTATGCTGGGTCCGTGAAAA
>Ga0335078_10010962_pt1 | contig 13427 bp, 18 predicted proteins | sample Lox_Sample_32_FD_206711 | JGI IMG/M metagenome (GOLD analysis project Ga0335078, IMG submission 206711) | Soil microbial communities from Loxahatchee National Wildlife Refuge, Florida, United States - Lox_Sample_3.2 | ecosystem: Environmental > Terrestrial > Soil > Wetlands | place: USA...
CCCGCCCGTCTTCAAATCAGGGCGCGTGGCTTACCAAAGGCAGATTCTTCGGTCGGGATTGAAACGACATCAGTGGTCTAAGCTCAGCGCAAAGTCGCCGCATCTCATTCTTAGTAATTTGCTTGAGATAGACCTTTTAAGATTTAAGGAAAGTTTATAGTGTAGAGAATCTACAATTGAGTGACCTCAACTTTGTGAATTGAACTATACATCCTACCATGTGCCATGAACCCATACCCATAGAACGTTGGTCATATCACGACTGTCCATGAACCAATTCGCTAAACAAATATAAGGACATTCAAAATTTCTCATCCCTTCCCCCATTATCTCCTTCTTCCCTGGTCTTTCAGAGCAGCACTAAATAGACGTTTGAAGCCATTTGTCAAGGCGTTCATGTCAGGGTAGACATTATCTTTCAACATAAAAGCCCCCGGAACAACTTTGACAGGCTATCGTCAGATGAGTTTCTCAGAAGTAAATACCCATGATTTGACAGGAGCTCTTGGATTGGTCTTGAAGCAAAGGTCAAAATAGCCCGGATGAGCTTTGTCAACGCAGAAGGCATAGGCTGACCGCCGTGGGTTTGCTTCGGAGTAACTAGTCAACCATTGTTCTGAGGTTAGCCCAATGTCCGATGTCCTTTGTACCTGTGTCGGCGCGACTACCGCGCTGGAATTTCTCGTGGGTCGTCATCTCGTCCACTTTCCGTGCCATTGACTTTATATGAGATACGATCAACTCATCCAAATCGCTATAAGTGTACTTTCCGACCCGCAATTGACGCCCAACTGAAAATTCATTGGCCTTGTCTAATTCAAGAACATCTGTCATCAGAAAACGATTTCAGAACACACTACCAATATGCTGATAAACACCCTCCGCAAATTTCCAAGTTACGGCGATATGATCAGGTCCCAGACTAGAAGGTCGGATGACTGCATCTCCCCGTTGCATCCCAGCAAGATACTCTTCAGCTTGTTTTGAGTTGAAATTTCGGAATAGTGGATGTTTGATAACTCTCGTCGCCCTGGCCTCCGCCTCTCTCTTAGCAGCAACCCTATTACTGTCCCGTTCCTCGGCATAGTCGTCCCATTCGTCCGGGTTAATCTCAGGGTGCAATTTAGCGACTCGTCTCGCTTCATTGATTCTAGATTCTCGAGTGGACAGCTCTGCTGAGAACGCTCCTCGGTCAAGGCTGAGTACCACCGCATTGACCGTTTGATTTGGCTGGAAGATTTGAGATCCGACTGCCATAGGATCGTCGCTCATCTCATTCTGCGCAATATTGCCCTCAACACCGCAATCAAGAAGAGAAGAAACGTATCTATCGCGCACCCTGCGAATGCTGACTGGAACAATGGAGCCTTCGCGCAAAGACTCCTCGGTCTCGCCAGTAAGCATGGTGAACACTTGTTCGACAGTGAGAAGTCTGAAGTCCCGTCGAAGTTCCTCGTAGGGACCTTGTAATTCATCCTTGATTTGTTCGAGCGTATTGCGCTTAAGTTGATTGAATGTCTTGGCAAGTTGGTCGGCGTACTCTTCTAATATCAAATCATTGAGTTTTTCTGGATCGTCGTCCATGAGCAGTTTGACTACACCCCCCTCTGACTCTGCCGCAACAACATCCTCCTCATCCAATTCCAGAGCATCAGCTGCCATTTTCTTTGCAAGATCATAATCCTCCGGATGAATTCGAGTAGCGTCAAGAGGATCTGCGTCTTTGCCACTGGCGTGAATTCGGAGAAAGCTCGCGCAGTTCATGAAGATATTCCGACTGACGACTTGTTTAGTTATGAGTTCCGAGCGGTTTTCGAGATATCCACCAGCATGATTGATTTTCTTGATTACTGATTGTGCCTTACGTGGACCGAGTCCAGCAACAAACGGAAGCGCCAGGGCTTTGTAGGAATCTCTGACTGCTTCGTTTATGTCCACACCGCACAAATTGACTATATCAACCATGGCTGTCTCGAACGCATGGTATAATTTTTCTTCACTGATGAGACTTTGCTGCTGATGGACTGAAATTGAAGTTACGTCGCGGCCGAGAGCAAGATACTCCATCAACGGATTCTGCAAATAGCGTGCCAGCGCAATGCAATATCTCGTTAACGTACCGACATCCGGAAATTCCTCGAGCCCTCGCTTTGAGTTCTGGTAAAGACGCGCAACCTCGTCGTTGATGTAGACGACTTGACGGCTGATTTCAGTCCGATCCGCCATTAATTTCACAATGTCATCATGCACTCGCACCGTTTGCACAGAAAAGCCCGCAATTCCAACGACATCGGGGTTCCGTTTATCAATGAATTCTGCGAGACCGTTTCTGTTCTCCAGTTCCTTGACATCGGGTAATTTGATTTGTTCTATTAGACGACCCGAATCGTCTACGAACGCACAAACAACCGCATCTCGAGAGAAATCGCCACTGCCACAAGAAATGGCAAGCACCGTCGGCGTTTGTCCTTTATCCAGCTCTTCTGCTTGAAAGGGGGCCTGATCAAGTCGTTGAAGGAATTGCTGCCGACAAATGGTCGCTAGTATGTCTTCACATTCAACCCGCAGTGACTCCTTTGCGAGATCCATTACGTGCGGGATCAGTCTCGCGAGTGTTTCGCCGAGAACTTCTTCGCGGAGGGTGTTCCAGGCCATAGCAACTTCGGATTCGTTGTCAGTGTTAATGAAATAGAGAAGTTCTTTGTTGCGTTCTTGAAGTCCGGGAACGGTGAGTTCAAATGTGACCAGGCCTTCGCTTTCCGCCGCCATCATCTCAAGGAAGCGATCTGCGTTTAGAGCGACAGTACTGACACGCTGATTTGTGAGATATTTGAATTTGTAGTAGGGATGAGATTCGTCGATCTTCTTTATGCCACGCTCCGTTGGTTTAATAGAGTAGTACGCTCGACTAGACTGAGATTTGGAGCCTAAGAACAATTCTCGGTAATACCGTCGAACATTAGGATCATGGAACAGCTCTTCGGAGAACATCTGCTTAGCAGCTATCATAAGCTTGTACACCCATTTGGTGAATACCGTTAAGTGCCATTGTCGGCGATTTATAGTCTTCCTGGCACTGAACGGCCATTTCCTCAGGAGTAAAAGTAGGGTCCTCAGGCCAATAATGTTTTGTTAGCTCCCTGACATTCGTGCCGAAATCCGCCGCTGAAATGCCGAAAGCCTGTATTAGAATGGGACACCGGATGGAGTACTTTAACGATAGCGTAAAGTGGGCCTTTGCGAATCTTCTCCCAAATAGCCATCTTATTCCCTGCTGCCCTTTTGTAGGTAGTGGGTTGTCCATTCGTCCCGTTCTGCAGCAGTTGTTGATCTCGAATTTGCTCAGAATATGTAAAATACATGTAGTCATGGAGATCTTGTACATCTTCGATAGAATCAGCTTCGGCCATGGCCTCTTCGATCACACGATCGTGAAGATCCAAGCTTTCCCAGGTTGATTTGAGAGCAGTAAGCCGTTGCTGTATCGCTCTATATTTTCCATCTTCCTCCCAAACCTTCCATAGATCATCTTGATCTATTAAGACACGAAGTGCTTTGAGAACTAGATTCCCCGTCTCGGGATCCATCTCACGGTCGGGATAATAAAGAAAGTCTCTTCGATGTTGCCATATAAAGGGCACTTCAAGAGAGTCGTTGTTGAAGAAACCGAGAATGTCAGTGACAGACTGTCGAAATGCGCTTTCCAGCTCAAGATCGACACGGCGTTTATATTCACGAGCTAGCAAACGGTCGGAGATCCATGTCGACTCCTTCTGAACGTCCACTTCAAGAGGTGGGCTTTGAGCTGGCCGATACAACTGGAACCGTTCTGGTTCGTCTGTTATTCGAATAAGTTCGTCCGCGTCCGTGAGCAGGCGTTCTTGAAGCTCAGTGGGCTCGAAAATATCCTTAAGTTGAACTTCTTTAGACACTTCTTCACCCTCTTCTGTGTATTCGGGCTCCTCGTCCTCAGAAGGGTCCATCGCAAATTCGTATTCCAACCCATCGCCGAACAGTTGCGTTATTTCTTCCAACGCATCAGGATCAATGCCAGCTTCGTTTGGAAGATAATTCGTGCGCTGATGAGTCTTCATTTTCTGACGTTGCATCTTGCGCGCCTCTTTCAGGAGATCATCCTCCTCTGACTCTGGTTCATCATCCTCAATAAATCCGTCGAATTCACCTCTCGGGGGTCCAGTCTCATCTTCTTCCTCCAAGTCCTCATCAGAGAAAATGTCTTCAACACCACCTCTGCGTCGTGTTGGCGAGGGCGTTCGTCCCCCTCGTCGAATACGTTTAAACTTCTGTGCAGACGGTGACCTTCGGCGAGATTGATTGCCAAGATTTTCATCAAGGAGATCGAGATCCTCTTCGTCCAATACAGGCGACTCTGAACGCTGTCTTGATCGATGTAGACGCCGTTTCTTCTTTCGTGGCCGCAACTCATCGTCACCCTCCTCCTCATCCTCAACTTGAAATTAGTACAACGACATTTGATCGCTCAAACCAATAAAGCCTTCAGCAATCTAGAAATTAACCAAAGGCAGGGGAATATAGATACCTTTCTCGCTTCTTCTTCATCATCATCGTCCTCTTCTTCACTTGAATCTTCCACATCATCATCATCATCCTCGCCACTTCCACCATCGCCGTTCTCGGTTCTTACTCTTTTTCTATTCCCGTTCACCGGTCGAGTCTCTTCTTCCAAGCCATATTCTTCCTCTTGTCGATCCTCCTCTTCATCATCGTCACGGACAGCATATGTGTCTACGAAGTCCGACATGGTACAAAACGCACCGATTCGTAGACTGCGAATTACCAGAACGAAACATTGCGAACTTTTGTTCTGGATGGATCACCTAACCCTAAACATGGTAAGTCTCTTGCCCTTTACCGAAAGAAAATAACCCATCTCAATCTTGATCGCCAAAAATTCATATTGCACTATAAAAGAACCTCGCCTATCCTACGCCATAGAATATGTATGTACCCGAAAATTTATACAAGCCTTCGACGTTACAACTGACAATCCACCTCGCTATACCACATCCATTTATCCAAATTCTGCCAAAGCCATCCTGCGACGATCATCCCGTTGATTCCCTGCGTGGCGCAGACCATCAGACCGTTACATCCCGGCCAAGGCGAATTGACGACTTGCACACCCATCTCGTCCAATATCACACCTCCTGAGTCGCTCAGCTCCAATATTCCATTTGGAGGTGTCTGTGAAGCGATTCCACCAGACATGAAGCTCTGGTTGCTGCTTGGCCACGAGTTGAGAAACCCGCGAAGGGAGGTCGTATTCGTGGAGTCGGTCTCAGCCGGGAGAATATCGTACATTATCTCCAATGTCTTCGTTTTATTTCCTTCTTCCATAAGGAAAGGGTTTGCTCCTATAGGGCCAACGGGAACACCTGTTCCTGCTTGGAGTGCACCGTTGAGGCAAGTCGCCAGATCGCCGGATTCATTTGTGGAATTGAGACATCTCGCGACTATGGACTGATTATCTGGATCTGTCATGTCAAGAGAGACAGAAGCGATCAGTTCTGTAACAGGTGATGTATAGTCGTTAGTCGTGAGCGTGAAGAGTCTTTGAGCAGCTGCGACTTCCGGTGTTGGGGGATCTGTCGTGGGGAAAAGTACAAAATTTGGTGTCGTGAGATTCACCTGCGGATTACTGGGACTTGACGTAGGTAAAAGGCCCAGATAGTAATATGTCCCCTGCACGCTACGGGCATACATGGTGAGGCTGAAAGCATTTCCGATAGATGCGACATATTTAATATGAAACATGGAGGTAAACCGAGGATCTTCGCAGGCGTTGTTCCAAGCTTGGTAGGAGCTGTTGAACTGTCCGGTCCTCCCGAGAATGAATGGTATAACCGTAGAGGCTACAGGCAGCCCAATCAGAAATATAATGAACATGATCCAATTGACGATAAGAGGTCGAGGCTGCTCCCAGCTTCCTTTCCAGGGGGCCCGAGAGAAATTGAGGAAGCGGTGTATCACGCACCCGATGGAGAAACCGGCGCCAAGTGTCGTAAGAGCTAAGCCGACTCGATAGACAGTTTTGATCGAGTCGCTCCATCTCAAGACACCGAGTGCTGCAGTGATGATGTACTCAACAGACCTGTTATCAGCACAAAAGAAAGAAAGATTTACAAATAAATGGCGGCAGCCACGAGGATTATCCAGGTCAAGAAGCAGAAACCCAGAAATGAGAGTTTCCAAAATCCATGTCGTTTAGTCTCCGTGTTATCGTCTTCCCACTCATCGAACTCGACATCTTTCAACTTATCGGGAGTCAGAGAGAATTTAATCGGCGATCCGCTCGTTAAAAATGATGGCCTCAAAAGTGCAGCTCTGGAAGGAGTTGAGATGGGAGTATTGTAATTTGAGTTCGTCGGAGTAGAGTCTTCGACGGGGGTATAGTTTGAATGGTTTTTGGCTACAGTCATCGTGATCGATGGATGTGGAGAGGGGACGACAACAAATGGTGGATGCTTTTGTATCTTTTCCGGAGAAATAAGCTTTTGTGACCTGTCTGATTGAGGCCCGTGCGCTCCATGTGCGTCACGTGGAAATTGCTTCAGATGTGGAAGACTGCAGCTGAATCGAACTAGATGAGAGGATTCTTTACCATTGTCTCACATAGGGATTTATAACTGTCTTTGAAGTTCCGTTAAACTAGGCCTCGTGAACAACCAACCGAGTGTGCCACGAATGGGTCTCCCTCTCCAACCTCGACATCTTTCTGAAGTTAAAGATTTTCGAAACATCGGTGCGCGACGCAAACAGGCGGGACCACAAGAAGAGGGAAACCAGCCGTCAACCTGGGATCGGGTTCGTAAAGGTATCAATATCCTCGGAACCGCAGCCTTTGTCGGCTTGACAGTTTACAACTTATATGTCATTGGTGGATGGCTAAGCGACTGGTATGCAAAACGAAGGGGGGACAAGTCAGATAGAGGGAAATGGAAACGACTTCATCCTCGAGACTGGCAGTCCACAGACGTATAATCGCTTGGATATCCAGGAAACTAGGAGTGGGTAAACTATCCGCGAATTGGATGGGGCTGACGTGATTTACATAAATGATTTCAAAATACATATTATCGATCACATTGACATCTTTATGAAAATCTGTCATATTATGTTCGACACAATTGAATATGCCTGTCCACATTGCCTCTGCAATAAGAGATTAAGATGGCGAAAGTACATGTCGTTCCATTGTTGGTCACGAATTTTTGTCGGATCTCCAACGGATCACCCATATTAAAACAAAGTTCCAACATCAATGCTCTGCCCTCGCCCAAGAATGTCTAATGATCTAACAGCCCCATCTTTTTTAGTCCTCATACAAAAAAAAAAAAAAAAAAAGAACGAGTTGGATCTGTTCGTTGGCCATGGATGTCGATGGACGTATAATATTTATCTGCCTACGGATTGTCACCCGTCCGAATGATGACAATACTTCACGCGCGAGGCATCGTTGTCCGATCGATCGTCGTTTGCTTAGCTTCGCGTTCTTCTCCTTCTGCGACTTTCCCTTTCCAGCTTTTCAGTCGCGTTTCATCGCCCAATGTCAGATGAAGAAGAAGTTTATGAGGTGTCACATATAGTCGATGAAGATTACTCCAATCCCAATCAACGTGTCTTCAGAGTTCGATGGCTCGGCTATTCGGCTCAACACGATAGCTGGGAGCCTTTGGAGAATCTCCAGAATGGGGCCATGGAAGTCGTACGGGCATGGGATCGGAAAAAGAAACAACAGGGGCAAAAGCGGAAAGCGCCAGGAGAGAAGAGCACGACGACCCAGAAAAGACAGAAATTGAGAACAAGTGAACTCACTGACGACGGACCTAATAAATCCCAAGCAGTATGATTCAACCTAGTATATTCAACTAATCTTTAGGCTACAAAGGTTCGCTTCTTTTTTTTTTGTAATGAGCGCCAATAACTCTTAGGAATCGTCAAAGCATGGAATCGAGGCATTTTTCCAGAGAAGTTCTATGCAAACCCAGCCCGGAACGAACGGAAATGCTCCTCAAAAGAAAAGATCAGCTGTGAATGGGTCGTCAACAGTAGAAATAAAAAGAGAAGAGGCAGAAGAGGTAGCCGGTAACTTTACGTTATTATTGACTGCTAGGGTCCGTCTGTTCAACTTGAAGATAACTCATCAGTAAGCCTCATGAATCCACGCAACTGACGTTAGTCGGATGAAGAGGCCTACATTGAGCCTGGAGATGGAGCGGTTACCTCTCATCAGAAGTTACAATATCCCGAAGCCTATTATACCAACTTCCTTGAAGCCCTGGACAACATCAAAGGACCGCCGGTATGGGTTTCAAACGTTATCGACTCAGAGCCTTGTCCACCATTAGTGTTTACGTGGGTAGAAGAATACCAGCTCGGAGAAGGCGTACCCAAGCGAGATGACCATTTTAGCCACGGATGTTCCTGTGTTGATTGCAACCTCGACGAGCCGCAGATATGCGAATGTCTTGCGGACTCAGATGAATGGAAGTTTGCATACAATCGCGACGGATTAATTCAACATCCTCCGGGAATTGCTGTAATAGAGTGCAACGATAGGTGCGAATGTCCTCGGACATGTGTAAACCGTATAGTACAACGAGGTCGAAGAATGCCATTGGAGCTATTTAAAACCCAAAATAAAGGATGGGGTATCCCTCGTGGAATTATCGATTACTAAATTAGGCGTACGTACGATTCGCCCAATCCCGAAGGGTATGTTCATTTGCCGGTATATCGGGGAAGTCATAACTGAAGCCGAAGCCGAGAGCAGAGGGGAGGAATACGACAGAAAGGTTTTTGCAACGCAAATTTACCTCCATGTGACTAACATGCAATTAGGGGATAACGTATCTTTTTGACCTTGATTTCTTTCGCGATGATCCCGATAATGCGTCCGATATCGGCTCGCCTGACCCCGTGGGTAACCTATTTTCTGTTGATGCGATGCGTTACGGCAATGTTTCCCGATTCTTTAATCACTCATGTCAGCCTAACGTGGCTATTTACACCGTTGTTCGTAATGGCGATAATCGCGTTTACGACCTCGCTATCTTCGCTCTGCGGCTTATCAAACCGTACGAAGAATTATGCTTTGACTACAAGACGAAAAAGGGCGTCAAGGTCAAACAGAGATGTTATTGCGGCGAGAAGAACTGTAGAGGGTGGTTGTTCGGAAGCTAATCATAAGATCAGTATCTAGGCAGAGGTATTTTTGGAGACATGCAACTGTACTCTTTGCATTGGCGCTAATGGTTTCTTTTCCGATCTCCAAAGGCTTGGTCTCTGCATACGAGCCTTGGAATCGGCTTTAGGCACCCAAATTGTTCCCCCTTGGTGACATGATACCTCAGGCCTTTTTGTGATTGGATGAAATTAAAAAGCTTCACAACAGCCGTGGCTAAGAATAGCAGAAGTGTGGGGTAAATATGAACAATGTATATAAATAAGGTTTTAAGGCTGTGGAATACTGACCAAAAATAAATTTTATCGGCGCCGATCTAAATCGCTCGTGGACCTAAATCATTATTCTGTTCTATTCTCAGCCGCAGCGAGTCATCTGGTGGTCCTGCTTGTGGAGGCAATGCGAAGCTATTTCGAGAATATTGGAAGAGATGAGCCGCTTCCAGAAAATATATAAACCCCTCCCCCTCCCTTCCTTTCATCACTCAACTTCAAGAACCCGCAAACAAAGAACCTCCCATATATAAAAGAAATCACAAAGACCCATCCAAAACAAAAGCCTACCTATCAAACGCAATGCGCTCCATCCTCGTCAGTCTTCTCGCTTTCGTCGCCCTTGCCTCCGCGGCGCCCGCACCTGGACACGAACATCAGACCGGAAACCCTTGCGGCATCATGGGTGCCTGTCCCACGGTCGGCGAAATGCAATGTTGCGGCTCCGGCTTCATTACCTGCGACTATAGCGGCTGGGTCTATCGCGACTGCGGCCCAGGAACCACCTGCTACCAACTTCCTGCTCCCGGTCCTCTTTTCTGCGGTTGGCCTGCAGGGCAACCCGCTCCTTAAACATCGGCATCGGCACATTTGGAATTTAGGGGGTGTGATTTGGGCATTTTGATAGTAAAATAAAACATTCCTTTGCGGAGCACATTATATTATCCGTTCTAAAACTGTGATTCAGTGTTATCTCTATACATATATGCGAAGTTGTCAAAATCTACCAAGCAATTCTTGCAAGCAGTCCCCTCGGGAAACGGCGGACCAGAAACTTGCGAGTTTCGTCCATAAGAAGTAGCCCAGCTCCAAACCCAAAAGCTGTTCCATTAGCATAGAAATCGACTGAATTACGTATAAACCAGAATTGAACATTGACGCCCCGCGTGTGGAAAACATCCTGGAAAAATGGGGTGAAAACGAATAGAACTAAAACCGAGATGGTAAATCCCATGGCCATAAATATGTACAAATTGCGAGTCTCTTTCGGCCCGATCGGTGGTTGTTGGAAGATTGACAAACGTCTTGTTCGAGTCATGAGCAAATTAGCCCATTGCATCAAGACCAGTGTAACAAAGTAAACGGACTGAGCAGTGTAGAGGGTGTTTTGGTACAAAACAGGATCGACCGGTTGTCCATTGACTTGCACATTGCCGAAGCTCAGCCATAGACTTGAGAACGGGATCCCTGCCAATGCGAATACACGGAAAGCCATAGCATTGGCGCACACCAACATGGGTACACCGACAATTAAGTATGCTTGCACGAGTAGCTTGACATTTGCCAGTCTGTCTTTCTCGGGGCAACGTGGCATCCGGAGCAGGAGGTCGGCTTCTGGCTTTTCCTTGATGAGGGACATACTCGCGACGCAATCTGTCAACATCGATATGATGATCATTTGAATTGAAGAAAGGGGCTGCGGAAGGCCGAAGAAAATCGTGAATAAGATAGGCCAGAGTTCGCAGAAGGTTCCCGCTGGCAAAAGATATAAAATAACCTTCTTGATGTTGTCAAATACTAAAATTAGAGGTTCCAAAAAATACGGTTAGTACCTAGCCTTCCATATTCAATACATACGACAATGCTAGAGAACGTCTCCATTAACACCTACTATAAGTACTCATCCGGACAAGGCCGAACCATATCAGCAGCTTCCATGGCAACATCACTGCCACTTCCAATTGCGACTCCGATATCTGCTGCCTTCAAGCTAGGTGCATCATTAACTCCATCGCCCTATCATTGAGCCCCGCAGTCAGCAAGCTTACTGTCATGGCGACGACACTCTTCCTTTGTTGAAACTCTTTGACAATCCGAAGCTTCTGCTCGGGAGTAGTTCGAGCAAAAACAATTTCTTCATACTCACAAAGCGAATTGTCAGAACACGGCATTTGGCAGACGTACTTGTTCCCATTGAGTTTCCTTCATCTCATGCATGTCCTTCCCAGATAACACCATTGCTCGACGAATTCGATTTGGATCTTCGGGATCCCACTTGCGGATGGGGTTACCTAATTCTGGATTGAGATCTGAAAAGTCTTCAACTTTTTCGGTGGTAATGATCCCACATTGTCGAGCGATGGCGGTGGCAGTACTTGGAAAGTCCCTGGTAATTAACCCAACCTTCCGCGTTACTCACCCAGTGACCATAAAAAATCGGATTCCGGCTCTCCTACAGATGGCAACGACATCGGGAATATCCTCACGCGGAGGGTCCTGCCATGAGCATGGAAGGGGAAGGGTTTTACCACAATGCCAACCATACCAACAATCGTCAAACCTTTCATTGCAACCTCTTGTATAGTGTCTCCGAAAAGTGCGTGGTCGAATGTCATTCCGGCAGGAATATCTCCGCCGTTGGCTTTGATTATCTTTCGAGCAAGAAGAAGCACTCGTTGACCACGCACTGCCCAAGATTCCTGGAGAGAAGCGACTCTAGAGCGTGTTTCCTCAGTTAAGGGCGCGATCTCAGCGGAAGGTTCAAGGACCGAGGAGCAGCAAGGAAGAAGAAGGTCAGGCGCCCCTTTCTTGAGGAGTAATAAATCATCTTTTCCAAAGCTCTCACTGTCTCTTCCCAGGGCTGCTTTGATGTAGGAATCCGAGTTCTCACCGGCATCGACTCTATAAATGCGAATCTGGGTCAGATGAAAAGAAAGGAAATTCATACCATGTATTTGTTCTTGCTATTGAAAGGAAGATCAAACTCCCGTTTCCAATTAGCTGTTAGATCGCTGACAGGACCCAGTTCCTCTGCAAATCTCAGAATAGCTGTATCAGTCGCATCGCCGTTAATCTTCCTCTGAGAAATCGGAAGCATCAAAGTAGCGGCATCAAACTGAGCGGCATTACACAATCCAGAAACAACGTGCAACTGTTGTAATGTCTCCTTCGCTACACTTTCTCCCTTGATAATAACATTTCGGGCTTGTTCTGTAGAATACTCATCATCAAGGATACCTGCATTTTGGACAAACATTTTATTCTGTGTTAATGTCCCGGTTTTATCGCTGCATAAGACGTTGACAGCTCCTAATGTTTCAACTGTCGTGAGAGATTTGCAAAGGACTTTGCTTCTGCCCATAGCCTTTGCAATCACTGTGAGAGAAAGTGTGACGGAAACTGGCAGGCCTTCCGGGATAACGGCGATGAGGACAGTCATTGCATTCACAAGGAGTTGGGTGGTACCCAGGTATCCGGGATACGACCGACGGAGCCAGGCAGCCCATAAGATGACCACCAAAATAGCCAATGACAATGCAATACTGGCGATGATGAATACAAACCGGAGGATTTCCTGTGATTAGGAAGAAGAAGATTGGAACAATCTACCTTCTGCAACGTGGTTAAACCACCCGACGACCTCGATGACAACTTGGCGATCCTCCCGAAAACGGTGGCATCTCCAGTTTGTATGACCAATCCAACACCATTTCCGCTGACAACATGAGTTCCCTGCATCCCGATATTTCTGCTTTCCATAAAGTTGGGGTCTGTATTTTCTGTTGTCGCGGCAATTGGTTCACTCTCTCCTGTCAGCACGCTTCGATCAAATTTGAGATCTCCAGAACACTGGATAATCCGGAAATCGGCGGGACACTTATTTCCAAGACTGACGAAGATGAGATCGCCGACAACTATCTCTAATGCTGGGATACGCATTTGTTGACCATCACGGAGAACGAGAGTTTCAGCAGGGATCATCCCTGTGATACTTGCCATAATTTGCGAGCTACTCTGGAGTAACTATCAGTCTAGCATTATTGGAAGCATACATAGTCTTGCCAAGCGTTAAAGATGGCTTGAATTGTTATGACAAGAAAGAGGAGCACGCCGAGAGCCAAATTGGAAGGATCGGGGCTTGGATTTCCCAAAGGTTTGTAACAAATGATACAGATGATTCCCGCGATGAACAAAAGACCTCCGAATCC
>Ga0335078_10010963_pt1 | contig 13427 bp, 16 predicted proteins | sample Lox_Sample_32_FD_206711 | JGI IMG/M metagenome (GOLD analysis project Ga0335078, IMG submission 206711) | Soil microbial communities from Loxahatchee National Wildlife Refuge, Florida, United States - Lox_Sample_3.2 | ecosystem: Environmental > Terrestrial > Soil > Wetlands | place: USA...
TGACTCCCATCCCGTGCAGCCTGTGCAACACCGAAATCAAGTTCGAGAAGTTCATCACGACGGCGCTTCAGATCGGCGCCGATAAGATCGCCACCGGCCACTACGCGCGGCTGCGTCTCGACGAGACCACCGGGCGCTATCGCCTTTACGCCGCCGTGGACCGCACCAAGGACCAGTCTTACTTTCTCTTCGGCCTCACCCAGCCGCAACTTACTCGATCGCTCTTTCCGCTGGGCGAACTGACCAAGACCGAGGTGCGCGAGATCGCCCGGCACCGCGGTTTGCCGGTGGCTGAGAAGCCCGATAGCCAGGAGATCTGCTTCGTGCCCTCGGGCAGCTACCGGGACTTCATCGACGCATATCTTGCGGAGCAGGGAAAGGCTTTTGAGGATCAGGCGGGCGAGGTGGTCACCACGGATGGGCGAGTGCTCGCCGAGCATCAGGGCGTCCACAACTACACCGTCGGCCAGCGCAAGGGGCTGAACGTCGCCACTGGTTCGCCCCTTTACGTCATCCAGATCGACCCCGCACACAATCGCGTGGTGGTGGGCGCGAACGAGGAACTCTTCCAGCGCCGCTGCCTGGTGCGCGACGTGAATTGGATCGCGCCGATCAAGGATGGGCAGGAGATCGAGGCGCGCGTCAAGATTCGCAACAAGCACCTGCCTGCCTTGGCGGCGGTAGGGCCGAACGGCGTTCGGCCGGCAGATAACGCCGTTGGTCCAGGGGCGGGCGCCAGCCCTTCGAGGGCGAGCGCCGCGCGCCCCTACGTCCGAGTGGAGTTCGCGGAGGCTCAGCGAGCGATAACGCCGGGCCAGGCGGCGGTGTTCTATGGCCCGGATGACGAGGTGCTGGGCGGCGGTTGGATTACCGATGGCCAAGAGAATTGAAAGGAACGAGAATCGAAGCTTGTCTCTTCTTCTCGTGCTCCGCAGTCGCCGAAGTGCGACTCTCCATCTTGAGTCTTCAATCTTCAATCGTCAATCGGCAATGACTTCACCCCCCCTGAATGGTAATCTTCCGGCTCGACCATCGCCACATCACGTGCCCGATGCTGAGGAGCGCGATCACCCAGAAGAGCTGCAAGCCCAGGGCACCCAGAATTCGCCAGCCGTTGATCTTGCCCAGGTAGAGCAGCACCGGGACGTAGCTGATGTATTCGAACGGCAGCACCGCCAGCAGATTCTGGAAGAATTGGGGAAAGAAGGAGATCGGCAGCAACAGGCCGGAGAAGAGTTCCAGCAGAAAGTACTTGGCGCGCAGCAAGCCCAGAATCGACTTGAGACGGATGGCGAAGGTCCCCACCGCGAAGTTGATCCCGGCCACAATAAAGAAGCTCAGCACCACGCTAGCGAAGAAGGCGGCAAAATGTACCAAGCTCGCCGGCTTGCGCAACGGGTAAACCAGAAGCAGCACCACCGCGGTGGGCAGCGTCAGCATCACCAGGCGAAACGTGGCCTCGCCCGCCGCTTGCGCCACGTACATGAACTGCACGTTGACCGGCTTGATCAGGTCCATGGCCAGCTTGCCTTCCAGCACCGCTTGGGCCATATCCTGATCGATGTTGTTGAAGTAGACGGAGCGAATGGTCCAGCCCACAGCGACGTAGGTGAGGATCTGGGCGAAATCGAACCCTTCGATCTTGGCGCTGTGCTCGTAAATCGCGCGCCAGATGAAGTAGTAAACAGAGACGTAGATGAAGTAGGTGACGATGCCCGTGTAATAGCGCAGTCGGTAGGCGAGCGTGTTTACGAAGCCCACGCGCGCAAACTCGCCGTAAGTGCGGAAGAACTGCTGCGATCGCCAAGTGTCGCTCGAAACCAATGAAATTGCGTCGGCGCCCATCAGGTCACCCTTTCGACAATCCCCGGATTTCACAGATTACGCCGATTACGGAGAGTACAAAGAACGGCCCGAATGCGTGCCCGCAATGATGCAGTATACCGTAATGGTGAAATCTGACGACTAAGTGAACTACCACTCACTTATCACTTGCCACTGCTTTCAGGACCCGGTGCTGCTGTAGTTTCTCACCCCGCGATTCCACACCATCACGGCCAGGCAGAAGAATCCAGACGCCACCAGGGGCACCAAATGAAAGTAGGGTGTGAAGGCACGGCGTCCGAGGAAGTGGGTGGTGGGATAGAAGGAGGCGAAGCCGAACGGAATAACCCAGCTCAGCATGAATTGGATGAAGACATTGTAGATGGTTAGCGGATAGCGGCCGAAGGTGAGCATGTTGAACACCGGGGGCACGATGCCGACGCGGTCCTCGAACCAGAACGAGACGGCGGTGAGAATGAGGAATACGGAGAGATAGATGACCGCGCCGCACGCCACCATCAGCGCGAACCACAAGTCGTCGGCCAGGGTCCAGGACAAGCCGAGCTTGCGGACGCAGATCCCGATGACGAGCAGGCCGGTCACCACCTCTTGCAACGACTCGATGCGGAACTTCTCCGACAGCACCTGAAACAGGGTGGAGACGGGCCGCAGCAGGATGCGGTCGAAGCGACCCTGAATAATATAAATGTCGCCGAACTCGTAGAGGTTCCAGCTCACCACGTTGAAGAAGCCGAGGGGGATCAGCGAAAAGGCGTAAAGAAAAAGGATCTCATAGAACGACCAGCCCTGGAGCTTGGGGATCTTGGTGAAGAGCACCAACACAAAGCCGAAGGCGATCACGGTGGCGGCCATGGAGGAAAAAAAGGCGATGAAGAAATCAGCCTTGTACGCTAGGCGCACCTTGGCGTACTGCGCGGAGTAAAGGGCGAAGAGGCGGAGATGGCGTTTCATAGGGCTAAGGATGAATGCTGAGTTATGAATGATGAAGGAAAGACAGGAGACAGAGACAGGAGTCAGGAGTCAGAATGTAGAATCGAAAATCAGGCTGCCATGTCTTCATTCCGACTCCTGTCTCCTGTCTTCTGTCCTTTGTTCATCTCCCCTTCTCAATCGGATAGCCCTTCTCCACCCAGTCCTTTCCGAAGTCGTTCGGCATCTCCACCACGCGCAAGCGGGTGAATCCCATTTCCTTCAGCGCCTCAAAAGCGGGCCGGACGTTGGGGCAGTGGCTCCACGGACAGCACCCGCAGTAGATAACGATGTTCGCGCTCTTGGGGACGGACTTGGCCCATTCCTGGAGTTTCTCGAGCGCCTGGGGGTCCCTGCCGGCTCCGAAATAGAGGGAGCCCGGAATGTGCGCGTTCTCGTAAAGCTTCTGGAAGGCCACGCTGACGATGATGGGCTTGTGCGGGCCCGAGAGTTCCTTGGCCAGTTGCGCAGGCGTGATCACCTGCGTTGGGGTCCAGGGGTCCTCGGGCGGCGCGGCGGCGGCCGACCCCAGTACCAACGCGGCCGCGACTACAGCGGAATAGAGAGCTGCTCGTTGACTCATAAGATTCCTCCTATCCTCGTATCGCAACTCGAAATTCGTAAATCGAAACTCGTAAAAGTACAGCTTTGAGCCCCGAACACAAATCTCGATTTTCGAAAGGCGGCTTTCGATGCTCAATCGGAAAGGGTCAATCGAAAATCGTCGATCACGCCGCGCTCGACCTCGCCGGCCACGCGCAGCACCAGTTCCTCCTCCCAAGGCCGGCCTACCACTTGCACTCCGATCGGCAGGCCCTCCGGCGAGCGTCCCACGGGCACCACCGCCGCCGGGTTGCCCATGATGTTCCACCACTGAGTGTAGCTCATAGCGTCGAGGTATTTCACCGTTTGTCCGTCCACTTTCCAGGCGCGCTCGCCGTGGCGGAACGCCGGGACCGCGCACACAGGGCACAGCAGTACCGGAAGCCGTTCCATTTGTAACAGCAGTTGCGCGCGGACCCGGTCGCGCTCGATCAGCGTCTCTATCAAGCGTTCGAGGGTGAGAGGCGGGTCAGCGGCCACGATGCTCATGAACTCTCTCAGGATGGGGCTGAGATCTGCTTCCCGATCACCGATGAAAGGCTTCAGCACGAACCCGCCAGCGCGGCCGAAGATGTCCCACCACAACTCGCGCATCAGATCGAGGTTGGCGGGACGGAACGGCTCAACGTTGAAGCCGACCCGACGGAGAAACTCCGCTGCGGCACGCACGGCAGCGCGAGTCTCTGGAGTCGCGGGAGTGCGGCCACCCTCTTCAAAGAAGCCCACCGGCACGGCGCGCACGTCGTCGTCGCTCCACCGGCGAAGGGGCACGGGCGCCGCCGAAGGGTCGCCAAGGTCCGGCCCGGCGATCGCCTCGAACATCAGCGTCAGGTCGGTGACCGTTCGCGCCATCGGCCCTACGACGCCGATTTGGGCGAAGGGTCCGGCCGAAGCAGGGAAGTGGCCGGTGGCCGGAATGCGTCCGGGGGTAGGCTTAAGAGCGCAGATGCCGGTGTAATGCGCGGGCACGCGTACCGATCCGCCACCGTCGCTGCCCACGCCGGCCGCCGAGCAGCAGGCGGCGATTGCCGCCGACTCGCCGCCACTCGATCCGCCGGGCGTGCGGTCGAGGTCCCACGGGTTGTTGGTGCGTCCCTGAAGCAGGTTGTCGGTTTCATAGGCCATGAGCATCTCAGGCGTATTGGTGTTGCCGAGCACGACGGCACCCGCCGCTTTGAGCCGGGCCACCAGCGGCGCGTCCGCGGCGGCGATGTAATCCGCGCGCAAACGGCTCCCGGCCGCGCAGCGCCAGCCGGCCACGTCAATCGAGCTCTTGATGGTTACCGGCACACCGGCGAGCGGTCCCACACGCTTGCCGCGCTCGATTGCCGCCTCAATTCGGCGTGCTTGCGCGCGCGCGCCATCCGCGTCGATGGTGACGAAGGCATTCAAGCGAGGATTCAATTTCGCGATGCGATCGAGGTGGGCCTCGACCAGCGCGAGGGGCGAGACCCGCTTCTCGCGCGCCGCCTGCGCCATTTCCGCCGCGCTCAGTTGAGCGAGATCCTTCACCCGTATTTATCTCCTAAGAAGAGGACGAATCCACAGATTACACACATTACCCAGATTATGGAGACACAAAATATGAGCACGAGAGATTCGCCGGATTCTAAGAAAAAGCGTTGCGGGTGCGTCACGGGCGTACCTCTTCTGAGAGTCTGGGTAATCTGCGTAATCTGTGGATAAGGTTCCTGGCGAGCCGCGGCTGATTTCGCGTACGACCTTGAAAACACGTCAAATATAGTTCTTGACAGTCAAATCGCAATTTGTTATAAATAAATCGCAATTAGCGATATGACTCTGGGAAACAAAATTCGGTACCTGCGATCGGTGGAGGGCACGCTGCGCGGGCTCGGTCGCGAGATGACCCAGCAGGAAGTCGTTCGCGCCATTAAAAAGGACCTGCACAAGACAATCAGCCAGTCGTACCTTTCGCAGCTCGAGAGTGGCGCGCGCCCGCACATGACCAACACCACTCGGATGCTCTTGGCGAAGTTTTTCAAGGTGCACCCGGGCTACCTGGTGGACGACCCGGAGGGTTACTCGACGGAGCTGACCTCCGCCTTTCTGGCGGCGGACGATGCGCTCGACCTCTGGCTGATCGGCGGCGCGGAGCGCTTTCGCCGCGACACCGAGGTGAGCCAGGCGCTGCTAAAAGTGGCGCGGCACGAGGACACGAGGAAATGCCTCATCCTGCTGGCTGAGATTCTGGATACACCCGGCTTGGCGGATCGTCTGATGCAAGTGTTGAAGCCAGGCCGGCCTCTTGAGGTCAAGCCTTAGCGGCGACAGGGGGGACGAACATGAACTGGGCTACTTTTTATCTGATCTGTTTTCTGGTGGGTTTTGTGCTCAGCGTGCTCTCGCTGCTGAGCGGGATGATCCATTTCCCCGGGCACCTGCACGTGCACCTGCCGCATCCGGGTGCGCATCAGGGGGGCGGTCTGCACGCCCCGGGCCCGCATGGCGTGACGCCAGCCGCTGGCAAGCTCAGCGTGCGCACCGGTTCGGGGGAGATCTCGCCCTTCAACTTCATTACGCTGATGGCGTTTCTGGCCTGGTTTGGCGGCACCGGGTACCTGCTGGCGGAGTACTCGCGCTTGTGGTTTGCTCTGGGGCTGGTTATCGCCACCTTCAGCGGTCTCGGCGGCGCCGCCATCGTCTTCGCGTTCATCAGCCGGGTGCTGCTCGCCCACGAGACCATTCTGGACGAGGCCGATTACGCAATGACAGGTGTGCTCGGCTCCACCAGCGTTGGTATCCGCGCCGGCGGGACCGGCGAAATTGTCTATTCGCAAGGTGGGACGCGGCACACCTGCGGGGCGCGCAGCGAGGATGGCACTCCGATCGCCAAGGGTTCGGAAGTGGTGGTGGAGCGGTTCGAAAAGGGTATCGCGTATGTCCGTCGCTGGGAAGACATGACGAAGCAGGACGACCCGGCGGCAATGTGACTTCTCTTCCAGAGGTGTGACTTCCCTGAGAAAGGGAGGAGGGCTTCGATGAACGTTGCACCTGACAAACGGAGATTGAACGGGCGAACGCTCCGCAGCCTTGAAGTTGCGCGCGTCATCGCAGTTTTCGCCGTCCTGGGCGCGATCCTGGCGTGGTTGGGACCTCGCATTCAACAGTTGGCGTCATCGATCGTGCCTTTCGCGGGAGTGGTGGTGTTGAAAGCGGTGGTTCTGGGTGGGTGGGGCCGTCTTCTGTTTGGCGATTTCGGTTGGACCCAGGGACCGAACCTGGCCCTGCTCATCCATTTTTCATCGGACCTGGTCCTCTACGGACTGATTCCGATGTTGGCGAGTTAATGTCTGCTCTAAGGGAGGGAATATGCAGTTGACGGAATTGTGGGTGATCGTGGGGTTGATCGTGTTGGCGACCCTCTTCCTCATGACGGTCATGGCGAGGCTGTTTCGCAAGATTGGACCTAATGAGGCATTGGTGGTTTACGGATTCAGGGGTCCGCGGGTGATTAAGGCTGGGGGAACGGTGGTCTTTCCCATGCTCGAGAGCGCTCGCGAGCTGTCACTCGAGCTGATGTCTTTCGACGTGGCTCCTCAGCAGGATCTCTACACCAAGCAGGGCGTGGCGGTCACGGTGGAGGCGGTGGCCCAGATCAAGGTGAAGTCGGACCCGGAGTCGATCCTGACTGCGGCCGAGCAGTTCCTGACCAAGCCGCCTGACCAGCGCGAAGGGCTGATCCGGCTGGTTATGGAAGGCCACCTGCGCGGCATCATCGGTCAGTTGACGGTGGAAGAAATCGTCAAGCAACCGGAGATGGTGGCAGACCGTATGCGCTCGACCTGCGCCGACGATATGAACAAGATGGGCCTGGAAGTAATCTCGTTCACCATTAAAGAAGTGCGCGACAAGAACGAGTACATTTCCAACATGGGCAAGCCGGACGTGGCTCGCATCCGGCGCGACGCCGATGTGGCGGCCGCCGAGGCCGACCGCGATACGCAGATCAGGCGGGCCCAAGCGCAACGCGACGCGGCCACCGCCAAGGCGCTGGCTGATCAAGAGCGCGTGCTGGCGGAGACCCTCTCGCTGGCCAAACAAGCCGAGTCGCAACGCGATCTGGATATGAAGAAGGCGAACTACCTGGAAGCGGTGAAGAAGCAGCAGGCGATGGCGGACAAGGCTTACGAGATCGAGACCAACGTAATGCAGCAGCAGGTAATCGCCGAGTCGGTGAAGATCCAGCAGGTGGAGAAGGAACAGCAGGTGAAGGTGCAGGAGGCCGAAATCCTGCGACGCGAGAATGAATTGATCGCTACCGTCCTCAAGCAGGCGGAGATCGAACGCCAGCGCATCGAGACGCTGGCCAGCGCCGAGCGCCAGCGGTTGATTTCCGAGGCGGAAGGCAAGGCTTCTTCGATCCGGGCGCAGGGCGAGGCCGAAGCCGAGATCATCTTCAAGAAGGGCGAGGCCGAGGCCAAGGCGATGAACGTAAAGGCGGAAGCCTACCAGGAGTACAACCAGGCGGCGGTGGTGGACAAGCTGATCACCAGCCTGCCGGAGGTGGTGCGGGCCATGGCCACGCCGCTGGCCAACGTCGACAAGATCACTATCGTCTCGACGGGCAACGGCGACGCCGCCGGCATCCACAAGCTGACCGGCGACATGACCCAGATCGCCGCCCAAGTGCCGGCCCTGTTCGAGGCGCTTTCAGGCATGAAACTGAGCGAGCTGCTCTCGAAGGTGCGGCTGATCGGCGACAAGTCGTCTCCGACGTCTCCTGACGCGGGCGGCCAGAAGTAGGTAGGGCTTACCGGGCGTTCTCTGCAGCGGGCAGCGAGCGCCCGGACTTCTCAGGCTGTTATACAGGCAGGTAACACTAAGGAGGAAGATCATGGCACTATTGGAAAGAGTCTCAACGTTGGTACGCGCCAATCTGAACGATCTGATCGATAAAGCCGAGGAACCGGAGAAGATGCTGAAGCAGCTTATCCTCGACATGGAGAACCAACTCCTGCAGGTGAAGACGCAGGTGGCGGTGGCGATGGCGGATCAACACTTGCTCGAGAAGAAGCGGCAGGAGAACGAGACGAAAGGAGCCGACTGGATGCGCAAGGCGGAGCTGGCGGTGGACAAGAAGCAGGACGACCTGGCTCGCGCCGCTCTGGAACGGCACCAGAGCTACAAGCAGATGGCGGTGAGCTTCAACGAGCAGGTGGCCAACCAGCGCGTGGAAGTGGAGAACCTCAAGTCGGCGCTGGGCAAGCTGGAGCAGAAGCTGGCTGAGGCGAGGTCGAAGTGTGACTTGCTCATTGCTCAACATCGCCGGTCCCGTGCCGTCAGCAAGGCCAGCGATGCGCAGCTCGCGGCCGGCGATCGTTCGAAGATCGCGGCGTTCGACCGCATGGAGCACAAGGTGATGCTCGGCGAGGCAGTGAGCCAGGCGAAGTCGGAGATGGTGAAGGACGACCTCGACGAGCGGCTGGCGAAGCTCGAGCGCGAGGACCAGATCGAGCTGATGCTGACGGAGTTGAAGTCCCGCCGCGGCGCCGGCGCGTGAAGAAGACGATGAATGCAGAATGATGAATGATGAAGTTGCGTCGGCACTCGGCCGTCGGCGTGGCCAGGGATCAATCCGTGGCTCGCCCGAAGCTGAAGACTGAACGGCCGAGGGCTTCTTCGGGTTCGTCATTCATGTCTGTCATGGGGGAGAGCCATGCGCCACTGCGCGTTGGGGTCGAAGATTGAGTCTGTGGAGACGCAGGTGTTGGCGGTCCACTGCAGCGATCACCGCTTCCAGGGCGCTCTGCGCGAATTCCTGGACGAAACACTGGGCCTGAAGGCGAACTACGATCTGCTGGCGGTCCCCGGCGGTCCGCAGTGTCTGGCCGAAACACCGCATCTGCCGAAGTTCGCATGGGCTGGCCGCAAGTGGTTCCGCTTTCTCATCGAAGCTCACTCGCTTCAGCGAGTCATCCTGATCGCCCACCAGGACTGCGGCTGGTACAAGTGGCTGGCCGAGTACGAGGCCCACGGCGCTCGGGGCCTGCCGGCCCGCGAACGCCAGGAGCGCGATCTCGGCCACGTTCGCGACTTCCTCACCGCGGACTTTCCGAAGCTGTGTGTAGAGATGTACTACGCGGAGGGGAACGCCGCAGGCGAAGTCGCGATCGAGCCGGTTCCTTGATGAGAGAGAGGTGGGCCGGCGTAACGGGAAACGAAAGCGATTCGACAGACTCTCGTCGTAATCGGTTTTGGGCCCTCGTTGGCCCGCAAGGGCCGCGGGGCCGAGGCCGTACCCGCGGTTCGACCCCTCAGATGAACATCTGGTCGTCGTGGGGTGATTCGCTTACGGCCGCGGCGCGACGACGCGAAAATAGAAACTCCAGCCCCTTCTGCACGCCCTTAATGACTGCCGATACTTCATGGAGGGGTACCAGGACCCCACGCTCCACCGCGTCCGCCGTGGTCCCCACCCTCTCGATCATCCCGGTCACTGTTTGATCGACACGGATGATTTGAGCGCGAGTCCGGTCGACCAGTTCAGCCACCACCGCGTCGACGTACATGCTGCGCTCGCGGACCATCGTGCTGATGCCGGCGAGATTGGTGGTGATGGTGCGAACCGGTTCGCGGGTTTCGGCGAGAAACTCCGTCACCACCTGAGTCAACTCGTCGAGGCGTTGCATAGTGCCGGATGTGGACTGCTGCACGCTTTTCTGGAGTTGGCGCAACGCCTCGAAGATTCCGTAGAAGATCCCCGCCTGAGCGACCAGCGCCAAGGCAGCGATAATCACAAAAGCCATCAGTATTGTATCGTGGCCCATAGGTTCCTCACTAGGCCTCACCGCAAGAGGACCGCTCTACGTCCGTACTTTGGTTTTCTCCTCCTGGTAGGCCTGCTTGCCGGCCTCGAGCGCCGCCGACAACTGTTCCTTCTGCTGGGCCACCAAATCCTTGCCTTTCTCCACCACTTCTTCCGCCTGGCGGCGCAGATCCTTGCTCTTCGCGGTTACGTAGTCTCTGCCTTCCTGCGCCTTCTGGGCGATCAAGCCTCGTGTTTCTTCTCCGGACTTGGGAGCAAACAGCAGCGCCAAGATGGCACCTACTCCCAGACCCGCCAGAAAGTAAACAAATTTGCTCCCGCCATTCTCATCGCTCATAGCAACCTCACTTATCTCAGAAATTAGGACTAGGGTTCAGGATTAGCCAAGAACGCTCCCCGGCACCGAGTTCTTCCCCGCGGACTTGCCCGCAGCGGTTGGGTTGGTGCCTCTCACGGCTTCGGCCCGGCCTCCTGCTGCTAGATGACCGCCACCTTTTCGGCGAAAGTTCGGCCTGCATCGGCAATCCGCTCCGCTTTCTTCCGCCCTTTTTCTAGGTAGTCCTCAGCCTGTTGACGGAACTCTCGGGTTTTGCCCGCGATGTAGTCGCGACCCTCGTCAGCCTTCTTCCCAATTAACTCGCGCGTTTCTTCTCCCGAGCGCGGAGCGAACAGAATCCCGATCGCTACGCCAATCCCGATCCCTGCAAGCAAGAAACCGACCCTGGTGCCCTTGTTGTCCTGAGCCATGGTCCGACCTCCTACGTTCATTGTCTGCGGGAACAACCTCCCCGCCTGCCAAGGCCGCAAGTTGGAGGCATTCCGATACTTCGACCAGTCACTTATATCACTTCGGCAGGCCATGGTCAAGACGATACTTATAGGTAGACCGGTCAGCCGGTTTAACACGTCTGCACCGGAGCAAAGCAGGGCGGGAAAAAGCGCGGCGAGACCTTTGGGTTGGTTGGTTTCTTTCGCCGCGTGCTCGTGCTGGTTGGCGGTGTTGTCGTTATTCCTACTTCGGGCTTCAAGCCTTCGATACTACTCCAGAGCGAAGGACTCAGGTCTGCTTCACATTGAAGTGCGAATCGACCCACAAGCCTGCTGAGGTACGACCGCCCGGTAACTCTTGATCCCTACTGTCCCACCAAGTGGCGGCGCGCGACATCAGCGACACGTGTCCGCGAAAACATTACGTGGGCGACGCCAAGGGACACGAGCACCCCTGCGTGTCAACTAATCGGAACTCGACCGCGGCAATTAAGCCAGCGTGCCCCGCGCCAGCCTACGCAGGTAGACGCCAGACGCCTAGACCACAGCTCGGAATGAACCCTCCGAGCCGACCGCTAGTCTAGCTTGCGGAAGTGCCCTCGGCCACCGGAGCCCCGCCCGTTGACCGGGCGCGCAGTTCGGCCTTTTCGCGCTCCTGGTCTTTGACGAGCTCGGAAAGAGCGCGGCACTGCTCTTCCCGCTTCTTCGCCTCCGCCTCGAGCCGAGTCACCTGGCGATGGAGGCGAGCGTTTTCGCGGCGCAGGAGCGTCAGTCCCTGATTGCCCCACTGGGAAGCCGCCAAGCGTGCGCCCTTGATTCCTCCCGGAATCTTGAGCACGGCGTTGCCGGCCAGCAGCGGCGACACTTGGGCCTGCGTCTGGCGGATGAGCCCGTCCAGCTCCTTGCGCTCCGCTCCCGGCGGGCACAGTTCCCGCAACGCAAGCAGTCGCGCCAAGTCCGGATTGTTCCGGCCCCGCTCCCAATGCTGGATCGCACCCTTGGTGGCGTTCAGGATGCGCGAGAGACCTTCCTGACTCAATTGGAGCCGGGTTCGCACCCGGCGGATGACTTTTGCAGCATTCAGTGCAGCCATGGTTGGTAGCCTATTCTCCCTGAAATATTTTTCTTGACAAATTCCAGCTTCTAGCCTACTATATCAGAATCCGGGTCAGCCTGTCAAGACTCTTTCTCCGGGAAAGTTTGGGAGTCAGAGATTGGCGGCCATCGTGATTACTAGATATGGACTGTACTTCAGCAGTATCGAAAAATCAAGCTATTATTTGGGCTGGCAACTACAACGCTGCCCAAGAGGCGCTGGGCCTCTCTGTTCGGTGCGGTCCTTCAGGGCTTCAACCGAAGCTGCCCGCGGATTGCGCGGTTGCGGCTCCTTCCGGCTCCGGCCCGGCAACTTCGCCCATACGCCCCCAGTTGTTTTTCTTCACCGGCTACTCGTTAGCGTGGCCGGAATCATGCATCTCCCACACGGAGGAAATGAAAATGACAATCGCGCCCCATCGTCCAGGCCTTCCGGGAAAGCAAGCGTTACCTGAGAGTCTGCAAACTGTGAACGCAACCGACGCCAGCGCGCCACCCTTGTCGCCCTTGGCTGAAGGCGTGTCCAACCGGGCCATTTCGATTCCACCCGCCAAGAAGCCCGTCGGGACCGAAGCCCGCCGATGCAGCGAAAGAGGCTGCATCTACCCAGCCGGCCCAGGCGAAAGTGGAAGGTGCCTTCAACACCAACGCCAGCAGCGTGAGCCCGCACTCTTCCACTCCCGTCAGCCATCGATGATCCTCCTGGATTGCGCCAAGTTCGGCCTGCCCGAGGAGGAGCCCGAAGACTCTCGCTTCCGTGACCGGCGTCGCCTCGCGGCGCAACGGGAAGCGTTCTTGGGTGGAGCAGCGTAACACGGCCACTGCCGGGAGAGCAAGAAAATGACGATGCCCGCTTTTTCGCCCTTGAAACCGCACGTCCCGCCAGCGTCCCTGTCCAAGGGTACGCCGCAGCCTGGGAAGCCGGAAGATCCGATGCTTTCTCCGGCCAACGCCTGGCGCATCCTCTGCACACGCACGGGAGGCGCGGTCTCAAGGGCCACCTTCTACCGCTGGGTTGCCAGCGGAAGAGTGTTTTCGATTCGAGTCGGGCATAAGTTCTCGATTCCGTGGTCCGCACTCGAAGAAATCATCAAGCAGTGCCTGGCGGGTGAGCGGTTTTAGAACGTCGACTCACCCCCCCGGCGGGCCTCTCCAGGAGGTGTCGCAGTGCGCCCTCCAGGTCCGGAAAGCGAAACTCGTAGCCCGAGGCGACTAATCGCGCGGGTTCGGCGCGTTGGCTCGCGAGTAGAAGCTCGTCGGCCATTTCGCCTAAAGCAAGCCGCGCGGCGAAAGCCGGCAGCGGAAAGAGCGCGGGGCGAGAGAGCACCCGTCCCAGTGTCTTGGTGAACTCGCGGTTGGT
>Ga0335078_10010966_pt1 | contig 13423 bp, 5 predicted proteins | sample Lox_Sample_32_FD_206711 | JGI IMG/M metagenome (GOLD analysis project Ga0335078, IMG submission 206711) | Soil microbial communities from Loxahatchee National Wildlife Refuge, Florida, United States - Lox_Sample_3.2 | ecosystem: Environmental > Terrestrial > Soil > Wetlands | place: USA: Florida...
ATCCCTCCAGTGGGCGGCTTCAGGATCGAGCGGCCGGTGGATGCGGTGGGCCTGGTGATTTTCGTGGCTATGGGGGTGTTTATGAGCCTGGTGGCGGAGTACTTGCGGCGCGCGCAGCGGAAGGCGGCCGCGTTCGACCGCGAGCAAGCGCTCCACGAGACCCGGCGGCAGAACGAATTCCTGGCCAACGTCCTGGAGCGGTCTTCCCAGCCGTTCGCCATCGGTTATCCCGATGGGCGGCTCGGCCTCGTCAACCGCGCCTTTGAGGAATTGACTGGCTACACCGCGGAGGAGTTGCGTTCGAAGGATTGGTCCACCAAGCTGACGCCGCCAGAATGGCGCGAACTCGAACGTCAGAAACTCGAGGAACTCCACCTCACGGGCCAGCCGGTCCGCTATGAGAAGGAATACCTGCGGAAGGATGGCGGCAGGGTGCCCATCGAGCTGCTCGTCCACCTGGTACGCGAGGCGGCGGGAAATCCGGAATACTATTACTCGTTCCTGACCGACCTTTCGGCCCGCAAGGAGGCCACCGCCGAGTTGCGCAGCACGGCCGAACAGCGACGGCTGGCCCTGGAAGCGGCCGACCTCGGCGCCTGGGACTATCATTTCCAGACCGGGGATGTGAGCTGGGATGAGCGCTGCCGCGAGATGTGGGGGATCCCCAAAGCCGATCACATTGATTACTCGGCCGCCATCGGGCGGATTCATCCCGAGGACCGCTCGGGTGTGGATGTCGCGGTCCAGGAAGCCCTCGCCGGCCGCAACGACGGCGGCTACCACCGCGAGTTCCGCGTCGTTTGGCCGGACGGTTCGGTGCATTGGATCGCCTCCCACGGGCGCGTCTATTTCGAGGGCGAGGGCGACCAGCGCCACCCTATCCGTTTCATTGGCACGAACCGCGAGGTTACGGCGGATAAAGCGGCGCGGGAGGCGCTGCGGGAAAGCCGGGAGCGGCTGGCGGCCTTCGCCGCGGCGAGTTTCGAAGGCATCATCCTGAGTGATCACGGGCGTATCATGGACTGCAATGAACAGTTCGCGCAGATGGTCGGCGGCACGCGGCAGGAGGTGATCGGCGGCACCATCGCGCAGTTCGTCCCGACTGAGGACCGCCAGCGCGTGATGGAAAACATCCGCGCCCGGCGCGAGAGCATCGTCGAGCACCAGATGCAGCGCCGCGACGGCTCGCGCATCATGGTCGAGGCCCATGGCCGTCCCGGCGACCCCTCCAGCGGGAGCCTGCGCCATACTGCCGTCCGCGACATTACGGGGCGCAAACGGCGCGAGGAGCAGCTCCAGAGACTCAACCGCACGCTCAAGGCCCTCATGGAAAGCAGCCAGGCCATGCTGCGCGCCGCCTCCGAAACCGAGTATCTCAGCGACGTCTGCAAGATCATTACCGAGGACTGCGGCTATGCGATGGTCTGGATCGGTTTCGCCGAGCACGATCAGGAGAAGAGCGTGCGGCCGGTCGCCTACGCCGGCTTCGAGGAGGGCTACCTGGAAACCTTGAACCTCACGTGGGCCGATACCGAGCGAGGCCGCGGACCCACCGGCACCGCCATCCGCACCGGCAAGACGTGCGCTTGCGCCAACTTCCTCACAGACCCCAGCTTCGCCCCGTGGCGCCAGGAGGCCGTCCGGCGGGGGTATGCCGCTTCGCTGGTCGTGCCGCTGCTCGCCGAGGGCAAGACCTTCGGCGCCATCACCCTCTATTCCAAGCAGCCCGATCCCTTTACCGAGGACGAGGTCAAGCTATTGACCCAATTGGGCGACGATGTTTCCTACTGCATCGGCACGCTGCGCATGCGGGCCGCCAAGGCCCAGGCGGACCTCGAGCGCGAGCGCGCCCAGGCCGCCCTGCAACAGACCGCCGAGGACCTCAGACGCTCGAACCGTGACCTGGAGCAGTTTGCCTACATTGCCTCCCACGACCTGCAGGAGCCGCTGCGGGCCGTCGGCGGTTACGTGAAACTGCTGCAGCTCCGTTTCCCGGACAAACTGGATGCCAAGGCGCAGGGGTACATTGCCGGCGCCTTCGATGGCGCCACCCGCATGGAGCGGCTCATCCGCGATCTGCTCGCTTATTCTCGCGTCGGCACGCATGGCGGCGCCTTTCTGCCTGCCGACCTGGGCGCGGCCCTCAATCAGGCCCTGCGCAACCTTCAGACCGGCATCGAAACCGCCCAGGCCATCGTTACCCACGATCTGATGCCCATTCTGCCCGTGGATGGCACCCAAATGATGCAGCTTTTCCAGAACCTCATCGGCAACGCGCTCAAGTTCCACGGCGAGTCGCCGCCGGTGATCCATGTTGGCGCCGAGAGACAGGCCGGGCGCTGGGTGTTCTCCGTGCGCGATAATGGCATCGGCATCGAGCCGCAGTACTTTGAAAAGCTATTCCACATCTTCCAGCGGCTGCACACGCGCAAGGATTATCCGGGCACCGGCATTGGCCTGGCTATCTGCAAGAAGATCGTCGAGCGGCATCGCGGGACGATTTGGGTCGAGTCACAGTCCGGGCAGGGAGCGACGTTTTACTTTTCGATCCCGGAGCCCGAGAACGCCGCCCAGCCCGGCGCCTGACAGGGATCGGGAAGGCGCCGAGGATTCAACGCAGAGACGCAGAGGGCGCGGAGGGACGCAGAGGAGAAGAGCCTTTTCCTTCTCCTTTCTCCGCGTTCCTCCGCGCCCTCTGCGTCTCTGCGTTAAAATAGCTTCGTGTTCTCCGGACAACCCCTTCAATACGACGACAGGGTGCCGATTGAGCTCAGGGGCAGGAAGAGGCCGTTGCCGATGTACTGCAATTCGACGGCAGAATATTGGCCGCCGGTGAGACGGCCAGCCGGTCCCGGGGTAGTGGTGGTCCGGATGGTCGCTTGTGCGGTGTATATGCCGCCCCCATAGATCCCCGCTGCCAGTCTTGTTCCGTCCGCGGAGGAGGCGACGCAATGCCAGTAAGCAACGGCGGCGCCGGTCTGGGGCCAGGTGGCGCCGCCATCGGCTGAGGTGTAGATGCCGCCCGGGTTCGCCACCGCCACCAGCTCCGTGCCGTCTGCAGACGAGGCGACGGAATACCAGCCTTGACTCGGCGCACTGGTCGGCGACCAGTTAGCCCCCGCGTTGACCGAGGTGTATATCCCGCCGCCTTGAACCGCCGCCACCAGCCTAGTGCCATCCGCCGAGGAGGCGACGGACCACCAGTTGAGGGTGGACGCCGGAGTCTGCATCCAGGAGACGCCCGAATTAGGCGAAGTGAAGAGGCCGGATCCGTAAGCCGCCGCCACCAGCCTGGTGCCGTCCGCCGAAGAGGCAATCGAGATCCAGTTGTAAGTGGGCGAGGTCGTAATAAGGGTCCAGTTGGTGCCCGAGTTGGTTGAGGTGTAGATGTTGCCGCCATAGACCACGGCCGCGAGGTTGGTCCCATCGGCGGAGGAGGCGACCGAGGACCAGTTTAGCGGGGAGCTGGTTAACGTCCACGTGCCGCCCGAATTGACCGAGGTGGCAATGCCGCCCCCTTGGGCCACGGCCACCAACCGAGTGCCATCGGCCGAGGAGGCGATGGAAACCCAGGAGGCATTGGCCACGCTGGTCTGTGTCCAGTTGGCGCCGGAAGAAGTGGACGTCCAGATGCCGCCGCCATAAACCGCCGCCGCCAGCCTGGTGCCATCGGCCGAGGCGGCGATGGCATACCAATTCTGACCCGGCGCGCTGGTCGGCGACCAGTTAGTCAGGGAGTTCCAGTTTGTGTAGCCGGCGGTGATGGCGCCGGTCTGAATGGACTGCCCAGCGTTCTGAGCGATGATCCATCCGCCCGTGCCGACACCGGCCACGCGCACGCGGCTGCCCAGGCTGGGGGCGGTGGGCAGGATGATGGTGACCGGGGCGGCGTTGTTGGCGAGGTAGCCGGTGTTGGGCAGGGCCGGCTGGCTCGTGGTGGTGATATTCTGCCAGGACAAGTAGCCCGAGACATTAGTGAGTCCTGTGCCGTTGCCGCTAAAGGAGCCAGTGAAGGAACCACTGATGAGGTTGCCGCTGTTGGTGAAGGCAACCGTGCCCGAGTAGCCGGCCAGCGCGGTGGGCGGCAATGTGCCGCTGACCTGGACGGCCGGCAGGGTGCCCAGCAGGTTGCTGGCGGCGCCGGCCATGACGGAGTAGGGCGTCGGCAGGAGTGGCTGGCGCGGCAACAGCGTGGTGAACGCGCCGTTGCCATTCGTCCGCACGGCAACCTCCAACCAGCGTGCCGAGCCGGTGAAAACGCCGCTGCCGAAATCCAGCGAGACGGTGAACAGGCCATTGGTAACGCCGGTGGGGCTGTTGGTCAACGGCCCCGCGACCAGGTTGCCGCCGGTCAGCGCGTCGAAGACCATGAACTGCAAGTCATAAGACCCGTTGGCCGGATTGCCGCCAGCATTGAGCCGGCCCTGGTAGCTGAAGGCCGTGCCTTGGGCGAGGGCCGTTGCGGGTTGAAAGCTTAGAGCCGCGAGCGCCAGCAGGAGCAGCCGTCCGCCGATTATCTGGTTTGCTTTCATAGGCTTCTTTGACTTGGTGTCATGAGCGCATATTCACGGGCCACATTCTATCACTCAAACCCGCGGGAAGCACGCTCGGAAGCAAAAGGCGCAACGCCCGGGAGGCTGATGCGCGCTGGCTGCGGCGCGCGAATTGCCTTGCAGGGGTGGGGAGTCTGGCGTAATCAGGAGTATTCGGATAGGAAGTCACGGGTTTGAACCATTCCTATGGCGACGAAGAAAAGAGCATCCAAGGGTCACCCTGCGGGCCGCGTCAAGCCAGCGCCAGCGACGCCGCCCGAGAAATCCCTCATCGCCGCTCCCGGGGTTCGGCGCACGGCGATCGCACCGCGACCGTTTCCCGTGGTGGGCGTTGGCGCTTCCGCAGGCGGCCTCGAGGCGCTGGAGAAGCTCTTCGCCCACGTGGCGCTCGATTGCGGGCTGGCGTTTGTCGTGGTCACCCACCAGCATCCCGGCCACGTGAGCCTGCTGCCGGAGCTGCTGCGGAAGTGTACCCGGCTGCGGGTGGCGGTGGCGGCGGATGGCATCGCGGTGAAGCCGGGCTGCATCCACATGTCGCCCCCGGAGGGCTACCTGGCCATCCTCAACGGGACGCTGCACGTGATGGAGCCGGATGAGCCCGGTCCGTTGCGGCTGCCCATTGACTACTTCTTCCGCTCGCTGGCGGAGGACCAGCGGGAGAAAGCCATCGGGATCGTCCTCTCCGGCACCGGCAGCGACGGCGCGCTGGGGATCAAGGCCATCAAGGGCGCCGCCGGAATGACGATGGCCCAGGCGCCGGAGTCGGCGAAGTATTCCGGCATGCCGAGCAGCGCCATCGCCACCGGCCTGGTGGATTACGTGCTGCCGACGGAACAGATCCCGGCGCAACTGGCGGCCTACGCGCAAGGGCCGTATCTGGCTTCGGGGGCGATGGCGGCGCTGGACGACGCGCGGCTCCCCGAGCCGATGCAAAAGATCATCGTGCTGCTGCGCGCCCGGACGGGGCATGATTTCTCCGCTTACAAGGCGAACACGATTCGTCGGCGCATCGAGCGGCGGCTTAACGTGCACCAGCTCAAAGGTCCGCTGCAATACCTGCGGTTGCTGCACGAGAATCCGCATGAGCTTGATTTGCTCTTTCGCGAACTGCTCATAGGGGTGACCAACTTCTTCCGCGACCCGGCGGCCTTCGAGGCGCTCGCCCGGCACGCGCTGCCCGGCCTGCTGACTTCGCACCCCGACGGCGCTCCCGTGCGGGTCTGGGCGGCGGGCTGTTCGACCGGCGAGGAGGCCTATTCCCTGGCCATCGTGTTGCGGGAGCAGATGGACCGGGCCAAGCAGCAGCACACCGTGCAGATTTTTGCGACGGACCTGGACGAGAAAGCCGTTGAAGCGGCCCGGAGCGGTCTGTATCCGGAGGGCATTGCCCGGGACGTGCGCGCCCAACGGCTCGCGCGCTTTTTCACCAAGGGGGAGGAGGGCTACCGGATCAAGAAGGACATTCGGGAGATGGTCATCTTCGCCGTGCAGAATGTTCTGAAGGACCCGCCGTTCACCCGGATTGACTTGCTGGTCTGCCGCAACCTCCTCATCTACCTGCAATCCGAGGCCCAGGAGCGCGTGCTGTCGCTCTTTCACTACGCTTTGAAGCCCGGCGGCGTCCTCTTCCTGGGCACTTCGGAAAGCGTCACCGGTCTCGGCGGCCACTTCGCCACGCAGGACAAGAAATGGAGGATCTTCACGCGCAGAGAGCCGCTTCGCGCCTCCCTTCCGCCGGCGCTGCTTGTCGCCGAACCGCCGCGGCGCGACGACCGGCCCAGCGGCGACGGGGAGGCCGTCAGCCGGGCCCCCAAGCTGCAGCTTTCGGTCCTGTTCGAGAAGGCCCTGTTGAATCGCTATGCCCCGGCGTGCGTCATCGTCAACGACCGGGGCGACATTCTCTACATCCACGGGCGGACGGGGGATTACCTCGAGCCGGCGACCGGCCAGCCGCGCCTGAACGTCCTGGAGATGGCGCGCGAGGGACTGCGAATAGAGCTGGCCGCCATCTTGAGACGGGCGGCCAGCCAGGGGACTCCCGTGGTCCATGAGGGCGTCCGCGTGAGGTCGAACGGTGATTATTTCGCCGTGCGGGTGTCGGTGATGAAGCTGGCGGAGCCGGAATCCATCCGGGGCTTGCTGCTGGTGGCGTTTCAAACCGAACCGGCGGCGGAGAAGCGTCCGCCGGCCCGGAAAGCGCGCGGCCAGCCGGCGAAGGGGCCGCCGGGCCGAGTGCAGGATTTGGAGCACGAACTCCAATACATGAAGGAGACGTTGCGGAGCACGGTCGAGGAGTTGGAGACCTCCAACGAGGAACTCAAGTCCACGAATGAAGAGCTGCAATCCACCAACCAGGAACTCCAGAGCGCCAACGAGGAGATGGAGACCTCCAAGGAGGAAATGCAGTCGCTCAACGAGGAGTTGCAGACGGTGAATGCCCAGCTCCAGACCAAGGTGGACGACCTGGCCCAGGCCAGCGACGACATGCTGAACCTGCTCAACAGCACGGAAGTCGCCACGCTGTTCCTGGACCAGGACCTCCGGATCAAACGGTTCACGCCTGAAGTCACGAAGCTGGTCAAGCTCATCCCGTCGGACATGGGCCGGCCCATTGGCGACCTCGCCTTCAATCTGCGCTACGATGAGCTGGGGGCCGACGCCGCCGAGGTGCTGCGGACGCTGGTCTTCAAGGAAAAGGAAGTGCAGACCAAGGACGGCGACTGGCGGCAAGTGCGCATCCTGCCCTATCGCACGACGGACAACGTAATTGACGGGCTGGTGATGACGTTCATTAACATCAACCGGAGCAAACAGGCCGAGCAGGCGGCCCAGGACGCGCGCGCTTACGCGGAAAGCGTCGTGGCGACCATCCGCGAGCCGTTGCTGGTGCTCGACACCAGGTTGCGCGTGGTGTCCGCCAACACCGCCTTCTATCGCGCGTTTGGCCTCTCGCCGCGGGAGGTCGAACGCAAGAGCGTTTACCAACTCCACAATGGGAAATGGGACAGCCCCGCCTTGCGCCGGTTGATGGAAGACATCTTGCCCAAGAACAGCGCGTTCGAGGATTTCGAGCTGGAGCAGGAATTCCCTCGCCTTGGCCGCAAGGTGCTGCGGTTGAATGCGCGGCGGCTGGTGCAGGAGGCGGGTCAGCCGGGAATGATCCTGCTGGCGATCGAAGAGGTGAGGGCCATCCCCTCCGGCGCCGCGTAGGGAGTTGAAGCTATGCGTGCGTCTCTGGACAGCATCACCAACCCGACAGCGCGATGGCTCAACCCCGAAGCCCGAAATCCGAGGGCCGAAAGAAGGCCGAAACCCGAAACCCGAACGAATGGGTCGGGCAGGGAATGTCCGACTTCCGTGTTCAGCGGCGCGCTCGGAGCGCGCGCCCTGTCGGCAGGGACTTGAAGCCATGAAGCGAAAACCCCGTTCGTCCCAGCGCGCGAAAGACCTGCGCAAGCGCGCCGAGGCGGTGGTGGCCAGGAAGGGTCGTGGCACCGCGCCGGTGCCGGAGCAGGACGTGCAGAAGCTGGTTAATGACCTCCAGGTCCACCAGGTCGAGTTGGAGATGCAGAATGACGAACTGCGCCGGACCCGGCAGGCGTTGGAAGCGGCGCGGGACCGGTTTGCGGACCTCTATGATTTCGCCCCGCTGGCGCTGGTGACCTTGGGCTTGAAGGGTGAAATAGTGGAGGCCAATCTCGCGGCGGCCAGCCTACTGGGCCTGGAGCGGAAGGAGCTGATTCATCAGAAGCTCAGCCACTTCATTCCCGCCGAGGCACAGGACGGCTTTACTTTGTATTGCCGGCAGGTGTTACACTCAGACACCAGGCAGACGGGCGAACTGATGCTCCGAAGCGCGGACGGCCATCTGATGACGGTGCGGATGGAAGGCATTGCCGCGCACGACCCCACGACCTACGTGGATCAGTGCCGGCTGAGTCTCATTGACATCACTGAGCGCAAGGAATCCGAGCGGCGGCACGACCTCGCCAGCGCGCTGGCGGCGCTGTTTGCGGAGAAGTCTTCCGTTACAGAGTACCTGAAGTCGGTGGTGGAACTCATTCGGCAGTGGAGCGGCTCGGAGGCCCTGGGCATCCGGCTGGTGAATGAAGCTCAGGAGATACCGTATGAAGCCTGGGCGGGGTTCGAGCCGGGGTTCATCGAGCTGGAGAACTGCCTTTCGCTTGAGCGCGATGCTTGCTGCTGCGTTCGGGCTATCACGCAAGCGCCCGAGCAACAGGATCGCGCGCTGCTGACGGCTGGGGGCTCTTATCGCTGCGACGATCTTCACGCGTTCACCGTGCGACTTACGCCGCCAGAGGAGGCGCGGTATCGGGGCAATTGCGCCAAGTTCGGCTTCGCCTCGGTCGCCGTGGTTCCTATTCCTTGCCGCAAGGGGGTGCTCGGCGCCATTCACCTCGCGGACCGGCGGATTGGCCGGTTCCCCCCGGCGATGATCGAGTTCGTTGAATCGCTCACGCCGCTGATCGGGGAGGCGGTGCGCCGGTTCCAGGCGGAAGCCGAGTTGGCCAAGCATCGCGAGCACCTCGAGGACCTGGTCGCGCAGCGGACCCGCGAGCTCGAGGAGCTCAACCGGCAATTGCGAGTGGAAGCCGGCAACCGGCAAGTAGCCGAGGAGGCAATGCTCCGCGCGGCGATGGCCTTGAAGCGGTCGAATCTGGACCTGGAGCAGTTTGGCTACGTGGCGTCGCATGATCTCCAGGAGCCGCTGCGGGCGGTGGCCGGCTTTGTGAGGCTGCTGGAACATCGCTTCCCGGAGAAGCTGGATCCCAAGATGCGGGAGTACATTGACGGCGCGGCCGAAGGCGCGGCCCGCATGGAGCGGCTGATCATGGACCTGCTGAGTTACGCTCGGCTGAGCACCGAGGCGCGGGCGTTCACACCGGCGAACCTGGGGGCGCCGCTCAACGCGGCCTTGCGCAACCTGCAATTCAGCATCCTATCGGCGAAGGCCGCGGTAACCCACGACCCGTTGCCGGTCGTGCCGGTGGATGAGAGCCAGATGGTGCAACTGTTCCAGAACCTGATTGCGAATGCCCTCAAGTTTCGCAGCCCGCAGGCGCCGCAGATTCATATCGGCGCGCGGCCCGAGGACAGCCGGTGGGTTTGTTGGGTGCGGGACAACGGCATCGGCATTGAAGCGCAGTATTTCGAGCGGATATTCCAGGTCTTCCAGCGCCTGCACACTCGCAACAAGTATCCCGGCACCGGGATCGGGCTGGCCATCTGCAAGAAGATAGTCGAGCGGCATGGCGGCCAGATCTGGGTGGAGTCCCAGCCGGGCCAGGGCTCGACGTTTTACTTCTCACTTCCCGTTGCCGCCGGCAGGTAGGGCGCACCCCCACCTGCCGCTCATGGGGTGAACACCCCATTGGATAACGGCGGGAGTAGGGTGAAGTTCCAGGTGGCTCAAGTGAGCGGCCACAATGAGAGTGATATTGCGACATCCGGGAATCGGGCTCTATTACGCGGGCCGCAAGCACTGGGTCGGCGATGCCGGCTCGGCGCTGGATTTGGAGACCATTGAGCGGGCCACTGAGTTGAGCCGCGAGGAGGCATTCGAGGAGATGGAGATCTACGTGACCTACGACGACCCGTGCTGCGAACTGGTTTTGCCGCTTGCCCGCCAGCAGCCCAAGGAGAAAGCCGCTGAAAAGGACGTGTGCCCCGCTGTCTAATCGTCGGATAATCCAGCACCCGGACAGGGGTGCCAGACCCAACCCGGCGACGACGGCACACCCGTGCGCTTCAGGTCACTTGGCCCATAGTTCTCGCCGCCATCACCCGGGTCGGGGGCAACCCCGATTTCAAGCTCGTGCCGCAGCAATGAGTCTGGCACCCCGCTGCGGTGCAGGCCCCGCTCGTGCGCCGTGTCCCGGAGGTCGCCGCTCCGCAAAACCCCCGGCGACCTCTGGCTACCGTCTGCATCCCTCCGGGTTGACTGCTCCGGAATGTCCGAACTCCAACTTCCTCCCGAGGAGGAGAGGGAGTTCCGCCGAAAACGGTGGTGGTGGTAACAAGCGCCTCGGCTGCTCGGGCGCATCCTGACACCACCACCGGAACGCCGGATTCATCCGGCAGCCCTAGTGCCACTCGCCCGCCTGCCGGATGAATCCGGCGTTCCGGTTGGCGTGGCTGCCTGCCTTGGTGGTGGGCACAGGATGCGCCTCGGCTGCGGTATCGAGCGCGTTGGTTATTGGCAACGGCTCCGCCTCCGGCTAAGGTTGACTCGTTTTGGGCTGCGTTGGTGAACTTCTGCCGAGCTGGTTATGGAAATGTCGTTGCGTATTTTGCATCTGGAAGATGAGCCGGACTTTTGCGAGCTGGTCAAAGATCTCCTGAATAAGGAGGGGCTGGCCGCCGACATCGTGCTGGCGCAGGACCTGGCGGGGTTCATTGCGGCATTGGGGCAGAGGGAGTTCGACCTGATCCTGGCCGATTACCGGCTGCCGACCTGCACGGGTCTCGACGCGCTGCGCGAGGCGCGCCAGCGGTGCCCGGGCACGCCGTTTGTGCTGGTGTCCGGCGTGGTGGGGGAGCAGGCGGCGATTGAGGCGATGAAGGGTGGGGCGACGGATTACGTGCTCAAGCAGTCGCCGGAACGGCTGGGGCCGGCGGTGCGGCGGGCGGTGCGGGAGGCGGAGAATCAGCGGGCGCGGCAGCGGGCGGAAGCAGAACTGCGCCGCCGCGAGGGCTACCTGCGGGCGCTCATGGAGAACTCGCTTGACGTGCTGTCCATCCTCAACCGGGACGGGGTTTACCGCTACAACAGTCCATCGTTGAAGCAGGTGTTCGGATACGAGCCGGCTGAGATGGCTGGCCAGAATGCCTTTGCGTTGGTGCATCCGGAGGACCTGGCCGGCGCCCGGCAGAGCTTCGAGCGGGCCTTGCAGAACCCACAACTGCGACTGACGCACCAGTTGCGGTTTCGACGGCGCGACGGCACTTGGTGCGATATTGAAGTGGTCGGACACAACCGCTTGGACGACCCGGAGATAGCCGGTGTGGTGCTGAGCACGAGGGACATTAGCCAGCGCAAGCGGGCGGAGGAGGCTCACCGCCTCTTGGCCGCGGCGGTCGAACAGTCGGCGGAGACGATTGTGATCACGGATGTGCAGGGCAAGATGCTCTACGTCAACCCCGCCTTCGAGAGAATCGCCGGCTACAGCCGCCAGGAAGCCTTGGGCGCGAACCCACGCCTACTCAAGAGCGGCAAACATGACGCGGAGTTCTACGCCTGGATGTGGCGTACGCTGGTCAAAGGTGAGGTCTGGCACGGCCGCATTATCAATAAGCGTAAGGACGGAGCGCTTTACGAAGAGGACGCGAGCATCACTCCGATCCGCGACGCCGCCGGCCAAATCGTCAACTATGTCGCCGTCAAGCGCGACGTGACACGGGAGGTGCAACTGGAGGGCGAATTGCGCCAGGCGCAGAAGATGGAAGCGATCGGGCGGCTCGCGGGCGGTGTGGCGCATGATTTCAACAACCTTCTGACGGTGATTCGGGGCAATGCGGAGCTGCTGCTGATGGAAGAGGAGGAGAAACTGGGCGCCGGACCGCGGGAATGCCTGAAGCAGGTCATTGCCGCCGCCGACCGCGCCGCCAACCTGACCCGGCAGTTGCTGATCTTTGGCCGCAAACAGACGATGCAAATGCAGGCCGTGGCGCTCAACGATCTGATCGCGAACCTGACCAAAATGCTCAAGCGGCTCGTGCGCGAGGACATCCGGCTGGAATGCCGATATGCGGCCCAGTTGCCGTTCGTCCGCGCCGACCCGGGGATGCTCGAACAAGTGCTGCTCAACCTGGTGGTCAACGCGCGGGACGCTCTGCCGCAGGGGGGCGAACTGCTGATTGCGACCGAGGCGGCCAGCGTGACTGCGGCTCGCGCGGAGACCGATCCCGAGGCGCGGGCAGGGGAGTATGCTTGCTTGACGGTAAGGGACACGGGCACGGGGATCGCTGCGGAGCACTTGCAGCGCATCTTCGAGCCCTTCTTCACGACCAAAGACGTCGGCAAGGGCTCCGGGCTCGGATTGGCGACAGTCTATGGCATCGTCAAGCAGCACCAGGGCTGGATCGAGGTTGCCAGCCACCTCGGCGGAGGGACGACGTTCAAGATCTTTTTGCCCGCCATGGCGGGACCGGCGGCGAAGGGGGCGACGGCACCGGCGGAACCAAAGCTGCCGCGCGGGGCCGAGACGGTTCTGCTGGTGGAGGATGAGGAGCCGGTGCGCCTGGTCACCCGGCGGGTGTTGGAACGGTACGGATACACGGTATTGGAGGCCGGCAATGCCCGGGAGGCGCGCGAGGTCTGGCGCAAACACCGGGAGCAGATCGCCTTGCTGCTTACCGACATGATCATGCCCGAAGGGGTGACCGGGCGCGACCTCGCTGAGGAATTGCGCGAGGGCCGGCCAGGGCTGAAGGTCGTGTTCATGAGCGGATACAGCGCGGAAGTGGTGGGCCAGGACACGGAGTTCTTCCACCGGACGCGAAGTCACTTCCTGCACAAACCCTGCCTGCCAAGCACATTAATCCAGACGGTTCGGCAGTGCCTGGATGAGAAGCCGCCGGAACCGCAGGAAAGGAGAAAGCAGAAAGCAGGAATAGGGCCGGAGACCGCGCAAGCCAGCTAAAGCCACATCAAAGCCACATCAAAGCCTGTTGATAGCCAACCGATTGCGACCCCAAAGCCATTCCAAAGCCACCCCAAGGCTATCCCAAGGCTACCCCCTGCGCTTGCCCCGCAAGAAAGAACGGGACAAAGCCCTCATGATGTTGTAATCCCTGGGCGATGCAATCTACGTCGTCCGTTAAGCAAACGCTCGCTGAGCCCGAAAACA
>Ga0335078_10010967_pt1 | contig 13422 bp, 11 predicted proteins | sample Lox_Sample_32_FD_206711 | JGI IMG/M metagenome (GOLD analysis project Ga0335078, IMG submission 206711) | Soil microbial communities from Loxahatchee National Wildlife Refuge, Florida, United States - Lox_Sample_3.2 | ecosystem: Environmental > Terrestrial > Soil > Wetlands | place: USA...
CTCCCACCTTGGGGCGGAGGGCTATAGCGCGTTGCTGGGCAGCCTGTAGGTTTTCGATTGCCCTACTCACCGGCGGAATCCTTACACGTCCAGATTCTTCACGTCGAGCGCGTTCTCTTCGATAAACTTCCGGCGGCTTTCCACGTCCTCGCCCATCAGCGTCGAGAAAATCTCTTCGCTTTCCACCGCGTCTTCCAGCCGCACCTGCAGCAGCGTCCGCTTCTCCGGATTCATGGTCGTCTCGGCGAGTTGCTCCGCGTTCATCTCCCCCAGTCCCTTGTAGCGCTGCACGCTGGCGTCCCGCTTGCCCTCGTTCTTCACGAAATTCAGCAGCGTCAGCCAGTCCGCCTGCTGGTCGCGATGCTCGCTCTTCACCACCATAAACGGCGGTTCGTTGTACTTCACGATCTGCCGCGCCAGCGAACGGAACTTCTTATACTCGGGCTGCGCCGCCAGGTTGATTCCGATGTACCGCTCCGCATTCGTCGAATCGTGGAACACCACCGTCCAGGCCGAATGCTCCTCGTCGGCGCGCAGTTCCGCGGGCACCCCGCCCGCAATCAGCGCATCCGCCACGAGCTGCATGTTCTCGCGGTCCTGGAAGTCGGTCTTGTGGTCCGCCCGCAGTTCGGCGTTCCCCAGTACCGCCACCGCGCGCGCGTCGCGCAGCCTCCGCTCCACCTTGTTGAACATCTGCTCGTATTCATCGAGGCTCAACAGAAACGCGCGCAGCTCGCCGCCTTCCAGCGTGCTCTTCACGCCGTCGCCGTTGGAGTGAATCTCCACCGTCAGGTTCTCCGTCGCCCGCCGCATGATCTCGCGCGTGAACTCTTTTTCGTCCTTGATGTACTTCTCACTCTTGCCCTTCTTGAACCGGTAGAGCGGCGGCTGCGCGATGAAGATCCGCCCGCGATTGATCAGCTCGTTCATGTGCCGGAAGAAGAACGTCAGCAGCAGCGTGCGGATGTGCGAGCCGTCCACGTCCGCATCCGTCATGATGATGATCTTGCCGTAGCGGATCTTGGTGGCGTCGAAGTCGTCTTTGCCGATCCCGGTGCCCAGCGCCGTGATCATGTTCCGGATTTCTTCGTGGCCCAGCATCTTGTCGTAGCGCGCCTTTTCTACGTTCAGGATTTTGCCCTTCAGCGGCAGAATCGCCTGAAACCGCCGGTCGCGCCCCTGCTTGGCGGTGCCGCCGGCCGATTCGCCCTCCACTAAGAACAGCTCGCACCGCTCCGGATCCTTCTCCTGGCAATCGGCCAGCTTCCCGGGCAGACCGCCGGAATCGAGCGCGCCCTTGCGCCGCGTCAAGTCCCGCGCATGGCGGGCAGCCTCGCGGGCGCGCGCCGCGTCGATCGCCTTGCCTACGATCTTGCGCATCACCGCCGGGTTCTTGTCGAAGTATTCGCCCAGCTTGTCGTTGACGAACTGCGTCATGTAGCCCGCGATGTCGCTGTTCAGCTTGCCCTTGGTCTGCCCTTCGAACTGCGGCTGCGGGATCTTCACACTCACCACCGCCGTCAGACCCTCGCGCACATCGTCGCCGGTCAGGTTCTCTTTCACGTCCTTGAACAACCCGGCCTGCTGCCCGGAGGCGTTGATGGTCCGGGTAAGCGCGCTGCGGAAGCCGCTCAAGTGCGTGCCGCCATCCACCGTGTTGATGTTGTTCGCAAAACTGAACAGGCTTTCCGAATAACCGTCGTTATACTGGAGCGCCACCTCCATCACCAGCGTGCCGGCGTTGTTGGGCAGCTCGCGCTCGGCCTCGAAATGGATCGGCTTCTCGTGCAGCACGGTCTTGCCGCGGTTCAGGTGCTTGATGAATTCCGCGATGCCGCCCGTGTAAAGGAATTCGTGCGTCTTCACCGGGTCGACGCGCTCGTCGGTCAGCGTGATCTTGAGGCCTTTGTTCAGGAACGCTAACTCGCGCAGCCGTTGCGCCAGCGTGTCGTAGTTGTAATTGGTCTCGACCATGATGGTCGGATCGGCTTTGAACGTCACGCGCGTGCCCGTCTTCTTGCCGGCCTTCCCCGTGCGCGTCAGGGGACCCTTCGGCTTGCCGTACGCGTACTCCTGCTGCCAGGTGTACGACGTGCGCTCGTCGCTCGGCGCGCGCCAGATCTCCAGTTCCAACCGCTCGGAAAGCGCGTTCACGCAGCTCACGCCCACCCCGTGCAGCCCGCCCGATACCTTGTAGCTCTTGGAATCGAACTTGCCGCCCGCGTGCAGCTTGGTCATCACCACTTCGGCGGCGGACACTCCCTCTTCATGCATGTCCACCGGGATGCCCCGCCCGTTATCGATCACCGTCACCGAATTGTCGATGTGAATCGTCACGTCGACCTGCGTACAGTATCCCGCCAATGCCTCGTCCACCGAGTTATCGACTACTTCGTAAACGAGATGGTGCAAACCCATCTCGCCCGTCGAGCCGATATACATCGCCGGCCGCAGCCGCACGGCCTCCAAACCCTCCAGGACCTTGATGCTGCTGGAATCGTAAACTTCCGCGTTGAACGTAGATGCCATTTGGTTTAACTCATACTCCACGCGCTCGATTGCCGGATCCGCTTGCCTGGCGATCTCCAGCACTTGAGCCGCCCACTCCGTCTCGATCCACTTCCGGGCCGCTTCATCCGGTACGCTGATGACCAGTGTGCCGCGTTCCAGACGGGCGAACGCCGTGCGGCGAATCAACTTCTGGTATTGCGCGGGATCCAGCCTTGCTTCCAGTGCCTGCTTGATCCGATCCCAAAGGTTCATGGCTTCGCCGTGAAACTGGCGTCAATTGAGCGGTCAAATTCTCATGGGCATGACCACGTACCGGTATTGGCCCTGTGCCCCGTCGTCCACCGGATGCAACTCGCCCGCGCTCTTCTGATCCTTCAACTCAAAAGCGATTTGCTCCTGTGAAGTCGCCCGCAGAAAATCGAGCAGGTACTGCGCGTTGAACCCAATCTCCATGTCCGGGCCCGCATATTCGCTGGGTACGCTCTCTTCGCTCTCCCCGGTCTCCACGGAAGACGAAAAGATCTTGACTTCGCCCGACGCGAATTGCACGCGAATCGCGCGCGACCGTTCGTCGGCGAACTGCGACACGCGCTCGATCGCCGAGCGAATCTCGTCGCGGTTCAGCTTTGCGGTATGCACATTGTCCTTCGGCAGCACACGCTCATAGTCCGGAAAATTACCCGTAAGCTTCCGCGTGATCAGAAGCCTCTCCCCGAATTGAAAAAACAGGTGATTCTCGTCGCCGGCAAAAAGCGCTTTGCTGTCGGCGCCGCTTTCATCGGCCAGCTTCACGATCTCCGCCATCGCCTTCTTGGGCACCAGCGCGCGAAACGTCTTGTTGGCGCCGGACGGCGACGACGTCTCTACGAAAGCCAGCCGGTGGCCGTCGGTGGCCACCATAGTGGTCGCATCGGCTTTCAAAAGTAATAAGGCGCCATTCAGCGTGAACCGCGATTCCTCGAGCGAGATCGCAAACGACGTGCGCGAAATCATCGACGCCAGCACCTTGACCGGAATCTCGGCAATCGTCTCCGGCATCAGAGGCAGCTCCGGGAAACTCTCGCGCGACATCCCGGCGATCCGCGTACGCGAACGCCCGCAAGTAAGGTTCGCCCAATGATTCTCCAGAAACTTGATGTTCAGATCCGCATCCGGCAACAGCCGGACGTAATCCAGCAGCTTGCGCGCCGGAATCGTGCCGGATCCTTCCTTCTTGACCTTCGCCGGGCAGGAACAACGAATCCCCAACTCCAGGTCGGTGGCAGTCAAGTGAATCCGATCGTCCTTGGCCTCCAGCAGCACATTGGAAAGTATCGGAATCGTCGTCTTCTTCTCGACCACGCCCTGCGAGAGGCTCAGTTCTCGAACCAAGTCGGCTTTGCTGACGGTGAACTCCATGCTGGTCTTAGCTCCTATTCTCTCGGTCTCTTTAGATGTACTAGAAGAGAAGAATTCATGGGGCCTGTGCAAATTGTTGAAGGCTATCTAAATTATACTAAAGTATAGTGGTTTTGCCTAATGCCCGGCTGAGGATTTCGCGTGCGCGGAGCTGCACAACCGGCCGCCGGACCCAGTCTTGCACAAAGTCCACAGAGTCCCCAGAGGCGGCCCTGTGCAAAACTTTGCTAATCTCATTGCAATGAATCGATTAGAGCGTGGATGATCCTGTTTAATTCCGGATCGGTCTGCCGCTGCTTCTCGATCTTCTTGACCGAGTGCAGGACGGTGGTGTGGTGCTTTCCGCCGAAAGCTCTTCCAATCTCCGGAAGAGAAGCCGTCGTCAGCTCCTTCACCAGGAACATGGCCACCTGCCTGGGAACGACGATCTTCTTCATATTGCTCTTCTCTTTGAGCTGGCTCTGCCGGATCCCATAGCGATCCGCTACGCCCTTCTGAATCGAGTCGATCGTAATCTTGCGATCCTGAACGTGCACCAGGTGCCGCAGAACTTGCTGCGCCATCTGCAGATTGATTGACGATCCCGTCAAAGACGAGTATGCGATCAGCTTGATGAGAGCTCCCTCTAACTCGCGCACGTTGGATTTCGTCTTCGTGGCCATGAACGTCCGGACATCTTCCGGCAGGGCGACGCCTTCGTTTCCCGCCTTCTTGTCCAGAATGGCCATCTTTGTTTCCAGGTCCGGCGGCTGGATATCCGCCATCAGGCCCCATTCGAAGCGCGAACGCAGCCGGTCAATTAGGCCGGGGATTTCCTTGGGCGGCGCGTCGCTCGAAATCACAATCTGCTTCTGATGGTCGTGCAGTTCGTTGAAGGTGTGAAAGAATTCTTCCTGTGTGCGGTCTTTGTTGCCGATCAGTTGAATGTCGTCCACCAGAAGAACATCGGCCGAACGATAGCGGTCGTGGAACTGCGGCATGCGGTCCAGCCGGATGCACGTGATCATGTCGTTCATGAAGCGCTCGCTCGACGTGTAGATAATCCGCATCGACGCGTGATTGTCCATCAACGACCGTCCGATCGCGTGCATCAGGTGCGTCTTGCCCATCCCCACGCCGCCGTAGATGAACAGCGGGTTATAGCTGCGTGACGGATTGGTTGCCACCGAGCGAGCGGCCGCGTGGGCGAACTGGTTGCATGCTCCCACGACAAAACTCTCGAACGTGAACTTCGGGTTCAGCGAACTGGGCGGCGGGGCTTCGAACTCCAGCGGCTCGGCCGCGCGCTGATGGTTGGGACCCGCGCTGGAGGCCGCCAGCTCATATTCGACGCGCTGGATCGCCAGACCAAGCTGTCTCGCAATCAGCAACACCTGCCCGGCGTATTCCGTTTCCAGCCACTTCTTGTTGCCCTCGTCCGGCACCGCGACCACCAGGGCATCGCCCTCCAGGCGCGCAAAAATCGTCCGCTTGATCCAGTTCTGGTAGCTCTCCGGGCTCAGTTTGGCTTCCAGCTCTTTTTTGATTCGATCCCAAGGATTCATACTTCCAAGCGCTGCCAACAAGGATTGCCGGCTTCAGTGCCGATACCGGTAAGCCAACGACGCTCAGTAGTCTAGCATACGATGTGGACTTTCTACCAAGAATTTAACACCTTTGTTTCGTTACGATTACAAACCGTTTGACAGGGCCGCGGCAGGTTCAGGATAATGGGAACTCCTGGTTGAGCGGGAGTAACTCAGTTGGTAGAGTGCGACCTTGCCAAGGTCGATGTCGCGGGTTCGAATCCCGTCTCCCGCTCCAGATCTTTCCGCGGGTCGTGTTCCTATGAAAAACTCCCTCTTTTTGTTTGCGTTGTCGGCCAGTGTGGCATTCGGCCAGTACAAAATGGAGCCCGCTGGCGCCCCGCCTTCCGAACTGCCGCCGGCCTTCGCTTCCATGCTTCAACCGCAAGGCGTCCGGATTCTCGCGCCCACCGGCGCTGCATATTGCGAAGTGTGGTTGCGTACACAGGCGCCCAGCGGACCAAAATCCGGCGATGACGCCGTAGTTTTGCCCACCATTCCGCAGGGCGCTTTGCTCGGCGTCATACGGTTTGCCGGACCCGCGCAAGATCGCCGCGGGCAGCCCCTGAAACCCGGCATCTACACGATGCGCTACAGCCAATACCCGGTCAACGGCGATCATCAGGGTGTCGCGCCGCAACGGGACTTCGTACTCCTGGTCCCAGCGGGCGACGACAAGGATGCGAATGCCACTCCGAACTTCGATGCCCTCGTGGCTCTGAGCAACAAGGCGTCCGGCACACCCCATCCGGCCGTCTTGAGCATCTGGAATTCCTCCGCCAGCAAGTTCCCCGCGTTCAGCAAGCAGGGCGACCATGATTGGGTGCTCGATGCGAAACTGGGCGATCTGGGAATCTCCATCATTCTGGTTGGCAAAGTCGAAGGCTAGTGGCGCAAGCTTGAGCGGGTTGTGAAAAGGCGCGGTACCGCTTGCTGACGCCCGGCTCCGAAACGGAGCTTCGATTTCGTAACAACCTCGCGGGCTGGCCGGACTAAAGTCCCGCCCGGCAAGCTGAAGCCCTTCGCCACGCCGGAGGGGCCGCCGAAATATGCTACCTTCTCCCGCATGAAAACCCCATTCCCGCTCGCCGCCGCCCTCGTCCTGCTACTGGCCGGCCGGCTCCTCGCCCAACCCGCCGCCGACCCGCTCGTCGAAGGCCTTCGCCTGGTCGAGGTGGCTTCCGTCGCCGACGCCGCCGAACAACTCTACGGCCAGCGCATCTACATGTCGCACGACATGCGGCCCGTCTTCACCGCGAAGTTCGCCGGCCCCGCCATCACCGTGCTGCTCAAGAAACAGGAGCACCACGAAGGACCCGCCGCCTCGCAGGGCATGCTCGACGCCATCGACGCCGCGCCCCCCGGCTCCGTCTATGTGATCGTCCTCGAAGACGGCCTCGATATTGCCGGCATCGGCGGCCTCATGTCCACCGCCATGAAGTACCGCGGCCTCGCCGGCGCAGTCGTGGACGCCTCGGTCCGCGACCTGCCCCAGATCAAGCGCCTGCAGTTTCCGGTCTTCAGCCGCGGCATCGTGCCCTCCACATCCATCGGTCATTACCGCTTTGCCGGCGCCAACATTCCGCTGGTCTGCGCGGGCGCGCGCGTCAATCCAAACGACATCGTCGTGGCCGACGAGGATGGCGTCGCCGTAGTGCCGCGCGCACACGCCGCCGAAATCCTCAAGAAGGCGCAGGAGCTCGACAACACCGAGCACAGCATGCTCCCCTTCATTGAGAAGTTCCGCTCCATTAAAGAAGCCGTCGCAAAGTTCGGCCGCATCTGAGGCCGCTCATCCGCGCGATACGCGAACGCGCTTCAGGCCGGCGACCAAAATCACGCACGGCAGACCCGCGCGCAACCGCCCGGCCCAGCTCGATTTCCGCAAAGCCGCTGCGCGCCGCCATGAAGGCGGGAAGGTACCGCGAAGCCGCCCGCTCGTATTCTTCCGGAAGTGCTGCGTTGAATGGCCGGCGCCGGCGGATTTTCGAAAACGAGCGGCTGGTCCAGAACTTGACTCGCCGCACCCGCTCACAAACCGTCCCGCCCAATTCCCCCCTGCGCCCTGGACCAGCCGCCTCACTCACTCCAGCGGCAACACCGAGACAAACGGCTTCTCAGGCCGCCGGACTTCTACTTTCACCTTCTCCCCCAGCGACAGATTCCCGCCGATCGTCAGCGTGTAGTGCGAACGCAGCACCTCGAAAATGGCCGGACCCGGCGGCTTGTCCGAGCTCTTCTTTATGTTCCGCAGGCTGAAGGACGCCCCGCCCGTCTCGCGCGCCAGCATCTCCATCATCGATCGCTCGTAGCCCAGCACGTAAACGGGGTAGATGGAAACGCCGTTCTTGCGCGCCAGCCGGATCACTTCCTTCTCGTCCATCCGGCTGTAACCCTCGACCCCCGCCGTCAGCAGCAGAATCACGCGCCGGAACGTGCTGCTCTGAAAGCCCCCGTCGATGGCCGCGTAGAGCGCATCCAGCACGTGCGGACTGTTTCCATATTTGATGTGTGCGACGGCCCGCCCCAGCAGCTCTTTGCTCGAAGTGAAGTCCTGGATCAGGTCCGCCGAAGAATGGAAAGCGACGATCGCCATCTGCTCCTTCGGTTGAAGCTGTGCGATCAGGTTCCCGGCCACCGGACGCACCATCTCCCCCACCAGGCTGGTGTCCAGCAGCATCATGATGTCCAGCGTGGCTTGCGAGAATTCCGCGGCTTCCACCGCGCGCGGCGTCTTGTCGTCCAGCACCGTGAAATCCTCCGCCCTTAAATTCGGTACGATGATGCCGGATTTCGGGTCGACCACCGTGACCAGGATCTTCGACGACGCCGCCAGCGTCGGGAGCGTCAGCAGGAAAGCGGCTAGGGTTCGTAGCATCCCTCTAGCTTCGCGCGTTTCCGCCGGTTAGGGGACCGGCCCCGCTACTCCGTCTCCGGCTCCGTCTCTTCCACGAGCTGATCCACCTTGATGCGGTAGATCGCCGGCTTGCCGTCCCGGTCGCTTTGAAAGTAAATCTGCCGGCTGTCGGCCGAAAAGATCGGCGCCACCATGGCGGGATCGCTGGCGCGGTGCTCGCAGATCGCCAGCTCGCGCCGGGTCAGCCGCAACAGGATCAGGATGTACGGCGCGCCGCGGTTCTGGCTCGCGCCCACAAACACCGACGTATTGCTGTTGCACCCGAAATGCGCGAACTGGCTCGTGCGCGCCACGAGCTTGTCCCCGTTCTGGTCGGGCGTGCATTCCCGGATCGCGTGCAACTGGGCCGGATCGTCGGGAAAGTGCAGATACAGAACCGTGCGGCCGTCCGGCGACCAGCGGGCCGGGCCGATGCGCCCGTCCGCCAGCGGCAATTTGCGGTTCTGGCTGCCGTCGGAGTTCACCATCCACAGCGCGCGGTCGCCCTGCCGGTAGAGCGTTTGCGCGCGGCGCGGCCGCGGTTGCGGGTGCGAAAGGATCCACGGCGCTTCGATGATCGTGCGCGCCCCGCCTCTTTGCAGCCCGACCGTGCGCAGCCGCGACTCTCCGGCGCGGCTTTCGCCCATCCAACACGCGCCCTCGCCGGAAACGCTCGCGCCCGGGCAGCGCTGCCAGCCATCGGGAGCCTGGTAGACCACCCGGTCGCGCAGATTGGCCAGGATCGTGTGATGCAGTTCCGAGCCGTCGAAATAGCAGAAGCTGCGCTCGTCCGGCAGCAGCGTGATCGAGGAAGGGTCCAGGCTTGCCGCGCCGGTCAGCCTGTGCGCCTCGCCTGTCTGCAAATCCAGGCGGTAAACTTGCGCCGTCCCGCCGTCGTCGCCCGCGTAAAGCAGGAATCCCCCGTGCCGCGACACGGCCCGTCCGTAATAGGCCGGCAACCAACTCGAATGCGCCGGGTCGGTCAGCCGCCACACCTCGAACTCGGTGGAAGGATCGGTGTATCGATGGCGGGCGGATGCCAGCGCAGCCCCTTTTTCCCGCTGCTCGGAAGACGCCAGGGATGCCAGACCGGAAAGCAGGAATGCGCGGCGCGTCCAGCGGCGAACAGCGGCCGGCACTTCCCACATAAGAGAATCTTACCAGAGGCCAAGTCGAGCCAGCCCGCCGCGGCAGGCGCGGCTCGCCTCAGGGAGTGTGGCTCGTCTGGTAGTGCAGCTTCAGCAGGTCCAGGCCGAAATCCCCCTGGAAGTCGCGCCACACCGAGTGGATATGGTTGGCCCCGTTTTGCGTGTCGTCGTACTCGATCAGAAATGCCGGAGTCTGCACCCGGTAATAGTGCGGCTCCCCTTTTTCGATGCCCCCGGCCCAAGCGAAATAAATGTCCTTGCCGGCCTTCCGGATCTGCTCCTCGCGCGCTTGCGCGATCTGCTCCGGCATGTTGCGCGCGTACTCTTCGAGCAGTTCCATCAGCAGCGAGAGCTGCCTGGCATTCATCTGGGAAGCCTGCAATCCGGATGGCTGGCCCTTCAACGCAGCCTGGCGGTCGGCGAACGTCAGGATGTCCTTGTAGGCTTCGGCATGCACCACGGCCACTCTGCGCTGCTCCGCATCGAGCGCTTGGACGACCGCGCGTCCTAGATCCTCCTCGGCCCCCAACGCGCGCAAGCCTTTGCGCGGACCTTCGCGCACCTCCGCCGGATTCGCTCCGAAAAAGCTGGGCGCTCCCGCTACGTGTCCGTTCACGACCGTGAAGTTCTGGCTGAGATGATGGCCTTCCACGCGATATCCCCAAGTCCCGCTTCCGGCGGGTTGGCCGAAGATCGAGACATAATACTTCTCCGGGTCGCGCTCCGGGCCTGTGCCTTTCTCGAGCATGCGCAGCACATCCTCGAGACTCATCACGGTCTCCGCCTTGATATAACCCTGCTGGCTGAGTCCCGCGCTCAGCAGCGCCGACGCCAGATGCTTCTGCGCCGCCGTCATGTCCCGCAGCGCCAGGCCCTTGCGCTCGATCGGGACGAAGTGCCAGTTCTGCCGCTCGTCATCCTCGAAGGGGAACGCGGCCTTGGCGCGCTGCTCGGGCGTCAGCGAAGCCAGAAAGCGGTTGGCGGTTTCGGCCATCACGGAAGAGGAGTCCAGGCGATGATAGGCCGAGCTCAGCAACACCACACCTGCGGAAGCCGCGAGAAGACGCGGAAAAAAGGATTGCATACCCAGCCCCCCCAGCCGGCCTGCGCCTGCGCCAAAGCGTTAGAACGGGAAATCTCTTTTCACCAACTGGACCACCCCGGCCTTGGCGAGATAGCGATACGGATTCACCGGCGCGCCGCCCAGCCGGACTTCGTAGTGCAGGTGCGGCGCCGTCACCCGCCCCGTGCTGCCCACCGCGCCGATCTGGTCTCCCCGCCGCACCTCCTGCCCTTCCATCACGCTGAACCGCGAGAGGTGCGCGTACCACGTTTCGATTCCGTTGCCGTGATCCACTACGATCATTTGGCCGTACCCGTTGCCCCAGCCCACGAACTCCACCAGGCCATCCGCCGTCGTGCGCACCGCCGTGCCGGTCGGCGCGGAAATATCCACGCCCGTGTGCATGGCGCCCTCGCCGGAGAACGGATCCGTTCGGATTCCGAATCCGCACATCAGGCGGCCCTCCACCGGCCAGATGCCCGGCTGCGCGTTCACGTGCCAGCGGCGCGCGAAGTTGTTCTCCACGCCGTGATAATTGCGCAGCGAAGTGAACTCCGCGACCGACTCCCGATAAGTGGGCACCAAACGCCCTTCTTCCGCGATTCCCGGGGGACCTTCCAGCTTCTGCTTGATGCCATAGGCCACCGAAACTTCGTTGGCGAACAACTGCAGGCTGGCCATCTGCTGATTGGTCTGGTTGACGACCTTTTGCAGCCGTTGGTAGCGCGTGCGCATGGCATCCACTTCGTTGCGCAGCGCGTTGTAATTGGCGACCTTCCAGGCCATCCGCGCGTAGCTCGAGACGAAACCGAATATCGAGAAGCAGCCCAGCAGGGCTAGAGCCATTACCGCATAGACCACGGTCAACGGCACGCGAATGCGGCGCAACTTGCCGCGAAGGGAATGGGCCAGTACGACAATAAAATAGTTTTGCTGCATAGTCTTCTCCGGCCGGGCTCGTGAAGCCGAATTCCAGCTTCTGGCCCGGTGGGGGCTATTCCGATTGGCGAAGGTAGACTGTAACAAGACCTATACATGCGTGTCAAGCGGGGGTGCCGCTTGCAAGTTATTGAAAAAATTGGTAGTGTTTCCGTTTGGCAGGATCTTCGATGCTTCCCGGAACGCATTTTCTCCAAAATCTGGTAGAACGCCGCGGTCTGCTCTTCCAACTTGTGAGGCGCGATTTCGAGCAGCGCTTCGTCGGTTCGGCCGTCGGCTGGGTCTGGGGAATCATTCATCCGCTCGCGATGCTGGCGAGCTGGACCTTCGTTTTCAGCGTCTGCCTCCACACCAAACTCGACCGCGGCGAAGTCACCGACAACTACCCGCTCTTTCTTTTCGCCGGCATGCTGCCCTGGCTGTTGTTCAGCGACACGGTGCAGCGCTCGTCGTCAAGCCTGCTCGACCACGCCGGCCTGATCACCAAGACCGTGTTCCCCGCGGAGATGGTCCCGGTTTCGATCTTTCTCTCTTCGCTCGTCAGCCACTTGATGGCGCTGGGACTGGTAGTCGCGGCGGTGGGCATCTGGTTGAACCAGATCAGCGCCGGCTTGATGGTGCTGCCTCTCTACATGCTGTTGCTGGGGATGTTCGCAATCGGCTTCGGCTGGATCCTGTCGAGCCTGCAAGTCTACTTGCGGGATACCACGCAGGTGCTGAGCGTGATCCTGACGTTCTGGTTCTGGCTGACCCCGATTTTCATCACCGAGCGGCACTTCCCCGTGTGGGCGCGTTTCTTGCTGGCCGGCAATCCGCTCGCGTACCTGGTGCGCGGGTATCGCGAGGCGCTACTCTCGGGAAAGTGGCCGGGCCTGGCCGACCTGGGCATCCTGGCGCTGTTCGCTCTGGCGACCTTCGTGGCCGGCGGCCTTTTTTTCCGGCACATGAAACGCGGCTTCGCCGACGTGCTGTAGCCTGGCGCCAGCCTCCGCCTGCCGCGGCGAATCCACTAGCTGAACCCGGCGGCATTCGCCGGCCCTGGAGTTTGGACATTTGCGATTGCCGCTCCGGCGTTACGCAAGCTTTCAGCCGCCGGGTGGGACTTTGGTCCCGCCGAAGCCGGCAGCCGCCGGCCACTGGAGTTTGGACATTTGCGATTGCCGCTCCGGCGTGGCGCAAGCTTTCAGCTTGCCGGGTGGGACTTTAGTCCCGCCGAAGCCGATAGTCGCCAGCCACTGGAGTTTGGACATTGCGATTGCCGCTCCGGCGTGGCGCCAGCTTTCAGCTTGCCGGGTGGGACTTTAGTTCCGCCGAAGCCGATAGTCGCCGGCCCGTCCGGCATCTGGCCGGTCTCCGGTCTCATTCCGGCTTTCCGGGCGGGCCCGATTCGCCGCAGCTCGTCCTGCGCTTGCTTTTCCGGCCGCATGCATTTCAAATAAGAAACGTCGGGTAAACGCCCGGCGTCAGGTCTTAGGGACTATGAAACGCATTGTCATCTCGGCCATGTTGTGCGCGGCGTTGTGGCCTGGCGCATTCGGCCAGACCGCCACAATCGCAGGTATGGGATACCTGTATCCGCCGGTCCTTGTGGCGCCTGGACAATTGATTACGGTCTTCCTGGCGGGGAACGTGGATGGTGATATCGGCGCAACCGTACAAGGCATCTCGGCGCCGGTATTGGATGTGCGGCCGGGATCCAACTGTCCGGCCGCGGCTCCCTGCTCCTTCCTCACGGCCATCACCATACAGATTCCCTACGAGCTGAATCCGGGTTGCGCCCTTCGCAATCCGGAGTGCCTGGCGGTGCTCCTGACGCAATTGATCGTGACGGTGAACGGCGTTGCGGGAGCGCCTCTGGACCTGACTCCGCTGGGAGACCGCGTGCATATTCTGACGGCTTGC
>Ga0335078_10010969_pt1 | contig 13422 bp, 11 predicted proteins | sample Lox_Sample_32_FD_206711 | JGI IMG/M metagenome (GOLD analysis project Ga0335078, IMG submission 206711) | Soil microbial communities from Loxahatchee National Wildlife Refuge, Florida, United States - Lox_Sample_3.2 | ecosystem: Environmental > Terrestrial > Soil > Wetlands | place: USA...
ATTCGGTGTCAGCCTCGATTTCACCCCGGTCGTGCTGAGTGAGGGCCGCATCAGCCTCAAGGTCATGACCGAGGTGTCGGATCTGTCGACCCAGAACGCGCTGACAATTGCCGTGCCGGGCACGACTCCGAACACGCCTGGTTCTTCGGCGACTATCCCTGCGATCCGTACCCGCCGCGCCGAGACAACCGTTGAAATTCCTTCCGGTGGCTCGCTGGCACTGGCCGGCATGATCCAGAATTCAACCAAGCAGGCGATCAATGGCCTGCCCGGTTTGATGGAACTGCCTATTCTTGGGCCGCTGTTCAAGAGCCGCGATTACGTCAATCAGCAGACCGAGCTGATGGTGCTGGTCACGCCTTACGTCGTGCATGCAGTCGCCAGCAAGGATTTGTCGCGACCTGACGATGGCTTTGCCGATCCGAGCGATCCCGCGAGCGTGCTGCTTGGCCGGTTTAATCGCATCTACGGCGTCGGCGGCGGCGTATCCACGACGCCGGCGGCCGACAGCTACTACGGCAAACCCGGATTCATCATCAATTGAATGCGCCGCAGGAGACCACGATGCAGACCATCCGCACGATGATCCCCGGCCGATCGCCCGCCGGTATTGCGGTCCGCGCCGCCGCGGCGGCAGTCTGCGCGCTTTTTCTCGCCGGCTGCAATACCGACCAGCAGGTTACCGGCGTTCCTGACGTGCCAACCGATTACCGCATGCGGCATCCGATCACGCTTCAGGAATCCGCGCGCACCATCGAATTATTCATCGGCACCAACCGCGGCGAGCTCAATCCGACGCAGCGCGCCCAGGTTCTGTCGTTCGGTCTGGAATGGAAGCGCGACGCGACCGGCGGAATGGTCGTTTCGCGGCCGGTGGGTGCCAGCAACGAGCAGGCCGCTGCCAGCGCGATGACGGAGATCGCCTCGATCCTGTCCGCGAGCGGCATGCCGCCGCAGAGCATCATCGTGCAGACTTATCCGGCGACCGGACCGAATCTCGCGCCGATCCACATCAGCTATCCGCGCATCCGTGCGCAAGCCGGACCTTGCGGAATGTGGCCGCAGGACATCGGTCCGAGCTTTAACCGCGACTACTTCGAAAATCAGCCGCCGTGGAACTACGGTTGTGCCACGCAGCGCAATCTTGCCTCCGAGGTCGACAACCCGGCCGATCTGGTGCAGCCGCGCGCCGAGACTGCGGCTTACGCGATGCGCCGCACGACGGTGATCGAAAAATACCGCTCAGGCACGAGCCCGGCGACGAGCGAATCACAGAACACCCAGTCCGCCAAGATCAGCGATGTTGGCAAATAACCTGACAGGAACAGCGACACGTAGCGCCGGTACATAATGAGTCAAACCAATCAAGCCGCCCGGGAAGAGTTAACTCCGGCCGACGCCGTGCGCGACGAACACATCGCGCCGGCGCCGCGCGTTTCCGTGCAGGCTTTCTGCGAGAACGTCGATACCGCTGCTGCCATCCAGTCGGCCGGCGAGGACCGGCGTCTGGCGAAGGCGCATTTGCGCATTCAGATGGGCGGCATGACCGCGGCGGTCGAAGCCTATCAAAGCTCGCCGACGCCGAACGTCATTATTCTAGAATCGGACAATCACAGCGAAGACATCTTGGCCGGCCTCGATCAGCTCGCCAATTATTGCGATGCCGGAACTCGCGTCGTGGTGATCGGCCGCACCAACGACGTCATGCTCTATCGCGACCTGGTGCGGCGCGGCGTGAGCGATTATCTGATTTCGCCGGTCAGCGTGCTTCAGATCGTGCGTGCAGTGTGCGGACTGTTTTCGGCGCCCGACGCCAAGCCGGTCGGCCGCATCGTCGCCGTCGTCGGCGCCAAGGGCGGTGTCGGCGCGTCAACCGTCGCGCACAATATCGCCTTCTCGATCTCCAACGATCTTTCGCTCGATTCGGTCGTGACCGATCTCGATCTCGCTTTCGGTACCGCCGGCCTCGATTTCAATCAGGATCCGCCGCAGGGCATCGCCGAAGCGGTGTTCTCGCCCGACCGCATCGACACGGCCTTCGTCGACCGCCTCCTGGCCAAATGCACCGATCATCTCAATTTGCTGGCGGCGCCGGCGACGCTCGATCGCGTCTACGATTTCGGTGCCGATGCATTCGAAGCGATCTTCGATTCGCTGCGCGCCACGGTGCCATGCGTCATTCTCGACGTTCCGCATCAATGGAGCGGTTGGACCAAACAGACGCTGGTCGGCGCCGACGACGTTCTCATCGTCGCCGCGCCCGATCTTGCCAATCTGCGCAACGCCAAGAACATCTACGATTTTCTCAAGGCGGCGCGGCCCAACGATCATCTCCCGCGCTACTGCCTCAATCAGGTCGGTGTGCCGAAGCGCCCCGAGATCAAGACTGCCGATTTTGCCAAGGCGCTCGACGCGGAACCGATGGCGATCATCCCGTTCGAACCGCAGCTCTTCGGCGCGGCGGCTAATAACGGCCAGATGATCGCCGAGATTTCTTCGGGCCACCGCACCGCCGAGATGTTCCGGCAATTGGCGCAACATCTGACGGGACGGTCGGAGCCGAAGAAGCAGCGTTCGGGTTTGCTGTCGCCGCTCTTAGAGAAAATCTTGGGATAACAGAAACAGCGTCGGAGTTGCGTTCGTGTTTGGCAAGCGACCCACCGGAAGTCCTCCCGTCGCCGATCCGCGGCAGGCCCCTGCGCCCGCCGCGCGCCCGGCTGCGCCGGCGCCTGCCGCACCGCCGCCGCCGGCGGGCCGACCGGCGGCCGAAGCGGGACGCACGCCGTTTCCGTCCGCCGGCCTTGGCGCGCCCATTGTCGGTGCGCCGACGTCGAAGCCCAATGTTGGCGGGCCGCCGAACGCGCAGCCACGGCCGCAACAGGTGCCTTCGGCGGTCGATTCACGGCGCTCGGAATCCTATTACGAGGTCAAAGGCACGATCTTCGGTGCGTTGATCGAGGCCATCGACCTCGCTCAGCTCGCCAAGCTCGACGCCGATTCCGCGCGCGAAGAAATCCGCGACATCGTCAACGAAATCATCGCGATCAAAAACATCGTGATGTCGATCTCCGAGCAGGAAGAGCTGCTCGACGATATCTGCAATGACGTGCTCGGCTATGGTCCGCTCGAACCGCTCCTGGCGCGCGACGAAATCGCCGACATCATGGTCAACGGCTCGGGCACGGTTTACATCGAAGTCGCCGGCAAAATTCAGAAGACCGGCATCCGCTTCCGCGACAACCAGCAACTTCTGAACATCTGCCAGCGCATCGTCAGCCAGGTCGGCCGCCGCGTCGACGAATCCTCGCCGATCTGCGACGCGCGCCTGCCCGACGGCTCGCGCGTCAACGCCATCGTACCGCCGCTCGCGATCGACGGTCCCGCACTCACCATCCGCAAATTCAAAAAGGACAAGCTGACGCTCGATCAGCTCGTGCGCTTCGGCTCGATCTCGCCGGAAGGTGCGGAAATCCTCAAGATCATCGGCCGCTGCCGCGTCAATACGCTGATTTCCGGCGGCACCGGCTCGGGCAAGACGACGCTGCTCAACTGCCTGACGCAGTTCATCGACAACGACGAACGCATCGTCACCTGCGAAGACGCCGCCGAATTGCAGTTGCAGCAGCCTCACGTGGTGCGGCTGGAAACCCGGCCGCCAAACCTCGAAGGCGAAGGCCAGATCACGATGCGCGATCTGGTCCGTAACTGTCTGCGTATGCGCCCGGAACGTATCATCGTCGGCGAAGTGCGCGGACCCGAGGCCTTCGACCTGTTGCAGGCGATGAATACCGGCCACGACGGTTCGATGGGAACGCTGCACGCCAATATGCCGCGCGAAGCGCTGTCCCGTCTCGAGTCGATGATCACGATGGGCGGCTACGCGCTGCCGTCGCGCACGATCCGTGAAATGATTTGCGCTTCTGTCGACGTCGTCGTTCAGGCGGCGCGGCTTCGCGACGGTTCGCGCCGCATTACCCACATCACCGAAGTAATGGGGCTGGAGGGCGACGTCATTATCACGCAGGACGTCTTCCTCTACGACATCATCGGTGAGGACGCGAACGGCAATCTCGTCGGCCGGCACCGCTCGACGGGAATCGGACGTCCGAAATTCTGGGAACGTGCGCGTTACTTCGGCGAGGAAAACCGTCTCGCCGCCGCGCTCGATGCGGCGGAGGCCGCGGGCGAAGCGATCAGAGCCTGATGCGCAGGTCAAGTCATGGGTAATTACGCGCTGTTCTTCCTGGTGGCGATCGCGATCGGCGGCGTGGCCTGGGTCTTCGTCTATCCGTACCTCTCCGGCGAGAAGAAAGCCGAAAAGCGGATGGCGAGCGTGTCGCGCTCCGAGCCGATCGCATCGCGGCCCGCGCGCGCGGCCGGTCAGTCGCGGCGCGCGCAGATCGAAGGCACGCTCAAGGAAATCGAGCAGCGGCGGAAAAAGGCCAAGCGTCCGCCGCTTTCGGTGCGGCTCCAGCAGGCCGGTCTCGAATGGTCGAAGCGCCGCTTCATCGTGACGTCGTCCATTCTCGGCGTTGTCGCTTTTGTGTTTGCGATCGTGATGGGATTGGGATTGTTGCCGGCGCTCGGCTTCGGTTTCGCCGGCGGCTGCGGTCTGCCGCTTTGGGCGTTGTCCTTTCTTAAAAAGCGGCGCGAGTCGAAATTCCTCGACGGTTTTCCGGACGCTGTCGACGTTATCGTGCGCGGTATCAAGGCCGGTTTGCCGCTGCTCGACAGCCTCAAGCTGATCGCCAACGAATCCGCGGAACCGATCCGCAGCGAATTCCAGGCCATCATCCAGACGCAGACCATCGGCATGCCGATCGGCGAGGCGTGCCTGAAACTCTACGAAGCCATCCCGCTGCCGGAAGCAAACTTCTTCGGCATCGTGATCTTCATCCAGCAGCGTGCCGGCGGCAATTTGTCGGAAGCGCTCGGCAACCTGTCGCGAGTGCTGCGCGACCGCAAGAAAATGAAGGCGAAGATCCAGGCCATGTCGACAGAAGCGAAGGCTTCGGCGTCGATCATCGGCGCCCTGCCGATCGCGGTGATGGGTCTCGTCTGGCTGACGAGCCCGCAATATATCGCGCTCCTTTGGACCGAGCCGATGGGGCGGGTCATGATGGCCTGCTGCGGCGCCTGGATGCTGGTCGGCATTTTCGTGATGCGCAAAATGATCAACTTCGATTTCTAGGCCGGCGCCGTCATGAGTTCTTTGATCACCCAGTATTTCGACATCCAATTCATCACCATGGTGTTCGCCGCTATAGCGGCGGGCGCGACGGTGCTGACGCTGGCGATGCCACTGATGAGCACGGATACGCTGGCGAAGCGGATGAAGGCGGTCTCGGTCGAGCGCGAGAAAATCCGTCAGCGCGAACGCGAGCGGCTCGCGCAAAACAGCAAGGTCGCGCTGCGGCAATCGCCGAAAATGTACATGAAGCGCGCCGTCGACAACTTCAATCTGTCGAAGTGGGTCGGCCAGGAAGAAGCGCGCACCATGCTGGTGCAGGCCGGCTATCGCGGCCAGGCGCCTTACGTTACCTATCTGTTCTTCCGCATGACGATGCCGGTCGTGATGCTGCTCGGCTCGCTGTTCTACATCTTCCTCGTGATCGATCTCGACTATCCGCCGATGGTCAAATTTGCGATCTGCATCGGCTGCGCCTATCTCGGCATGCACAGCCCGAATTTGTTTCTGAAGAACAAGATCACGCACCGGCAGACCTCGATCAAGCGCGCCTTTCCCGACGCGCTCGATCTGCTCCTGATCTGCGTCGAATCCGGCATGTCGATCGAGTCGGCGTTTCGCAAGGTCAGCGAAGAAGTCGGCACGCAGTCGGTGCCGCTCGCCGAGGAATTCACGCTGACGACGGCGGAATTGTCGTACTTGCCGGACCGCCGCCAGGCTTACGAAAACCTCGCGCAACGCACCGGACTTGAAGGCGTCAAAGCGGTCTGTCTCGCTTTGCAACAGGCAGAGCGTTACGGCACGCCGCTCGCCACGACGTTGCGCGTGCTGGCGCAGGAAAATCGCGATATGCGGATGGCGGAAGCCGAGAAGAAGGCGGCGGGCCTGCCGCCGAAACTCACCGTGCCGATGATCGTATTCTTCCTGCCGGTGTTGTTCGTCGTCATTCTCGGCCCGGCGGCGATCCGGGTCATGTCGCTACAATAATTTTTTTCGTCATTGCGAGCGAAGCGAAGCAATCCAGAGCGGCGGTTGCGGCCGTGGATTGCTTCGTCGCTACGCTCCTCGCAATGACTTAGCTCGAACCCGCTTGATTGCGCGCCGCGCGATTGGCGATCGGCATGTCGGGGTTCTTGCGCGCCAGCATCTTGCGCAGATAGGCGACATTGGCGGCGGCCTGATCGGGCGGCAGATCGGCGCGCGCGATCTGTTCGGCTTCGGAGAAGCGGCCTTGCAGGCCGACCACAAGCGCGAGGTTTTGCCGTACGCGTGGATCGACCGGTTGCTGCTGCGCGACAGCCTGGCGCAGCGTCGCTTCGGCGTCCTTGAGATCGCGCGACAGCGCGTAGGACAGGCCGAGATTGGAAAGAACGGTTGGTTCGTTCGGCGCCATCTTGAGCGCCGTGAGGTAATAGCGTTGCGCTTCTTCGTGGCGGCCCATCTGGTCAAGTACGGCGCCCTGCGCGGAGAGGATGCGCCAATCCGGCTGTTCCGGCGTGTGAGCCTGGTTGAACACGTCCATCGCCTGCTGGTAATCGCCGTCGTCGGCGAGCGCCCGCCCATATTCGCCCAGCACGGTTCTATTGTGCGGGTTCTTCATGGAAATCTCTTGCAGGATGGCGACAGCCTGCGCGCGCTGCCCGGTGGCGCGCAGCGCCTGCGCATAGCGCACGGCGACCTGAACATTGGATGGATCGGCGCGGTATTGCGCGCCGTAAGTTTGCACGTCGTGCTGCCAATCGGCGTCGCTGCGGTCGCTCGGCGCGAGCGAAATCGATCCGGTGCTGGTGCCGATCCCTGTCGTCTGACAGCCGGCGGTCAAAGCGGCGATGGCGGCGACAAGAGCCGCCGAGGCGAGGAGGCGTGCGGAGCGGGATCGGGTTGAGCGCATCGATCGCTGCCTGACCGGTTCGCTGGCGCGGGGCGCGCACTTGCAGGGCCGCCGAGCAATAGACTGTTAACCCTAACGAGGCGTTAACGCCCCTTTGCGGGCGGGTGCGGAAGTTGCTAGCGTCCGCGCCGGATTTTCTCGGGAATTCCGATAGATGGCGCGAAAACCGGCGTCCCGCCTGCCGGCTGAACTGGCCGACGATCTGGTCGCGGCAAATCGCGCGCTGGCGCGCTTCGGCGTCCTCGACGCGTTCGGCCATGTCAGCATGCGCGATCCACGCGATCCGCGCCGCTATCTGATCTCGCGCTCGATCGCGCCGGAATCGGTGAAAGCCGCCGACATTCTCGTGCTCGACCTCGACAGCCAGACCGTCGATCCGAAAGACGAAGACAAGCTCCTTTACCGCGAGCGCTTCATTCACGGCGAGATTTACAAGGCGCGGCCGGACGTCAACGCCGTGGTGCACAGCCATTCGCCGACGGTGGTGCCGTTCACGGTGACGCGGGCGAAACTGCGGCCGCTTCTGCACAACGCCGCTTTTCTCGGGCTTGGCGCGCCGCTGTTCGAGATCCGCAAGTCGGCCGGCGACGGCACCGATCTGATGATCCTCACGCCGAACCTCGGCAAGGATCTGGCGAAGAAGCTCGGCAAGGACGCCGCGGTCGTGTTGATGCGCGGCCACGGCGATTCGGTCGTCGGCCCGTCGCTGCCGAACGCGGTGTTCCGCGCCTATTACACCGAGATCAATGCACGCCAGCAGCTCGCCGCGATCACCATCGGCGGCCCGATCAATTTCATGACGCGCGCCGAGGCGTTGACCGCCAATGATGCGATGCTGCGCGCGTCAGCGCGGCCGTGGGCGTTGTGGCGCAAGCGGGCGCTCGCCGAGCGTCCTTAAAACGCTTCAAAGAACGCACGGCTCTTCGAGCGCCGGAAACGGCCGCGCCGCTTCGAAGGCGCGGCTCGCGCGTAACACAAGTGCGTCGGCGCCGATCGCGCCGACGATTTGCAGGCCGATCGGCAAGCCGTCGCGGGTCATGCCGCAGGGAATCGACGCAGCGGGCTGCTGCGTCAGGTTGAACGGATAGGAAAACGGCGCCCAATCCATCCACTGCCGGCCCCAATCGCCAGACGGCGGAACGAGACAGCCGGCCTCGAATGCGGGCAGCGGCAGCGATGGCGTTAACAAAAGATCGTAGCGTTCGAAGAAGCGGGTAAAAGCATTGGCGATTTCTGCGCGCTTGATCTGGGCGTTGATGTAATCGACGGTGGAAATTTTATCGCCGAGCGCCGCGCCCGCGATGAGGCCGGGATCGACTTTAGCGCGCGCTTGTTCGCCGTGCGGTTTCAGGATCGATGCTGCCGACGACCACCACAGCGTGGACCAGGTTTCGACCGGATCGCCGCCGATGTCGGGATCGGTTTCCTCGACATGGGCGCCAAAATCTTCGAACAGGCGCGCCGCGGCCCTCACTGCGGCTTCGATCTCCGGATCGACGTGTTTGACGAATCCAAGCCGGGGCGAATAAGCGATCCGCACACCACTGACGCTGTCCTCGAGACCGATCAGAAAATCAGGCGCGGGCGACGTCCAGGCATAGACATCGCGCGCGTCGGGCGTGGCGATAATGCTCATCGCCAAAGCGGCGTCCGCAACGGATCGCGCCATTGGTCCGTGATGCGCGAGCGTGCCGAGCGGGGAGGTCGGCCAAGCCGGTACGCGTGCGCGCGTCGATTTAATCCCGTAGCAGCCGGTGAACGCCGCCGGAATGCGGATCGAGCCGCCACCGTCTGTCCCGAGATGGATCGAGCCCATGCCAAGCACGGTCGCCGCCACTGCGCCGCTGGAAGAACCGCCCGTCGTCTTGCGCGTGTCCCACGGATTTCGCGTGATCCCGGTCAAGGGACTGTCGCTCACCGCCTTCCAGCCGAATTCCGGCATCGCGGTCTTGCCGAGTACGATCGCGCCTTGCTCGCGCAATCGCGCGACGGCCGGCGCATCGTGTGGCGCGGGCGTCACCGGCGTCAGCGTCGAGCCGAACCGCGCCGGCATACCCGCAACCAGGATATTGTCTTTGACGCCAACCGGAATGCCGTCGGCCGTACCCCGCGGCGCGCCGGCCCTCCAGCGCGCTTCAGAGTCGCGTGCGAGACGCAGCGCGCCTTCGGCGTCGAGATGGCAAAAGGCGTTGACGATGCCGTTGTAGCGCTCGATCCGCTCAAGCACGGCGCGGATAACTTCGACTGGTGAAATCTCTTTGCGCCGATAGCTGTCGATGAGCTTGGCGATCGGCCAGAACGGGATGGAGTTCGGCGATTGCGGGCTGATGGCGCGTGGCCCTTGCGATCACACCGATGCGTGCGCGACGCCCGACGTCGCGCGCAACGCTTCGCCGGCGGCTTCGTAAAAGCTTTCGCCCTCGGGCAGCACGATCGACGCCGAGCGCACCGCATGCGTTGCCGGATCGAGCCCGTCGGGATCCTTACCCTGCGCAACGGCGCGCGCCGCCTTGGTCAGGCGCTGCCGCGCCATGATCACGCCGTTGTCGGTCGAGACCAGATTTTCCTTGCTGCGGTCTTGGATCGGGCCGGTCGATTCCTGGATCGCCGCATCCTGCATGGCGATGCCTTTGACGCCGCAATAGGACTTGTGATGCTTCTGCGCCAGGCGGTCGATCATGTAGTCGTTGTCTTTATTGACCACCGGACGGAACGAGCCGGGAATGAGATTGACGTGAATGCCGCCGCCGTTGCGCATCACGTCAAGTTCGTGATCGCTGAGTTTGCGCGACGGATGATGGGTGAAGCACCACGACATGCAGTTCTCGTCGTCGATCGGCACGAAGGCGTGGCCGTTGAGCGCGTTGTCGCCGTAAGGCGGGATCATAGTGTGGAACGGCATCACCCATTGCGTGATGCGCCAATAAAGCTTGCCCGGTCCCGCGGGCCGCCGCACGCCGATCACCATGCCGCCCTTGTTCTCGATGACTTCGAAGCGCGCATCGGTCTCGCGCGTGAACTCGGCGCCCTGGCCGACATGCAACGGATCGCTGCGCAGATCGTGCCGGTGCAGAAACGAGACGTGCACCGAGTCGATGCCGCCCTCGAGCGCCTGCAGCCAGTTGCACTCCTGCGTGCGCTTACTCACGAAGCGATGCGAAGCGGGCACCGTCGCCCATTCGAAATTCGGCTCCGGCGGTTTCTGCGCCGGCGGGCCCATATAGAGCCAGATCACGTCGCCGCGCTCGACGGCGGGATATGACGCGAGCTTGATCTTCTTGCAGAAGCCGCTCTCGACCGGCTCCGACGGCACTTCGACGCATTGGCCGGTCGTGTCGTATTTCCAGCCGTGATAGGGGCAGCGCAGGCCGTTTTCCTCATTGCGCCCGAACCACAGCGACACGCCGCGGTGGGCGCAGAATTCGTCCATCACGCCGACGCGGCCCGAGGTGTCGCGAAATGCGATCAGCCGTTCGCCGAGCACTTTGACGCGCACCGGCGGGCAATCCGGTTCCGGAATTTCCGAGGAGAGAAGCGCCGGTATCCAATAGCGCCGCATCAGGTCGCCCATCAGCGTGCCGGGGCCGGTCCGCGTCAGGAAATCGTTCTGCTCGTACGTGGTCATGGCGGCAGTCTAGCTTATTGCGTCATCACGCGCACCGGCTTGCCGTCGAGGAACCCGCGGATGTCGTCGACGACGCCGGCGAAATAGGCGCGGTAATTCTGCTCGGACACGTAGCCGAGATGCGGGGTGATGACGACATTGTCCATCTTGCGGAACGGGTGATCGAGCGGCAGCGGCTCGGTGTCGAACACGTCGACGCCGGCACCTGCAATTTTCTTGTCGCGGAGCGTGGCAATCAGCGCCGCCTCGTCGATGATGGGCCCGCGCGACGTATTGATAATGTAAGCGGTCGGCTTCATCAGGCCGAGTTCGTTTTTGCCGACCAGCCCGCGCGAGCGCGGCGACAACACGATGTGGATGGTGATGAAGTCGGACTGGCGGAACAGATCGTCCTTGCTGACATAGCCGACGCCGGCTGCCGCGGCTTTTTCCGCCGTCAAGTTTTGGCTCCAGGCGATGACCTTCATGCCGAAGGCTTTGGCGATATTCGCGGTGTGCGTGCCGAGCCGGCCGAGACCGAGCGTGCCGAGCGTCATGCCCTCGAGATCGGGGCCGATCGTGCTCTGCCAGGTCGCGCCGGCATGCATCCGCGCGTTCTCGTAACCGATGTGCCGCGCCAGTTCGAGCATCAGCCCGATGGCGATGCCGGAAGTCGGATTGCCGAAATTCGGCGTGCCGCACACCGTGACGCCGCGCGCTTTCGCCGCCTCGGTGTCGATCGAGGCGTTGCGCATGCCGGTCGTGATGAGAAGCTTCAGGTCGGGGAGCGCGTCGATCACCTGCTTGGGAAAGCCGGTGCGCTCGCGCGTGGCAACGACGATCTGGAAACCTTTGAGCGCCGCGATGACCTTATCGGGGCCGCCGAGATGTTCGTTGAAGACTTTAATGTCGAGATCGCCCTTGACCTTGGACCAGTCGGCGACCTTGAGCACGATATTCTGATAGTCGTCGAGGATTGCGCAGCGAACCGCCATGTTTCCCACCCCATGCACGCGTATGCGCTAAGCCGTCTCACAACGGCTTGGGCAAAACAAGCGGACTGGGGCGGTAGCTTTAAGCCCGATGCTGCGCAGCGCTGCGGATCGCGGGCACGGACAGCTTGGCGTTCGGCGAAGCCTTCGGGGCAAGATGCCCGTACTTGGCATGCCATTTCGGGCCGGGGCCGCGCATATAGTGCAGGTCGGGCCGGTAAGCGCCGCCGTAGCCGGGAATTTCCATCAGCTCGCGCAGCGTCCTCGAGAAATCACGCCACATGATACGCTCCCGTACTCCTGCACCGATCGGGCCGTAAGGCTCCATTTTTTCAAACGCGTGTTTGACAGCAATTGTCGGGTTGAAATCATTAAAATTTGTTGCGATTTCGGCGATGCCAAGCCGGAACTGTGATCAGACCTTACGAAGCTTTAATGCGAACGGTAAAAATGGAACCAGTGCCGCGCGGGCGCGGCGCAATGTGAGCCGCCGCCGCGCGGCTCTTGCCGCGGGCAGGCGTCGTCGTTACATCAGCCGCAGATTTTCCGAGCAGTTTTCCTGAAATGAGCGCCTTTTTCGGCGGCGCCTAGCGAAAAGGGGCAGGGCGCTTATGGCCCGTCAATTCGTCTATCACATGCAAGGCCTGACCAAGACCTATCCGGGCAATCGGAAGGTGTTGGAGGACATTCATCTGTCGTTCTATCCGGACGCCAAGATCGGCGTCCTTGGCGTCAACGGTTCCGGCAAATCGACGCTGCTGCGCATCATGGCCGGCCTCGACAAGGAATATAACGGCGAGGCCTGGGTCGCGCAGGGCGCGACCGTCGGCTACCTGCCGCAGGAGCCGCAGCTCGATGCGGATAAATCCGTGCGCGACAACGTCATGCTGGGCGTCGCGCCGCAAAAGGCGATCCTCGACCTCTACAACGAGCTCGCCACCAATTATTCTGACGAAACCGCCGACGAGATGACGAAGCTCCAGGACGAGATCGAGGCCAAGGGCCTGTGGGATCTCGATTCCAAGGTCGATCAGGCGATGGACGCGCTGCGCTGCCCGCCGGACGAAGCCAATGTTGAAAAACTCTCCGGTGGCGAGCGCCGCCGCGTCGCGTTATGCCGGCTCCTGCTCGAACAGCCCGATCTCCTTCTCCTCGACGAGCCGACCAACCATCTCGATGCCGAATCCGTGTCCTGGCTCGAAGGCCATTTGCGCAATTATCCGGGTGCCATCCTGATCGTCACCCACGACCGCTACTTCCTCGACAATGTCACCGGCTGGATTCTCGAGCTCGACCGCGGCCACGGCATTCCTTACGAGGGTAATTACTCTTCGTGGCTTGTGCAGAAGCAGAAGCGTCTGGAGCAGGAAGGCCGCGAGGAGGAAGCGCGCCAGCGCACGCTCGCCCGCGAGAGCGAATGGATCGCGGCCTCCCCCCGCGCCCGCCAGGCCAAATCCAAGGCGCGCTACGAGCGCTACGAAGACCTTCTGAAAAAGGCCGGTGAGAAGCAGACCCAAACCGCGCAGATCGTCATCCCGGTCGCCGAGCGGCTCGGGCAAAACGTCATCGATTTCGCCGATCTGAAAAAAGGTTTCGGCAACAATCTCCTGATCGACGATCTCACCTTCAAGCTGCCGGCGGGCGGCATTGTCGGCATCATCGGCCCGAACGGCGCCGGCAAGACCACGCTGTTCCGCATGATCACCGCGCAGGACAAGCCGGACAGCGGCACGATCAAGATCGGCGA
>Ga0335078_10010970_pt1 | contig 13421 bp, 7 predicted proteins | sample Lox_Sample_32_FD_206711 | JGI IMG/M metagenome (GOLD analysis project Ga0335078, IMG submission 206711) | Soil microbial communities from Loxahatchee National Wildlife Refuge, Florida, United States - Lox_Sample_3.2 | ecosystem: Environmental > Terrestrial > Soil > Wetlands | place: USA: Florida...
TTATTACAGTATGTGGCATCAACTATAGTTGACCTGTAAATCGCCAGTACGTTGGTCATTGTTCCAGCGGTGAGTGATCCCATGTTGGTGGAAGTAAGGAACACCACCTCAATCCATCCGTCTTCCGTCCCATTGGACCCAAAAAGACAGTTCTCGTTGAAACTACCATCTGAAGCATGAGGCAAATTTTGATATAAAAACGCAGAATACCATCCATCCGCAGTAAACTCGGATCCCGGACCACAGGCAAATATTTGATAAGCATACGAAGTATAGGGAACAGGAGCGCCGCCGTTTCCGTACAAGCCCTGCATCCACAAGGTCCAATTTCCACTGTGGGCCGGGACCATAGGATTGTAAATAATACTGGCGGGTCCCATGCTCCAACTTTCGGTGGTGTGCGACGACCAGCCAGCAAACGAGCCAGCTTCCATGCCCGGATTCACGAGGATGTTGGCCGCTGGTGCGTTTGGAGCAAGGCAGGCTGCGGCTGCGGTACAGATAATCGCAATGAAGCTCATGCGAAACCTGCCGCACTGAGACGCTACGCGGTTTTTGTGGGATTGGGGATACGGTTCAGGGCTTTTCATGCTTTTCATAACTCGAATCAGTTTCTTGGTTGCCGGTGATTCTTTGGTAATATTTTGTTTGACATAAAGCACAATAAGTCATACAAAATGTCAAAGCTTATGCAAAAGTATGTTACGGTTTGCTTAAGATGTCAACAATTATTTTACGAAATCATAGCGACTAATGAAAGTTATCATAAAGACCGCATGAAATTCATTCGCCGGTTCTACGGGATGTCTTTGATGTTTGCATACTTGCGCCGCTTTGTAAATGATTTTCGCAGGTTTTACGCACGTAATACTGGGCTCTGGATCTCGGGTGCAGTTGATGTGAAGCGGCTGAGCTATCAATCCACCTGTTTGACGTGCATGCCTCGTGGAAGCAACCACTTGCCTCTGGAATTTCCGAGAATTGGAGCCGTAAAATTCAGATCTGTTCTCAGGTTGTGCAAAACAAACGATACATCATTCTGATCGCCCTGGTCGTTGCGCTGGGCGGATTTGTGTGGGGATTTGACGCCACCGTCATTTCCGGGGCCGTGCCTTTTATCCAGAAATATTTCCAATTAACAGGAGATCGAGGGGATTTCCTGCTCGGCTTGGCGGTTAGTTGTCTGGGTTGGGGAGTTTTAGGGGGCACGGCCGTGTCGGGCTTCTTCAGCGACGCCTTTGGTCGGAAGAAGGTCTTGATTACGACGGCGGTCCTTTTCGTCGGGACGGCGCTACTTTCCGCCTTGACGACCGATTTTCGACTCTTCGTCTTCGCCCGAGTCCTCGGTGGTGTGGCCGTGGGCGGTGCAATTCTGATCGCGCCGGTTTATATCGCCGAAATTGCGCCGGCGAAACTGCGGGGGAGCCTGGTTTCACTTAATCAACTCATGATTGTGCTCGGGATTTCGGCGTCCTTTTTTTCGAACTACTTTCTGCTGAACGTGGGGGACAACAATTGGCGCTGGATGCTGGGCATGGACGCCGTTCCGGCAGCGCTGTATTTTATCCTGCTTTTCGCTGTGCCGGAAAGTCCGCGCTGGCTGTTCGGTCAGGGACAGGAGCAACAAGCCAGAGCGATTTTGATAAAATCTCGCGGGGAAAAAGAGGTGGAGCTGGAGCTGCAGCAAATCCGGCGCAGCTTCACGGAAACGCCTCGGCAGGCCCGGTTGAAAGCGCTTTTGAGCCGCAGGCTGAGTTTCGTTTTGTTCATCGCCCTTGCCATTGCATTTTTTCAGCAGATCACCGGCATTAATGCCATTTTCTATTATCTTCCCACCATTTTCGTGCAGGCCGGCGGGGGCATCCACGCCGCATTCTGGCAGGCGGTGCTGGTCGGGTTGGTCAATCTGGGCATGACCTTTGTCGCCATCCGGTTTGTTGACCGCCTGGGGCGGAAACCGCTTTTAGCCGTCGGCGCGGCGGGAATGGCGCTCTCGTTGCTGACCTGCAGTTTTGCGTTTCACGCGGCCAGATACCAACTGACTGAAAAGTCCTTTGTCATTCTTCAGGAAAACAAGGTGCCCGCCGACCTGGTCACCAATCTGAAAAATTCCGATAGAGCTGTCTTCGTCACGGAGAAAGAATTTGTCGCCGACCTGGAAACCAAATTCGGCGCCGAGCGACTCAAGCCATATCACGATTCGCTGATTACTGCCGGTTTGAATATTGACGTTTCTCTGGTTTTGTTCGCAATCATCGGCTTCGTCGCTTCCTTTGCGATTTCCCTGGGGCCGGTGATGTGGGTGTTGCTGTCGGAGATCTTCCCCAACCAAATCCGGGGTCTGGCCATGTCGGTAGCCGGCTTCTGGAATGCGACCGTGAGTGCCAGCGTTACGTTTATCTTTCCCTGGGAACTTTCCCATTTCGGCGCTGGCGGCACGTTCCTGGGGTACGGCCTGCTGGCGGTCGCGACATTCATTTTCGTTCTCTTGTTTATACCGGAGACCAAAGGAAAGACGCTCGAGGAGTTGGAAGGCATCCTGTTGCGGAAAGAACGGGACGTCACCATCTCCACTCCATAGGAATTGAGTCATGAAAGCCACTAAACTCATTTCCGGGACGGGGCGGCACCAGCGTAACCCGGTGCGAAGTTCCAGGTCTGCGTGTGCGCGCAAATTCAATTGGCAAAGGCCCGTGACCCTGGTTTGTGCCTTCGGGATCTTATCCATGAGCAACTCAACCGGAGTCCGCGCGGTGGAATCACTCCCGGACAGCGGGGCGGTCAAAGTGCAAATCCTGCAGACCAACGGCCGCTATCAATTATACGTGGATCATCAGCCCTTCTATATCAAGGGCGCCGGAATTGAATTTGGCTCTCAGGAAAAACTGAAGGAACATGGCGGTAATTCGTTCCGCACCTGGAGCACCTGGAATGGTCGTGACAGCGGCCAGGAAATTCTCGAGCGCGCCCGCCGGAACGGCCTGTACGTGACGATGGGATTGGATCTGGGCCACGAGCGGCACGGCTTCGATTACAACGATACCAATGCCGTCGCCAGGCAATTTGAGTCAGTGAAAGCCCAGGTGGTGCAATACAAAGACAGCCCGGCCCTGATTATCTGGGCAATCGGCAATGAACTGAACATGGACGGCCAAAATCCCAAAGTCTGGGACGCGGTTAACGACATTTCCCGGATGATTCATCAGATTGATCCCAATCATCCGACGACGACACCGCTGGCCGGTTTCAAAAGAGAAGTGGTTCAGGAGGTCCAAAGCCGCGCACCGGATCTGGATTTTTTGTCGTTTCAAATGTATGGCGATATTGTAAACCTGCCGCGATATCTGCGGGAGTCGGGATGGGCCGGGCCATATATGGTCACCGAGTGGGGTGCCACCGGTCATTGGGAGGTCGGCCGGACCGAGTGGGGCGCTCCAATTGAAGACGACAGCACGACCAAGGCTGATTTTTACAGGAAGCGCTTTGAAATCGCAATCCAGGCGGATCCCAGAGATTGCCTCGGCTCGTACGTGTTTCTGTGGGGGAACAAACAGGAACGCACGCCGACCTGGTATGGCATGTTCCTGGATTCCGGTGAAGAGACGGCGTCGGTTGACACCATGCAATACCTCTGGACGGGGTCATGGCCGGCTGTCCGCAGCCCGGAAATCGAAGGGGCCTGGTTGAACGGAAAGACGGCGCGTCAGAATGTCCACCTTAAACCCGGGGAAGCTTACGCAGCCAGCGTAGAAGCCAGCGACTGCAATCACAACGCGCTCACTTACAGGTGGGACGTGATGGAAGAATGTACTGATTTGAAAGCCGGCGGGGACATTGAAAGCAAACCCAGAAGTTTGCCCGGGTTGGTTCGAACTGCCGAAGGCGGGAAAATTGTTTTGAAAGCTCCGTCCCGGCCGGGGGCTTACCGATTATTCGCATACATCTTCGACGGCAAAGGTCACGCGGCCCACGTGAACATTCCATTTTATGTGGATCCACCGGCAGTAACGTCTGCCGAGACGGCCAACCAATGAACGGTCGCGCTATTTTGCGGGCGCCTGGCGCTGTCGGCGATATAATGTTCCAACCATGAGCTCGCGCGCTATCGCACCCTCAACTGATGGCACAAACCTGCAAACACAGACCGGGGTTGGCCTGACCTTCAAAGAGAAGCTGGGTTATGGCCTGGGCGATACGGCATCCCACTTTGTATGGGACATGGTCGGGTTCTGGCTCCTGATTTTTTACACCGACGTCTATAAAATTCCGGCCGCCGCGGCTGGCGCCATCATGTTAATCGCCCGGTTCTGGGACATGGGGATTGACCCGGTTATCGGTATGATCTCAGACCGGACCCGGACGCGGTGGGGGAAATTCCGGCCCTATATTTTGTTTGGCGCACTTCCCTATGCCGTTCTGGCGATTCTGACTTTTACCACGCCTGATTTGGGTGGAACGGGCAAAATTATTTACGCCTGCGCCACCTACGCTCTGCTGATGACCGCCTATGCCGCCGTTAACATTCCTTACTCTTCACTGGCAGCGGTCATGACCGACGACACCTATGAGCGCGTCGGTATCAACCAGTATCGCTTCATCTGCGCCTTTACGGGCCAGCTGGTGGTCACGGGGCTGGCGTTGACGCTCGCGAAATATTTCGGAGGGGGCAACGAAGCGATGGGTTATCAACGCACAGTGATACTGTTTGGAAGCTTGAGCCTGGTGTTCTTTTTTATCACCTTCAAAACCTCGCGGGAAAGGGTGCAACCTTCAAAAGCACTCGAAGGCTCAGTGAGCGAGGACGTCAGGAACCTTTTCAAAAACCGGCCTTGGCTCATCCTGGCCCTGGTCGGCATCGTCTCGTTTGTCATGTTCGCCATGCAAAACGCCGCGATCGCTTTCTACTTCAAGTATTACATTGGCAGGGAGGAGAACGTTCAGTTGTTCAATGTCATCGGCACCATTGCCCTGATTGTCGTCTTGCCGGTGGCGAAACCGCTGGCCAGGAGATTCGGCAACAAAAATGTCTTCATCGCCAGTTCCCTGGTCTCGGGCCTCTTCTTCATTTCCATCTACCTGCCAGGAACGAAGAGCCTCGTCACGGTTTATATCCTGAACATCCTGGCCAAGATGGCTTATGCGCCGGCGGTGCCCTTGCTTTGGACCATGATCGCCGATTCCGCGGACTACTCGGAATGGAAAAGCGGACGCAGGGCCACCGGCTTGTGCTTTTCCGCGGCGACATTCGCGCAAAAAGCCGGCTGGGGCATCGGCGCCGGCATCGCTGGCTGGCTGCTCACGGCCTTCGGGTACATCGCCGACGCCCCGCAAACCCCAACGGCCCTCACCGGTATCAAGTTGTTGGTCTCCGTTATCCCGGGAATCCTGTACATGTCCTGTGCGCTGTTCATGATTTTTTACAACCTCGATTCCCGAACCACGGATGCGATGAAAAAAGACCTCGATGCGCGGAGGGCAAGGTCCGCCAGCGAATAACCATCCAGCCCTCGACCTTTGGCACCCGGATATGCTTTCGCCCGCAATTTGTTTCAGGAGAATAGTGGCAGAAACGCCAGAGATTCCCGGTCCTGAGGACGGATGACAACCCGATGAAGTCAAAACGGGCATGAAAGAGACCTTATACGTCAGCCAGAATCCGCTCCGGTTCAACGCCGCGCCGATCGAGGGACGCCGTATGGAACTGGATGGCGAGGGCTTTTATCGGATTGCCAATTACGATCGGATGCGGCCGTTCTTCATGAGCCTCGTCAGCGACGCCGACCATTGGATGTTTATCTCCAGCACGGGTGCAGTCACGGCCGGCCGCGGCAATGCCGATCGTGCGCTCTTTCCTTACTACACCGATGATAAAATCCACGACTCGGCCGAAATTACCGGCAGCAAGACGATCTTCATGGTTGAGCGGCGAGGCCGCAACCACCTGTGGGAGCCATTCTCGGAACGTTACCGGGATGTTTATCGGCTCGCGCGCAACCTCTACAAGAGTTTTTGGGGTAACAAACTGCTTTTCGAGGAGTCCAATGCGGACCTGAAGTTGACCTTCCGCTATGGCTGGTTCAACAGCGACCGCTTTGGCTGGGTCCGGCGCGCCTGGCTGACGAATTTCGGCCCGGGGACTGTGCGGGTCAGCGTGCTGGACGGCATACAGAATTTGATGCCCTGCGGCATCGGCAGTCAATTTCAGCTCGAATACAGCACGCTGCTGGACGCTTACAAAAAGAGTGAACTGATTCCGGAAACTAGCCTGGGGTTGTTCCGGCTGAGCGCCATTCCGATTGATCGTCCGGAGCCGGCCGAAGCGCTCAGGACCACCACCGTCTGGTCCTCCGGGTTGGGCAAGAGTGTCAAGTTGCTTTCCTCCTCCCAGCTGAACTCCTTCCGACAAAGTGTGCCGCCCCGGCAGGAAACTGAAATCCGGGCCGAACGTGGTGCTTATTTTCTCCACACGACACTGGCGTTGCCGCGCGGACGGACGAAGGATTGGTATCTGGTTGCCGACGTTAACCAGGGGCCATCCGATGTGGCCGGGCTCAATCGTTTGCTCCGTCAACCCGCCAAACTGCGAAGGCTGGTGGATGCGGACGTTGCCCGCGGCACCGAAGAGTTGCGGCGCATCGTCGGCAAGGCCGACGGGTTGCAAAAGACCGCCCAACCATTGGGCGACGCGCGGCATTACAATAACGTGCTGTTCAACGTGATGCGCGGCGGCATTTTTTATGACAATTACCAGGTAAATCCCGACGACTTGCGCGCGTTCATCCGCAATGCGAACAAAGAAGTTGCCGCCCGGCACGCGACCCTTTTCCGCAAACTTGGCAAGCGCATTCACTTTCCGCGCTTGCTGGCGCTGGTGGTTAGAAGCGGTGACGCCAATCTTGAGCGGCTCTGCCGGGAATATTTGCCCCTGACCTTCAGCCGCCGGCACGGCGATCCCAGCCGCCCGTGGAACCGTTTTTCCATCGCTGCGAAAAATCCGGATGGGACAAGGATTTTAAATTACGAGGGCAACTGGCGCGACATCTTCCAGAATTGGGAATCACTTTCACTCTCCTTCCCGGGTTACACGTCCGGCATGATCTGCAAGTTTGTCAACGCCACCACGGCCGATGGCTACAATCCCTACCGAATCACCCGGGACGGCATTGATTGGGAGGTCCCCGATCCAGCTGATCCCTGGGCGCATATCGGTTACTGGAGCGATCACCAAATCATCTATCTGCTCAAGTTGCTGGAAATCCTGGCCCGGCACGAAACCGCCACCTTGCGCGATTTTCTGATGCGCGAAATCTTTTCCTGGGCCAATGTTCCGTACCGGATCAAACCGTATGAACAATTGCTCAAGGATCCAAAGGCAACGGTGGTTTTCGATGCGGAGCAGGAAAAACTGGTGCGCCGGCGCGTGGAGTTGGCAGGCGCCGACGGCAAGCTGGTTTGGGACCGTCAGGGCCGGGTGCGTCTTGTTAACCTGACTGAAAAGCTACTCGTCACGTTGCTAGCCAAATATTCGAACTTCATTCCCGAGGCCGGCATCTGGTTGAACACCCAGCGGCCGGAGTGGAACGACGCCAACAATGCATTGGTCGGTAACGGCGCTTCCGTGGTCACCCTTTGTCACCTGCGTCGTCTTCTGGCCTTTTGCCTGGAAATGTTCCGCCCCCTCGAAAAATCCCGGGTGAGCCTGTCGGCCGAAGTCGGCGGGCTGTTGCTGGCTACGTACCATATTCTGCACCGTCACCGACCGCTGCTTTCCCGCCGGATCACCGACCGCGAACGCAAGCAAGTACTCGACGGGCTGGCGCGCGCCGGTGGCCGGTATCGCGAACGAATTTACACCCGGGGATTCTCGGGCCGGCGCACCCAAATCCGCGTGGAGCAGTTGGTCGAATTCTTCAAGGTCGCCCTCGCGTTTGCGGACGAATCTATTCGCGCGAACCGCAGGCCGGATGGGCTTTACCACGCGTATAATCTTATCAAGTTGGACAACCGCGGAGAAATTCCCATTCGTCGTCTTTACGAAATGCTCGAAGGCCAGGTGGCCGTGCTCAACTCGGGGCTGCTGGCGGCCCCGGAAGCGTTGGAGCTGTTGGTTGCCCTTAAACGGAGCGCGATGTACCGCCCTGACCAGCAGAGTTATCTGCTTTACCCCGATCGCCGATTGCCACGGTTCATCGAGAAAAACAACATTCCTCGAAATGAGATCATCCGCTCCCGGCTGCTGCGAAAGTTGATGGCGGATGACAACCGGCTGCTGGTGGAACAGGATATTGACGGCCGATATCACTTCAACGGGTCAATTACCAATGCCCGTGATGTGGCAAAAATCCTCGAGCAACTGGCGGGCGCGGGTTATGGCCGTCTCGTCCGCAGCGACGCCGGGCCGGTTCTGGACCTCTTCGAGCGTTTGTTCGATCACCAGTCGTTTACCGGACGTTCGGGCACATTCTTCGGCTACGAGGGGCTCGGTTGCATTTACTGGCACATGGTCTCCAAACTCCTGCTGGCCGCGCAGGAAACCTTTTTCCGCGCCACCGAAGCCACCGCCGTACCGCCGCGTTTGCTTCAACGGCTCGCTGGCTGCTACTACGACATCCGTGTCGGGATCGGCGACCAAAAGTCAGCGGCCGCTTACGGCGCGTTCCCCATGGATCCTTATTCTCACACGCCCCGCCACGCCGGCGCCCGTCAACCGGGGCTGACCGGCCAGGTCAAGGAAGACATTTTATGTCGGTGGGGTGAGCTGGGCGTTTTTGTCAAGCACGGTCAAATCCAATTTCGTCCGGCGCTTTTGAAACGGACCGACTTTCTTACAGAGAGGACGGATTTCCGGTATTACGATCTGACGGGACGTTCCCGGTTGCTCACATTAAAGGCCGGCTCACTGGCGTTCACTTACTGTCAGGTTCCCGTCGTGTATCAACTGGCGCGAATAAAATCCGTGCGCGTGTTCTTTTCCGAACGTCCCGCCTTCCATTGCGACCGGTTGGAGATTGATGCGCCTACCAGCGCATTGATATTTGAACGTGCCGGCGAGGTTGACCGGATAATTGTTTCGATCAATCCGGATGATGCATTTGTCCTTTTGGAACAATCCGGGCTGCGCGGGAAAGACCGCATGTTGCGCATGGGCGACCAATATCAGGCGCCCGGTTTCCACCGAATTTAACCAGAAAAAACCAGTCAAAACCTGTTTGAGATAATATGAAAAAAACCATGATCAGCAGTATAGCCTTGATTGCATTGATGGCCGCGCCGGTTCAAGGTGCGTCCGGGAATTCCCGGACTCACGTTGAACTGTACCTGACGGCGAAAGATACCGGACAGCGATTGGCAAAAGCCGGCGAAGCCGAGCTGGCGGAAAGTGCGCCGGCGGTCGAGAAGGAGGAATATATTTTTGTTGATCCGACGAAAACTTTCCAAAGCGTGGTTGGGATTGGCGGCGCTTTGACGGACGCGTCGGCCGAGACGTTTTACAAACTTCCGCAAGACGTGCGCCAGAAAATTTTGACGGCGTATTATGATCCGCAAAACGGCATCGGTTACTCACTCGGACGATCCCACATTAATAGCTGCGATTTTTCGAGCGAAAGTTACACTTACGTCAAGGAGGGGGATAAATCACTGGACAGCTTCGACATCTCCCATGATTTGAAGTATCGCATCCCGTTCATCAAAGCGGCGATAGCGAAAGCCGGGGGAAATTTCACACTTTACGTCAGTCCCTGGAGCCCGCCCGCCTGGATGAAAGACAACGACAGCATGCTCCACGGCGGCAAATTGAAGCCCGAATATTACGAGTCGTGGGCGCGCTACTACGGCAAGTTTATCCATGCTTACGAAAAGGCGGGCGTTCCCATCTGGGGATTGACGGTGCAGAACGAGCCGCTGGCCAGCCAGACCTGGGAATCCTGCATCTACACCGTTGAGGAGGAGCGTGATTTCGTCAAAAATTATCTTGGTCCGGCCCTGCACAAGGCCGGCTTGAAGGACAAAAAAATTATCATTTGGGACCACAACCGCAGTTTGATGTATCAACGTGCCGCGGTGGTCCTGGACGATCCGGCGGCCGCCCAATATGTCTGGGGCGTCGGCTTTCATTGGTACGTGGGCGACAATTTCGAAAACGTCAAACGCGTCAAGGAAGCCTTTCCGCAAACGCACCTTTTGTTCACCGAAGGTTGCCACGGGGGCTTTGATTTCGACAAAATCAACGACTGGCAATGGGGCGAACTCTACGCCCTGTCAATGGTCCACGACTTCAATAATGGTGCGGAAGGTTGGACGGATTGGAACGTGTTGTTGGATAAGAAAGGCGGGCCGAACCATGTTGGGAATTTCTGCTTTGCACCGATCCATGCCGACACGGCAACCGGAGAACTCTTTTACATGAACTCCTATTATTACATCGGGCATTTTTCAAAATTCATCCGCCCGGGCGCGAAACGGATTATCAGCTCCTCCTCAACCGACCGGCTTCTGACCACGGCGTTTTTGAACCAGGACGGCAAAATCGCCGTCGTGGTCTTGAATCTTTCCGATCAGGCGCAGCCCTTTAACCTTTGGCTGGGCGGGAAAACCGCAGCGAACACCAGTCCGGCGCATTCGATCATTACCCTGGTAATCTCGTAAATCGGCCGGCATTGGCATCCTCATCGGTGCCTCGCCACTGATCTCCGCGGAAGGTTAAACCACCTCGCGATACACGTCGGGATGGGGGCGGGAAATGACGACGCTGTTCACCAACACGCCGGCCTCGGCGAGCACCGCGCGGCCCGCGGCCACACCGGCCTGCACGTTGGAAACATCCCCCGTCAGCGAACAAAATGCCTTTCCGCCCATCGCCATCGCCAAACGCACCTCGAGCAATTGCACGGTGGAAGTCTTCGCCACGGCGTCCGCTGCCTGGATGAGCGTGGCCACGTTGAAGGATTCGATGATGCCCAGCGCGCCATTCGGCTCCGCCGGTTGCGTGCGACCGAGCGCGACGAACACGTCCGGGTGGATATTGGGGATGACGAAGCTGTCAATCAGGCAGCCATCCGCCGCGGCACAGCCCGCCTCGACGGCGGCAGTCACCGCCGCGGTGTCACCGCCGATGAGCACCATATATTTGCCGGAGCAGATTGAGCGCGATAAAAGCAGGCGCACGTCGCCGGCCTTGAGCATGGTGTCCGCCACCTCAAAGCCGGCGGCAATGCTCGAAAGTTCAATCAAACCAACAGATTTTTCGGCCATAAAATTATTTTTCCAGGATGATTTGTTTGTCGCTCGCCTCGCAGACGACGCCGTTCATGGGCGCATGCAAAATTGCGCCCAACGCATTCGGCGCGGGTTCACCGATGACCTGTCCGGCGCGGACGCAGTCGCCGGCTTTCACTTTTGCCAGGCACGGTGTTCCCGCGCTTTGCTTGAGCGGCAACACAAGCCGCCCTGGCGAAATCTCCTCTCTGATTAACGGCGCCGGCAGGTCATATTCCAGCACGTTCAGTCTTTTCGCCAGTGTCCTGATCGGCACGCGGCGACCATCGTGCATCGCGTGCGGCTTGGGGTTCATCGGGCCGGTCCACTTGATGTTCTTGGCCCGCATCACGGCCTTGGCATCGTCACAAGCCTCCTTCGGGAACAAATCCTCCGGGCAGGCATACAGCGTGCACAACCCGCACGCGCAACACATCGCCGCCCATTGGCTGTAGTAATCCGCGCCGGTTCCGCTGAAAGCCAGCGTGCGCATGACTTGATGCGGCTCGACGGCGTAGCCGAGCAAGTATCGCGGGCAATACTCGGTGCAATAACGGCATTGGTCGCACGCGGATTTGCCAATCTGCGCCTGTACTTTGCCGGGCTTGAGCTTGCGTTCGATGACATGATGCGTGCGCGGCAAAATGACCACCCCCGTGGCCGTCTTGGTGACCGGGGTATCCAGATCGTCGGTGTGTTGACCCATCATCAGTCCGCCGATGACCAGGACCGGATCGTCGGTTGTCAGGCCGTCGGCGTGCTCAATGCACTCGCGAAACGTCGTGCCAATCGGCACCTTCATCGTCGCGGGCGACTTTACGGCGCCGGCGACTGTCAGCATCTTCTGCGTGAGCGGTTGGCCAGCATGCGCGGCGGCGATGTTAACGAAGGTCTCGACATTGTTGACGACGACGCCGACATTTAGAGGAATTCCGCCGGGGGGAATCAGCTTGCCGGTGACGTTATAAACCAGATCGTACTCGTCCCCGGCCGGATAATAATCACCGAGCAACTGGATCCGGACGTTGGTGCCCCGGACGGCGGCCGTCACAGCTTCGACGGCGTGTTTTTTCTTCGCCTTGATGCCGATGACACCTTCGCGCGCGCCGACGGCTTCCATCGCTATTTGCATGCCCTGCACAAGTTCGGCGGCGCTTTCCTCCATAATGACCGCGTCCTTGTGCAAGAGCGGTTCGCACTCGGCGCCGTTGGCGATGACGACTTCGGCCCGGGCGCTGAGTTTAACGTGCGTGGGAAATCCGCCGCCCCCCGCACCGACGACGCCGGCTTGCCGAACTTTTTCCGCCAGATTCATTTCAATACAAATTCGTTTCTCGAGAAGAATTCACGCCGCACCGTTACCGTCCACGACCGGCGCGAGGATGACTTCTACGCCTCGCTCGCGCAAGCCGGCGACCAACTCCGGCGGTGCGAGGTTGTCGGTGACAATCGTGTCCACCATGTCGAATCCGCAAAGTGCCGAAAAAGACTGACGCCCGAACTTTGTATGGTCGAGGCAAAGAATCACTTTCTGAGCCGCCTTCAACATCGCGCGCTGGATGTCAATCAACAGCGTGTGCGAATTGGTAATTCCATCCAAAGTGATTCCGCCCGCGCCCATGATCGCCACGTCGGCGCGAATTTTGGAGAAGGCTTCAACCGTCATCGGTCCGACCAGCACGCCCAGGCGCGGATAAATTACACCGCCGGATATAATCACTTCAATCCGGGTGGCCGAGGCGAATAGATTTGCCACCGGCAACGAATTCGTAACGACTTGCGGCGCCTTTTCCTCGAGATGCCGCGCCACGTGATAGACCGTAGTGCCGCCGTCTAGGATTACGCTTTGGTTCGGGCCGATGAGTTCGGCGCACGCTTTGCCGATCGCCTCCTTTTCCAATAGCTGGTGTGTGTCGCGGGCATTGAACACAAATTCATCCGATTTCGGAAGAACGACGCGCGCACCACCGTGCGTTCGACGCAAATTCCCCGATGCTTCGAGCGTCGTCAGGTCGCGCCGGACTGTGGAAACAGATGCATTCACGTGCTGGGACAACTCCTCCAGCGACGCGAATTCAACGCGTTGAAGATACGCTTCAATGCGGTGCTTGCGCTCTGCTGCCGTCATCGTTTCAAAAATGTGGAACATAATGGAAGAAATTACA
>Ga0335078_10010972_pt1 | contig 13420 bp, 10 predicted proteins | sample Lox_Sample_32_FD_206711 | JGI IMG/M metagenome (GOLD analysis project Ga0335078, IMG submission 206711) | Soil microbial communities from Loxahatchee National Wildlife Refuge, Florida, United States - Lox_Sample_3.2 | ecosystem: Environmental > Terrestrial > Soil > Wetlands | place: USA...
CGACCAGAGCCAATTCAACCGCGCCACGCAGGCGCTGCGGCAGCCCGGCTCCTCGTTCAAGCCGATCGTCTATGCCGCCGCCATCGACAACGGCTATACGCCTTCGACCATCGTTCTCGATGCGCCGCTCGAGGTCGATACCGGGCAGGGCGGCGCCGTCTGGCGGCCGGAGAATTACGGCGGCAAGTTCTATGGCCCCTCGACGCTCCGCTTTGGCATCGAACAGTCGCGCAACGTCATGACGGTGCGGCTGGCGCAGGACATCGGGATGCCGCTGATTGCCGAATACGCCAAGCGTTTCGGCGTCTATGACGAACTGCCGCCTTATCTCTCCTACGCGCTCGGCGCCGGCGAGACCACGGTGATGCGCATGGTCACCGCCTACGCCATGATCGATAATGCCGGGCGGCGCGTCATGCCGACGCTTATCGACCGCATCCAGGACCGCTACGGCCACACCATCTACAAGCACGACCAGCGCGAATGCGTCGGTTGCGATGCGGCCAAATGGGACAATCAGCCGGAGCCGACGCTGATCGATCATCACGTCGAGCAGGTCATCGATCCGATGACCGCCTATCAGATCACTTCGATCATGGAGGGCGTCGTCCAGCGCGGCACGGCGACCGTCGTGAAGGAGGTCGGCAAACCGATCGCCGGCAAGACCGGCACCACCAACGAGGAGAAGGACGTCTGGTTCATCGGCTTTTCGCCGGATATCGTCTGCGGCGTCTATATGGGCTTCGACAAGCCGCGCCATATCGGCCGCCTGGCCACCGGCGGCCACCTCGCTGCGCCCGTCGTCAAGGACTTCTTGAAGGTCGCGCTTGCGGATAAGCCGCCGATCCCGTTCCGCGTCCCACCCGGCATCAAGCTCATCCGCGTCGATGCCAAGACCGGGATGCGGGCCGGCCCCGACGACCAGCACGTGATCCTCGAAGCCTTCAAGCCCGGCACCGCCCCGCCCGATTCCTACTCGATCATCGGCACCGAGACGGCGAATGGCGGTTCGCTCACGGTTTCGCCTGAAGCCGATCGCGCCGTGCGCGCCGGCACCGGCGGATTGTATTGAGCGCGGCTCCGACGCCCATGCCTGACACGCGGATGGGTCTTTGAGCGAAATTGCGGTATTGGATCCGTGACCTTATCTAGCGGAGTGGATTTGACATTCGCTGCCAAGCCTAGTGTCCCGATTCCGAAGTTCGCATGATTATGCGGCGCGATCGGTTGCGAACTTCGGAATCGAAAGGACACTAGCAAATGTATTGTTCTCGTGTGGCTTTGGTTCAGAAGTCCGCATGACGAGTCAAGTCGATGCCACACTAGCCGTGGGTCCGCGACGCGAATGCCAAATCCAGAACTCCATTGGACGCTCATAATTTGCTGGTGGTCCTTGGATTCCAACATCCGCACAGCGGCTTGCCGCAACGGGACGCGAATGTTGGAATCGAACCAGTAGCGCTTTCGTCCTTGACATCCAAAGTCCGTATCATGCGCGCCGAAATCGAGACCATTGTCGCCGAAATCAAGCAGTCCGCAGGGCTGCTGAGGAGGCATCTTTGACGTCGACAAGGCGCGGGCGCGTCTTGCCGAGCTGAACCGGCAGGTCGAAGACCCGGATCTCTGGAACGACCCTCAGCGCGGCAGCCGGCTGATGCAGGAGCGCACCGCTCTTGAGGATCAGCTCAACGCACTATCCCGCATCGAGCAGGAGCTCGACGATCAGGTGACGATGATCGAACTCGGCGAGGCCGAGAACGATCCGAAGGTTGTTGGCGACGCCGAAGCGGCGTTGCGCCAGCTCAAGGCCGAAGTGGCGCGCCGGGAGCTGGAGGCGCTCCTGTCCGGCGAGGCCGACGCCAACGACTGCTACCTCGAAGTCCATGCCGGCGCCGGCGGCACCGAGAGCCAGGACTGGGCCAACATGCTGCTGCGCATGTATGTGCGCTGGGCCGAGCGACGCGGCTACAAGGTCGAGTACATCGAAGAGACCGGAGGCGAGGAGGCGGGTATCAAGTCGGCCACCATCGAGGTCAAGGGGCGCAGCGCCTACGGCTGGCTCAAGAGCGAGAACGGCGTGCACCGGCTGGTGCGCATCTCCCCGTTCGACGCCAATGCCCGCCGGCACACGTCGTTCGCAAGCGTCACGGTCTATCCGGTCGTCGACGACCGCATCAATATCGACATCAAGGAATCCGACGTGCGCGTCGACACGATGCGCGCCGGCGGTGCCGGCGGCCAGCACGTCAACAAGACCGAATCGGCGATCCGGCTGACCCACATCCCGACCAGCATCGTCGTCGTGTGCCAGAATGATCGCTCGCAGCATCGCAATCGCGCGCAGGCGTGGCAGATGTTGCGCGCGCGCCTCTACGAGCTCGAACTGAAGAAACGCGAGGAGAAGGCCGCCGCCGAGCAGGCCGCCAAGACCGATATCGGCTGGGGCCATCAGATCCGCTCGTATGTGCTGCAGCCCTATCAGATGGTGAAGGATTTGCGCACCGGGGTTTCGACCTCCAACACCGGCGCGGTGCTCGACGGTGACATCAGCCAGTTCATGGAAGCTGCGCTGGCGCAGAAGGCCTTCGGGACGGCTCCGGCGGAAGTCGAGGACGTCGAATAGCGTTCGCGCAATCGCCCGCTACCCGCTCGCTGCGTCTCTATGCTGCGTATCTATAAGGACCGCCCTTTTCCAGAGCGCGCCGATAGGCCGGCCGGCTCTGGATGCGGCGGAGGAAGTCCATGAGCTTCGGGCGCGTCGCGTCGAGGCCGGCGCGGGCTCTGGCGGCTTCGAGCGGAAAGCTCAGCATGATGTCGGCTGCGGAAAAGCGCTCGCCGACGAACCAAGGCGCGGCCGCAAGCTCGGCTTCCAAGAAGTCCAAATGCAGCTTGAGCTGCGACTTCACGAAGGGCCGGGCGGGAAACGCCAACAGCCCGAGCCGGTCGACGACAAGCTTGAGCAGAAGCGGCGGCATCAGCGAGCCCTCGGCGTAATGCAGCCAATACTTCCAGCGCCAATACGCGTCCGTATCCGCCGCCGGCATCAGATCGGGTCCGTAGCGCCCGACCAGGTACTCGATGATCAATCCGGTCTCGGCGAGCTTTCTGTCGCCATCTTCGATCACCGGCGATTTGCCGAGCGGATGGACGCGGCGCAATTCCTCAGGCGCGAGCATCGTCCGCCGATGGCGCTGGTATCGTACCACTTCATAGGGCACGGCCATCTCTTCGAGGAGCCACAGCACCCGTTGGCTGCGCGAATTGTTGAGATGGTGGACGCGAATCATGCCGGCCGAATTGGCGAAGGACGGGTGGCCAATATTGGCAGCAAATCAGAGTTTCTCGTGGCGTTTTGGATTTGACATTCGCTTCGCGGACCCACGGCTCGCCGGGTGGCGAGTGTCAAATCCGTTCCGCTAGCTGCCGAAGAGCTTGGCGCCGGCCTTGAGGAATTTCTGCGGATCGACCGCCTCGCCGTCGACGCGCGTCTCGTAGTGGACGTGCGGGCCGGTCGAGCGGCCGGTCGAGCCGAGGCGGCCGACGACCTGACCGACGCGAACAGTATCGCCAACGGCGACGTCGATCTGCGACAGATGGCCGTAACGGGTCGAGATGCCGTTACCGTGATCGATCTCGACCATCTTGCCGTAGCCGCCGCTCCAGCCGGCGGTGGCTACCGTGCCGCCCGCTGTGGCGTGGATCGGCTCGCCGTATTCGCCGCGGAAATCGAGGCCGGTATGCATCGCCGGCGTGCGCAGAAAGGGGTCCATGCGTACGCCGAACGTCGAGGTGACGTCGATCTCGCCGTTGACCGGCCTGCGCAGCGGCACTCTGACCAAGATACGGTCGAGCCGCTCGGCCTGCGCGCGCATGAAATTCACGCGCATCAAATCGCGCTCAAAGCCCTCGTCGGTGCCGGACAGCCTTACCGGAACGAAGGGGCCGCCGCTTGCCGGGGTCGGCGCGTCGCGGTTGATGCCGAGTTCGGCGAGCACGCCGCGCAGTCGGCGCGTCTTGCCTTCATAGCTCTCTTCCATGTGCCGCAGGGCCGCAGTCTGACGTCGTTCGATGCGATCGAGGGAAGCCTCGACGCGGGCAATCTTGAGGTCGAGGCTGCTCTCCTTGCGCGACTTGCCGCCCGGCACGGGCTGGTAGGGATCGAGCACCGAGCCGCGCTCCGGACGCGCCGGCGCCCGCAACGGATCCGCGAAGGCGGACGGTTTGCCGGCTGCCGGCTCGACGGCATGTGCCGGAGCCTTGATCGAGCCGGTCGGCGCCGGGTCGGCGATGCCGCTGAGGGCGGCCGCGTGCGACTCCAAGGTCGCCTGGCGGCGGACGAGTTCGTCGAGCTTCTGCTCGAATTGCTCCTGATCCAGCAATTGCCGGCTGGTCGTGCGATCGATCTGCGCCCGCAGTTCGGCAAGTCGGTCTTCGTAGGCGAACTGCTGTTCCGCCTGGCGTGCGATCAGGTTCTTGAGGACGTCGTCGCGGAAGGCGAAATAGGTCGCGGTCGCGACCGACCATCCGGCCATCACGACCACCGAGCCGACGGCGATCCAGAATGCGACCGGTCCGAACCTGATCTGCCGCCCTGCGTGCGCAAACGTATAGCCGGCGCTCGCTGTCGTTCGGACCTCGTGGCGGTGGTGCGGGCGGGCAGCCCGCACCGTATGACGCGCGGCCTGCCGCGACTGAGACGCTGTCGACCCCAACATCTACGCTCCCCAGGGCCGCTACTGTGGCCCGTCCGCACCGGGACCGCATTTCAACGCCTTATGGTTAATATTCGGAAAATCGCACCGCAAATTTTCCGGACTGCGGTAAATGCTTCGGCAATCGCCCTTTCGCGCGCCGATTCGCGCTCCGTTTTTCGTGAAAAACCTGCGTTCAACAGGCGTGCGCAGCGCCTGCCTGCCGCCGGCATCATGCGAAGAGAGCCGCGGCCTGCGGCTGCCTCACAATGCTTTCGCCGCGGCAAGGACCTCCTCGGCGTGTCCGGCCACCGAGACCTTCGGCCAGATGCGGGCGATGCGCTGGTCGGGTCCGATCAGAAAGGTCGTACGCACGATGCCCATGAACTTGCGGCCATACATGGCCTTTTCCTGCCATACGCCATAGGCCTCGAGCATCCGATGCTTTTCGTCGGAGCCGAGCGCGATCGTGAGTCTGTGCTTGGCCTTGAACTTGTCCTGCGCCGCGACCGGGTCTGCGGAGACCCCGAGGATTTCGGTGCCGGCCTTGGCGAACGCCCCCTTGAGCCGGGAAAAGTCCATTGCCTCCTTGGTGCAGCCGGACGTGTCCGCGCGCGGATAGAAGTAGAGCGCGAGCGTCTTGCCCGCGTAATCGGCAAGCGAGATGGTGCCGCCGCCGTCGCGGGTGAGCGTGAAGGAGGGAGCCTTCATATTGGGGGCGAGGTCGTGGGCCATATGCCTTCCTTTCGACGCTTTCCGGGCGGTATCCTTTCTGCGCTAGAATATGTGCGCCGGCGAGTAGGGTCGACGTCGGGGTCGCGCTCGCGGGCACCAATCCAGCGGAGATTTCGGTCTCACCGCACCGCGGACGAGGGGACGCCCGAGGGGCATGCGGAACCAGTCAAGGCAGGGCGCGGCGTTCCGACAAGGGAGCTCGGGAGGCTCGGTCGTGCAGTTGCGGCGGCCGGGAAGCCAAGCCGCGATGCTTCGCGCGCCTGCGCCGCCGCCGATTCCGCCAAAGTCCCCGCCCCGCGTTAGGCCTTTCCTTGCCCGTCGTGGCCGTTTGATACGGCGCGTCGGCATAACCATCGCCGCCCTCGTCGGCGTCGTGGCGGTGGCGTGCGTCGCCCTGTGGTGGCGGCTCGCCAGCGGACCTATCCAGCTTGACGTCGTGACGCCCTGGCTTGCGTCCGCCATCGAGGAGAATTTCGGCAGCCACCACCGCGTCGATGTCGGGGGCACGCAGATCGAGCGCACGGAGAGCGGCGCCACTGCCGTGCGCATCCGCGACATCGTGGTGCGCGACGCCGACGGCACCGTGGTGGCGAGCGCGCCGAAAGCCGAGGTTCACGTCTCAGGCATGAGTCTGCTCAGCGGCCACATGCGGGCCGAGAGCTTGAACCTTGTCGGCGCCGAAATGGCGGTGCGAATCGAGCAGGACGGCCGCATCACCGTCTTCGCCGGCGCCGACAAGCGTCCGATCGCGACCGCGTCGCTGCCGTCGTCCGCTGCCGCCGCGCTGTTGCGCTCCACGCAGGAGCGGCGCGAGGCGGCCGCACCGGCGACCGCGGTCGCACCACCGCCGCCGGCCACCGCTCCCGCCACGGTGCCGGCCGCGAACCCGCAGCCGGCACCGTCTCGCCGGGCCCGCGACGCGTTCGCGGCGCTATTGTCTTGGATCGACGGCATCGGCGAGACCGGCCTCGACGGCCACGACCTGCGCGAACTCGGTCTCAAGGATGGAAATCTCACCGTCGATGACGAACGCACCGGCAAGCGCTGGACCTTCGAGAACATCAGCCTCAGCGTCGAGCGGCCGCGCGGTGGCGGCGTCACAGTGACGATTGCATCGGAAAATCCGGCGCGGCCCTGGCGATTGGCGGCAGCCATCAAGCCGACCCCGAACGGCACCCGCACCATCGAGATCGATGGTCATCACGTTGCCCTCAGCGACCTGCTCCTGGCAAGCCGTCTTGGCGACGGAAGTCTGAAAGTCGATTTGCCGCTCTCGGCCAGCATCAGCGGCGAGATCGGCCCTGACGGGATGCCGCAAACCTTGTCGGGCCGCGTCGTCGTCGAGTCCGGCTCGATCGGCGACGCCAACGAAGGCGACGGCCGTATCCCGATCGAACACGCGGAATTCAAACTCAACTGGGATGCCGCGAATCGGATGCTGACGGTACCGTTCCAGATCTTTTCCGGCGGCAACCGCTTTACGCTCATCGGCCAGGTGGAGGCTCCGGAAGACGCCGGCGGCACCTGGTCGTTCAAGGTCGGTGGCGGCACGGTCGTGCTTGGTTCTCCCGCCGTGCCGGGCGATGCGCTCGTCCTCAACCGCATCGCCGTCAGCGGCAGCTACGATGCGACCAGGCGCCGTTTCGCGGTCAACGAGGGCGACATCGGCAACGCCAGGATCGGCGTCGCCTTTTCCGGCAACCTCGATCTCTCCACCCCCGACGTACGCTTCCGTGCGGGCTTCGCCGGCACCCGCATGCCGGCGGATGCTTTGAAGCGGATCTGGCCGCTCTTCATCGCTCCCAAGGTGCGCGACTGGTTCAACGAGCACCTCATCAGCGGGACTCTCGAGCGCATCGTGATCGCGGTGAACGCGCCGCTCGAGACGCTAAAGGACAGCGGGCCGCCTATTCCAGACGACGGCCTGTCCATCGATGCATTCGCCAGCAACTGCCAGATCAGGCCGGTCGATGGCTTGCCGGCGTTGCGCGATGCCGACCTCACTGTCCACATCGTGGGGCGCGATGCCGTCGTCTCCCTTGCCAAGGCGATGGCCGACCTGCCGTCCGGACGCAAGCTTGCGATGTCGTCCGGCGTTTTCGAGGTGCCCGACACCGCTTTGCACGAGCCGCCGGCGCGCGCGCGCTTCAAGCTCGACGGGCCGCTGGCGGCAGCTATCGAGCTTCTGCGCGCGGACCGGCTGCGCGACGTGTCCGATACGCCCTTCGAGCCTTCGGCGGTTCGCGGCACGATGACCGCGCAGGTGGTGCTGGGATTGCCGCTCAAGGCCAATTTGCCGCCCGGATCGACCAACTACTCGATCGTGGTCGATGCCAATAACTTCGCGGCGGACCATCTGATCATGGGACAGAAGGTCGAAGCCGCGACGCTGCATGCGAGCGCCAATCCGCAGGGCTTCCAGCTCAAGGGCGATGTCAAGATCGCCGGCGCACCGGCGAGCCTCGAATACCGCAAGATGCGCAACGAGCCGGACGCCGAGGTCCACATTCAGGGGATGCTCGACGAGGCGGCGCGCAACAGTCTCGGCCTCGATGCGGGAAGCAGCATCAGCGGCGGCGTCCCGATTCGCCTTGACGGGCGCATTGCCTCCTCGTCCGAGCGCGAAGGTCGCTTTGCGGTCGAGGCCGATCTGACCCCGACGCAGATCACGGGACTGCTGCCGGGCTGGAACAAGCCGGTCGGCAAGCCGGCGCGCGCGACCTTCACGCTTTCGACCAAGCCGCAATCGATCCGCATCGAGGATCTCCTCATCGAGGGCGCCGGCAGCGGCGTAAGGGGCACAATCGAGTTCGACGGCCTGGGCGAGTTGCAGTCGGCCAACTTCCCGGCCTACGGCTTCGCCGACGGCGATCGCGCGAGCCTCAGGGCCGAACGCACTGCCGACGGGGCGTTGCGCGTGATCATGCGCGGAGAGGTCTATGACGGCCGCGGCTTCGTCAAGGCCGCCGCTGGAGCGCCGACGCCGGGCCAGACGCCGAAGCGCCAGATAGACGTCGACCTCGACATCAAGCTTGCAGCGGTCGTCGGCTTCAACGGCGAGGCGCTGCGCAGCGTCGATTTGAGGATGTCGCGGCGCGCCGGCGAAATCCGCAGTCTCGGGCTGAGCGCGAAGATCGGCCGCAATGCGATCCTTTCCGGCGATCTGCGCGGGCGGCCCGGCGGGCGGCAGGCGGTGATGCTGGCGACGAACGATGCCGGCGCCTTCTTCCGTTTCGCCGACATCTATTCGCGCATGAGCGGCGGACAGATGTCGGTCGCGATGGACCCGCCGAGCGCGGACAGCACCTCGCAGCAGGGCACTGTCGTCGTGCATGATTTTAGCGTCCACGACGAGAGCCAGCTCGAACGCGCCGTCTCCACGACGCCGCAGAACCACGACAATGACATCGCCTTCTCCGCCATGCGGGTCGAGTTCAACCGCATGCCGGGGCGGGTGAGCCTGCGCGACGGCGTCGTGCGCGGACCGCTCCTCGGCGGCACCATCGATGGGGTCGTCGATTATTCCCGCGACGAGGTGCACATGCGCGGGACTCTGGTCCCGCTTTATGGGCCCAACAACCTGCTCGGCCAACTGCCGCTGCTCGGGCTGTTCCTCGGCGGCGAGAAGGAAGGTCTCCTCGGCATCACCTACGAGGTGGTCGGCCGGCCGGGTAATCCCGTGCTGCGCATCAACCCGATTTCGGCGCTGGCGCCGGGACTGTTGCGCAAGGTCTTCGAGTTCCCGGCCAACGGCGACAGCGGCGGCATCGACGACAATCGTTGACCGCCCGCTCCCGGCGAGGCCTTCAGACCGGCTTGAGCAGCACGTGGCGCTTGCGGCCGAGCGAAAGCTTTATCACGCCGTCCGCAGTGACGTCGGATCGTCCGATTGCGGCCTTGTCGCTGGTGACGCGATGGTCGTTGACCATGATCGCGTTGTTGGCGATCGCGCGCCGCACCTCGCCGTTCGAGGCGGCGAGCCCGGCCTTGACGAACGCATGAAGCACGCCGATGCCGGCTTCGATGTCGGACCGGGGTACCTCGACCGTTGGCAGATCGGCACCGAGCCCGCCTTCTTCGAAGGTCCTGCGCGCCGTCGCAGCGGCGTGTTCCGCCGCCTCGCGGCCGTGCACGAGCGCAGTCGCTTCGGTCGCGAGCACCTTCTTCGCCTCGTTGATGTCCTCGCCCTTGAGTGCGCCGAGGCGATCGATCTCATCGAGCGCCAGCACCGTGAACAGTTTGAGGAAGCGGGCGACATCGCCGTCCTCGGTGTTGCGCCAGTATTGCCAGTACTCGTACGGGGACAGCATCGCCGCGTCGAGCCATACCGCGCCGGCGGCGGTCTTGCCCATCTTGGCGCCCGAAGACGTGGTGATGAGCGGCGAGGTCAGCGCGAAGAACCGGGCGTTGGCGAGCCGTCGGCCGAGATCGATGCCGCTGACGATGTTGCCCCACTGGTCGGAGCCGCCCATCTGCAGCGCGCAGCCATAGCGCCGGTGCAGTTCGACGAAGTCGTAGGCCTGCAGGATCATGTAGTTGAATTCCAGAAACGACAGCTCCTGCTGCCGCTCCAGGCGCAGCTTCACCGAGTCGAAAGCCAGCATGCGGTTGACCGAGAAGTGGCGGCCGACATCGCGCAGGAAGTCGATGTAGTTGAGCTTGTTGAGCCAGTCCGCGTTGTTGGCCATGATCGCGGTGCCGCCGACATCCTCGAATTTGAGGAACTTCGCGAACACGGAGCGGATGCTCTTGAGGTTCTCGGCAATCGCGCCCTCGGTCAGCAACCTGCGGCTTTCGTCCTTGCCGGACGGGTCGCCGACCCGCGTCGTGCCGCCGCCCATCAGTGCGATCGGCCGGTGCCCGGTCTGCTGCATCCAGTAGAGCATCATGATCGGCAGCAGCGAGCCGACGTGGAGCGAGGCCGCCGTGCAGTCGAATCCAATGTAGCCGGTGACGACCGATGACCGCGCGAGCGCGTCGAGGTCGTCGGACTCGGACACTTGGTGAATGAATCCCCGCGTGGCGAGGACATTGAGGAAATCGGACTTGTAAGCGCTCATTGGCGGTCGTTGCTTGCTGTGGCGGCCGAAGTTCCCCGGCCAACACGCCCTGGCCTGCGGATGCCTGGCCGGGCCGCGCCGGTCCGGCCGCGCCGGTCCTTAAGACGTGGATGCCCGGCACCGGGCCGGGCATGACGCATGGAATGCAGCGGCCGTCGATATAGCAGGTCTCCGGGCTGATTCAACCAAGGTCCGCGCACGCGCCGGCGGCTCAGGCTGCCCGGGCGCCGAGGCTCTGGCGGGCACCCCATAGGCATCAACCGCGCCGGCAACCAATCGTTAACCATATTTGCGGCAGCATCGCCGCGGGATAGCGATCAGGAGATCGCGTATGAACATCATCACGATGGCGTCCCGAAAGGGCGGAGCGGGCAAAAGTACGTTGACCGCCCATCTCGCATCCTTCTGTCACCAGGCCGGCAATCGCTGCGTCGTTATCGACGCCGATCCGCAGGGCTCGGTCACGCTGTGGCATTCGCTGCGCGCCGACGGACAGCCGCCGATGCGCAGCGGCGCGCGCGGCATCGAACGCGTGCTCGCCTCCGCAATGGTCGAAGGCTACGACTGGGCCTTCATCGACACCGCCGGGAGCATGTGGGTGGTGGCGCAGGAAGCGATTCGCGCGGCGACGCTCGTCCTCATTCCGGCGCGCCCCGGGTTTTTCGACCTCAACGCCGTGCGCGAGACGGTCGCGGCGGCCCGCGAGCGCAACAAGCCCTATGCGGTTGTGCTCAACGCGGCGCCGCCGAAACGGGGCGACAAGGAATCGCCCGTGGTCGCGCAGTCGCGGGCGTTTCTCGACAAGCTCAGCATTCCGGTCTGGGCCGGCCAGATCAGTCATCGCGCCGGCTTCGTGCAGACGCTCGCGGGGGGCGGCAGCGTCTGCGAGACGGCGCACGATGCGGCCGCCACGGCGGAGATGGCGCGGCTGTGGTCGGCGCTCGAAAAATCCATCGCGGCGATCATCGACGCGCGCGCGCTTGCAAACGCGGCACAGGGCCGGGCGGCGTAAGCCGCTCGCGATCGCGTCAGCCGCCGATCGCGCGCGCAAGATGCGGCGGGAAGAAGAAGGGGAGAAAAAATGGCGAACGCGATTATCGGCCTGGAGCAGGCGGTGGCGCTGGTCGGCCGAATGAAGGCGGCTTCGGAGGGCAGGGGGCGGTTCGCGGACATCGTCATGCCGAACGGGCAAAAGCTCACCGATTGCACATTCGGATACGTCGCCGAGATCGGCCAGGCCATGCAGATCATGGGCTTGGCGATGCCGGAATCCTTCGGCGGCGCGTGACGCCGCGTTTTTGGCAACGCGCCGACCGACGCCGTCGAGCGGCCGCGTCGTGGCGGAGAGGCCTTCCGCCAAAACGCGGCGACCAGAGCCGATACCGCAAGCAAGCCCGAGAGCGCGCGATAGCGCGCCTTACGCCGCCGTGGTCGTGCGACCGCCCTTCGCGCCGAGGCGCTTGTCGAGATAGGCGCCGACGGCGCTCATGAGCGGCTCGATCTTGCCGTCGAAGAAGTGGTTGGCGCCGGTGACGACCTTCTGCTCGATGACGATGCCTTTCTGCGTCTTGAGCTTCTCGACGAGACCGGTCACGTCGCGGTGCGGCACCACGGCGTCGCGGTCGCCGTGAATGATGAGGCCGGAGGACGGGCAGGGCGCGAGGAACGAGAAGTCATAGAGGTTTGCAGGCGGTGCGATCGAGATGAAGCCCTCGATCTCCGGCCGGCGCATCAACAGCTGCATGCCGATCCAGGCGCCGAACGAGAAGCCGGCGATCCAGCAGCTTCGCGCCTCTGGATTGACCGATTGCGCCCAGTCGAGGGCGGCCGCGGCATCGGAGAGTTCGCCTATGCCGTGGTCGAAGCCGCCCTGGCTGCGCCCGACGCCGCGAAAGTTGAAGCGCAGCGCGGAGAAGTTCCGGTGCACGAAGGCGTAATAGAGCTGGTACACGATCTGGTGGTTCATCGTGCCGCCGAACTGCGGATGGGGATGGAGCACGATGCCGATCGGCGCGTTCTTTTGCCGCGCCGGATGATAGCGGCCCTCGATGCGGCCTCCGGGGCCCGTGAAGATGACCTCGGGCATGATTGAAACCTCGATGTTTGCTTGCGGCGATCCGGGTTCCTACGCAACCGCGCCCGCGCGGGGGAGCAAGGGCGATGCGCTTGACGGTCGAGTCGCGCGCCCGTAAGTGTCTAAAGCCATTTCAGTTTTTGGAAGGGCGACGGACATAGTGGCGGTGCGGGCTCAGGTCGCGACTTCTAGCACGAGCCGGGGGACAAAAAGCAAGCGCCACGATGCGTTCGTCGCCCGGAACTCCTTATGTAATGGACCGAACCGCAGATACGCATGATCGGCCGCGGGAACAAGGCATTCGCCGATGGCGGGACATATGGCGAGACATATGGCGGGGCGCGTCTATCTTGACTGGAACGCTACGGCGCCGATGCGACCGCAGGCGCGGGCGGCCTTCGAGGATGCCGCTGCGCTGACCGGCAATCCATCTTCGGTGCACGCCGAGGGACGCGCTGCCCGGCACGCGATCGAGCGGGCGCGCGGGGAGGTCGCGGCCCTCTTCGGCGCGCGGCTGGCCGACGTGTTCTTCACCTCCGGCGGAACCGAGGCCAACATGCTTGCGTTGTCGCCGGCGATCGAGACCGCGGCCGACAAGCGTCCGCGCGGAGAGCTTCTGATCTCAGCCATCGAGCACGCGTCAGTGCGTGCCGGCGGCCGCTTTCCCCGCAACGCGATCGAGGAGGTCCCCGTCGACGGCGATGGGCGCGTCATGCTGGATGCACTCGCGCAAGCCGTAGCGAGGGCAACGCGGCCGCTCGTTGCCATCATGCTCGCCAACAACGAGACCGGTGTGGTGCAGCCGGTCGCGGAAGCAGCCGCCATCGTGCATTCGGCCGGTGGTCTTCTGCTGGTCGATG
>Ga0335078_10010973_pt1 | contig 13419 bp, 12 predicted proteins | sample Lox_Sample_32_FD_206711 | JGI IMG/M metagenome (GOLD analysis project Ga0335078, IMG submission 206711) | Soil microbial communities from Loxahatchee National Wildlife Refuge, Florida, United States - Lox_Sample_3.2 | ecosystem: Environmental > Terrestrial > Soil > Wetlands | place: USA...
GCACGGCCGGAAAGGCATAAGGCATCGCCGGGCGCTCGGGCGTCCCGGCCGGCTCTCCGACACTGTTCGGCAGCTTGTCGATCATCGCGCCAGGCGAGCAGCCGCAAACGGCGACCGCCAGTGCGATCGCGCCAATCGACCGGACACACCCGAACATCATGCGCTGCAACATTCGTCCTTCGGACCGGAAATCGATGCAGACTCAATAAATTATAGCATGAGCCCGTTAGCGGGCCATTATGGCTGGAACAAGGTCGCGCGGTTGTCATCAGTGCAGCGCAATAAGATCGATCAACCCTGCAAGCAAACTAAGCTTGCGCCCCAGCGCCGTCCTGTCCAATTGTGATTGAGGGAACGACGTGAATCGATGACCAAGCGCAGTATTCAACGGGCCGCCGAACCGGTCAGACCAGCGACCAAGGAACAACCGAAGATCGGTTCGGTCGAGATCGAGGCCCTCGCGCACAATGTTGCCCGCCTGGTCGAGGAAGGCGGCAAGGCGCTCGCCGCCTATATGAAGCCGCGCGAGGAAGGCAAAATCAAAAGCGAGGTTGCCGAAGATGTTGCCGACGTGGTCAAGACAATCGGTCAAATTCTCGAATACTGGCTGTCCGATCCGGAACGCGCGCTGGAACTGCAAACGAGCCTCGGCCGCGCCTTTCTCGGTCTATGGGAGGTCGCGGCGAAGCGGCTCGCCGGCGAAGAGGTTGCGCCCGCGGTTGCCCCGGACCCAAGGGACAAACGCTTCGCCGACCCCGACTGGTCGAAGAACCAGTTCTTCGATTTTCTCAAGCAGGTTTATTTACTTAGCGTGCAATGGGCAGAGCGCATGGTACGCGAGGCCGACGTCGACGAACACACGCGGCAGAAGGCGGCCTTTTACGTCAAGCAGATCGCCAACGCGATCGCGCCAACGAATTTTATTTTCACCAACCCCGAGCTGCTGCGCGAAACGCTCGATGCGAAGGCGGAAAATCTTGTGCGCGGCATGCAGATGCTCACCGAGGACATCAAGGCCGGGCACGGAAATCTCAAGATCACGCAATCCGATCCGCGCGCCTTCGAGGTCGGCCGCAATCTCGCGCTCACCCCTGGCAAGGTGATCTTCCAGAATGAGCTCATGCAACTCATTCAGTACGAAGCGACGACGCCGCAGGTGCTCAAGGCGCCGCTCTTGATCGTGCCGCCTTGGATCAACAAGTTCTATATTCTCGACCTCACGCCGGATAAGTCCTTCATCAAATGGTGCGTCGATGGCGGCGTGACGGTGTTCGTGGTCTCCTGGGTCAACCCGGATGCCAGGCTCGCCAAGAAAAGCTTCGAGCAATACATGCGCGAAGGCGTGATCGCCGCGCTCGATGCCGTCGAAGAAGCAACCGGCGAAAAGAAAATTCACACCATCGGCTATTGCGTCGGCGGCACGCTGCTTGCGATCACGCTTGCCTATCTCGCCACGCAAGGCGACGAGCGCGTCCTCTCGGCCACGCTATTTACGGCGCAGGTCGATTTTACCTATGCCGGCGACCTTATGGTGTTTGTCGACAAAGAGCGCATCCAGCAGCTCGAAACCCACATGAAGGAACAGGGCTATCTCGAGGCCGACCGTATGGCCACCGCCTTCAACATGCTGCGTTCGAACGATCTGATCTGGCCTTACGTGATCAACAATTACCTGCGCGGCAAGAAGCCGTTTCCCTTTGACATTCTATTCTGGAATTCCGACGCCACGCGCATGCCGGCGGCGAACCACTCGTTTTACTTACGCAACTGTTACCTCAACAACACGCTGGCCAAGGGCAAGATGAAAATCGCCGGCGTTTCGCTCGATCTGCAGAAGGTGACGGTGCCGATCTACAATCTAGCGACGCGTGAAGACCATATCGCACCGGCAAAATCCGTCCTCTACGGCTCGAAGTTCTTCGGCGGGCCGGTCAAATACGTGCTCGCCGGCTCAGGCCATATCGCCGGCGTGGTCAATCCGCCGGCCAAGCCGAAATACCAATATTGGACAGGCCCGACGCCGCGCGGCGCCGATGTCGACAAGTGGCTGGCCAAGGCGACCGAGCATCCGGGATCCTGGTGGCCCGATTGGCTGGAATGGCTCAAGAGCCACGGCGCAGATACGGTGCCGGCGCGCCCGATCGGCGGCGGCCGCTTTGCGCCGATCGAAAGCGCACCCGGCGCCTATGTCAAAGTGAAAAGCTCGACCTGACGAGCCTCGCCTGGCCGTCGCGAGGGCGACAAAGCGCCTTGATTTATTTATTAGACTTTCCTAATTAACAAAGATCATACGCACGGAGAACCGATGCCGCGCCGAACTCCTTCCCGCAACACCGACATCGCCGGCTTGGAGCGCAAAGCCAACGAAGCCGCCCAGTTGCTCAAACTGCTCGCCAATGAAAATCGCCTGCTGATCCTGTGTCGCCTGGTGCAAGCGCGCGAAATGCCGGTCAATGAGCTTGTCGCCGCGGTCGGCATCAGCCAGTCGGCGTTGTCGCAACATCTCGCGAAAATGCGCGCGGAAGGGCTCGTGGCAACGCGCCGCGACGCGCAAACCATCTATTATCGCATCCACGATCCCAACGCTCGGCGCATGCTCGGCCTGCTCAAGGGCATCTACTGCGACTGACCGTTGCCCTTCGCAACTTTAGGAAACGAGACAGTGAAAACGATTTCGCCCGAACAAGCCGTTGCCCTCGTGCGCGACGGCGCCGTGCTCATCGACATCCGCGAACGGCACGAGCATGCCAGTGAAAATATTCCCGGCGCGCGCCACCACGCATTATCGCAGATCGATGCCCGGCATCCCGTCCAGTCGGGCGACACAATCCTGATCTATCACTGCAAATCCGGTGCGCGCACGAAGATGAACGCCAAGCGGCTTGCCGCGGCATCCGGCGACTGCGAGGTTTATCTGCTCGGTGGCGGCATCGAGGAATGGAAACGCGTCGGATTGCCGACTTCGGCCAAGCGGTCGCCCAAACTGGCAAATGCGGCAGCAAAACATGCGTCACATGGCTGGCTCAGCCGGCTTGCCGCCATGTTCCAGCTTCGCTGATCGGGAAAGAAGGCCCACCGTGCTGCACCTTCTTCTCGCGATCGGTTCGGGCAGCCTCGTCGGCTTCTCGCTCGGGCTGATCGGTGGCGGCGGGTCGATTCTGGCGGTTCCTCTGCTGGTCTATGCCGTTGGCGTGCCGTCGCCGCATATTGCCATCGGCACGAGCGCGATCGCGGTTGCCGCCAGCGCCGCCGCCAATCTCGCCGGTCACGCGCGGGCGCGCACCGTCAAATGGCCGTGCGCGCTGGTCTTCGCCTGCGCTGGCATTCTTGGCGCCGCCGGCGGTGCACAACTCGGCAAAATGGTCGATGGCAGCCGCCTGCTCATGTTGTTCGGCATGCTGATGGTCGTGATCGGCGTGTCGATGCTGCGGCCGCGCAGGTCGGGTGGCAATCCGGACGTCAGGCTCACGCGCGAAAACGCGTCCCGCCTGTTGCCGCTGCTGTTGGGGATCGGCTTTGCCGTCGGCGCTCTCTCCGGTTTCTTCGGTATCGGCGGCGGGTTTCTCATCGTGCCAGGCCTGATGGGTGCAACCGCTATGCCCCTCATCAACGCGATCGGCTCCTCGCTCGTCTCGGTCACCGCATTCGGGCTGACCACCGCGTTGAGCTATGCTTGGTCGGGACTTGTCGAATGGAAGCTCGCGAGCTTGTTCATCGTCGGCGGAGCCCTCGGCGGACTTGTCGGCATTCGCCTCGCCCATCATCTCGTCGGCCGATCAAAACGGGCGCTTGGCCTCATTTTTTCCGCAGTCGTCATCGCGGCCGGCCTCTATATCATCGCCCGCTCGCTCTGGACCTGAGCCGACGGGGCTGCCTGGCTGCCGCCGAGGACGCGACAGCGGCCGCCGCATCACCTATCCTGCCGCCTCACGACAACTCAGGTAGGAGATGCCGATGTCCAGGGAACTAATGTGGTTGACGCTGACGGTGATCCTGACCGGCGTCTTGTGGATTCCTTACATTCTCGATCGCATCGCGGTGCGCGGCCTGATGGGCGCGATGGCCAACCCCTCGCGCGGCGACAAGCCGCAATCGCCATGGGCCCAGCGGCTTTACTTCGCGCACACCAACGCGGTCGAGAATCTCGTCATTTTCGCCACGCTAGTGCTGATCCTCGATGCCAAAGGCCACTCGACCGAAAGCACGGCGCTCGCCTGTGCCGTCTATTTCTGGGCGCGGCTCGCTCATGTCATCGTCTATGCGCTTGGAATTCCGGTCTTGCGCACCCTCGCCTTTACCGTCGGATTCTTGGCGCAGGTGGTGTTAGCGATCGCGATTTTTGGCAAGCTCTAGGTAACGGGCGCCGCGCGCTCGACGATGGCGCGAAATTCGGTGCCATGCGGCAGCATGCCGAAGGCACCGCCGGGCTCATTCGTCAGTCTTGAAGCGCAGAACGCGTCGGCAATCGCCGATGGCGCATATTTGATCAACAGCGCTGCCTGCAATGCCAGCACCAGATCGCGCGTGAGCGCGCGCGCCTGCGCCTCGTCGTTACGCTTGGGCGCCGCGAGTCGGGCGATAAGCCGCTGGGCAAACGCCCTGAGCCGCGTATCGCCCGCGTCGAGCTCGCGCTGCAAGACGTCGCCGATATTCGGCGTTCGCCCGACCGCGCGTAGCACGTCGAGGCACATCACGTTGCCCGAGCCTTCCCAGATCGAGTTGACCGGCGCCTCGCGGTAGAGCCGCGGCATGATGCATTCCTCGATGTAGCCGGAGCCGCCCAGCACCTCCATAGCCTCGAAAGTGACGAACGGCGCCCGCTTGCAGATCCAGAACTTGCCGGCCGGCGTCACCACGCGTCGGATCGCCTGCGCCGCTTCGCCGCTCTCGTCATAGGCGCGCGCGAGCCAAAGCGACAGCACCGTCGCCGCCTCGGATTCCAACGCGAGATCGGCGAGCACGTTTTCCATCAGCGGCTGGTCGACGAGCTTCTTCTGGAAGGCGGTGCGGTGGCGCGTGTGATGCACCGCCTGCGCCACCGCCTGGCGCATCAAGGACGAGGAGCCGACGCAGCAGTCAAGCCGCGTGTAGCCGGCCATCTCGATCATGATCGGAATGCCGCGCCCCTCCTCGCCAACGAGCTCGACGTAGGCACCGTCAAATTCCACTTCGCTCGAAGCGTTCGACTTGTTGCCCAACTTGTCTTTGAGTCGGTTGATGCGCATCGCATTGCGCTCGCCGTCTGGCGTCCAGCGCGGCATGAAGAAGCAGCTCAGACCTTTCGGCGACTGCGCCAGCACCAAAAAGGCGTCACACATCGGCGCCGACAGGAACCATTTGTGCCCGGTGAGGCGGAAGGCGCCGCCGACGGGCTCCGCGCGCGTCGTGTTGGTGCGCAGATCGGAGCCGCCCTGGTTTTCCGTGAGCCCCATGCCGATGAGCGCGCCGGTCTTCTCGCCGATCGGCAGGAAGCGCGCATCGTAGCTGCGCGCGAAGATCTTCGGCAGCCATTGCTCCGCAACCTTCGGAGCGTGCCGCAACGTCGGCACCGCGCCGTAGGTCATGGCGAGCGGACAATAGACGCCGGCCTCGATCTGCCCGACCATGTAGACGCCGGCCGCGCGCGCGACATGCGCCCCGATTTGCGGCTTCGCCCACGGGCTCGAATGCAGGCCGGCGCCGCAGGCGATGCTCAGCATCTCATGCCAGGCGGGGTGAAACTCGATCTCGTCGAGGCGATGGCCGAAGCGGTCAAAGCTTTTAAGCTGTGGCAGATTGCGGTTGGCGGCGAAGCCTGCGGCAATCGTCTCGGGACGGCCGAGTCGCTCGCCGAGCTGATCGAGGTCCCTCTCCGCCCAGCCAGCGCCTTCACGCTTGACCGCCTCGCGCAGCACGATATCGCTGGCAAATAGATTGTAGGGTTCGAGCGGCGGCGGCTGGTTGCTGACGTCGAACATGAGATGCCTCCCCGGCAAAAGGCATGTATCCGGGGCGCCCGCCATAAAACGCGCTATGGTGGGCGCGCCCGGAATCCACACGCAGACTCAACAGAATGTATCTGGATTCCGGGTTCGGCGCTTCGCCCCGCTAGGAATGACCGAGTTCACGGAAACAGCGCCACCTGCTCCAAGCCCATCGTCTCCGGCCAGCCCATGATCAGATTCATGTTCTGGATCGCTTGCCCGGAAGCGCCCTTCACCAGATTGTCGAGCGCGGAGACGATGATGGCGCGGCCGGGAATGCGGTCATTGGCGACCCCGATGAAGGTCATGTTCGAGCCGCGCACATGCCGCGTCTGCGGCGTCTCGCCGAACGGCAGCACGTACACGAAAGGCTCCTTCGCGTAGAACTTTAAAAGTATCTCGTGAAGATCCTCGGGCGTTCGGCCCCGCCGGCCCCGCACATAGATCGTCGACAGAATGCCGCGGTTCATCGGCACCAGGTGCGGAGTGAAGGTCACCACCACCTCCCGCCCGGCGGCGAGCGAGAACTCCTGGTCGAGCTCGGCCATGTGCCGGTGGTGGCCGACGCCGTAGGCGTTGAAGCCCTCCGACACTTCGGAAAACAGCATCGCTTCCTTTGCCGCCCTGCCCGCCCCGGTCATGCCCGACTTGGCGTCGACTACGATCTCGTCGAGCTCGATCGCCTTGGCCTTGATCAGCGGCGTCAGCGGCAGTTGCGCGCAGCTCGTGTAGCAGCCGGGATTGGCGACCAGCCGCGCGTGTCTGATTTCGCGCCGATGGATCTCAACCAGGCCATACACCGCCTCCTTCTGCAGCTCCGGCGCATGATGCTCGTGGCCGTACCATTTGGCGTAGGCCGCCGTGTCGTGCAGGCGGAAGTCGGCGGACAGATCGACCACCTTGGTCGCCGGCGATTTGGACAGCAGATCCTTGACCACCTTCTGCGTGGTGGCATGCGGCAGCGCGCAGAACACGAGATCGAGGCCGGCGGCGGCCCAATCGATGCCTTCGATCGCCGTGAGCGCCGGAAGGTTGAACGGCGAGAACTGCGGGAACACCTCGCGCATCGCTTTGCCAGCCGAGCGCTCGGCGGTGAGCAGCCCGATCTCGCTGCGCGGATGCCGCAACAGCATTCGCACTAACTCGGCGCCGGTATAACCGGAGGCGCCAAGCACGCCGATTTTGGCTTTGGTGGCCATGAATCAATCCTCGTCCAGAGTCTTAGATGACTACCGGAGCAAGGCCAACAGCGCGGATTTTCAGAAAATCAATGTGCCGCGGCCTGTGATCCGGCGGCACGGGTAACGATTAAACGCGAAAGCGCGCCCGTGCCGTGAGACTACGGCGGCGGCGGTTTCGCGTTGCAGCAAATCTCGTCATGGCGCGCGATATAGGCCGTCATGCCGCTCCGGTCAAGAATGACTGGAGCGCCCACGACGCCTTTGGCAGCAAATTATTCCGCATAAAGGCGAAGCGTGTGTAACAGTGAGGCCCCCGTATAGGCGAGCGCCCACTTGTTGGCTAAGCTGCCCACGTCGACGGTCCGGCAAATGAACCGGCCGGATCAACAAATGCCGGCAACGTCCGGCACTCACGTGGGAGGAAATAGAAATGCGTCGTTTGATGATGATGGCGGGCGCCCTCGGCGTCGCGCTGACGATGAGCTCGGGGGCCTTCGCGCAGGTGCCGCCGGACCCTAATAACCCGAACGAAACCGTGCCGGAGAAGTATGTCTACACTCCGTACGGCGAGAACATCAAACTCGATTTGGCAAAAAAGATCGCTGACGCCGCAATGGCGGAAGCCGTCAAGCGCAATTGGCCGATGTGCATCAGTATCGTCAACACGAGCGGCGAGCTCATCTTTTTCGAAAAGATGGACGAATGCCAATACGCCTCGATCGACATCTCGCAGCACAAGGCTCGCGCGGCGGCACGCTATCGCCGCCCGACCGTCGTGTTCGAGCGGCTGATGGGCAAGGGCCCGTTCTTCTCATACCTGCCGACGCTGGGTGACGCCTTTATCGGTTCGCGCGGCGGCAATCCAATCGTGGTCAACGGTCACATCATCGGCGCCATCGGCGTTTCGGGCGGCACCGGCGCTCAAGACGACACGATTTCGCAGGCCGGCGCACACTCGGTCAAATAACGACGACGTAGTGTCGCGTTCGACAATTTCCGCCGGGACGAAAATCCCGGCGGTATTGCCCATTGCATTGGGAGGAACGCTATGATTGGAAAAATCGCAACAGCCGCTGCATTCGCAACATTTTTCACCGCGGCGCAAACAATGGCGCCGACTGCGTCGGCGAAAGAGTTGAAAGTACTTTCGGAAAAGACCGTCACCGGTTTCGGTCACGTCGAATCCGTCGCCTACGATCCGCGCGAAAAGGTACTCTACACCAGCGACTTTGGCCCCGCGCTCAAGCCCGCCGACAAAGACGGCCAGGGCAAGATCACCAAGGTCTCGCTCGACGGCAAAATCCTTGCCGACGGTTTCATCAAGCCGCCGGGCAACGTGATGAACAAGCCAAAAGGAATTTGGATCGTCGGCAACCATCTTTGGGTCACCGATATTGACTCGGTCTGGGAGTTCAATCTGAAAACCAAGGAGGGTAAGAAACTGCTTCTACCCGGCGCTGAATTCGCCAACGATCCGACCATTATCGGCAGGGTGCTTTACGTCAGTGACAATCGCGCCGACCAGTTGTTCAGCGTCGAGCCGGCCGACTTCATGAAGTCAAAAACGCCGCCGAAGATCACCGTGGTGTTCAAAGGCAAGGGTGTCTTCCCCAACGGCCTTTACCCCGGAAAGCACGCCACCTTGCTCATGGTCGGCTACGAGGCAAAGGACAAGCCGCAAGGCGTCTATGAGATGACGCTGCCCAACGGCGAGCCGAAAATGATCTCCGAAAAGCTCGGCTTTCTTGACGGCCTCTACCGCATGAAGAGCGGCGACCTACTGGTGACCGATTGGGTTACCGGCAGTCTTTTCCAATGGAACAAGACGATGGGCAGGCACGATCTGGCGAGCGGCTTCAAAGGCCCGGCCGATCTCTGCGTCATCCCGAACGCCAAGGGGCTGCTGGTCGTTGTGCCCGACCTGGTCAAGGGCGAACTGCGCTTCGTCCAACTCGGCAAATAGTCGTCATTCCGGGTTCGCGCTCTTAAAGCGCGCGAACCCGGAAGCATCGCCGTTCACGATTGGGCATTGGTATCGCGAGGAATATTGAACCAAGCTGCCCGCTGAGCGGCGCCAACGGGTCCCGGTTTTGGCGCGATCGTGGCATAGTCGATAGCAATCGATTCGGGGCAGGCCTATCTAAGCGGCCTGCCCATTGGCAATAACCGACTGATCGAAATGGCCAAATCCGCCGCGAAGAAGACCAAACAACCCGACCTGTTCGATGCTGCCCCGTCCGCCAAGCCGGCCGAGCGCAAAGCCGCCGGGCGTCCGGCCTCGCGTGCGAAATCAGCTCGCAGCGCCGAGGCGGCTTACACCGCCAAGCATATCGAGGTGCTCGAGGGCTTGGAGCCCGTCCGCCGCCGCCCCGGCATGTATATCGGCGGCACCGACGAGAAGGCGCTGCATCATTTGTTCGCCGAGGTGATCGATAATTCCATGGACGAGGCGCTGGCCGGGCATGCCGACTGGATCGAAGTCGAGATGGAGGCCAACGGCTTTGTCACTGTCACCGACAACGGTCGCGGCATCCCGGTCGACCCGCATCCCAAGTTCAAGAACAAGTCGGCGCTGGAAGTGATCATGTGCACACTGCACGCCGGTGGCAAATTCGACTCCAACGTTTACGAGACAAGCGGCGGATTGCATGGCGTCGGCGTCTCCGTGGCGAACGCGCTCTCGGAGCGCATGGAGGTCGAGGTCGCTCGCGAGCAGCAGCTTTACAAAATGGCCTTCGAGCGCGGTAAACCGAAGGGCAAATTGGAGAAAGCCGGCCGCGCGCCTAACCGGCGCGGCACGCGCATTCGCTTCAAGCCGGACCCGGAAATCTTCGGGCCGAAGGCCACGTTCAAGGCCGAGCGCGTCTTCAAGATGGCGCGCTCCAAGGCCTATCTGTTCGGCGGCGTCGAAATCCGCTGGCATTGCGATCCTGCCCTGCTCAAGGGCGTCGACGACGTGCCAGAAAAGGCGACCTTCCATTTCGCCGATGGCCTCAAGGACTATCTCGCCAGCAATCTCGCCGGCGCGACCTTGGTGCATCCCGATATCTTCGTTGGCTCGGCCGGCAAAGCGGGCCGCGCCGGCGCCGTTGAATGGGCGGTGGCCTGGACCGCCGACGCCGACGGCTTCCTGCAGTCTTACTGCAACACCATCCCAACGCCCGACGGCGGCACGCATGAGTCCGGCCTGCGGACGGCGTTACTGCGTGGCCTGAAGGATCACGCCGCCCGTATCGGCCAAGAGAAGCGCGCCGCGCCGGTGACCAGCGACGACGTGATGACCGGCGCCGCCTGCATGCTCTCGGTGTTCGTGCGCGAACCGGAATTCCAGGGGCAGACCAAGGATCGGCTGGCAACCGCCGAGGCGCAAAAGATCGTCGAGCAGGCGATCAAAGACCCGTTCGACCACTGGCTCGCCGGCAATCCGCTGCAGGCGAACAAGCTGCTCGATTTCGTCGTCGAACGTGCCGACGAGCGCATCCGCCGCCGCCAGGAGAAAGACATCGCGCGCAAGACCGCCGTGAGGAAGCTGCGCCTGCCTGGTAAGCTCGCCGACTGTTCGAGCTCGGCCGCCGAAGGCTCGGAGATTTTCATCGTCGAGGGCGATTCAGCCGGCGGTTCGGCAAAACAGGCGCGCGACCGTCAGCGGCAGGCGGTGCTGCCGCTGCGCGGCAAGATCTTAAACGTCGCTTCGGCCGGGAAAGACAAGCTTGCGCAAAACGCGCAGCTTGCCGACTTGATCCAGGCGCTCGGTTGCGGCACCGGCGCGCATTACCACGACAAGGACCTGCGCTACGAGAAGGTCATCATCATGACCGACGCCGACGTCGACGGCGCGCATATTGCCTCTCTCTTGATCACGTTCTTCTACCGGCAGATGCCGAAGCTGATCGAAGACGGCCGGCTCTATCTCGCGGTGCCGCCGCTCTACCGACTGCAGCACGGCGGCAAGATTGTCTACGCGCGCGACGACAAACATAAGGACGCACTGTTGAAGAGGGAATTCAACGCCAACGCCAAGGTGGAGGTCTCGCGCTTCAAGGGACTCGGCGAGATGATGGCCGCGCAGTTGAAAGAAACGACCATGGATCCCGACAAGCGCACGCTGTTGCGCGTGGTGTTGACAGAAAGCGAAAAGAAACCGACGCAAAAGACGGTCGAGCGGCTAATGGGCTCCAAGGCCGAAGCACGCTTCGAATTCATCCAGGAACACGCCGAGTTCGCGAGCGAGGCATTACTCGACGTGTAATGGGTCGCACGAAAGCCGGTTCGCTAGTCGCATTTCATCAATGTCGGTGTCTTGCTACCGCTCGCCAGCGCGATGCCGTCTTTCACCCGCACCGGCCCACTCTCCGGCTGATTGAACATGGTACGGCGGGTATTGCCCCGAATACGGAACACCAGCGTTTGCCGCTCCTCGCCTTCGCTGCCGGCCTGGAAAATGACCTGTGTCGAAAGCTGGTCGGCCGATATTCGCTCGGCCGATAGGTATCGATAGTGATTGACCGCGTAATCAGCTCCGAGATTATGCTCCTCGAGCACATCGCCGGAGAGCAATGCCGCGATACTGACATGCGGATTGCCCGGCGAAGGCGGCGCGCTGCAATCGATCGCCCAAATCCCGAACAAACCAAACTCTTGGAACAGCTCGTTTGTCGGCGTCGCTGGGGCTGCACCGGACACGGCGGCCACGGCCGCGTATACCAGCATCGCCTGCCATCGCTTCACCGCGCCGCTCCGTCGACTCGCAAACGTCAAACGCACAATAGCAGCGCGCCGCACGCCCGCAATCATCGCGTGCGTCATCGGCAAAGCGTTGTGAGCGTGTGATTACTTGAAGGTCAGCTTCGCCGCCTTGACGACTTCGCCGAATGACTTGATGTCGGCTTCGATGCGCTGCTTGAAGGCCTCGCCGGTCGGCCCGCCCGGCGTCACCGCCATTTTGCGCAAGCCGGCCTGCACATCCGGATCGGCGAGCGCGCGCCCGAGCTCGCTCGTCAGCTTCGCCACGATCGGCCCCGGAGTGCCGGCCGGAACGAAGAAGCCGCTCCACAGCTTCGTGTCGACGTCCGGATAACCAGCTTCCTTCATGCTCGGCACGTCGGGAAGCTCAGGCGAGCGCTCTGAGCCGGTAACGGCAAGCGCCCGCAGCTTGCCGCCTTTGACCAGCGGGATCGTCGGGGGCCCATCGGCAATCGTGAACAGGCATTGCCCGCTCACCACGCACAACGTCGATTCATTGGTGCCCTTGAACGGGATCGCCACCCCCGGCATGCCGGTTTTCAGCTTCAGCGTTTCGCTGGCGATGGTGAATGACGGCGACGACGACCCGTAATTCGCCTTGTCGGGATGCGCCTTGGCCCAAGCGACCAGCTCCTTTACCGATTTCGCCGGATGGTTCGCCGGCACCACCAGCACCAGCGGGAACGACGCGATCATGTTGAGCGGGATGAAGCTCTTGGTCGGGCTGTAGCTGAGATCGGGATAGATGGCGGCGGCGATTGACATCTGCCCGGTGGCGCCGACCAGCACAGTGTAGCCGTCGGCCGGCTGATGCGCGGCATAATCCGAGGCGATGCGCCCGCCGGCGCCCGGCTTGTTCTCGACGATCGTGGTCGCGCCGGTATTGGCTTGAAACTTCTGCACCACCAGCCGCGCGAAAATATCGTTGCCGCCGCCGGCGGCGAACCCGACGAGGAAGCGAATGACATGGTCGGGATAGGTGCCCGCAGCGGGTGTAGCGCCCGGCACGGCCAAAAGCAGCGCCGTCAATAAGCACACAATGAAACCGCGAATCTGCATCGATTCCCTCCCGTCCGCTCTCGTCTCGGAGCGTATGGCCGGCAAGCCTACACGGACCGCAGCCGTTCGGAAATCTCATTTGCGCGATGTGATATCGTTGCCCGCGCAACGATCCGAGCGAGGATGACCGCAACTCCTCAGTCCAGCCCGCCGACCATACACCCACGCGATGGCTTGTTTGGGCATCCGCGCGCGCTCCCCTTCCTATTCGCGACCGAGATGTGGGAGCGCTTCTCCTACTACGGCATGCGGGCGCTGCTCGTGCTTTACATGATCAAATATCTGCTGCACCCCCCGCCGGCGGCGTCTGTGGTCGGCCTTTACTCGTTCCGCACGGCGCTCGAATTCGACCTCCAGCCACTCGCCTCGCAAATCTACGGCTTCTACACCGGCCTCGTTTATCTCACGCCGATCCTGGGCGGCTTGCTCGCCGACCGCCTCATCGGCCAGCGTCGCACCGTCATCATCGGCGC
>Ga0335078_10010974_pt1 | contig 13416 bp, 14 predicted proteins | sample Lox_Sample_32_FD_206711 | JGI IMG/M metagenome (GOLD analysis project Ga0335078, IMG submission 206711) | Soil microbial communities from Loxahatchee National Wildlife Refuge, Florida, United States - Lox_Sample_3.2 | ecosystem: Environmental > Terrestrial > Soil > Wetlands | place: USA...
CCAGTTCGGGTATCCGAGATGGTTCCTGCCAGCAACGGTGGCAGCGACATGAGATCAGTCTGGCGCCGCGAATCGATGTGCGGCCATCCGGGAAACCCCTGATTTAACCCTGACGCCACCCCCGGCGGAGCCTCCACCGGTGTTTGTGCCCGGTGCCGTTCCGGCTTCAGGGCTCAGTCCCAGAGGATCGCCCCGCAGGCTGCGCAGGTTCCGGTCTCATAGTCCCGCGCGCCAGCGGGATGGACGCACTCCTGCCGTGTCTGCTCGTGCTGTGTCTGCTCGTGCTGGGCCTGCTCGCGCTGGGCCTGCTCGCGCTGGGCCTGCTCGCGCTGTGTCTGCTCGTGCTGGGCCTGCTCGCGCTGGGCCTGCCTGGCCACGTCCGCCTGGGCGGACGGCGGCGGTGCCGCCCGCTGTCTACCGGATGGCGGCCCAGCGGCGTCCCGGCCGCGGTTGCCGGCCGGAGCGTCGCCCATGTAGTAGCGCAGCGCCGTCCGGAGGATCTCCACGCACCATTCATGGCGGGTCCACCCGGCGAACTCTGGCCGCGCCAGCACCTGGTCGATCCGGGCGGCATCAACCCCGGAAACCTCGAGTTCCATGCGGACCCGGGCTGAACCAGGCAGCTCAGGGCTGGCCATACGGCCAAGGTACCCGGAACGGCCGGGGCGAAGCGCTCCAGGCGACTCCCTGATTAGCGAAACCAGTGCCGGGTACTCGCAGGGCGGCGCCCACCAGCTCGGCGAGAGCCTGGGCCGTGCCGCACGCGGGCCAGCGCAGCCGGGAACGGAGCCACCGGAGCCCGCTGAGCCTGGCCGCAGCGACAGACCAGGCGGCAGGAGGTGCGACTGCGTCATGTTTGGCAAGAGGCCGAAGACGACCTTCGATGACATCTACGACGAGCAGTACCAGGAGATATCGTCCAGCAGGTCGTCCCGGGTGTTCCGCTACATCACCCCTCTCGTGATACTGGCCGTCGCGCTCGGTTTCCGGCTGCCCCACGTCGGCGCCATCGTGATCTGGGTGCTGGGTGGTGTGTGCTTCGTAGCCGCGGTAGTGCTGGACCGCTGGGAGCGCCGCCGCAGCCACCCCGGCCACAAGGACGGGCCATCCTCCATTCGCAGGCAGTCCGGGACTGGTAGGACTAATGGGGCGCTGGAAGGTCAGGGGGACGCCAGGGTCTCGGACTCTGGTCCTGGCTGCCTTGCGGCCGGGCTGGTTGTGGCGCTGACAACGTGCCCCTCTATGGTGGTCCGATGGCTTCGGTCAAGCAGTTCCAGGTCACCTTCGACTGCGCGGAACCTGAGCGCGTCGCCCGCTTCTGGTGCGAGGTGCTGGGGTACGTCGTACCGCCACCCCCAGAGGGCTTCGCCACCTGGGGCGATGTTGATCGCTCGCTGCCGCCGGAGAAGCAGGGAGCATGGTTCGCCTGCGTTGATCCCTCCGGTGTGGGCCCGCGACTGTTCTTCCAGCGCGTTCCCGAGGGCAAGTCGGTCAAGAACCGGGTGCATCTTGACGTGCGGGTCGGGACCGGGCTCGTGGGTGAAGAGCGCGTGGCCGCCCTCGAGGCCGAATGCGCACGACTGGTCGCGCTCGGCGCGGTACGCGTGCGGCTACTGCTTGCCGATGAGGAGAACGAGTCGTGCCTGGTGATGCAGGACGTCGAGGGCAACGAGTTCGATCTCGACTGAGCGTCCCCGAGCCCGGCCGGGCAGCAGGACGCGGCCAGCCGCGCAGTCGCACGAGATAAACCCGTGGCGACACCGGTGGTCCTCCCGCGATGATGGCCGGCGTGCAGGAGGTCGAGGTCGTCGTCGCCCATCATGAGCGCGCGACCCTGCGCGTCGGCGACGTCTTCCTGAAGATCGACGCTGATCAGAGGCGCACCGACGTCGAGGTCGAGGCGATGGCCATGGCGCCGATCCCGGTTCCGGAGGTCCGGTGGCGGAAGCCGCCCGTGCTCGCGCTCGCCGCCCTCCCAGGGAGGGCACTCGGCCACCTCGGCGAGCCCTCGGCCGCGTCGCCAGCGGCGTGGGCCGCGGCGGGTGCCGCCGCCCGGATGCTGCACGACGCGCCGCTGCCGCCATGGCCCGGTTGGAGCCCTGGCGAGTTGGCAGCGGACCTCGACGGCGAATGCGAGTGGCTCGTCGCCCACGAGGTCCTTCCTGCCGACGTGGTCACGCGCAACCGCCGCGTTGCCGAGGCTGCGCTCCGGCCGTGGACACCGGTTTTCATCCACGGCGACCTGCAGGTCGACCACGTCTTCGTCGACGGTGACGAGATCACCGGCGTGGTCGACTGGTCCGAGGCGGGCCGGGGTGATGCCGCCTACGACCTCGCCACCCTCACGCTCGGGCATCAGGAGCACCTTGTCGACGTCGTCGCCGGCTACGGCGCCGACGTCGACCTCGACCTCATCCGCGCCTGGTGGTCGTTGCGATGCCTGCTGGGGGTCCGCTGGCTGGCCGAGCACGGCTACGGCCCGCCCGAGGAGTATCCCGAGGTCGCCGTGCTGCGATCACGGCTGTGAGGCGGCGCGAGCCCGGCGGCTACGAGTGCCGTTCCGTTCGCCTGCCTGCGCAGTGCCGTCTACCTGGGAAATTTGCTGGTGGGGCGCCAGGGGCTCGAACCCTGAACCTACGGATTAAAAGTCCGCTGCTCTGCCATTGAGCTAACGCCCCGCGGCGCCCGCTGGCGATGAGCGCCACCGCCGAAGCGTATCGACCTCTCCCGGCTGATGCCGAACTGGGCGGCGCCGGGGAGCCCATGGCCGGTAGCCGCGTTAGGGTACGTCATCTGGCAGCAGCCGGAACGCGTCGTGCCGGGTAAGAGGGCGGATGACGCGAAAGTGCCGGTGGTCCAGGGTTGCGATGACATCGGTGCGGAATTCTCGCGCGAGCACGACGTTCATTGCGTCGGCCAGCCCGATGGCCGGATAGTCCTCCAGAACAGCGTGCGCGGCAAGCAGGAGTGGGCCGATCCCGGGTACTTCCCAGCGGCCAGCCGCCACCCGGCTGGCGATGTACTTGAGGATCGCGGCCGCATCGGGTGGTCCCTGGCGGGTGGCGACGAGGTAGTCGAGTTCGGTGAGGACGCACGGTGACACGACGAGGTGGCCAGCCTGGGCGATGCCTTTTCGGACCGCATTGTGGTGCTTGTCGGTCTTGCTGAAGAAGGCGATGAGGGCAGAGGTGTCGGCGACAGCAACGGGGAGGGCGTCAGTCATCGCTGCCAAACCCGGCGAGCAGGTCATCTGCGTGCTCAGAGAAGCCTGGATCGCCGCTGAATGTTGGTGCGGTCTCGTCGATGCCCATGGGATCTGTCCGGAACGGGTACGTCGCAGGATCTTCGGGTCCGTAGGGCCGGAGCACGGCTACGGGCTGGCCGTTCTTGGTTACCGTGACAGTCTCGCCGGCCTCGACCCGGGCCAGGACCTGGGCTGTCTGCTGATTCAGTTCGCGGGCTGTCGCTTCCATGGGCCCATTGTACTACAAGTAGTACACTCGACGCCTTGCGCGGCCCGGCAAGTACTCGGGAAGTTAGAGCCTGCTTGAGAACTTGCCTGAGGCCGCGGGGCGCGCCTGCATCGTCTGAACGTAGCGGCGTGTCTCTGGCATGACGGAAGAGGCTCCTGGTAATCGGATGGGGTGTCGAATCCGGTGCGATGCCATTCCGTGTCAACGCCGGTGCGCCCAGGGAAGACGGTGCAGGGCGCACCGGCCACTGCACGCTAGTCAGGGAGTACGCGGGGGGAGCCGGTTGGTCCAGTAGGCGCTCGTGAATGCGCTGTAGTACAACACAGTGCCCGCCGGCGCACCGGCCACCGGTGTCTGGGCGATGGTGTCGCCGGCCAGGATGTTGCCGGTCTGCGGGTCGATGATGTCGTAGGTGGTTTCGTATCGGAGACCGTAGCCGATCCAGGAATCTTGCCAGATGGCGGTACCGGTTTGGCCTTCAGGATCCATTACTTCCGGCTCCATCCGCACGCCTGGCACGTCTGCTAGAACCCGGAAGGCCGCTGCGCGCACCGCTGGCCGGACATTGTCGGAATTCATGACCGTGAGTGCCCCCCACACGATCACATTGTCCCGGCCCTTGGCCCCAGGCTGCGGGTGAGCCAGGAACACCGCCCGCAGTTTCGCCGGGTCAGCAGGCAGCCACAGATCGTTTTTGCGGCCGAAGTCCCCGGTGCCGTGTTTGACGGCCTGAACCTCGGTCACCGGACCCGGGTGAGCGGACAGAACGCGATGCCCCTGCCGCCAGTGATCCGGGGAACCGTCGCGGCGCCAGGCACGGGCATCCGCCGGGGATGCCGGGCGGGCCCCCAGGTACTGCATGAAGAGCGCGTACCGGGTGACGTCCGCGACTCTGGTGCACTCCGTAATCCGGTACCTGCGGGTCAGCGCGTACTTGAGCCCCTGGGGCGCCGACGTGGGCACGTGATCCGGGCCGGTCACCCAGGGCTGGGGCAGCAGTCGGTCGCCTGACCCCACCAGTTTGCGATCACCCTGGATTTCCGTGGTGCAGTAATACCGGCCAGCCTGCTGCTGCGCAGCCTTGGCTGCCATCGCGAGCAAGAATGCCCGGGCGGGCTGCCCGGCCGACAATCCCGTCGGCACCTGCCTGTCCCCAGGAGTCACAGACCTCCCGCCTGCAACCAGGCTTACAATCACCAGGGCTCCGGCGGTGCCGGCCGCCGTGGCCGCCAGCGCCAGGGAAACCAGGCGGGTGGCCCGCGGACCCCCTCGTAGCGCTGGACCGGAATGCTGGCTGCCCTCGATGGCGGCAACCAGCCGGGCACGCGATTCGGCGAGGCGTTCCGGACCTGGCTGTGTTTCCCCAGCGCAGAAATCCTCGATCAGCTTCATCTCGTTCACCGGCTCACTCTCCCTGGGTTCCGCTGGAGTTCAGATCCTCAAGTTCTGCTCGGACCTTCCGCCTGGCCCTGGCCAGCCGTGATGCCACCGTGCCGACCGGGACGCCGATAGCAACAGCAATCTCTCGGCAGCTCAACCCCCTGGCCGTCAGGAGCAGCACGTCCCGCTGGCCCCGGGACAAACGGCCGAGGGCCGATGCGAGCCGGTTACGGATAGCCTGAGCCGCCACCCGATCCGTGACTTGTTCGGCGAAGGATTCAGGGAGTGAGTTCCCGCCGCTACGGGCGATCGCTCGCAGCAAGCGGACTTCATCACGGCGGCGACGCCCGACCAGGTTGGTAGCGATGCCATACAGCCATGGGCGCGCGTCGGCGTAGGCGGGGTCGTAGGCACGCCGCCGCTGGAACGCGATCAGAAACACTTCCGCAGTAAGATCGTCAGCGGCGTCCGGCCCAAGCCGCCGCGTCACATAGCTGTGGATGGCCGGAGCGTGCCGGTCAAAAAGCAACGCGAAACTCTCAGGCACGCAGATGGATTTGGCGATGAGCGCAGCGTCTCCGCCCTCGTCCACACCCATGTCCTCGGGACGTTTCAGCCGTGCCGCGCCAGCAGGCGTATCGCCCATCCAGCTCTCCCATGCATGTAGGGATACCTCTGCTCATGTGTTACTCACCTGCTATTGCCCCCAACCCGGATTCCGTGTCCCCAGCAAGCTGCCCGGGGCCGATGGCCGCTATACGGCAAGCCCGTTACCTGTCCCCAAGCCGGCCGCCGGCCGATCGCTGGTCAACGAGGCATCAGTTGAGTTTCAAGCGGGTTCTTAGAGCGTCGGATTTGTCGCACAGCGCTCGTCAGTGAGCTGCATCTTCGCAGGTCAGCACAGCGCTTAGGCTGGCGGGATTAAAAGTCCGCTGCTCTGCCATTGAGCTAACGCCCCGCGGCGCCGGGGCGTGACCGGTGCCGTCGCACGAAGCGTACCGACTGCGCCGTCGGGCGCAATCCACGGCGGCACGTTCAACGGCGGCACGTTCAACGGCGGCACGTTCAACGGCAGCACGTTCAACGGCGGCACGTTCAGGAGCGCGGCTGCCGCGGCGGCGCCTTGGCCGTCCTCTTCGGGTGCGTCGTCCGGGCCGGGTGTCCCCGTCCGGAGTTCGGGCGGCCCGCCGGGGGCCGGAACGGCGAGATCTGCTCCACCGGATGGCGCCGGGGGCCGGACCACATGGCCGGGACGGCATCGACCGAGTAGGCCACCGCGTACGCCGCGCGCTCGTAGTTGACCCGCCAGCCCAGGAAGTCCTGCCACGCGTCGGCCGGATCGCGCTCGATCGGGAAGTCCACCTTGCGCATGTGCGCGACGCCCTTGAGGAACTGGTCGTAGGTCAGGCTGATGCCCATCGACGGATCGGCCTCGTCCGGCACCTGCGCCCCCAGCGCCCGGGCGATCTCGCTGAACGCCTGGAATCCGCCGCGCAGGCACAGCCGGGCCTGCACAGTGGGCGCGGCTTCGGGGGACAGCGCCAGGTACATCGCGGCCGAGTCGAGCACCGCCAGCAGCGCGGTGACCCAGGAGGACAGCGGGCGCGGCGACCGGAACCGGACCAGCGGCAGGTAGGTCGTGTGACTCTCCGCAATATCCGCGGCCCAGCGTTCCCACTGCTCGTAGAAGTCCGGCAGGGTGTCGATGGTGGACGTGCCCGACCCCAGCGCGTAGTGCGTCCGCGCCAGCAGCTCCGGCCCCCACGAGGGCACGCCGGCCCGCGCGTTCAGCAGCGCCACGTCCTGCTCCCGGCGGTTGAACGCCCCGTACAGGGTGGGCAGGTAGGCGATCTGCAGGGTCACCGTGACCAGGCCGAAGAACCCGGCCCCGTACTGGATGATCCGCTCGGCGGCGCCGTGCACCGACGAATCCCCGACGAACCAGGTGGCCGGGCCGATGTTGTCGAACGACTCGGTGAGCCCTTCATGAATGAACGGCCACAGCATCAGGGTGAACCCGATGTAGGCCACCGCCAGCCAGGCCAGCAGCTGGCAGATCAGCAGCGTGGCCGCTTCCGCGGCGAGTATCCGGTCGCGCCGCCGGTAGTCGCGGACCGGCGACGTGGCCAGCTCGAACGTGGCGTGCACCAGCCGGTCCACCCACACCATGAGCCGGCCGCCGGCCGGCCGGGGCACGATGAGCGTGCCCACCACGCTAATGCCGTCGATGATCACCAGGATCAGCCCGGCGGCGGCCGCCAGGGAGCGCATGTACAGCGGGATGGTCATGCTCACCTGCTACCGGAACTCGTCGATCCGCACCCGCGCCGCCACGTCGGGGTGCCGGTCCAGCCAGGACTCCGCGAACGGGCAGAGGGGCACCACCGCCAGGCCTTCCCGGGCCGCGTAGTCTACGGCCGCGGTGACCAGCTGGCCACCCAGGCCCTGGCCCTCCAGCTCCGCGGGCACCTCGGTGTGCAGCAGGATCAGCCGCCCGTTGCGGACCCGGTAGGCCAGCAGCGCGGTCGCGCCGGCCGACTGGTACTCAAACCGGCCCCTGGCCGGGTCGTGCGTCACCTGAGGTCCATCGATCATGGGCATATCGTCTCAGCCCCGGGCTGGCCGGTGTGCCCGGCGGGGTGCGAAGCTGGCAGCACGAGCAGGCGTGGGGGAGTGACGATGACCGCGATCAGTGCCAGCCAGCCCAGCGCGGGCCCGGCCGGCGCCAGCCAGCCGGACCTGGCCGTGCTGGCCGAGATCGAGCAGCGGGTGCTCTGGCTGGCCACCCGCATCGTGGACGCGGCCAACCACGACCGCGACACCGGCGACGGCGTCAAGGTCGGCGGCCACCAGGCGTCCAGCGCCAGCCTGGTCAGCGCGATGACCGCGCTCTACTTCGGCTACCTGGACGCGCCGGACAAGGTCAGCGTGAAGCCGCACGCCTCGCCCGTCTACCACGCCATCCAGTACCTGCTGGGCAACCTGGACCGCGGCTACCTGACCACGCTGCGCGCGTTCGGCGGGCTGCAGGCCTATCCCAGCCGGACCAAGGACCCGGACGCCCCGGACTTCTCCACCGGCTCGGTCGGCCTCGGCGCGGCTGCGCCGCTGTTCGCCGCGGTCACCCGCCGCTACGTGGACGCCCACTTCGGCGCGCGGCCGCGCAGCCGGTTCATCGCCCTGATCGGCGACGCCGAGCTGGACGAGGGCAACATCTGGGAGGCGGCGGCCGACCCGGTCACCGACGGGCTCGGCGACGTCATGTGGGTCGTGGACCTGAACCGTCAGTCACTCGACCGGGTGGTGCCGGGCGTCCGGATCGCCCAGTGGGAGCGGCAGTTCACCGCGGCGGGGTGGCACGTGGTCGAGGCCAAGTACGGGGCCGGGCTGCAGGCGGCCTTTGCCCAGCCCGGCGGGGCGCCGCTGCGTGACTGGATAGATTCCATGCCGAACGAGCACTACCAGTCACTGTTCGGCCTCGACCCGGTGGCCTTGCGGACCAGGTTCCTGGACGGGGCACCCCCGGATGTGCAGCGCTTCTGCGCGGACATCCCGGACCCGGAACTGGCCAGCCTGGTCACCGACCTGGCCGGGCACGACCTGAGTTCGCTGCTGGCCGCGTTCGCCCAGTGTGAGGCCGAGAAGGACCGGCCCAGCGTGGTTTTCGTCTACACGGTCAAGGGCTGGGGCCTGCCGATCGCGGGCAACCCGCGCAACCATTCCGCGCTACTGACCAGTGAGCAGATCGACGAGATGCGCACCCGGCTGGGGCTGACCCGCGAGAGCGAGTGGGACCGGTTCGACCCGATGACCCCGGCTGGCCAGTGGACGGCCGCGCGGCGGGAGCACCTGGCCCGGATGCCGCGCACCCAGCCCCCGTCGGTGACAGTCCCCGACGCCACGGATATCCGGGCCAGCCGGCCAGTTGCCACGCAGGAAGCGTTCGGGCGAATTCTGGTTTCGCTTTCCCGTGCTGAGAGCGTGGCCCCGTACCTGGTGACGACCGCGCCGGATGTGGCGACTTCCACCAACCTGGCCGGGTTCATCAACCGGGCCAAGGTGTTCAGCCCGGACACCCGCCGGTCGTGGAGCGAGGACACGGTGCTGAAGTGGGCCGAGGGCCCGGAAGGCCAGCACATCGAGCTGGGTATCAGCGAGATGAACCTGTTCCTGCTGCTCGGGCAGCTCGGGCTGGCCTGGGACCTGTCGAACCAGCCGTTGCTGCCAGTGGGCACGGTGTACGACCCGTTCGTGCTGCGCGGCCTGGACGCCTTCATCTACTCGGTCTACTCCGGCGCTCGGTTCATCGTCGCGGGCACGCCGTCCGGGGTCACCCTGGCCCCCGAGGGCGGGGCCCACCAGTCCACGATCACCGGCTCGGTCGGCCTGGCCCTGCCCAACGTCACGTTCGTCGAGCCCGGCTACGCGACCGCGCTGGACTGGCTGATGTGCGGGGCGCTGCAGGCAATCGCCGCGGCGAACTCCGCGCCGCCGGGCGCCGCGGTCATGGAGGACGGCTCGTACTACTTCCGGCTGACCACCCGGGCCATCGACCAGCAGCCGTTCCAGGCCGCGCGGGAGCGGCTGGGCGACGCGGTGCTCCGCCGCCAGGTGCTGGCCGGGGCGTACCGGCTGGTCGACTCCTCGGCGGACGCCGGGCGCGAGGGCGGAGCCGAGGGCGGGGGCGCCCCGGGCGGGCCCGGGCCGCGCGTCTACCTGGTCGGCTGCGGCGCGGTGCTGCCCGAGGTGCTGGCCGCCGCGGCCGAGCTGACCGAGGAGGGCATCGCGGCCGATGTGGTGGACGTGACCTCGGCCGACCGGCTGTACCGGGCCTGGCAGCGGACGCTGCGGCAGGGCGTGCGCACCGCGACCGCGCCGTCCATCGCGGGCGCGCTGCGCACCGCGTTCCCCGACCGGGCGCCGATCGTGACCGTGCACGACGCCGCCTCGCACACGCTGAGCTGGCTCGGGTCGGCGCTCGGGGTGCCCGCGGTCAGCCTGGGCGTGGACGGCTTCGGCCAGTCCGGGGCGGTCGCCGACCTGTACCGGGCCCACGACCTGGACCCGGGGTCGATCGTCAATGCCGCGCTGGCGGCGCTGTCGCTGAAATGACGGAGCCGGTCCGTAAGCTGCCTGGATGACCAGTCGAACGGTGTGTCACGTGTCCATCTCGCTCGACGGCTTCCTGGCCGGGCCGGATCAGTCGCTCGAGAATCCGCTCGGCATCGGTGGCCCCCGGCTGCACGAGTGGCACTTTGCGGCGGGCGAGCCCGGCCATGAGGCCGATGTGCCGGCCGTCGAGGACCTGATGATCCGGCGGGGCGCCTACGTCATGGGCCGCAACATGTTCGGGCCGGTCCGCGGCGAGTGGGACCAGGACTGGCGCGGGTGGTGGGGCGATGAGCCGCCCTACCACGCGCCGGTCTTCGTCCTCACCCATTACCCGCACGATCCGATCGAGATGCAGGGCGGGACCACGTTCCACTTCGTCACCGACGGGTTCGCCGCCGCACTGGACCGGGCGAAGGAGGCTGCCGGGGACCGCGAGGTGCTCATCGCGGGCGGCGCGTCCACCATCCGCCAGGCATTCGCGGCGCAGGCGCTCAGCCAGATCACCCTGGACGTCGCCCCGGTGCTGCTGGGGCAGGGTGAGCGGCTGTTCGACGGGGTGGCCGATCCCGGGCTCACCCCGGTCGAGGTCCAGGCCTCCCGGTACGCCACGCACATCCGCTACCGGGTAGGCGAGTGACCCAGGGGTTACTGGTGGCACCGGCCGGCGGTCGGCCGGTCCCGGGTGACCGCCGGGGTTACCGGTAGGCGGAGAGGCCGGTGATCACCTGGCCGAGGGCGAGCGCGTGGATCTCCTCGGTGCCCTCGTAGGTCAGCACTGACTCCAGGTTGGCGGCGTGCCGGATCACCGGGTACTCGAGGGTGATCCCGTTGGCGCCGAGGATGGTCCGGGCCTGCCGGGCGATGTCGATGGCGGCCCGCACGTTGGCCATCTTGGCCATGCTGACCTGTTCCGGGGTCGCCTCGCCGGCCTCCTTGAGCCGGCCCAGGTGCAGGGCGAGCAGCTGAGCCCGGGACAGGTCAGCGAGCATCCAGGCCAGCTTGCTCTGGGTCAGCTGGAATCCGCCTATCGGCCGGCCGAACTGCTCGCGGGTACCGGCGTATTCGGCCGCCGCCTCCAGGCAGGACCGGGCCGCCCCGGTCGCCCCCCAGGCGATGCCGTACCGGGCCTCGGTCAGGCAGGACAGCGGTCCCTTGAGACCGCTCACGCCGGGCAGCATCGCGTCCGCGCCCAGCTTCACCTCATCCAGGTGCAATTCCGCGGTGACCGAGGCGCGCAGCGACAGCTTCTTGTGGATAGCCCGGCTGCTGAATCCCTTTGCGGCCCGGGGGACGAGGAATCCGCGGATGCCGTCCGGGGTCCGTGCCCACACGACCGCGATGTCGGCGATCGTCCCGTTGGTGATCCACATTTTGGTGCCCGACAGTACCCACCCGGTTCCGTTAGGTGTCGCGGTGGTGGACATGCTGCCCGGGTCACTGCCGTGGTCCGGCTCGGTCAGCCCGAAGCAGCCGATCGCTTCGCCCGCCGCCATCCGGGGGAGCCACTCTTCTTTCTGCTCGTCCGAGCCGTACTTCCAGATCGGGAACATGGCCAGCGAGCCCTGGACGGAGACCAGGCTGCGCAGCCCGGAGTCGGCCGCTTCGAGTTCGCGGCACGCCACGCCGTAGGCCACGGCGCCCATCTCGGCCGTGCCGTAGCCGGTCAGGTGCATGCCGAGCAGGCCCAGCTTGCCCAGCTCCGGCGCGAGCTCGCGGGGCATGATCCCGGCCTCGAACCAGTCGGCGATGTGCGGCATCACCCGCTCCGCGGTGAACGCCCGGACGGTGTCGCGGACCAGGATCTCCTCGGGGCTCAGCTGCTGGTCGATGCGCAGCACGTCGAGGTCGCTGCCGTGCTGGCCTGCGTTCGGTGCCATGGGTGGGTCCTTCCGGTTGGCCAGGGCGTGTCCGGTGGCTCCTGGCCCGCTCTCGGTCCGCTTCTGGCCTGGTCCTGGTCTTGGGCGGCCCGGTCTTGGTTCTGGCCGGCCCGGTCTTGGGCGGCCCGGTCTTGGGCGGCCCGGTCTTGGCCCGGTCTGGCCGGCCGGGAGCAGGGAGATGCGCCGGACACGCTCTTAGCGTATGCGTGGCGCGTTTGGCTGTCTGGACCCGGCTATAGCGGGAATGATCGGGGCATGAGTGAAACCAGGGAGACTAAGCGGCTGGTCCGGGCGCGGAAAGGGCGGCTACTGGCTGGCGTCTGCGCCGGGATCGCCGAGTATGCCGGCATCGACGTCACGGTCATCCGGCTCCTGTTCGTCGTGCTGGGCGTGGTGACCGCCGGGGTAGGCGTGCTGATTTACCTCGCGGGCTGGATCGTCATCCCCGAAGAGGGAGAGGACCAGTCGATCGCCGAAAGCATGATCAAGAAGACGAGCGGCGGCTAGCTCTAGCGACTCGCAGGTTGTGCGGCCTCTGCCGGTGGGGGTCGTGAGTCGTGGGGTCCCGGCCGGGTCGTGGGGCCTCAGCCGGATTTGTGGGTCGTGGGATCCCTCGCGGCCTGCGCCCGTCGGGGGTCGTGGGAGCTGAGGTTGCGGCCACGGATGCTGGTGCAGGGCGGTGCTGCCTCGCGGGTGCCGCGTTACGCTTTGCCGGGCACGCCGGTTGTCCCCTATGCTGGGGCAGTCCCCGACGGCGGACGCCGAGGGTCCACGGCGGCGGTGGCCGTCATCGCCCCCATCGTCTAGTGGCCCAGGACACCGCCCTTTCAAGGCGGCGGCACGGGTTCGAATCCCGTTGGGGGCACCGCTGGCAAGGTAGCCAGCATGCATGGTCCTGTAGAGCAGTCGGTTAGCTCGCCACCCTGTCAAGGTGGAGGTCGCGGGTTCAAGTCCCGTCAGGACCGCTCGGCTGTGATCGCTGAATCCCTAACCTGGTGACAGCGGTCCAGGCACGGTCAGGTAGCTCAGTCGGTATGAGCGTCCGCCTGAAAAGCGGAAGGTCGGCGGTTCGACCCCGCCCCTGACCACCAGCTCTGAGCAGGACAAGCGTCCACCCGGCAGATCGGTGCGACCCCGAACTCCCCTTTCTTCGCGTCGATGAACTGGCAGATCAGCGCAGTCGCGGATCGCACTCCCGTACGAAAAAGCCCGCCGCCGCCTTGAGAATGCCTATGGTCTGCTCCAGCTCACGGTTTTCCTGCGCAGCTTGCGGATCTCGGCGGACTCGCTACTGCTGACCCCCGGCGCCGAACCCTCGTCGATCTCGGCCTGGCGGATCCACTTGCGCAACGTCTCCGCTGACATGCCTGGCCACCCGGCGACAGCTGTGATCGCCGCCCACTCGGTCGGGTAGTCCCCGGCATGCGCGCGTACCAGCCGGATCGCCTTGGCCTTGGTGCTCGAGTCGTACCTGCTGCCTGGCATCGTGTCATCTTCCTTCCCACAGGAGGAGGTGTGCACGAAACCCGGTCAGTTCATTCAGCGAAGCCGGGCCGTTGATCTCCACTTGGAGA
>Ga0335078_10010975_pt1 | contig 13416 bp, 13 predicted proteins | sample Lox_Sample_32_FD_206711 | JGI IMG/M metagenome (GOLD analysis project Ga0335078, IMG submission 206711) | Soil microbial communities from Loxahatchee National Wildlife Refuge, Florida, United States - Lox_Sample_3.2 | ecosystem: Environmental > Terrestrial > Soil > Wetlands | place: USA...
ATTTGTCGGCGTTCTATTTCGATGTCCGCAAGGACCGTCTCTATTGCGACGCGCTAGACGATCCGGCGCGGCGGGCGACGCGGACGGTGATGGACCGCACCTTCGACTGCCTGGTGCGCTGGTTGGCCCCAATCCTCTGCTATACTGCGGAGGAGGCTTGGCTCGCCCGCTACGGCGACGCGCCGGGCCGCAGCGTCCATCTCGAAACCTTCGCCGAAGTGCCGCCTGAATGGCACGACCGAGAACTCGGTAACCGTTGGCGTCAGCTGCGCGACATCCGCCGCGTCGCCACCGGCGCCCTCGAACTGGAGCGCGGCGCCAAGCGCATCGGCTCGAGCCTGCAGGCGGCGATCGAGCTTTACGTGCCGGCCGCGACCGCGGCGCTGCTGCGCGACGTCGACCTCGCCGAGCTCTGCATCACCTCGGCGGGGACGCTGCAGGTCGGCGCGCCGCCGGAGGGTGCGTTCACGCTCCCCGACGTGCCGGGCGTCGGCGTCGTGGTGCGCGACGCGCCGGGCGACAAATGCGAGCGCTGCTGGCGGGTGCTGCCCGAGGTCGGCACGGTGCCGGGGCATGCCGATCTCTGTCGGCGCTGCGCCGCGGTGATCGACGGGCCCGGAAGCCGGGTAGCGGGTGCCGCTTGAGCGTCGGCCGCGGTGTTGGCACTGCAATCGTCGTCGTCGCCGTCGACCAGCTGTCGAAGCATGTGCTGCTCGAGCATTTCGGCGAGGTCGCCTGCGCCGACCGGCGGGAGCACGTGACCGCGTTCTTCGATCTCGTGCTGACCTGCAACCGCGGCATGAGCTTCGGCCTCTTCAACAGCGGACCGGGGCTGAGCGTGCCGCTGTTCACGGTCGGCGCCGCGGCGATCGTCGCGATCCTCGTCGTCTGGCTGCGGCGCGTCGGCAACGACCTGCTGGCGAGCGCGATCGGCATGATCATCGGCGGCGCGATCGGCAATGTGGTCGACCGCGTGCGCTTTGGCGGCGTCATCGACTTTCTTTATTTTCACCTGGGCGCGTGGTATTGGCCGGCCTTCAATTTTGCTGATTCGGCGATCTGCATCGGCGTTCTGGTCATGCTGCTCGATGGAGTACTGGCCCGCCGCCGCGAGCCTTCGGCAACCACCAGGGACGACCCCCTGCCATGAGCGGCTTCCGGCGGATGGTGACGGCGGTTCGGGACCGGGGCTTGCCGGCGGCGGTGCTCGTCGTCGCCGGGCTGTCGCTGTCGGCCTGCGATTCCTTCAAGCGGGCGATCGGCATGGAACGGACCTCGCCCGACGAGTTCGCCGTCGAGTCGCGCGCGCCGCTGACCATCCCGCCCGATTTCGACCTGCGCCCGCCGCAGCCGGGCGCGAGCCGGCCGCAGGAAGTCAGCACCGCGAACAAGGCGCAGCAGGCGATAGACAATGCTGGCCCGGGCGAACCGGGCAAGCAGGAGGCCGGCACCCTGCATTTTCCCGCCGGCCAGATCGACCCGAACTCGCAGATCCCCGACCAGAGCCTGTCGGCGAAGCTGCTCCAGACCGCCGATACGGGCGAGAGCGTCATCGTCGAGAAGCGCGAGACGACGGCGCTGCAAGGGGTCCACTAGGCTCCGGGGAGCCGGGCGATGCGCAGTCTGTGGTCGAACCGCGACGCCGAGGCGATGGTCGAGCGCTATGCCGCGGACGGCGTCGGCCGCGACCTCGCGCTGCGCGTCTACACCTCGCGCCTGCTCGGCGGCGACCCGAGCCTCGTGCTGCATGGCGGCGGCAACACCTCGGTCAAGACCACCGTCAACGACCTGCTCGGCGAGCCGGCCGAGGTGCTCTGCGTCAAGGGCAGCGGATGGGACATGGCGGCGATCGAGCCGGCCGGCCTGCCGGCGGTGCGGCTGGAGCCGCTGCGCGGGCTGCGCCGACGCGAGGCACTGAGCGACGAGGACATGGTGCGCATTCAGCGCGCCAACCTGATCGATCCGGGCGCACCCAACCCGTCGGTCGAGACGCTGCTGCACGCGTTCCTGCCCCACAAATTCATCGACCACACGCATGCCACGGCGGTGCTGAGCCTCGCCGACCAGCCCGATGCCGCCGAGCGCTGCGCCGACCTCTACGGCGGGCGGCTCGGCCTGGTGCCGTACATCATGCCCGGCTTCCTTCTGGCCAAGAAGGCGGCCGAGACCTTCGAAGAGGACGAGGCGGTCGAGGGGCTGGTGCTGCTCAAGCACGGCATCTTCAGCTTCGGCGACAGCGCCGAGGAGGCCTATGAGCGGATGATCGCAGCGGTCTCGCACGCCGAGGAGCGGCTGAAGCGCGGCCGGCGCAACGTCTTCGCGCCTGCCGCGCTGCCCTCCGATCCCGCCGCCGCGGCACAGATCGCGCCGATCCTGCGCGGCGCCTGCGCCTTGCCGGAGATTCGCGGCGACTTCCGGCGCTTCGTGCTCGATTTTCGCGACGGCCCGGCGGTGCTGAACCTGGTGGGCGGCGCCGAGATCGAGCGCTACGGCCGCGCCGGGGTCGCCACCCCCGATCACACGATCCGAACCAAGAACTATCCGCTGATCGTCCCACTTCCCCGATCCGGCAGGCTCGACGCGTTCGCCGCCGAGGTGCGCCAGGCCGTCGATCGTTTCGTCGCCGAGTACCACGCCTATTTCGCCCGCCACAATGCCGCGGCAGGCGGAGTCAAACGCGAGCTCGACCCGGCGCCGCGCGTGATCCTGGTGCCCGGGGTCGGGCTCTTCGGGCTCGGGCGCGGCGCCAGGGACGCCGCGATCGCCGCCGACATCGCCGAATCGTGGGTGGCGACGGTGACCGACGCCGAGGCGATCGGCACGTTCGAGTCGCTGCCGGCGGCCGAATTGTTTGAAATGGAATACTGGTCGCTCGAACAGGCCAAGCTCGGCGGCGCGGTCGAGAAGCCGCTCGCCGGCCAGGTCGCGGCGGTGACCGGCGGCGCCGGCACGATCGGCCTGGCGACGGCAAAAGCGCTGCGCGACGCGGGCGCCGAGATCGCGCTGCTCGACCGCGCGCCGGCCGATCCCGCGGCGGCGGCAAAAAGGCTCGGCGGGATCGGCGTCGCATGCGACGTCACCGACGGCGCCGCGGTTGCCGCCGCATTCGAGCGCGTCGTCGCCCGCTTCGGCGGGGTCGACATCGTCGTCTCCAATGCCGGCGCCGCCTGGCAGGGCCGCATCGGCGAGGTGCCCGACGCGGTGCTGCGCGAGAGCTTCGAGCTCAATTTCTTCGCCCACCAGACCGTCGCACAGCAGGCCACACGCGTCATGCTCGCGCAGCGCACCGGCGGCTGTCTGCTGTTCAACGTCTCCAAGCAGGCCCTGAACCCCGGCGCCGATTTCGGCCCCTACGGGCTGCCCAAGGCGGCGACGCTGGCGCTGATGCGGCAATACGCGCTCGATTACGGCGGCGATGGCATCCGCGCCAACGCGGTCAACGCCGACCGCATTCGCGGAGGCCTCTTGACCGGCGAAATGATCGCGCAGCGCGCGAAGGCGCGCGGCGTGAGCGAGGCCGATTACATGGGCGGCAACCTGCTGCGCCGCGAGGTCGGCGCCGACGACGTCGCCGCCGCGTTTGTCGACCTCGCGTTGGCGCGCAGCACCACCGGGTCGTTCGTCACCGTCGACGGCGGCAACATCGCCGCCGCGCCGCGCTAGACTCCGAATCGCCGTCGCAGGATCGGGCGCGCGAGGGATGCGCGTGTCTGCGGATTTGTGGCGCTGGGCCGCGCGCGATCAGGATTCGTCACGCACCGCGGCGGCCGGTACAATTCCGCCATGCGGGTCCTCTACCATTCGCTGCTCTCGGCCACCTCGCGCAAGGTCCGCATCGTGCTGGCCGAGAAGAACCTCGAATTCACGCTGAAGGCCGAAAAAATCTGGGAACGGCGGCCCGAATTCCTCGCGCTCAACCCGGCCGGTGAGGTTCCCGTGCTGATCGAGCCGGACAGCACGGTGCTCGCCGGCTGTGACGCGATCGTCGAATACCTCGACGAGGTCTACCGCGAGAAGCTGCTGATCGGCATCAACGCGATCGACCGCGCCGAGGTGCGCCGGCTGGTCGCCTGGTTCGACATCAAGATGGACCGCGAGGTGACCGGGAACCTCGTCGGCGAGAAGATGATGAAGCGCTTCATCGGCGAAGGACAGCCGAACTCCCAGGCGATTCGCGCCGGCCACGCCAACCTGCCGCACCACCTCGACTATATCGGCTATCTGGTCGACCGGCGCCGCTGGCTGGCCGGCGACCATTTCTCGGTCGCCGACATCACCGCAGCGGCGCACCTCTCGACGCTCGACTATATGGGCGACGTACCGTGGGACGCGCACGAGCTGGCGCGCGAATGGTATGCGCGGGTCAAGTCGCGGCCGAGCTTTCGCGCGATCCTTGCCGATCACGTGCCGGGCCTGCCGCCGCCGCCGCACTACGCCGACCTGGATTTCTGACCGGGCGGCTCGTTCGGGGAGCCGGCCGCGGCGTAGCGGCTACTGCTTTGGCGCCGGCGCCGGGGGCGGCTCCGCCGGTTGCTCGAGCCGCTCGATATTGCTCTTGGCCTCGGCGTCCGCGGTGCTGCCGGGTGCGAGTTCGGAGACCCGCAGCCAATCCTTGCGCGCGCCGTCGAGATCGCCCTTAAGCCGGCGGATGTTGCCCTGCTCGAGCAGGGCCGAGGCGGAATTGGGCGCGAGCGCGAGCGCGCGATCGATGTCGGCGAGCGCCTCGTCGAGCCGGCCGAGCTCACGGTAGGCGGTGGCGCGGTAGACCAGCGCATCGGCTCGTTTGGGATCGGTCTTGAGCACCCGATCGAGATCGCTCGTCGCCTTGTCGTACCACCCCGCGCTGCCCGCCGCCTCGGCGCGGTCGAGCAGGATGTCGGCGTCGTTGGGCAGCAGCTCGAGCGCCTGGCTGTCGGCGGCATAGGCGCGTCCCGCGTCGCCGGCGAGCAGCCAGGCCTGCGCCGCCTGGTCGAACACCTCGGCGCGCAGCGACACGGGCGCGCGCGGGGCGATCGCCTTCGCGAGCGTCTCCAGCCGCGTCGCGCCGTCCGTGTATTGCTTCAACGCGACCAGCGCGATCGCATAGCAATGATCCGCCGGATGCGCGCCGCCGCGCTCCTGCCAATGCGCGGCCATGTCGCGTGCCGCGGCCGGATCGGTCTTGGTCAGGTCCATGCACTTGTCGTACATCGCCAGGTCGGCAGCGGCCGAGCGCGGCGCGCCCTGGGACGGCGGAACGTAGGGCGAAACCGGCGGTGCCGGACGCGGCGCGGCCGAGGCCGGCGGCCCCTGCTGCTCGCGCTGGGCGGCAGGCGCCGGCGCGGCAAACGCCGCGCAGCACACCGCGAGCCAAGCCGACCGGATCGCCCGTTTCATCGCCGCACCGATAGCACAATCACGGGCGGCCGTTGCAGGCGCAAACGTCGCGGCGGTACGATGAGCGGGCGAGGCACCGCCCGACGGGAAACGGATTTTGGCTTTTGAGCGTCTGCGCCAGGCGGCGGGCGGTTTCGGCAATATTGCCCTCGCGCTCTCGCATCGCAACTACCGGGTCTATATCGGCGGCAATGCAATCCAGCTCGTCGGCACCTGGATGCAGCGCGTCTCGGTCGGGTGGCTCGTCTGGACGCTGACCCATTCCGGCACCTGGCTCGGGCTGATGTCGATGGGCGAGTTCCTGCCGGCGCTGTTTGTTTCGCCGCTCGCCGGCGTCCTCGCCGACCGGCGCGACCGTGTCAGAATCATACGCGTCACCCAGCTTTACGGCTGTTTTACCGCGGCCCTGCTGGCGATCCTCGTCGCCACCGGGTTCATCTCCAGCCACGTCCTCTTCGCGCTGGTGGTGCTGCTCGGCATCAACCAGGGGATCGCCCAGCCGGCACGGCTCGCGCTGATCCCGACGCTGGTCGACCGCGAGGGGCTGCCCTCGGCGCTGGCGATCAACTCGATTGTCTTCAACGCGGCACGCTTTATCGGGCCGGCGATCGCCGGCGTGCTGATCGCACGCGTCAACATCGCCGCGGCATTCGGGGCCAATGCGCTGACCTATATCGCGTTCCAGATTTCGCTCGCCAACCTGCGCGACATCCCGCCCCTGCCCGTCCGTGCCGCGCAGAACGCGATCCGCGCCTCGCTCGAAGCCTATTCCTATGCGGTCCGGCATCCCGGGATCGCGCCGATGCTGCTGCTGTTCGCGGTAACGACGATCGGCACGCGGGGCTTCATCGAGCTTTTCCCCGGATTTGCCGACAGCGTCTTCCACCGCGGGCCGCAGGGGTTGGCGATGCTGACCTCGACCGTCGGGCTCGGCGCGATCTTCGGCGGCACCTGGATGCTGTTCCGCTCGCAGCTCAGCGGGCTGACGACGATCGTCCTCGCCAACACGCTGATCATGTCGCTGGCGATCGTCGCCTTCACGGCGAGCGACAGTTTCATCCTTGCGCTGCCGTGCGTGTTCGTCGCCGGCGCGGCGATGGTGATCACCGGGATCGGCGCGCAGACCCTCATCCAGGCCTCGACCGACCGCAGCATGGGCGGGCGGGTCATGGCGCTTTACGGCATGATCTTCCGCGCCGGTCCGGCGTTGGGCGCGGTCGTCATGGGGTCGGCGAGCGAGAAGTTCGGGCTCCGCCTGCCCCTGGCGATCGGCGCCGCGGCGTCGATCGGGTTCTGGGCGCTGACCCTGCACCGGCGCAAGGCGATCGTCGCCTCGCTTGAGGACGACCCGACGCGCGTCGTCGACGCGCGCGCGGCGCCGGCCGAACGCGGCGCGTGATGCCGCGACTGCTTGTTTTCGGCCTCGGTTACACGGCGTGCGCGCTGGTTCGGCGGCTCGGACCCGAGTGGCAGATCGCCGGCACGACCCGCGACGGTGACGGCGACACCCTCCGCTTCGATCATGAAAAAAGGCTGCCGGATGCGGCGTTCGAGGGCGTCAGCCACATCCTCGTGTCGATCCCGCCGGACGCGGCAGGCGATCCGGTGCTCGAGCGTCATGCCGGCGAGATTGCCGCGTTGCCCGGCCTCGCCTGGCTCGGCTACCTCTCGACGACCGGCGTTTACGGCACGCGCGACGGCGGCTGGGTCGACGAGACTGCCGCGCTCAATCCGAGCAGCGCGCGTGCCGCCCGCCGGGCTGCGGCGGAGGCGGCGTGGCTGAGGCTCGGCGCCCACGTCTTCCGCCTCGCCGGCATCTACGGTCCCGGCCGCAGCGCGTTCGACGCGCTGCGCGCCGGCACCGCGAGGCGCATCGACCTTCCCGGCCACCTGTTCTCGCGCATCCACGTCGACGACATCGCGGGCGTGCTGCTCGCCTCGATCGCCCAGCCGCGGCCCGGCGCGGTCTACAATGTCTGCGACGACGAACCGGCCGCGCCGCGCGACGTCGTCGCCCACGCGGCAGGTTTGCTCGGCATCGCGCCACCGCCGCTGATCCCCTTCGCCGACGCGGACTTGTCGCCGCTGGCGCGCAGCTTCTGGGCCGACGACAAGCGCGTCTCGAACGCGCTGATCAAGCGCGAGCTCGGCGTCGCGCTGCGTTACCCGAGCTACCGGGAGGGCCTCTCCGCGATCCTGGCGCAGGGCGGCTAGGACTTGCCTCGCGCGCCGCCCTGCGCCATCGTCGCGGCTCGCGGTCGATGCAACGGCGAGGGAGGAAAGCGATGGCCTACAACATATTGATGATGGGGGCCTCGTACGGCTCGCTGCTCGCGATCAAGCTGCTGTTCGGCGGCCACAAGATCACCATGGTCTGCCTGCCCAACGAGGTCGAGGCGTTCAACGGCGACGGCGCGCATGTCCGCATGCCGGTGCGCGGCCGCGCCACGCCGGTCGACCTCGATTCGCGCAAGCTGCCGGGCACGCTGCGCGCCGCCGGCACCGGCGATGTCGACGCGAAGGACTACGACCTCGTCGTGCTGGCAATGCAGGAGCCGCAATACCGCTCGCCGGGGGTGCGCGAGCTGACCGACGCGGTCGCCCGCGCCAAGGTGCCGGCGATGTCGATCATGAACATGCCGCCGCTGCCCTATATGCGGCGCATCCCCGGCCTCGACGCCGACGCGCTCAAGGCCTGCTACACCGACGCCGGCGTATGGGACAATTTCGAGCCCGGCAAGCTGACCCTGTGCAGCCCCGACCCGCAGGCGATCCGTCCGCCCGGCGAGAAGATCAACTTCCTGCTCGTCACCCTGCCGACCAATTTCAAATCGGCGCGCTTTGCGTCCGACGCCGACACGCAGATCCTGCGCAACCTGCAATCCGAGGTCGACGCGATCAAGTACGACCCCGGCGACGGCGAGAAGATCGACCTGCCGGTCAAGCTCAAGGTGCACGAGTCGATCTTCGTGCCGCTCGCCAAATGGGCGATGCTGCTCACCGGCAATTACCGCTGCGTCACGGCCGACGGCGCGATCGACATCAAGGACGCGGTGCATGCCGACCCGGAGAAGTCGCGCTCGGTCTACAACTGGGTCATGGAGGTCTGCCTGAAGCTCGGCGCCAAGCCCGATGACCTCGTGCCGTTCGAGAAATACGCGAGCGCGGCGCACGGGCTGGTGCGGCCGTCCTCGGCGGCGCGCGCGCTCAACAACGGCGTTCCGAACATCGAGCGCACCGACCGCCTCGTCCAGCTGCTGGGCGCGCAGCTCGGCATGCACCACCCGGTCGTCGACGCCACCGTGAAGCAGGTCGATGCACGGCTCGACGCCAACCGCAAGAAGGCCGCTGCCTGATCCGCGACGAGCGCCGGAATGAAGGGCAACGTTCTCGGCTTCGATCCGGAGGGCAATACCGGCGCGATCAGCGGCCATGACGGCCAGCGCTACGATTTCGTGACGCTCGACTGGCGCAGCCCCGGCCGGCCGGCACGCGGCATCGCCGTCGATTTTGTCGCCGAGGGCAACCGCGCGACGCAAATCTATGCGCTCGGCGGGCAGTTCGCGCCGGAGGAAGCCGACACCGCCAACGTCGTCTACATCCTGTATCTGGTCGGGCTGGTCGTCGGCGTCACCAGCATCGTCGGCCTGGTGATGGCCTATGTGAACCGGCCCGAGGCACCCGAATGGGTGCAGACGCATTACCGGTTCCAGATCCGCACCTTCTGGATCGGGATGCTCTACGCAACGATCGGCATCCTGACCTGCTTCATCATCGTCGGCTTCTTCTGGCTGATGTTCGTCTTCGTCTGGTGGGTCGTGCGCTGCGTCAAGGGGATGCAGGCGATCTCGCGCGGGTCGCCGTACGACCGCCCGGAAAGCTGGATGTGGTGACGCCTCGATCGCGCGCAGGGTGAGACTACCTCGCGGCTAGGCAACTATCGCTTGGGGGCGGCATTTTGTACTATCGGCCGGCACCATCGGGGGATCGGCATGAAGGGTAACGTCATCGGTTTCGACGCGGACACAAACACCGGCGCGATCAGCGGTCACGACGGCAAGCGCTACGATTTCGTGACCCAGGAATGGCACGGCCGCGGTGCGCCGCACCACGGCGACGTCGTCGATTTCCAGCCCGACGGATCGCGGGCGACCCAGATCTACCTGGTGGAGCCCGAATACGTGCCGCCGACGCTCGGACAATTCGTCTTCTCTCCGGAGGGCCGCATCTCGCGCTCGCAATACTGGCTGAAATGGGTCCTGCCCGTGATCGGCATTTCGATCGTGGTCGAGGTCATCGCCTTCGTGGCGCTGGCGCCGGGCGCCGCGGCGGTCGTCGTGGGCATCTATGTCTTGCTCCTGCTCTGGCCTCACTTCGTCATCTACATCAAGCGGGCGCATGACCGCGACAGGTCGGGATGGTTCGTCCTGGTGATGTTTGTCCCGCTCCTGCAATTCTGGCCCATAATCGAGTTCTGGTTCCTGCGCGGAACGATCGGCAGCAACCGCTTCGGCCCCGATCCGGTACCGCGGAGCTGAGCTACGGGGCGCGGCGGGGCAGCCGATGAGGGGCAACGTCATCGGCTTCGACGCCGACATCAATACCGGCGCGATCAGCGGGCATGACGGACGGCGCTACGACTTCGTAAGGCTCGATTGGCGCGGGCCCGGCGTGCCGCGCCGCGGCGACCTTGTCGATTTCCAGGCGATCGACCAGCGCGCGACCGAGATCTATCTGGTCGAATCCGCCTATGTCTCGCCGACCGCTGCGGATTTCTATTTCTCGCCCAAGGGCCGGATTTCGCGCAAGCAGTACTGGCTGCGCTTCATGCTGCCCTATATCGCGATCTACGTCGTGCTGCAGGTCGCGGCCGACCTTGCCGGCCAGGGAACGGCGTCGAACATCGCGATCAGCCTGATCCTGGCGCTGTTCTCGCTGGTCGCGCTGTGGCCGTCGATCGCGGTGCTGGTGAAGCGCATCCACGACCGCGACAAATCGGGCTGGCTGGTGCTCGCGCTGTTGATCCCGGGGCTGCTCTTCGCAATCCTGCTGCTCGCCCTGGTCGGCACCGCGGCGCTCGCCGTCGCGGGCGGACAGGCGGAAGCCGAAATCCCCGCGCTCGGCGCGCTTGGCGTCATCGTCATCATCCTCGGTGTCGGCGTGCTCGGCATCGATATCTGGTTCTTTGTCGAGTTCGGCTGCCTGCGCGGCACGATCGGGCCGAACCGCTTCGGGCCGGACCCGATCCGCTAGCAAAACAAAAAGGGCCGGGAAAACCCGGCCCTCTGTCGCACGGCGCGCGCCTCAGCAGGACGACGATCCGCCGCCGCCGTCGCCGCCGCCGAAATCGCCGCCCCCGCCGCCATCCCAGCCGCCGCCGCCACCACCGTCATAGCTGTCGCCGCCGCCGCCACCACCGTCGTAGCCGCCGCTCCCACCGCCGGCATAATCGCTGCCGCCACCGCCGGAACCACCCGCGGCATAGTCGCCGCCGCCACCGCCGGCACCGCCACCCTGATTGTCGCCGTAGTAGTTGTTGACCACGGTCTCGCCGAGGCCGCCGGGCATCCCCATGCCGCCCATCCCACCGAAACCGCCAAGGCCGCTGGCGTAGCTATGGCCGAACAGCGATGAGATGCCCTGGAACAGCAAGGCGCCGCCGGCGACCCCCGCCGCCGTGGTCGCCGCGGAGCGCAGGAAGCTGTTGCCCCCGCCACCGAACATCCCGCCAGCCGGCGCATAACCGGGCTGGGCGTAGCCCGGTTGGGCGTAGCCGGGCTGCGCGTATTGCGGCGGTGAAGGCGCCTGCGGCGCACGGGTCCATGGGCCGCTCGGCGGCACGGTGCCCGGCGGTTGCGCCGGCTGGCTTCCGCCGCCGAACAGACCGCCGAGAAAGCTGGTGCGCTGCGGCGCGGCACTTTGGCTGGCAAGCTGCCGTTCGAGCTCTTCGATCCGGTTCTGCGCGTTGTGCAGCGAAAGATCCTGGATCAGCACCGTCTGCACCAGGTAATAGGGCGCATCCGGCATCTGCGTCATCGCCTGGCGGATCATCGCATCCGCCTCCGAATCCTTGGGCTGCCCCTCGGCGCTCTTCAGGCGCGTCAGCAGCGTCGTGATCAGATCGCGTTCTTGCGGTTCCATGAACACCTGCCCATGCAAGGGCCTTCCCGCGAAGGCCGCCGGCACCGGGGGTCCCGGCGCGTCGCGCTAGATGTGGGGACGCGCCGGGGCGCGTCAATGAGGGGTGCGGCGCGCTAGCCTTCCCGCCCCAGCTCGATCGCGTCGTAGCGGCGGATGCGGTAGATCGCGAGCGAAACGAGCCAACTCAACGCGAAAATCGCGACGATCAGGTAGCCGAGCACGCCGAAATTGTCGTTGAGCCCGCCGACAAATTCCCAGAACGGGCCGCCGAGGCCGAACCGGTCGCCGACCAGACCCAGCACCTCGATGCCGCCGACGACCAGCGCCACGAGCACCGATACCGCGGTGATCGTCAGGTTGTAGTAGAGCTTGCGAACCGGCCGCGCCAGGGCCCAGCGATAGGCGCCGATCATCAGCACGCCGTCGGTGGTATCGACGAGCGACATGCCCGCCGTGAACAGCACCGGGAACACCATGATCGACCAGATCGAGAGCCCCTGCGTAGCCTCGGCGGCCGAGATGCCGAGCACCGCGATCTCGGTCGCAGTATCGAAGCCGAGCCCGAACAGGAAGCCGATCGGGTACATGTGCCAGGCGCGCGAGACGAGCCGGAACGCCGGCCGGAACAGCCGCACCAGAACGCCGCGCTGCTCCAGCAGCCGGTCGAACTCCTCGCCCGAGTAGACGCCTCCCTGCCGCACCCGGCGAAACGTGCGGTAGACGCCGCCGAGCACGATCATGTTGGCGCTCGCCACCGCAAAGAGGAACAGCGCCGAGACGCTGGTGCCGACCAGCCCGCCGACCTCCCTAAGCGCCGCGAAGCGGCTCTGCAGCGCCGCCGTGCCGGCGGCGACGCCGAGCGAGGCGAGAACGACGATCGTCGAGTGGCCAAGCGCGAAGAAGAAGCCGACCGAGACCGGCCGCTGGCCGCGCTGCATCAGCACGCGGGTGACATTGTCGATGGCAGCGATGTGGTCCGCGTCGACCGCATGGCGCAGCCCGAACGTGTAGGCGAGAAAGGCGGTGCCGAGCAGCACCGGGTGCGCGCGGAACGCCGCGAGCGCCCATACCCAGCCGCCGAGATTGGCGATCGCCAGGAGCGCATAGATGCCCGTCAACCTGTGGCGCACGATATTTCCCCAATCCCCGAGCAGCGATCTTCGTGCATAGCCGATGCGGGTTGTCGCCGGCAACCCGCGCATCCTTTACGATGAGCGTCGCACCGCGCGGGAGGGCAGGGTCATGGCAAAAAACGGCTTTCGGATGATCGACGCGGAGATGCATGTCATGGAGCCCACAGATCTGTGGCAGCGCTACATCGACCCGGAATTCAAGGGGCGCGCGCCGCGTCGGCTCAGCGAGCGCAAGTGGGATATCCGCACCCTCGTCGAGGGCGAGGTAATGGCGGCGATGCCGGGCGGCGACTGGCCGGCGGTCAGCGACGCCGAGGAAAAGGCGCTCGCCGCCCGCTACGCCGAGGAGATCGCGCGCGATTTCGATCCCGCCTCGCAGGTCAAGGCGATGGACAAGGAAGGACTCGACCTGGCGATCCTGTTCCCGACCTCGGCGATGTATGTGACCGCCTTCACGCGCATGGACCCGCGTTTCGCGGCGGCGGCGTGCCGCGCCTACAACGACTGGCTCTATGACTACATCCAGGCCGCCGACCCGAAGCGCATGTTCGGCGCCGCCGCGATCTCGGCCCACGATGTGGCGAGCGCCGTCGCCGAGACCCGCCGCGCGGTCGGCGAACTGGGGATGAAGGCGGTGTTTCTGCGCCCCAACATCTACAACGAGCGGCCGTGGCACGACCCGTACTACGACCCGCTCTGGGCCGCCTGTCAGGAGCTGAATATCGCGGTGGGGTTCCACGAGACCACCGGCTCGCGGATGAAGGCG
>Ga0335078_10010976_pt1 | contig 13416 bp, 9 predicted proteins | sample Lox_Sample_32_FD_206711 | JGI IMG/M metagenome (GOLD analysis project Ga0335078, IMG submission 206711) | Soil microbial communities from Loxahatchee National Wildlife Refuge, Florida, United States - Lox_Sample_3.2 | ecosystem: Environmental > Terrestrial > Soil > Wetlands | place: USA: Florida...
ACTGTTCGGTGTATACTACCGAAACCATGTGGGGGGATCCATCTGGGTTTTAACGATAACTCCTGGGCGAGGTGAATTCCGTTATGCGAACCATGCTGTTTGTGACGGTGCTCTTTCTGCCTGCGCTGCCGCTGATCGGCCAAACTTTGGGCGAGATCACTGGGCGCGTGAACGATCCGAGCGGAGCCGGGGTACCAAACGCCGCTCTAACCTTGACCAACGTCGCCACCAACGCCGTCCGAACATCGGTTACTACGGAGTCCGGCGATTACACATTCCCTTCGGTACCGCCCGGTATTTACGATGTCCGCGTGGAGCACCCGGGCTTTAAGGCCGCTGCCAGCCTGGGTGTTTCGGTGCAGGTGCAGCAGACCGTCCGTTTGGACTTTGCGTTCCAGATAGGCCAGGTTTCGGAGTCCATCGAGGTTGCCGCATCAGCCGACCTGCTGCAAGCCGAAAATTCCTCGGTGGGGACCGTCATCGAGAACAAAGGGGTCGTGGAACTGCCCCTTAACGGTCGAGAGTATCTGAACCTGGTGGCGCTCTCCGCCAACGTCAATACGCTCTCTTCCGCCTCCGGACAAGCGGGCTCGCGCGAAGGCGGCGACCGCGCATCGCAGTCCATCTCGGCCGCCGGACAGCGCATCATGTTCGACTACTTCACGCTCGATGGCGTCAACAACACCGACCCCGACTTCAATACCTACGTCGTGCTGCCCTCCATCGACGCCATCCAGGAATTCAAAGTGCAAACGGGAGTTTATCCGGCCGAGTTCGGCCACGAGGCCTCCCAGATCAACGTGCTGACCAAGTCCGGCGGCAACGCCTATCATGGCGCCTTATTCGACTTTGTCCGCAACGACGTTTTTGACGCGGTCCCCTTCGCCTTCGGCACGGTTCATCCGAACAAGTCGCCGTTCAAGTGGAACGACTACGGCTTCGAGGTCGATGGCCCGGTCCGCATTCCCAAGCTCTTCAACGGGCGCAACCGACTCTTCTTCATGGCCAACGACGAATGGAGGGTCCAGCGCCAAAACAGCCAGTCGCTCTACACTCTCCCGACCACCGCCGAAGAGACCGGCAATCTGAGCGCTCTTTCGGCCACCATCTACGATCCCGCCACAGGCGGGTCAACCGGAGCTAACAAGACCCCGTTTCCAGGCAATGTGATTCCTTCCAGCCGCCTCGATCCCATCTCGCTCAAGTTCCTGAACTACTATGCCGCCGCCTCCCTTCCAACCGCGATTAACAACTACCCGCTGTTCGTCAGCTCTCCTCTCAGCCGCGATGGTTTCACCCTGCGCATGGACTTTGTGGAATCGTCGAAGTCGCAGTGGACCGGCCGCTATAGCTGGGGCTCCGAAAGTCAATCGTCGACCGGTCTCGGAGGCGTGGGCAGCAAGATCCTGACGGGCTACGAGCAGTACCTGGGTTCCAATACCCGCACCATCACGCCCAACCTGGTGAACGAAACACGATTCGGTTACACCCGTTTGTTCAACTCCATTGGCACGCTCTCCGCCTTCACCACCGACGAAGTGTCGGCACTGAGCATACCCGGTCTTCAACCGGGCCAGCCGGCCACCTGGGGAATTCCAGCCATCTCGTTGAACGGGGACGGCTTCAGCGGTATCGGCGACAGCACAGACGGCCCCTACGTCATCATGAACAACACGCTGCAAGCCGTCGATAACCTTTCGTGGATTCACGGCAAGCACACGTTCAAATTCGGATTCGAATACAACCGGCAGAACTTCAACCAGGTTGGGAATCAGTTCTCCCGCGGCAATTTCGTCTTCCAACCGAATGCCACCCAGAGCTCGACCCACACCGGCGGCGATGCTTTCGCTGAGTTCCTGCTGGGCGATCTCTATCAATCGACGGTCGCCGTCGCCATTGCCAGCGCCAACTATCAGCGCAATACGGAAGCTGCCTTTATCGACGACACGTACAAAGCCACGCCCAAGTTGACGTTCTCGCTCGGCCTCCGTTATGAGCTGACCCCGCCATGGGTCGACCAGCTAGGCGATGATTTCACCGTCGCCCTACCGAAACTCTATTTCGGTCCCCAGGCCCCGCAATCGCAATGGCCCTATTTCGTCCGTCAGGGCACCTGCACCAATCCCTATCAGGGTCTGGCCATCAACTGGACCAACACGGCAGGCACGCCCGGTTCGCAGGCTTCCCCGCCCCCGGTGTGCAGCAATGGCGCCTTCCCCGACGCGCTTATGGAGACGCAATACAAGAACTTCGCCCCCCGCATCGGCATCTCCTATTCACCCGATTCCAAGCTCGTCATCCGGGCCGGTTTCGGCATCTTCTACAGCCAGGACATCGGTAATGCCGTGTTCGATATGGCGCGCAACATCGCGGGACGCGTCACGCAAACCTCCGGCCAGAACGGCGGCACAGTCGGCGTGCCTAACCTGTTTTACAGCAATGCCGTACCTGGAGGCAGCGGCGCCGTAGCCCAGATTCCTCCTCCTTACGCCTACGCCGACGCCCTGGATCACAGAACACCATACTCGATGCAATACCTGGTCAACGTGCAGCGCCAGGTCGCTGGTAACTGGCTCCTCGAGGGCGGCTATCTCGGCACCGTCACCCATCACCTTTACGGCTTCCAGGACGCCAACCAGGCCATTCCATTCGGGTACCTTGGCACCGGCGCCACGACGCCCGTCTCCACGCGCCTTCCGTATCTCAACTACGGCGTGATCCAGTTGGTGGCCGACGGCGGCAACGCCAACTACAACTCTTTCAGCGTCAAGGCCACACGCCGCTTCAGCCGGGGCGTCAGCGTAATCGGTTCCTACACGTTTTCCCGGTCGATCGACGACACCAGCGGCATTCGCGTGCAGGGTTACGACACGCTGTTTCCGCAGAACAGCGATTGCATCACGTGCGAGCGCGGCCTTTCGTCGTTCGATGTCCGCCACCGCATTGTCACGTCCGTGCTTTACGATCTGCCGTTTGGCCGCGGCAAGCGATGGCGTCTCTCCAACTCCCTGCTCAACGCCATCGCCGGGGGCTGGCAGTCCGGCGGCATCCTCACCCTGCAAAGCGGCGTTCCGGGCACGCTTGGCATTGGCGGCGTCGACAACGCGAGTACGTCCGACGGCGGCTACGACCGCCCCAATGCCACCGGCAGCAGCCCTTACGCCAGCAATCAGACCCCTTCCCGCTGGCTAAACCCCGCGGCGTTCACCGAGGCTCAACCCGGATTCTTTGGCAACGTCGGCCGGAATACCATCGAGGGTCCCGGCATCGTCAATCTCGACGCCGAAGTGCACAAGGAATTCAGAATGCCCTATAAAGAAGGCCATATTCTGCAGTTCCGGCTGGAGGCCTTTAACGCCATCAACCATCCGAATTGGGGAATGCCGAGCCTCAACATTCTGTCCGGCCCCGTCTTCCCCGGCCAGCCGGCCACAAGCGCGCACCAGACTTTTGGCATCATCAGCGGCACTTCCACCGCCATGCGGCAGGTGCAGTTAGGGTTGAAGTACACATTTTAAGCGAAGCGATTTACCTGGCGCCGGCTGCGCGAATTCTGCCCGACCGGCGCCCGGCACCGCCACGACCGTCACAAACCCGGGCTTCCGGATCCACCCGCCATCAAGTTAAAATGTGCGCGGCAACCTGCGGGCAGGCCAGCCGGCACCCGCGGACATCCCCGCCGGCGCATCCCGCGAGGCAGGAAATCCTCGATCGGAAGCTAGGGAGGAATCCAATCATGCTTCGAAGATGTTTCTTGAAGTCGCTGGCCATGGCTCCAGCCGTACCCTTGCTGACCTGCAAGGCGTTCTGCCAGCAGCGCGGCGCCATGCCGCCGGTTGACCCGTTTAAGCCGGCCGAGACAGCCAACAACCCCATTGGCATCGCGAAGGGGATTCACCCCGGCAGAGTTGTGTGGACTCAAAACGGCAAGGCCACCAGTTGGGATGGTACGACGGGGCATTGGTGGGATGATGCCTACACCGACCAAAACGTCGTGCAGGGCATGACATCCCGGATGATTCAGGAGCTCACAGGCCGAAAGAACGATAAGCAGGCTTGGGACTCGTTGTTCCGCAGCTTCAATGAAACCCATAAGTTGGGGAATTCCGGATACCGGCCCGGCGAGAAAATCGCCATCAAGGTCAACTGCAACCAGGACCGCTCTCCAGAGTGGGGAAAGCCGGCGCCGGCGGGTTCGCCGGCAGGCGGGCCTCCGCGGCCGCCGCTCAACGGCCTGCCCAGCCCTCACGCCGTTCTGGCGCTGGTGACGCAACTGATCGAAGCGGGCGGCGTTCGCGGCGAGGATATTCTGTTGTACGACGTCGCAGGCGGGCGCAACGTCGGCCAACCCATCTACACCAGGATCAGGGCGAATTCTAATCCTCAGTTCCAGCAGGTGAAGTTCCTGGTAGGCAGCGACTATGACTTGGGCGGCCGCGTTTTCGCCACGCCGGATATGGAGAACCCCGTTCGGTTTTCCAAGGCGCAAGTGCCGGTGGCCTATCTGGCGCGGCAGGTGACCGAAGCCACCTACATGATCAACATGGCGCTGCTGCGGCCGCACGGAATGGCCGGCGTGACCTTGATCGGCAAGAACCACTTCGGCTCCGTCCATTTTCCGAAGGACGGTGGCTGGTCGCCAAGGGCGCTTCACAATTACGTGATGCGCACGTTGCCCATGGGCTCCTACAACGCCTTGGTGGACCTGATGGGCCATCAGCACCTGGGCGGGAAAACAATGCTCTACGTGCTGGACGGTCTCTATACCGCGGCGCATAACGAAGGCAATGTTTTCAAGTGGTCCTCGTTCGGCGACCACTGGGCGTCCAGCATGCTGGTCTCCCAGGATCCGGTAGCCATCGATTCCGTGGGGTTGGATATTTTGCGAAGCGAGCCGCGTGCCACCGAGGTCCGCGGTACCGCGGACAACTATCTGCACGAAGCGGCACAGGCCGACAGGGCCCCGTCCGGAACGGTATACAATCCCGACAAGCACGGTGCCCTGGCCAGCCTTGGCGTTCACGAGCACTGGAACAACGCCACGGGCCGGAAGTACTCGCGCAATCTGGGTCGCAAAGAAGGCATCGAGTTGATCGTTTCAGCCTAGTTTTCCTCGATAGGTAGATTTTGCAAATCGCTGGAAGAGGACTGTTCCCTGCCCTCATGCGGATTTCCTGCCAGCTCGCCGATCCGCCACAGTTCGGCCCCGCGGGTAGCCGCAGTCGAAACCACCCACCTATCTCGGCCACGCCTTGATTGTTCGCACTTTTCCGGTGGCGTGGTTCATCCTATCTAGACCGGCCAGACACACTTTTGTTGACATCCAGAAGGAGTATGCTTATTATCAATGACATGGATAAGCGCGACCGTGGGCTGCTCAAATGTCACGAGGTCGCTGACATTCTTGGTGTTGCTCGCAAAACGGTTCATCGTTACGTGGAGCGTGGCATTCTTCCCCCTCCGATCAAAGATCCGAACAATGGGTACGGCTTTTGGAAGCTGAGTGACATCGACGTTGCCCGGCGTATGCTGACCGCGAACGCGCACGAGGAAAGGAGTTGAGATGCCCGACCGCATTGTCATCACCAATCAAAAAGGCGGTGTTGGCAAGACTACGACCGTGATCAACCTGGCGCGCCACTTCAGCGATCACGGCAAGAAGGTACTGCTGGTAGACACGGACCCCCAGGGACAGATTGCAACCTTGCTGGGCGCCAAACCGGATGGCTACCTTGCGGACCTGTTGATCCGCAATTATCGCCCGGAGAGTTGCATTACGAAGGTCCACGAGAATCTCTTCCTGCTGCCCAGCGACCGAAGCACATCGACGGCGGAGGGCGCGCTTTCGACCATGGCAGCCCGGGAAATCGTGTTTCGGACCACCTTCGAAAGGTTCGACGCGGCCTACGATATGGTTCTGGTGGATACGGCGCCCTCCATCAGCATGATGCAGACCTGCGCCTTGGTGTATGCCCAGAAATATCTCATTCCATTGACCATGGATCTGCTTGCCGTGCAGGGAGCGGTAGCCTGTCTGGAGACTGCCAAGCTGATCGGCGATAACTATGCCAACACCCACATCCGCCCTATCGGCTTCGTTCCAACCATGGTTGACCGCCGGCTGAGCACGGCATATGAGGCCAGCGATAAGGTCCAGGAGCTCGCACGGAAATACGGTGTGCCCATCCTGGCGGCGATTCGCACCGACCAAACGGTGAACAAGGCTGTCTCCCGGCGAAAAGCCTTTCTGGCCGATTTACAGCCTCTCAAGTCGAAGGCTCTCGATGACTATACGCAGCTCGGGGACCAAATTTTGGAGATCCTGAATGGCAAACTCGAAGCCGGCCAACTCGCTGGAGAACCTGCTCCAACGGAAGCGGCCAGCTAAACAGCGCGGACCGCAAGACTCCTGGACGCTCGACGAACTGACCAATGCGGGCGGTATGCACGGCATTCGCGAGTTTGTGGAGCAGGCCCTCGCTGCAGACGTTGCGCCTCGTCGACTCTCACCTCCCCCGCCCCCGGTGATGTTCCCGGCAAAACGGGAGAGCTCGCAGCCTGACGGATCAGAGATTAAGAGGGCAAACTTTGAGACCTCACATTTAGAGGGGTCAAATAACGATAATACGGGCGAGCATCTTATAACGGATAAGAATAACCCCACTAAGTTTGACCCCTCACAATATGACCCCGCTAACCCTGAGGCTTTAGATATCGATCATTCGAACATAACCCAATCAGAAGCAGCTTCGACGCCCGCGTCCCACGAATTGAGCCTGGATCCGTCAAACTTTGAGGGATCAAACTTAACCTCTTCGAACTTTACGAACAATAAGATACAACCCTTCCCCGCAGCCATCGAAAATGCCAACCAAGAACCGCACGTCACCGACACCGCCATCCAGGAAGTCCTGGATTCGGCGGTCTACGAGGCACCTCCAAGGAGGATCTCTCTCCGCCCGATCCGATCCATTCAAGACGGCCTGTCACGGAACGAATTGGCAGCCCTCTCCACGCTCTGGACCAAGGCGCGGGAAGGCGACACCGAAGCCAACTTTCGCTTCTTGACGATCGGTGACCGCACGCTTGCAGCCGTGCTCAACGTATCCGATAACAGCGTTCGCAACCTTCGCAACGCGCTGCTGGACAAGCTTGCCATCCAGGTCCGCCACGCCCCTGTAGCCGGACCCCGAGGCGGCAAGACCTACATCGTCTTCAGCTATGCCGAAATTCTGCGCCGCTGGCGTAAGCACGGCTACGTGCTGGCTTCCCAACGGACCGCCGGTGCGGTGGCGCTTTGCGACGCCTCGGGGCAGGTGATTGCGCCCCGGGCTCTTGTAGAGAGGGCCCGCTCGGCCAAGTTTGACCCCTCACACTTCAAATTTGCCCCCTCAGACTTTGATCCATCTATTTTACAGTCTGACCTCACCAACTTTGCTCCCGCAAACCCTGACTTTGACCCCTCAAGCTTTGGGCCCCTTATAAGGAATAAAACAATTCGTGCGAATCAACCGCCGGCGCCGGACGAGATTGCCTCCATTGTTCGATCGGTTGCGACCCACCTCGGCGCTTGCGACGAAGACTTCGCCCAGCGCTTGATCCTTCTCTGCCGCTCAACCGCCGGCGACGCTACCATCGAGGAAATTGCGTATTTCGTGGAGAGCAATCTCCCCAGCTTGGTCCGTAACTCCAGCGTACAAAGCAAGACTGGGGTCCTCCTCTCCCGCGCCGCCCCAACTTTCACCGGAGAAAGTCTCAGGCAATTACGCGCTGGTGTTCAGCGTTACCGCATCGATTGCGCGCGCGACATCATCCAGCACAGCTCCCGCCACACCCCTGAAGAAGTCCACCGGGCGTACGCAACCCTGGAGCAGGAAGGTCACCTACGCTGAGCCGCCAGCCCCTTTACCGCCTCTCCAGGTGCTCAGCAATTCAGGCTTCGCTGCAAATGCACGGGCCAACAAGAACAGGCGCTCGAGTAGTTGTTCTTCGCAGCTGAACGAGATAGTCAGAATTCCCGGTTGAAGCGACACACCCGGCGGAAAATCCGAAGGCGCGGGAAGGGGATCCGGAAGAACGATTTTTACAGCCCGCGCTGCCGCTTCCGCTTTCAGCTCGACAATCCGGCCGATCACACGTTCCCGCCGCCGTATTTCACGTTCCCGCGCCGGGTTTCGAACCATCTTCTCCAGCCACGTCACCAAGTCCAACTGAAGAACCGCGATTTCACTGCTCACCCGGACCGCGCCGACAGCGTGCATCAGGTTGATCGCTTGCCGCCTCTTGAGGCCGAAAAGGGCCTCGATGTCGCGGCGTCGGAAGAAGGGGATCGGTTTGGGCGTCATCGCTTCCTCCAAAATCTCGCTAACCCTATGAAGATAAGATGGATTATCCGGCATACAAGAAGCCATCGCCATTATCTCATAGTGTGACCGCGGTACTGCACGATCATGCACTATGTAGTCTAATATGACGCCTGATAATAGAGCTTTATCAGGCGTCAGAAATCCACTACAATAACTCTCATCGTGCTCCACGATTTGCTCATCCCCGAGGCCCAGGGCAGGGAACCGGTCCCCCTCGATCGCCTGGCGCAGCAGGCACGCCAATTCATCGCCGGGGCGAAGTCCCGGAATACGCACCGCGCCTACCGTTCCGACTGGCAACATTTCGACGCCTGGTGCCACGCCCAGGGGTTGGCATCGCTTCCTGCCAGCCCCGAGACTGTCACCCTGTACATGACGGCCCTCGCGGCGGACCACAAGCCAGCCAGCCTCACCCGGAAACTCACCTCCATCTCCAAGGTGCACGAAGCAGCGCGATTGCCGTCCCCTGCAACCATGCAGCACGCCGTGGTCAGTGAGACGATGAAAGGCATCCGGCGCGCCCTAGGCACGGCTCAGCCCGGTAAAGAACCACTCTTAACCGCCAATTTGGTGGCCATACTGGACGCCCTCGACGACGGCCTAACCGGTACGCGTGACCGGGCGCTGCTACTGATGGGCTTTGCTGGAGGCTTTCGTCGTTCGGAACTGGCCAACCTGGATGTCGACGATGTGACGAAAACCGAGGATGGCCTAATCATTCGGGTCAGGCGGTCCAAGACCGACCCGGAAGGGAAGGGGGCGACCGTTGCTCTTCCGTATGGTTCGGCCGCCGCAACCTGCCCGGTCCGCTGCTACGACACCTGGATCGCAGCTGCATCCATTACCGCAGGGCCTGTGTTTCGAGCCGTCGACCGCCACGGCCATGTCGCCCCCGGGCGTCTGGATGCCGGTTCGATCGCCCGTATTGTGAAGCGTGCCGCGGCCGTGGCCGGCCTCGACCCGGCCCGCTATGCCGGCCACAGCCTCCGGGCTGGCTTCGCTACCCAGGCATTCCTGAACGGAGCCGCCGAGGTATCCATTATGCGCCAGACCCGTCATAAATCCCTCGACACGCTCCGCAAGTACATCCGGGATCGGTCGCTGTTTCGCGAAAACCCGGCGGCCAAACTGGGGCTCTAACTGCTCACTGATACTTGCTTGCCGCTCCAAACTTGAGACGGCACCTGCGATGTCATCAGCAGGGACTTGATTGTGTACAGCAAGATCAGCGTATTCAGTCCGAACGACATATGCTTGACGTAGTACAAGTCGTATTCCAGTTGCGCCATGACGTCCGCGCCGTTTGCCTTGGCATAAACCTGTACCTGGGCCCATCCCGTCATCCCCGGCCGAACCGAATAACGCTCCCGATAAAACGGGATATAGCGCTCGATGGCCTGCTGATATTCGGGCCGACCGGCGCGCGGACCAACAATTGCCATTTCCCCTTTCAGCACGTTGAGCAGTTGGGGAAGCCTGTCCAACCGAAACCTGCGTACCATTCTGGCCACCATACCGTTTCCATCGACATGAAAACAGTAACCTTGAAAGATCCGGCCGTTCAGCCCCACTAAAGATTCGCGCCGCCATATCCCAGGGCCGCGGTTGACCGCCCATAGCGACAGCGCCGTGAGCATGAGCAGCGGCGTGGTTACCACAAAACAGATTCCCGCAATCACCGTACTCAGGCCAAGCAGGTAAATCGACCTGCGAGCCAGCCTGGCAAAATCGCTGGAATAGATCAGTTGGTCGGGACGCAAGCCGTATATGCTAACTCTGCTCGAAGCTCTTTCGTAAGTCGTTGCCGCTGTTTCCACGTCGTAGCCGGCCAATCGCAATTCCACTACTTCCTGCGCCAGTTTGGGGTCCAGCTTGTGGGAAGCCCCAAAAACCAATTGCGGTGGTTGCTGTGTCCGCACGATTCCCTGAAGCGCCTCCAATTCATTCGGCGTTTCGGCCGTCCCCTCGATCGCCAGACCGGTATCCGGTTGCGCCTCGATCCACTGTTGCAATTGGGTTAACGTCGGGCTGTGGCCGATCAAAACCAGCCGCGTCTGCGGCAGCATCTGGCCGGCGAGATTTCCAAAGAGCAAACGCCATAAAAAAATCACGGGCACAGCGATAACGGTGCCCACCACCATAATCCGCACCGAAACCCGCAGGTCGCTATCCAAGGAGCTGATCAGGCCCTCTGCTAGAAAGGCTACTCCCGTAACCATGCAAAGCTGCTGCAGTAACAGCACGCGCGATTTAACGCGAATTTCCGCGTAAAGATCGTGGAAATACAGCCCCAAAAGGAAGCTCGCAACCACCAACGCGGTCGCCAGCAAACCCGAGTCGTATAGCAGGTAGTCGATGGGGTCCAGATCCCCCACCGCTAACGTAGCCAAAATGAACGCGCCGAAGAGTACGAGAGTTTCAGACAGCAGCAGGATGAAGGTGGCCGGCGCGAAGGAAACATTGAATAAGCGGATCATCGGATGCTGGCCGGAGGCCGGACCATGGTTAGCTTTACATTATAGATCCCAGGCATTGTTGTCTTTTTTGTTCTTACGCTCAGGCACATGATGAACCACCTTTCGCCGGTCGCCGGCGGCAAAAGATCTCCTTACGTTTAAACCCATACCACCACCGGGAAACCCGTGTGTTTGGGAGTAACCGACATGAGCTTGCACGGAAGTCGCCTGCCAGATCTATGGGTTCCACTGGAAGAGCCGTGGGCTTGTCCGTAAATACTTATAGCTAACTCATTGATAATCCGTCCCATTCTCAACTTCTTTGACATCCATGGAATGAAACAGGCACGCCCAACCTGTTTTTCATAACTTCCGTGGCCTTTACGGTTAAACTCATGGGCTTCAGCGTAAGGGAGCGTGAGCTTCAGCGGAAGCCGATTGAACCAAGTTCCCATTTATCAATAAGCTACGAAATTCCAATCGACCCCTGCAATATGGTATGGTTCTATGGAACTTCTGCATATGGAACAACCATGGTGATGATTTGCCCATTTGGTCCTGAGCTTGATCATAAAACCCATTCCACACACGTGTGCTTACCAATAAAGGCATGGCAAACCTGATTTCTGCCGTTGTACAACAAGGTTTGAGCAACATGCCTGTAACAGGTCCAAGCAGCAAAAACAGAGCGACGCTCAAGGCGCCGTTGCTGAACCTCTCGGTAGAAGAGGAAAACCTGGCTGCCATCCCGTTTGCGGTGCTGGAGCGCCGTGTCGGCAAGCGAGTCGGTAAAATCGAGATCAGTGGAACCAAAACATTGCCTGACGGCACTACCATGCGGGTGATGTGGCAGGTGCAGGGAAACAATGAGCTAGGCTTGCCTACTGAGCAGGATCTGGATATTTTTGTCGCGTTGGGGGCGCTTACCTTCCGAAACGATTTTGCCAAAACCGTGACGTTCACCGGGCGCGAGATCGCTAAAATTCTGGGCATCGGAGCCGTACATGGCAAGTTCTACAAGCGTCTGAAGTTGGCTATGGATCGCTTCATCCCGTTACGTTTCCGCGCCCTCACGGAGACCGAGGAACGGGAGGAAGTGAAGTGGTGCAACGTGTTTCAGGAAGCAAGCTTTTCATTGAACCATGCGACCGGGCGTTGCACGGGGTCAGTCACCTGGACTGACAAACTGATCCAATCGATGGATGCGGGTTTTTTTCGCCTGCTCGATGCCAATCGTTACATGGAACTCGACGGCATAACAGCCAAACACCTCTATCGCTTTCTCGCAATCGCCTTCGCCAAAACCGATGTCGTGATCATGGATGCGCGTCAACTTTCGACCGAGCATCTGGGAATTCTCCACCCGCCCAAATATCTGTCACGGTTGATGCAAACCCTGGAGCCGGCCTTCGAACAACTCATGCGAATCCAGATATTGGGTTCATATCAGATTGTTTCCAGCGAAGACTGGCGCATCGCCCTGCACAAACATGCAGCCTATGTGTCTGAGCGTAAAACCCTGCAAATGCATAGTCCCCTTACGGATCCTGTCGAGCGCCGTGCGATTTGTCAAGAACAACTTCAGTTGGGTGGAGTTCTAGCGAGAACGGCCTCGGTGTATTGTCAGGCTGCGACTAGCGCAGTGGATTTTTACGGTTTGGAACGCTGTGGTCGTGTGTTGCATTCGATGCTGGAAGAAGACGTACTGCCTCATGTCGCGGCAAGCATTGTGCGGAATGCGCTAGAGTTAGGCGCCACTACATCGGAAGGCAGTGATTTGCTGGATTGGTGCGAGATTGCCATTTATGTTTGCCGGCAAAAGCGCCGTGCCGGCCAGAATCTGCGGAACTCCGCGGGCTTGCTCGTAAAAATCCTGAAAGACCCTGCAACGCGCATCCGGATCGTCAGCCCGGAACTGGAAACCTCACTGAAACAGACCTACCGCCGGCAGCAGGAACTGGCGGAGCGGCAGGACCGCGAACAGGTGGAACGGTCACTGATCCTGGAATACGAGCAATCGCGGATCAACATTGCCGAGGTCCTCTTTCAGGAGATGCCAGACGTCAAGAAAACGCTCCTGCGGAAACAGAAGGTCGAGGTTCTGCGGCAACAGGATCGTTTCCAGCGAATTCCACCGGAGATCCAGGACCGTGAAGTGGACGCTGCCATTATGCAAGATCTCGCCAAAAAGGAAGCCCCGCCCTACGAAAAATGGCGGTTACGCAAACAGGCCCAGCAAGCAGTGCTAGCCTTCGCCGATCCGGAGCAACAGGGACAGGTACAGGAGATCGCATAAAGATCGGCGGGTAGTCCGGTCTGCTGCTGCCTGTTTTACGATCAAACTCATGGTTCATAACGAAAGGCTACCGGACTTTCCTTACCAAATTCGGCCTAGCATAGGGTAGCGTTCTCGCGAATAATCAGGCGGTTGGAAGAAAAAACCATCACTTGCCTGGTGCTAGCGAAACCTGATCGCTTCGTCTTGCCGGCGAATTATAATCCGAAAATTTATCTACACCATCATGGTTGAAAACCTTCGGCCTGCCACTCCGCCAACACTTTTGACGGCCCTGGGTTCCCGGCTGAACCGTAGC
>Ga0335078_10010978_pt1 | contig 13413 bp, 14 predicted proteins | sample Lox_Sample_32_FD_206711 | JGI IMG/M metagenome (GOLD analysis project Ga0335078, IMG submission 206711) | Soil microbial communities from Loxahatchee National Wildlife Refuge, Florida, United States - Lox_Sample_3.2 | ecosystem: Environmental > Terrestrial > Soil > Wetlands | place: USA...
GAAGGCCAGAAAATCGCGCACACCGCCTTCGATGCCCTGGCGGTAACCGAAAAAATGGCCCAAGACGCCGTCGTCCTCGATAAGCGCCTCAAGTTGGGTGTGGGCGCTGTTCTTGCGCTTGCCATCGCCATGGGCGCGATTTATTTCTTATTTGCTCACAACACGCAAAAGGACCTGCAGCGCACCACTTCGACGATCGCTCGACTCGAGCGCGGCATCATGCACCAGGACGATTTGATGAATCAGGCGCGAAAGCTGCGCGACGCTCAGGCGGCGGCCCAAGCCGCAGCCGCACCACCGCTGCCTTCCCCTGCCCAGGAAAAAAACTCCGGAGGTCAAACGGCGATTTCTGCCGCTGGAATCATCAACGAGTTCGGTCAGAGCGTTTGCTTGCTGCACGTCTCTGTGGCCTTCCGCAACTCATCGTCCGGTCAACGGCTGCGCTACGCCGGATTGAACCAGCAGGGCGAGCCTCTTGAAGACAGCGATGGCAATCCAATTCTTACGCTCGATGGCAAAGGCCCTGAAGTAAAAATCGACGTGTTCGGCACCGGTTTCCCTGCCGGTGAAGAGGATCACATCCTTACCAACCGCCACGTTGCGCAGCCTTGGTGGAAAAATGACGAGATGAGCGATCTGACCGGCCAGGGTTTCCAGCCCGAGATTTCGTCCATCCACGCCTATTTCCCCGGCGATTCGCGCGCCTTTACTGCGGAAATCCAGCAGATCTCAAGCGAAACGGACCTGGCCACGATGCGAGTCCAACTGAAGGATCTGAAGCGTGCTGTGCTCTCAATCGATGCCAGCAAGAAAGCGTCCGTGCCGGGTGATCCGATTGTATTGATGGGCTACGCCACCGGCCTGGCCGCGATCCTGGCTCGAACGGACGAAGACACTGCTCGCCAGATCGTGAAGCAAGGTGGTGGAGATCCCTCGCAAGTTCTCGACGAGCTGGCCCGTCGCGGTCTCATCCATCCCCTGGTTACACAGGGTCACATTGGCGACGTCCTGCCGGACAAGATCGTATTCGACGCACAGACCACGTCCGGCGGCTCGGGCGGCCCGCTTTTCAACCACGATGGCAAAGTCATCGGCGTCACCTACGCCGTTCTGCAAGGCTTCGGAGGCTCGAATTTCGGGATTCCCATCCGTTTCTCCGAGCCTTTGATTCAAATGGCCTCCGCGCAGCCGTAAAATTGACACTCCGGGCACCGCGCGGCTAGCATGGTGAAAGCCGTCCGCCTCCTATGGAAAACCGTTCCAACGGCAAAAATATCCTCGATCGGATTGTCGAGGCCCGGCGCGAGTCTATCGCGCACCGGAAACGTGTGCTTCCCGACGTTGCTCTCAAGCTCGCCTGCCAGAAAATCGATCCGCCGCGCGATTTTTTTGCGGCACTTTCGCGCGAACGCTTGAACGTCATTGCCGAATTGAAAAAGGCGTCTCCTTCGCGCGGCGTGATTCGCGCGGACTATGCGCCCGCCAAACTCGCCCCCTTGCTTGCGTCTGCCGGCGCAGCAGCGCTGTCGGTGCTTACCGAAGAAGACTTCTTTTTCGGTTCGCTGGGAGATCTGAAATCGGCGCGGCAGGCGACGCACATCCCCGTTCTGCGCAAGGATTTCATCATCGATCCATGGCAGGTTTGGGAGGCACGCGCGGCCGGTGCCGATTCGTTCCTCCTGATAACGGCGATCCTTGCCGACGATCTTTTGCGAGGGCTGCTCGAACTGGGACGTTCGCTCAAGATGGAGCCGCTTGTCGAGATTCATTCCCGCGAGGAAGCCGACCGTGCCGTAGCTAGTGGCGCACGGATCATCGGTGTGAATAATCGCGATCTGCGCAACTTCGCGGTGAGGCTTGAAACTTCACTCGATCTCGTGGAATCGATTCCCGATAATTGCGTGGCTGTCAGCGAATCAGGTCTGCGCACGCACGAGGATCTGGTCCGGTTGCGGGATGCCGGGTTCGATGCATTCTTGATCGGCGAGCAATTGATGAAAGAAACGGATCCATCCCTTCCCCTGCGTGAATTGATCGGGTCCGCACAAGCAACTCGAACGGGCGTTTGAGCACTCTATGGCGAAGGTCAAAGTGAAAATCTGCGGAATCACAAATTGGACCGATGCGAAGCGGGCGGTGGACGCCGGCGCCGATTTCCTCGGGTTCAATTTCTACGCGCCGAGCCCGCGCTACATTCCTCCCGCCAAAGCGCGGCAAATCGCCAGGCGCCTGCCAAAACGCGTGGCGAAAGTCGGCGTTTTTGTAAACGAGTCCGAGCCAACGATTCTGGCCATCGCCCACTGTGTTGGATTGGATCGTGTCCAATTGCACGGGGACGAAAGTCCGCTGATGATTTCGCACCTGCGGGGCAAACTCGGGGTCATCAAGGCGTTGCGGGCGGGCAAAGCCTTTCGGCCCGCTGAGGTTTCGCGATACAAGAACTCCTCGGCAATTCTGCTCGATGGATTCGACCGGAAGTTGCGTGGCGGCACCGGCAAGACTTTGGATTGGAGCCTGGCGCGTAGGGCCAACCGTTACGCGCGCATTTTTCTTGCCGGCGGCCTCACGCCGGAGAATGTCGCGGACGCAATTCGCACGGCTCAGCCGTATGCCGTGGATGTGTGCAGCGGCGTCGAATCGAAACCGGGGAAAAAAGACCCGAAGAAAATTCAACGGCTGATGGCGGCAATCGAATCAGCGCAGAAACATGGGTCGCGGCCATGAGCTACGTCGTAAACATTCCTCGGGAAAACGGGCGCTACGGCCCTTACGGCGGCCGCTACGTCCCCGAGACATTGATGGCTCCCATCGAGGAGCTCGAGCGTGCTTACGAGCAGGCTCGCGCCGACCGCGTCTTCCAAGCCGAGCTCGATACGCTGTTGCGCGATTTTGCCGGCCGCCCCACTCCGCTGCAGTACGCCTCCCGCCTCACCGAACGCTTCGGCGGCCCGCGCATCTACATCAAGCGCGAAGATTTGCTTCATACCGGCGCGCACAAGATCAATAACTGCATTGGCCAGGGATTGCTCGCCGTACGCATGGGCAAGAAGCGCGTGATTGCGGAAACCGGCGCGGGACAACATGGCGTCGCCACCGCCACCGTCGCGGCGCGGCTCGGCCTTTCTTGCACGGTCTACATGGGCACAGAGGACATGGAGCGCCAACGGCTCAATGTGTTTCGCATGCGCCTGCTCGGCGCGGAAGTGATCGGCGTCGATGCGGGTAGCCGCACGCTGAAAGATGCGATCAACGAGGCAATGCGCGATTGGGTCACGAACGTGCGCACCTCTTACTATTTGCTCGGCTCCGTCCTGGGCGCGCACCCGTATCCGATGATGGTCCGCGATTTCCAAAAGATCATCGGCGAAGAAGCGCGCGAGCAAATCCAGCGCATCGAACATCGGCTGCCCGACCTGCTGATCGCGTGCGTCGGTGGCGGTTCCAATTCGATCGGTCTGTTTCATGCGTTCCTGAAAGACGCGGGAGTGAAAATGGTCGGTGTGGAAGCGGGCGGACGTGGCAAGTCGCTCGGTGAGCATGCTGCCCGTCTCGCTGCGTCGCAAGGTTTCAGCGGCGCGCGCCCCGGCGTCTTGCAAGGCACGTATACATACGTGCTTCAGACCAACGACGGCCAAATTGCGACGACACATTCCATTTCCGCCGGCCTCGACTACCCCGCCATCGGCCCCGAGCACGCTTGGCTGGCCGACCAGCACCGGGCGGAATACACCGCAGTCACGGATGAAGAAGCCATCGAGGCCGCTCGCAGTCTCGCTCGCACGGAAGGAATCATTCCCGCGCTTGAATCCGCGCACGCCTTTGCGGAATTGTTTCGGCGCGCACCGAAAATGCGAAAGGACGAAATCGTCATCGTCAACCTTTCCGGGCGCGGCGACAAAGACATGGAAACCCTCTCCCGTTATGTCTGAAGCGGCGCCCACGAAATCTGTTTCCAAAATAGAGCCGCGGGGCCGAATCGCTCAGCGTTTCGAGAAACTCAGAGAATCTGGCGAGCTGGGACTGATCGCGTACATCACCGCGGGTGATCCATCTCTCGACGCCACAGAAAAGATCGTTCTGGCCGCAGCGGAAGCGGGTGCCGATGTCATAGAGCTCGGCGTGCCGTTCAGTGATCCGGTTGCCGATGGACCAACGATCCAGCGCGCGAGCGAACGTGCCTTGCGCGGTGGGACCTCTCTCGCCTCTGTCATCGCTCTCGTCAGCAGAATTCGCCCAAAGAGCGAAGTCCCGTTGATGCTCTTCAGTTACTACAATCCGATTTTGCAGATGGGTCTCGAAAAATTCGCTGAAGCGGCCCACTCGGCTGGGATCGATGGCGTCTTGGCGACCGATTTGACTCCGGAAGAAGCCTCCGAATACAAAACGATCCTAAAAGCACAGGGGCTCGATACGATCTTTCTTGCGGCTCCGACCTCGACGGACGAGCGCCTGGCAAAAATTTCCAAGCTTTCCAGCGGGTTCCTCTACCTCATTTCCCGAACCGGGGTGACCGGCGCGCGAGACACCATGCCGGAAGATCTGCCGTCCCTCGCCAGGCGAGCGCGGCGCTCTACCAACCTGCCTCTTGCCGTGGGCTTCGGCATTTCGCAGGCTTCGCACGTCTCGATTCTCGGAGGCATTGCGGACGCGGCGGTGGTCGGATCCGCGTTGGTCAACGAAATCGAAAAATCACCAACCGCCGATGCTGCCGCCACGGCGGTGGCCGAACGCATTCGCATTTTGAAGAAAGCGGGCAGAGACGGCATCAGCCGTCGCGGCATGCCGTCGGAAAAGGTTTAACGACAATTCATGGATAAGCGCGTTCCCAATGCCGAGGCGGTCATCGGCCGCATAAAAGACGGCGCGACGATTCTCGTCGGGGGATTCGGCGTTTGCGGCGTACCGGAGAACCTCATCCGTGCGCTCATCCGCCACGGCGCGAAGAATCTCACCGCCGTTTCGAACAATCCGGGAATCGATGGCTTCGGAATCGGAGCTTTGATCGAAAATCGCCAGGTGCGCAAGATGATCGCCAGCTATCTCGGCAACAACAAGTTTTTCGAGAGGCTCGCGCTTAGCGGTGAGATCGAAATGGAATTGAATCCGCAGGGCACCTTAGCGGAGCGCATGCGCGCGCATGGAGCCGGCATCCCGGCCTTCTTCACGCCCACGGGCTATGGAACGATGGTGGCCGAAGGCAAAGAAGTGCGCGAATTCCACGGCCGACCGCATATTTTGGTGCCGTCGCTACGGGGCGATTTCGCGCTCGTGAAAGCCTGGAAGGGCGATCGCTGGGGCAATCTCGTCTATCGTAAGACCGCACGAAATTTTAACGCCGTCGTGGCAACCGCCGCTGATTACGTCATCGCTGAAGTGGAACAGCTCGTCGAGCTGGGGCAGATCGATCCGGACACGGTGCACACGCCCGGAATTTTTGTGGACGCCATCTTTCAGGGCACCAATTACCTCAAGCCGATGGAGCCCGGCCCGAAGCGCCAGCGAGAACAAAGATAAGACGATGCCTGCCGAAATCGACAAACGAGAATTGATCGCACGCCGCGTGGCGCAGGAAATGCGCGACGGCTTTTACGTCAACCTCGGCATTGGAATTCCTACGCTCGTGCCGAATTACCTGCCGCCCGGCGTGGAAGTGATCATGCAATCGGAAAATGGCATGCTCGGCGTCGGCCCGTATCCCTACGAAGGCGAGGAAGACCCGGATTTGATCAACGCCGGAAAAGAGCCGGTGACCGAAATTCCCGGCTCGGCCTATTTCTCGAGCGCGGAGTCGTTCGCGATGATTCGCGGCGGTCACATGGACGCGAGCGTCCTCGGCGCGCTTCAAGTGGACGAAAAGGGGACGCTCGCCAATTGGGCCGTCCCGGGGAAAATGCTGAAGGGCATGGGCGGCGCAATGGACTTGGTCGCTGGCGCAAAGCGCGTGATCGTCGCGATGGAGCACACCACCAAGGACGGTGGCCCAAAGATCATGACAAAATGCACGCTGCCGCCGACCGGAGTCGAAGTTGTAGACTTGATCGTTACGGAGCTGGCCGTAATCGAGGTTACGCCAGAAGGGCTGCTGTTGCGCGAAGTCGCGCCGGGCGAAACTGCTGCGTCGGTGCAAAAAGTCACGGAGGCGAAGTTGCGCGTCGCGCCCAATCTGAAAACGATTTCAGCGGCGTCCGAGCCCGCTCGCAGGTAGGCTTTGAGCACGCCGCCACCACGCGTACGGATTTTGCGCGAGACTAGAGCAGGGTCTTCCCAGGAGAGGCCATGCAGCCGAATTCGATTGTGGTCGTGAGTCTGCACAGTCCCAAGGAACGCATCTGGGGCGAACTCGCAGATCTCTCCCACGCTGGCATTACTCTGCGCGGAATTGATTTGGCGTCGTTCGACGATTTCATCAGTCAGGTGTTGCATCCTGAGGGCGACCGCATCGGCTTGCCGACTCTGTTTTTCCCGATGCTGCGCATCGAACGCATCGCGCTTGACGAAGCGCGCGGCTCGATTCCTTCCCTGGCCGAGACCTTCGAGCGAAAAGTGGGCCGCTCGCTCGCGGACTATCTCGCGCAGTTCGCCTGACCGACGTTCGATAGCCGAAGCAACGCCATGAAAAACCGCATATTCACCGTCCCCAACCAGCTTACCTTTCTCCGGCTCGCGTTCCTTCCGTTTTTCATCATCGCCATCGAATACGAAAGGTACGACTGGGCTCTCGGAATACTCGTGCTCGCCGGCCTCACCGACGGCTTGGACGGTTTGCTCGCCCGCGGGCTGAACCAAAGAACGCCGCTCGGCGCCTACCTCGATCCCATCGCGGATAAGCTGCTGCTTTCGTCTTCCTATTTCGTCCTCGCGCACAAAGCAAAAATCGGCTGGTGGCTGGCGATTCTCGTTCTCGGTCGTGACGTATTGCTTCTCGTCGCCGCGGCAGTCATCTTGATCACCGTCGGCTATCGCCCGTTCCCTCCGAGCGTCTGGGGCAAGGCAACAACGTTTTTCGAAATTGCCTTGATCGTGGTCGTCCTGGTTCTGGCCGTAACCGGACGCGAAGAGCTGATGATCGTGAAGGAAGTTTGCGGATTTATCGTGGCCGCGCTCGTCGTGATCTCAGGCTTGCACTATTCGATCGTGGTCTCGAAGCAGTTGAACGCCGAACATTAGCCGGTTAGCTCGCCAGGTCCACCTGATGCAGCCAGAGCGCCATGGCTACAAAACTTCCGAGAACAACCAGCGCCGCCGCCCATCCGAGCATATAGGCCAGCTTTCGCGATTCCGGTGTGATGGGAGGGCGGTCCTCCATGAGCTTGCCGAGAACGAATCCCGTTGCAAATCCTCCCACGTGCGCGTAGTTGTCGACGTTCATCCCGGGCATGAATCCCCACACGACGAGCAGGATCAGCCAAATATAGATCTGCGAGCGGATCATCTGTGCTCCGGCTCCTCGCCGGCCAAAGGTATTGGCGAGCATCACACCAATGAGGCCGAGTAGAGCTCCGGACGCTCCGACGCTCACGTTGCCTCCGATGGCGCTGCTGACGACAAATCCCGCGACTCCCGTCGTGATATAGATAAAGAAATATCTTGCCGAGCCGTAAAGTTCTTCGATCCCGGGCCCCACATCCATCAGGACCCACATGTTGAAGACGATGTGCAGAAGGCTGGCGTGAAGGAATATGGCCGTCACGTAACGCCAGGGCTGTCTGTAGCCAAGGATCAGCTGAAATGGCAGCGACTCGCCCAGCTTAACAAGGACATTTCCGACGATTCCGCCGATGTCGAAGATTCCCGAGATTCCTCCGCCCGGGGCGCTAAAGCCCGTCTCGCGAATGGTGGCCAGAAGGCAAACAACGTAGAGGAGACAATCGACCACGAGGATTGCGTAGGTTGCCGGCGAAGTAGCCGGCATCAGACGGCCGAGCGACTTGCTTGCCGCGGCAATCGAAAAATTCAGATTCGCGCCGCATTGATGGCAGCGCGTCCTGCTCGCCCCGACGAGAGTGCCGCAGGAAGGACACAGCTTCGGGCGCGGGGGTTCCTTTTGCCCGGCGAATGCGGACGATGTCTTCTTGCGAATCTGATCGAGCTTCCAGCGTAGACGGGGCGAGAATGGCAATCGAATCCGCTTTCTTGCGAGAATGTTCGCGCGTTTCTATAATACCGAAGTTGAGTCCAAACAAGTGAATCAGGACCTTTCTTGACGCGCCTCCGCCGTTCTGCGTTTCACTCCCCCCCTACGGAAAGCCTCCTCGATTCCACCGATGGATCCTTCAAGTTTCTTCTCGCGCTCGCTTTCCTGACGGCTCTGTTCGCGGCTGGCTGCAAGCACCGCACCTACACCGCAGCACCGCCCGTGGCCGCTGCACCGCAACCTGCACCGTCGGGCCCGCCGCCCGCGGTTGAGCGCCAACCCGCGGTCCCCGGCGTGTACGTGGAAGAGGGCGTCGCTTCGTGGTACGGCATCCCGTTTGAAGGGCATCGCACATCGAACGGCGAAATTTACGACATGCATCAATTCACGGCCGCGCATCGCACGCTGCCCTTTGGCGCTATCATCCGCGTGACGAATCTGCGCAATGGCAAGCAAACGGAGGTGCGCATCAATGACCGCGGCCCCTTCGTTGCCAATCGCGTGATCGATCTTTCGCTATCGGCCGCGCAGGCGATCGATATGGTCGGGCCCGGAACTGCCATGGTGCGTCTTGAAATGATTTCAGGATCGAATCCGGCCGTCGGTTCTTTCGGCGTGCAGGTAGGCGCCTTCCGAATGGAAGAGAATGCGGAGAAACTCAAAGCCAAGCTAGCGATCAACTATTCCCCGGTGAATGTTGTCACCTATGATTCGCCTACGGGCGTATTTTATCGAGTGCGGGTTGGCCGCACTGCAACTGAAATCGCGGCGCACGCGTTGGCGGATCAATTGCACGCGAGCGATCAGCTGACGACATTCGTCGTCCGTCTCGACGACTAATTGAGCAAACGAGCCTCACTTTCGATCGCACTCTTTTTGCTGCTGATCCGATCGTCTCTGATAAACGCCAGCGGCACTCCCGCTTCTCCTGCGCAGGCTCAAATCGTCTCGTCTCAAACTTGGAGTGTATCGATCGTCCTTCCGCCGAAGCTGATGGCCGGACATCCCGCTACTGTTGCCGTCCTCGGCGTCGACGGCAAGCTTGCCCCGGGGGTAAAAGTCACACTCAGCGATGGAGAAGCGCTCGTAACTGATCGCACAGGCCGCGCGGTCTTCAACGCTCCGCCCACGGGCGACTATCTCATCGCCAAAGGATCGGGCGCTTCGGTTGCGGCCCTGATCGATCCGGCAGTCGCGGCCAGTGAGCCTGAAGCGATCGCGCTGCCTCCGATTGTTTCGATTCGCGATCGCTTCTGGATTTGCGGCGCAGGCCTTCAAGGCAGTGCCGATCAAAACAGCGTGAGAATCAATGGTCAGGCGGCCGCGGTGATCGCAGCGTCGCCTGTCTGTCTCGTGGCCCTGCCCGGTACCAACTTGAAGCCCGGAGCTGCTTCGATCGACGTGGAAGCGCCCGGAGTTCAATGGAGCGCCGAGACTACGCTCGTCTCACTCGACTTCATCCCTCCCAATCCACCGCTAAAGCCCGGAGAAAAGGGTGACCTCCTTGTGCACGTCGACGGATCGGCGCAGAAGCTTGGCATCGTCGCGCACAACCAAACGCCCGGTGTTCTCAAATTCTTGCGCGGCGACGCTCAGGAAGTGCTCACCGGCGGAGGCACGGAAAATATCGCGAGCCTCAGAGTGCAGGCGCTGGCTTCCGGCGATTTCTCGTTCGGCGCCCGACTCTTGCCCTCCCCGAATCTCAGTTCCGCGCAGCGTTATCTGAAGGCAGCGCAGGCTCTCGCTCCCAGGGATTCGCAGCACAAACTCGCCGAGCTAGCCGAGCGCCTCTTGAAACATCCGAAGGAGGCTTCGGAAATTCGCATAGAAGTAGAACGCATCGAAACCACCACGATTGCGGGAGCTCTCAAAACCTTGCTCGAAGCGGCTGAGGACGCGCTCTGATATCTGGTCGCGCGAGATTCGCGTTTTATTCCGTGGGTGCGGGCTCGAGAACCTTCGATGTAATTCCCGGCAGCACGCCCTGAGACATTTGATCCATCGAGTTGCGGACCCGAGTGAGCTTGCTATCCGCATCCTCATAACTCATTTGCGCATGGCGCAGGTGCGTGCCGAGCTTTTCGTAAACGTCCCCAAGGGAATCGAGTTGCTTTTGAAGACCGCTCATTTCCGCCAGCAGGTGTCGCGCGTTTTCCTCGATCTGCTGGCCGCGGAGGCTTAACGCAATCGCACTCACGCAGGCAGCGAATGTGTTCGGCGATACCGGAATTACGCGTTTGTTGCGGCAGTATTCATCCAGTCGCCCATATTTCCCGTCTTCGGTCATCAGCATCTCGTAGAACACGCCTTCGGATGGCACGAACATGAATGCGTAATCGAACGTGTGCTCGTCCGGCAAAATATATTTCGCAGCGATGGAATCGGCGTGCTTGCGAACAGCCACCGAAAAATCCCGTCGCGCTTCATCACCTGAATCGACGAGCCGGCGATACGCATCGAGCGGAAACTTCGAATCGATGCAAAGCACTTGGTCGGCGCAGCGCACGATCGCATCGACAACGGCTCCCGTGGACGTGAACCGATACTGCATCGCATAGGCGGTCTGCGGCAGCGCATCTTCGAGTATGCGGTCGAGCGTGATTTCGCCGAGCGACCCGCGCGTCTTCGCCCCTCCCAGCACGCTCTGCAGTGTCTGCGTCGCCTTTGAAAGATCCTGGCTCGATTGATACACCTCGCCGATCCGCTGGCTCATCTGGAGCATCATCTGCGTCGAAGACTCAAGCCGTTGTGCCACATCGCGCTGCGCCTGCGCCGTGAGATTGCCCGTGGACGCGACGCCGCTTTGCAGTTCCTGGCGTACCTGGCCGAGCTGCTGGCTCACCGATTGCGTCAGGTGATTGATTTGCGTCGTCATCGCCTGGCTCTGGGTGGCAAGTGCGGTTTGCATTTCCTGGCGGACGTTCGATAATTCCGCCGCCGAGTGCCGGCTCGCGACCCACACGATGGCCCCCACGATACCCGCCGTCGCCAGCACGCTCACCACAATCCATACCACGGCAATCATCTTTGCCTTTCTTAAACAGTTTCGCTTTCGCCGGCTATTCCCTCACTTTAGCGCGAACTCCGCCGCCGGGAAAGCCGCAGGCAAGCTGAAACGATTCGGCACTTTCGTTATAATTGGGGCTTGGCGCGGTACCCAAGTGGGAAGGGAGAGGTCTGCAAAACCTTCATTCGTGGGTTCGATTCCCACCCGCGCCTCCATAAAATAGCCAATAAAACAGAGGTTTTGCACGGCTAAATACTTTTCGTCGTGTAATTGCAGCATAGCCCAACTTCAAGTGATGTGCGTCCGAGATGTTCCCGCTCTTGATGCCTTCCTGCACGATCTGCCACTTCTCTTCGGGGGTTCGATCTATGCGTGGGTTCCTGCCCATGTTGCCTCCTGTGTTTGGAGGCCCTGAATCATACCGAATTCGCCGAAAAGATGACCGACACGATGCCCGTACCTTGGCCCGGCTAGCGCGAATCGATCCGCAACTATTGGGGCCGGTGCGGCACCGCAGTGCGCAAGCACAAATCCACCTGACCGTGATCCGGGCACGCGCCGAACTGGTGAGTGCTCGAACGGCTTTGATCAACGCGGCACGCGGATTGGCGAAGTCGTATGGCGAAAGACTGCCCAAGAGAGGCACGCAACAGGTAGGCCGGGAGCTCGCCGCTGCACTGAGCGCCGCCTTACGCGAAGTGCTGGAGCCACTGTTGCGAGAAGTCGAATCGCTAAACGAGCGCGTCCGCGAATACGATCAACGGATTGAACAGATCGCTAAAGAGGTGTATCCCGAAGTGGCCTTGCTCAAACAAGTCAAGGGCGCGGGAACACAGATCGCGTTGACCTACCTGTTGACGATCGACGATCCCCATCGGTTCGCGAAGAGTCGCGACGTGGGGTGTTTTCTAGGGTTGCGACCCGGACGCAGGAACTCTGGACAGAGCGAGCCATAGAAGAAGATCAGCAAAGAGGGCGACCGGTATCTGCGAGCAATGCTCGTGCAGGGAGCGCATTACATCTTGGGTCCCTTTGGAGAGGACAGTGATTTGCGGCACTGGGGGTTGAAGCTCGCCGAGCGAGGAGGGAAAAATGCCAAGAAACGAGCGGTGGTGGCGGTGGCAAGAAAGTTGGCGGTGCTGCTGCATCGGTTGTGGGTAGGCGGCGAGGTGTACGAACCACTGCGGAACACCAACCGAGCGATGGGCGCCGCAGCCTGACGAGTTTTGCCTGGTAGCCGAGCTTGACCGCCGAGTCCGGGTGACTGCGACCAACTCCCGGCCCAGCTTTTCTCCAAGAGAGCAAAGCAGAGGTCGATTATCAGGTAGCAGCACCCACTGAAACGAGATCACCCACCTGGCACCGAGCGATAAATTCGCCCAACAAAGAGTGCGAATGGAAGGATGGCGACAGAGGCGGCTCGGTTCAAAGGCGAAAATCCCTATTAGGAAAAGAGGAAAACGAAAACCACCTTGACACTAACCGGCCTTCTCATGGAAGGAGTTGAGCGCAGGATGCAACGTGAACGACGCGGTGATGGAAGAAGCTATGGTTGCTTGTTCACCACAAAGTCTTGACAATCTCCGCGTAGGTCGGTCATTTCGGTTCGGAAGTCCTGTCGGACAGCCCACGCTGTACACACCAGTCTCACAAGGGCCTCCGGATAGGGCTTGCTGTTTTTCTTGGCCATGCGCGGAGAAAAATTCACCACTCTGATGCTTTGGCTCCGGGTGCCCCTCGGGATTGTGAAATCTAAAGTCCAGTTGAAGTCAATTGGTGTATATGTGCTCCCAAAGCTACTAGGAAGCTCGGCCACATCCTGTCGGGCCAGAACTTTCAAAGTCGCATCCATATCCTCTTCGGAAATCTGCGCTCGCGAGATGCTTTCTGTTTTCAGTTCTTGATTCCTTTTAGGATGAAATTCAACTGAGCGGTCGGAAAAAACGCGGAAATAAACGAATTGGTTGGTCCCGCCGACTCCGGAATCAGTTTGCAGGACTTCGAGTACCAATTGCCTTCGAGACTGTTCCTGCGCAGCACTTGACGCAGCTGCCGCATATCCACTTTGAGATAAGCAAGCAGCGACTATTACGAGGACTCCGAGCACAACCACGGGAAAAGGACGCATCCCATGCCCTCCGCAGCTTTGAGTATATGCTCGACCGCCAATCGGTCAGGGCCTGATTAGCGCCCTAACCCGAGAAGTGGCTCATAGTACCCACATGTCCGATAAGCCGACTTATCAGGAGTTAGCACGCTGGGGTTCCCAAAA
>Ga0335078_10010979_pt1 | contig 13413 bp, 10 predicted proteins | sample Lox_Sample_32_FD_206711 | JGI IMG/M metagenome (GOLD analysis project Ga0335078, IMG submission 206711) | Soil microbial communities from Loxahatchee National Wildlife Refuge, Florida, United States - Lox_Sample_3.2 | ecosystem: Environmental > Terrestrial > Soil > Wetlands | place: USA...
GTTCACGGTTTTCGGTTCACCGTCGGATTCCGGAGTGGTCATGGCGGCAAGGGTGCGCATGACCTGGAGCTGGCCGGTCGCCTTGCCGGTCAGGTAAAGCAGTCGCGAGAACCGGCCGGCGCGGAGTTGCCCGAGCGCAAACTCGAGCAGGACGCCGGTCTTGCCGTAGCCGGTGGGCGCCTCCAGGAGGATCGGGGATCGGGGATACCGGATACCGGACCGCGCGTCGTCTGTGGCGATTGGGATGCTCTCTCCGCTTTCCGGTATCCGGGATCCGGCATCGCCGATCGCCGAGCGCAGCTCGGCCTGGATCGTTTCCTGGCCGGGACGCAGCACCGCGAAGGCGGGGCGGAAGCGCAGGTGGCGCAGTCGGTCGCGAGCCCGCCGGCGCAGATTGAGAAATTCGACCAGCCGTTCGAGCTGGGCGTGAAAGAGCGATTCGTCCTCGGCCGTGAGCGGAACCGTCTGGGCGAGTCCGGTGCCGACCTCGACGAAGACCAGCTCGGCCCGCAGCGCGCGGACGTCGGCCGGGAGCAAATCCGCCGGGGCAACCCGCAACAGGACGAGATAGGCGAGCGCCTGCACGAAATAGCCCGGATGGTCGGCGCGCAGGACGGCGACCTCGGCCGGCAGGGGACTGCCCACGGTTTTGACCTCACGCACGGTCATGCTCCCGGCCGCGGTGACCACCTGGTCGATCCGCCCCGTGAAGGTCAGCCGCCAGCCCTGGTGAACATACTCGAGCGTCAGCGGCACCTCGAACGCCGCCGCCGCGCCGGGCTGCGCGGCGACCTCGCGCTCAACGTCGGCGCGCAGCCGGGCGTGCCAGTGCTGGCCAAGCTGCGCCCGCCATACGCCGGCCCCGCCGCCGGCGCCGGCGTCCCGCGGACCGACGGTGAAATCCGCGAACTCGCCGACGCTCAGGGCGCACGTGCGGTCATCGAGGGAGAACTGCATCGGAGAGTCAAAGTGAAGGTGAAAGTGAGGGTGAGGGTGAAAGGGGGCCGGGCAATCAATGTCTCATTTTTAAGTCCCCTGTCACTTTCACTTTCACCCTCACCCTCACTCGAGGAGGATCTCGGTGTGACCGCGGAGGTAATCCCCGAGCCGGGCCGTCAGGCGGGCGACCACCGGCGCGTCGGCCGTCTGCGCCGCGAGGGGCTGATTCAGAATTTCCGCGGCGGCGGCGCGGTCTGCGGCGGCCAGGCTGCGCAGCCAATCCTGCTTCACCGGATAGCCCTCGTCGCGGGCGAAGCAGTAGAGCGCCTTGAGGTGGACGACATCCGGCCGCCGGCCGGTGGCGAAGGCGGCGAGCGTCTGGCGCGCGAGGGCGTAGACCCGCTCCCGGCTGTCGTCCGAGACGGAATTGCGGGCGATGATCGCGGCAAAGGCGGAGGCGAAGCGCAGGGCGTCGTAGCTGCGCCCGATGGCGTCGTGCCGGGTGAGCACGCGCGCCTCCCGCACGAACCACGTCCGGCCCTGGTTGGAGCTCTCAAGCCACAGGTCGGTTTCGTCGAAGAGGTCGAGCGCGACCGAGGTGGACGCCGATTTCACGGCCACGCGGCGCAGGCAGAGGAGCAGGCCGTGGCTGGCGGAAAGCACGGTGAACTGCTGAAAGCGGTCCGCCGGGGGCTTTTTGAGCAGCACGAACGCCTCGGTCTGGAGCTGCAGCGCGGGCACCGGAAGGAGGGGCGGGCGGGGGCGCGGCCGGCGGGGGTGCCGGGGAGGGCGTCAACCGGCGGGGGTTCCGCCGGCCGAAGGCGGCGTAACGGGCGCGTGGCTGCCGCCGGCGGGCCGGGCCGGGACCATGGTCCCGCCGGAGATGAGCATTTTCATGCCGTCGCCCACCGACATTTCGAGCTCGATGATATCCTTCCGCGGCACGAGCAGCAGGAAACCGCTGGTGGGATTGGGCGTCGTCGGGACGAACACGCTCCAGAGATCATCGCCGGCGTGCGCCGCCGCCTCGCCGCCGACCTTATTGGTGAGAAAGCCGATCGTGTGGCAGCCGGCGCGGGGAAATTCCACCAACACAACCTTGCTGAAGAGGCTGCGGTGCTGGGAGGAGAACGTGTCGACGATCTGCTTCACCGTGTTGTACACGGTGTTCACCCCGGGGATGCTCTGGATGAAGCGCTCGGCCAGGCCGCCGAAGTACTGGCCGAGGACGTAGCGGGAGAGGTAGCCGAGCGCGGTGATCAGCACCAGCACGATGACGGTGGCAAGGATGTTCCAGACGATGCCCAGCCACTCGTCGTTGCGCAGCGCCTGAGGCACGTAGGGGAACAGCAACGGGCTGAAGGTGCCGCCGACGACGGCGAAGATCCGACCGATGATCCAGATGGTGACGGCCAGCGGCGCCAGCACGAGCAGGCCGGAAAGGAAGGCATTGCGGAGAGTGCGAATCAACCCCTGGCTCATCGGGAAAAGTGTCCCGCCACTATGCGCTCCGGCGCCACCGAACGCACGTCAAATCCGGTCGCGGCGGGATTGCACCGCGCCCCCGATCAGCAAACATCGCCGGGTGATGGAACGCATCCTGCACGTGCTCACGGGCCCCACCGCGGTCGGCAAGAGCGAGTGGGCTTTGCGTTGGGCTGAAAGCCGGGGCGCGGAGATCGTGTCGTGCGACGCCCTGCTGTTCTACCGCGGCATGGATCTCGGCACGGCCAAGCCGTCGCCGGCGGAGCGGGCGCGGGTGCCGCATCATCTCATCGACCTGCTCGAGGTGGCCGAGACCTGGGACGTCACCCGGTATGTGGCGGCGGCCCGGGCCGCCTGCGCCGACATCGCGGGGCGCGGCCGGCCGGTGCTGGTGACCGGCGGCAGCGGCTTTTACCTGAAGGCGTTCTTCGCCCCGGTCGCCGACGAGGTGGACGTGCCGCCGCCGGTGCGCGCCGCGGTCGCGGACCGCCTGCGCAACGAGGGCCTGGCGGCCCTGGTGACGGAGCTGCGGCGCCTGAATCCGGACGGCCTCGGCGCGCTCGACGTGCATAATCCGCGGCGGGTGGTGCGCGCGCTCGAGCGCTGTCTGGCCTCGGGCCGCACGCTCGCGGAACTGACGGCCGCGTTCGCCCGGCAGCCGCCGCCGTTTCCCGGGTGGCAGACGCGCCTGGTGCGGCTGGACCGCCCGCCCGCCGAGTTGGAGGCCCGCATCGCGGCGCGCGTGCGGGCGATGCTCGACGCCGGCTTGGTCGAGGAGGTGCGCCGGCTGCGGGCGGCGGGGCTGGAGCGGAATCCGAGCGCCGCCCGCGCGATCGGCTACCGCGAGACGCTGGCCGTCCTCGACGGCCGCATCCGCAGGGAGGAGCTCGCCGCGGCGATCGGTCGGAGCACCCGCGCGCTGGTGAGGAAGCAGCGGACGTGGTTCCGCACCCAGCTGCCCCCGCACCGGGTGCTCAACGCCGGGGCCGTCACGCTGGACGCGCTGTTTCCGGAGCCTCCAGCCTCAGGCGCACGTAGAGAATGACGTGGGTGACGAGCAGGAGCGGGAGGACGAAGGTCGGCAGCAGGCTGAGCGGCAGGCGGTAAAACGGCTCGAGCCGCCACGGTTGCGCCAGGCCGACGCGCGTGCTCGCGATGCCGACCAGCAGCAGGCCCATGACGCCGACGGTGTTCCAGATGACCAGCAGGTGGCGGCGCAGCCCCGCCCGCAGCGGCAGCAGGGCCACCCCCACGGCAAGCACCGCCACCAGGATGTCGCTCCAGGCACCGGGCACGAGGGCGTAGGGCAGCTCGCCGCGCGCATATAGCGCCAGCAGATAGATGCCGTACAGGCGGACGCCGTGCACCACGACCACGCGCTTGAGGTCCAGGGCGGCGCTCCAGGCGCGCGGCTGGCGGAACCCGTAGACGCCGACCAGCGTCAGCGCCGCCAGGCCGGCGACGAGGCCCGGCAATCCCCACGCGGGGAGGCGGGCCAGACACTCGAGCCGGCCGACGATGAGGGCGGCGAGAAGCCAGGGCCAGAGAACCAGACGAAGCAGGAGACGCATGGGAAGAGGCGGCCGCGGACGGCGAACCCGCGGTGGTCCGCCCGGCGCGGACTCACTCGGGCACGGTGAGGTGATAGCGCTCGAGCGAGCTGCCCTCGAGGCGGTGCAGGGCAGAAATCGAGTTCTGGAGCGTGACCCGCGCCTGCAATTCGGCGACGCGGGCGTTCTGCAGGTCGGATTGCGCCTGCAACACGTCCCGGCTGGTGGCAAGCCCGGCGGCGAAGCGCGCGATCTCGAGATCGTACTCCTTGGTGCTGTAGTCCGTGCCGACGACGGCGATCTTCACCTTCTCGTTGTTGGTCTCGACCGCGCGCACGGCGGAGCGAACCTGCACCAGGATGTTTTGCTCGAGTTGACGGACGATGAGCGTCTGCTGGTTGAGGGTGGCGAGGCTCTGGAGGTAACGGGCGCGGTTGCTCACCTGGCCCCACGGGTAGCTGAACGTGAAGCCGACCTGCCAGGTGTTGTTGTCCCGGCTCACGGCGCTGCTGAGGGCGTCGCCGCCGCTGCCGCGGGTGCCGTTGAAACCGAGGGCGCCATTCACATTGAGCGTGGGTTTGAGGGCGTTCTGGGCGACCACCAGATCGAGCTTCAGCTGGTCGAGCTGCATCTTGGCCGAGAGGTAGTCGGGCTGGTGGCGAAGCGCGAGTTCGTAGGAGGACTGGCTCACGGGCAGCTCGCCCCTGAAGTCCTCGAGTTTGGTGGCCCCGAGCGGCGCATCGAGGTCGAAACGGCCGATGAGGGCCAGGAGGGCGTCGGCGCTGTCCTTCACGGATTTTTCGGCCGTGAGGACGTTGCTGCGGGCGCTGGCGACGCCAACCTGCGCCTGCAAGACGTCCACGTCGGTGGCCGTACCGACGGCCTTTTTCTCCTGCGCCTCCTCCAGCAGGCGATTGGCGAGATCCAGGGAGACCTGGTAGACGGTCAGTTGCTCGCGGGTGTAGACGAGATTGTAATAGGCGCCCTCGGTTTGCTCGACGATGTTGAGCACCTGGGCCATGAAGTCATAGTCCGCGCGCTGCTGGCCGATCCGGGCGCGGTTGAGCGTGGCCAGCGTCACCGTCCGTCCGGCACCGCTGAGGAGCGGCTGGGTGACGGAGACGGTGAAATCCGAGGCATAAGCGGGGTTGTAGAAACCGGTGAGCGAGGCGGGATCGCTTTCGGAGCGATTGAGGCCGGTGCTGAGGCTCGCGGTGGCGCCGGTCGAAAGCAGTTGCGTGACGCCCAGGTTGGTGAGCCCGGCATCGCTCTTGGTTCCCGGGGCGCTGCCGACGGGTCCGGTGTTGGCGTGGCTTTGCGAGCCCGTGAGGGAAAGCGTGGGAATGAAGGCGCCGCGGGCGACATCGACGGCACTTTGGGCGATGGCGGGCGTGAAGCGCTGAATTTCCACGTCGAAGCCGTTTTGCAGCGCGCGCTTGACGCAGTCTTCGAGCGTCAGCGGGGCGATCGCGGCGGACGGCGCCGGTGACGCCGTGCCGGGGGAACCGGCCGGCGGCGCCGCATTCTGGGCCCCGGCCGGGCCGGACAAGCCGGCCGCAAAGGCGGCGGCCGCAAGGCAGAGGCGAAGATGTTGGAGCATGGCGGAAGATGAGAAGGGGGCAGGCGGCGGGCTAAGGACCCGCCGCCGGGCGTGGCGGTTGGGAAAACTCCCCAGCCCGCCACCGGCGGCGGCGGGGCCAGACGTTGAAGCCGGGCTGCTTCGGGCTGGAGACGCCGCCCGTCCGCCGGGGTTTCGGCAGGCTGACAGTCAGCCTGCGGGCTGGTCGCGGCCGGGACGAAGCGGGGTCGGGGGACGGCATGGCGGCGCGCAATCTGGGGGAGCGGCGGAGCGGCGGAGAAAGTATTTTGACCGGCGGCACCGGGGGAGGATCAGCGGTCGCGGCGGCCGGCCGGTGATCCGGCTTCAACGGGGCGCCGGCTCGGTCCTCTTGAGCTCCTGCGCGGTGATCTCGGTGAGGTAGAGATCCTGGTTGAAGCCGGCGGTCAGCTGGGCCAGTTGCGCCCGCATCACGGCGTAGGGGGCGCCGGTTTCGCTCAGGTCGGGGAGCTTCCGTTCCTGCGCGTAGACCAGATAGCCCACATTCTGCGAGATCACCATGTCGGACACCTGGCCCGGCTCGAGGCGGTCCAGGGCGTTTGGCACGGCCGGGTTGAGGTCCTCGGGCGGTTGCTGCCGGACAAACGCCGGGTACGTCTTCACCACGAGCTTGGGCTGGGCCGGATCGACGCTGACCGCCGCGGCCTGGGCGAAGGTGTCGCCCGCTTTGAGGCGGGCCTCGAGCATGCTGCGCAGGGTGCGGCCCAGCTCAACGAAGTGTTTGCGCCGCTCATTCTCCTTGTAGTCCGCGATCACCTGGTCCCGCGCCTGGGCGAGGGTGCGCGGATAGGACGGCTGCGTTTCGCGCCAGAACAGGACGAGCGTGCCCGTGGCCGTGGGCAGGGGGTCGGACTCCAGCTTCTGGTCGGAGAGCTGCAGGGCGGCGTCGACGATCTGCGGGCTCCATCCCAGCGCCGGCGGCACGGACGTCCGGTCAAAGGGCGGAGCCGTCTGCAGCACCAGCTTGTGGGCGGCCAGCAGGGCGGCGAAATCGCCGGTGCCGGGCTTCAATTTCTGGTCGTAGATCTCGACCGTGAGATCGGCCGCGGCCTTGGCGGACAGCTGCATCGCCCGGTCAGTCTTGAGCGCCAGCTCCACCTGGGGGCGCACCGCGGCGAAGTCGGCGTCCGGATTGGCCGGCGTGGCGGCGTTGAGCTTCAACGCGCTCTTGTCGCCCTCGGGTTTCCTGGCCGGAGGTGGGAACCGGCTGGAGTTCTCATCGTAATAGGCCCGCACCTCGGCGTCGGTCAGGTGGACCTGGCTCATGAAGTCGGCGGCGGGAAACTCGACGAAATCGACCCCGACCCGGTCGGGCACGACGTAGCGGAAGGAGTTGTCGTCGAAGAAGCGTTTGAGGGCGTCGTCGGAGACCGCGATGTCCGGCTTGTACGCGGCGTAGTCGACACTGGCGACGGCGATGGTCCAGGTGGAGCGGGAGCGGACGAGCTGATCGCGCACCTCGTCCGGCAGGGTGTAGCCGGGTCCGGCGAGCAGGGCGCGGACGCGGGCGATGCGGAGGTCGTCGCTCAGCACCCGGGCCACGTCCATCTCGGTCACGCGGTGGCTGGTCCGGAGGCTGTCGCGGAAGGCGGCGTAAAGGCTGGCGTCGAACGTGCCGTCGGGGCTGGCGAAGGCGCGCAGGGTTTTGATGTAATTGGCAATCTCCTCCTCGGACGGCGCGGGGATCTTGAGCTGGTCGGCGAGGGCCAGGGCCGCCACGCGTTGCAGGCCGTAGGTCTGGAGTTGGTTGCCGTCCAGCATGCCGGCTTCGCCCTGCAGTTGGGCGCTCAGGCTGGCATCGCCGAACACGCGGTCGGCGGCGCCCTGCTGGGCAAGGTCGACGTTGAAGAAGCGGCGCTGCGGGGTCTTGAACTCGGCGCGGCCGATGCCGGGGCCGGCGTTGATGACCATGATGAAGGAGATGATGGTGACGGCCAGGAGGACGCCGAAGACCAGGCGGAAGTGCTGCTGGAAGTTCCGTTGAATCCAGGAAATCATGGGCGAAAGGGGGCGAGCTAAGTCGGGGCGCGAATGGGTGTCAACGGCGATTGACCCGGCGCCGCCGGAACGTCGCGCAACGGTCAGTTTGCTGCGGTGGGGGTGGCCGGGACAGGGCTGGGAAACGCGGCCAACAGGTCGTCGAGTGTCTGCGTGCCGAGCGCCTCCTGGAGCCGGCCGGCGAGGCGCTCGTGGTAGAGCCGGAGCACCGGGTCCGCCGCGGCCAGCGCGTCCCCGGCCGGCGTCTCGCCGTAGCGCTCGAAGGCCTGCTTGAACTGGGCCAGCGCGATGTGGTCCAGCGGGCGCGCCGGCTGGTAGCGGTAATCGAGCGAGGACTGGCCGCGGGCCGGGGGCAGGGCGGCGACGAGGCCGAGGTCGACGAGGCGGTTGAGGCATTCGTTCAGGACCTGGGCGGGCACCCTGAGGTGCTCACCGAGCGCGAGGACCGACCAGGCGGGCTGGCCGTCCTTGAAGCGGCGGCAGATGACGAGCAGCGTCAGGAGCGAGAGGCTCTCGCGCGCCGCTTCGCTCAGGCCGTGCCACGCCGCCTGGCTGCTGCGGTAGCCGACATTCTGCAGCGCGTAGCTGAGCTGGCCGCCGACGAGCACGAAGAACCAAAAGACATAGAGTCCGAAGAGGAGGACGGGGAGAATGCCGAGCGAGCCGAAGAGGGACCGCTGAAAGACGACGTGGCGGAAATACAGGAACGCGAGGTAGTTGTTGAGATAGAGCAGCCCGGTGACGATGACGGCGCCCACCAGCGCCGTCCACCAGAGGACCCGGGTGTTCGGAAGGTAGTGGTAGAAGACGGTGAGGAGGGCGACCACCAGCAGGATCGACAGTACCGGGAGCATCCACCGCAGCAGCGAAAGCAGCTGGGCGCCGAAGGACAGTTTCTCGAAGAACACGCTGATGAACGCCGCCGCCGAGAGCGCGGTGAGCGACGCGAAGAACAGCAGCATGCCCAGGATGAGGGCGAGCCAGTAGAAGACGAAGCGCCGCAGCCAGGAGCGCCCGCGGCGCACGCCCCAGACGGCGTTAAAGGCATTTTCCACCGAGGTGAAGAGCCCAATGACAATCAGGAGCAAGGTCAGACCGCCAATGACGCCGGCGGTGCCCGCACGGCTGCGGATGGCGACGCGATCGATCAGGCGCACCAGCGGGGAACCGGTCGCGGCGCGGGGCGCCGGCCGGGGGGGGAGCGCCGGAGCGGCGGCGGGCGCGGGGCGCCGGGCCGACTGGTCAAGATCATCGAACTGCGCGACCGGCGGGGCGATGAAGGTGATCACCCGGTTGAGGGCGCCCACGGCGGCGGTGGGATCGCGCTGGTTGAGCATGAAGCCGGCGACCAGCATGGCGAGCGCCACGAGCGGACCCAGGCCGAGCAGCGAGGCGTAGCTCAACGCCGCCGCCCGGGTGGTGATGTGGTTTTCGAACAGGCCGCTCCAAGTGATGGCGAACACGCGCAGCAGGGCGTAGGCGCGGCCCCGCCACGACCGGTCGGCCACGACCGCCGGCTGCCAGATGCCGTGGCGGCACAGGCGCTCAAAGCGGCGGTGATATTCAGCCAGCCAGCCCATGGAGAATTGGGGGGCGGCGCGCGTCGCCGCCCCGGGCCCTCATTTCAGCAACTGGAAGTAGGCGAAGCCCCCGATGCCGGCCAGGCCCAGGATGGCCGCCGCGCTGACCGGGGCGTAACTCAGAAAAACGGTGCTGAAGTACATCCCGACGGAGCCGACCGTCACCGCCAGGGCCGCCAGCGGCTGGCCCTGCAGCAGGAAGAGCAGGCCGAGAAAGCCGATGCCGAGCATGGCGCGGAAGCGGATGAACGGATAGACCGCCGCCATGCCCAGGGCGAGCAGCACCATGCAGACCACGTCGATCAGGCCGAGGTAAATGAACGGATGGATGACGATCTTGGCCACGTCCACCGCCAGGAGGATGTCGGCATACGGGAGCAGCAGCGCGGCGGCGCTGAGCAGGAACATCACCAGCGCCGAGTACATTCCGATCTTGGCGCTGCGGTTCTGCGCCTCGATCAGGTTGCGCTTGTCCTTGGTGTCCTCGGTGCGCCCCTCGGCGGCGGCGAGCATCTGTTCCACGGTGATGGGCTTGTACTCCTCCTGCGCCACGTTCAGCGTCGCGATGTTTTCCTTGGCCTTGACCGTGAGCTTTTTCTTCGCCGGGAACACCGCGGCTTTCAGCTCCTCGTTGGAACCGAAGGCGGCCCACTGCTCGGTGGTCGCTTCGTAGTACAGGGTCTCGAGGTCGATCTGTCCGACCTCGCCGAGGGTCACGAGCTGGTCCACGGTGAACGGTCCCCGGGCCTCCGTTTCCTCGACGCCGCGGATGTAATACTCCTCGCTCGGCATTGCGCGGCGAATGTGGCGTGTGGGGCCGGGAGCGGCAAGCGTGTTCTGCTGCCCAGCAGAATGCGCCGCCGGGCCGCGCTCACATGCGGGTCAGCGTGCGCAGGCCGAGGAGCTGCAGCCCGGTTTCGAGCAGCAGGCGGGTGCGGTTGCAGAGGAGGAGCCGGCGGGCCCGCACCGGCGCCTCGTCCACCGCCACCTTGTCGGCATTGTAGAACTTGCTGAACTCGACAGCGAGCTCGTAGAGGTAGGTGCAGAGGCAGTGCGGCCGCAGGTTGGCGGTGGCGGCGGCGAGCGCGTCGGGCAGGCGCACGAGCTTCCGGGCCAGCGCCAGCTCGGCGGGCGTTTCGAACGGCGTCGCGCCGGCCTCGACCGCCGGATCGCCGGGGGGCAGGTCGAGCTTCCGGAAGATGCTGTGGATTCGCGCGACGGCGTAGAGCAGGTAGGCGGCGGTGTTGCCGTCGAGGGAGATCATCTTGTCCCAGGAAAACACGTAGTCGCTCGAACGGTTTTGGGAGAGGTCGGCGTACTGCACCGAACCGACGCCGACGATTTCGGCGATGGCCCGACGCTCGTCCGCGGGCAGGTCCGGATTCTTTTCCGTCACCAGGCGGTGGGAGCGCTCGATGGCCTCGGCGAGCAGGTCCTTGAGGCGGACGTTCTCCCCGCTGCGGGTCTTGAGCGGCTTGCCGTCCTCGCCGAGGACGGTGCCGAAATCCAGGTGTTCGAGGCGGGGCAGGGGGCGGCCGGTTTTCTCGAACCATTTCCGGGCGGTGAGGAACAGCTGCTCGAAGTGGTCGGACTGGCGCTTGTCGACCACGTACAGGATGTCGGTGGCGTGAAAGTGGGCGGCGCGGTAGAGGATGGTGGCGAGGTCGGTGGTGGCGTAATTGGCGGCCCCGTCGGATTTGCGGACGATGAACGGCTGGGTCTTGAAGCGGGGATGCTCGGGGTGGAACACGACCAGCGCCCCCTGGCTCGCGGTGGCGAGGCCGGCGTCGGTCAGCTCCCGGTAGACCGGCTCGAGCTTGTCATTGTAGAAGCTCTCGCCCAGCAGGGCGTCGAAATGGATGTTGAGCCGGTCGTAGATCAGCTGGAAGGCGCTGAGGCTGGCGGTGTTGATCTGTTTCCAGATGGCGAGGTTCTCGGGATCGCCCGCCTGCAGGCGCACCAGTTCCTGCCGCGCTTCCTCCAGCGCGGCGGGATCGGCCTCGGTCGCGGCGTTGCCGGCCTTGTAGAGCCGCTCGAACTCCTCGAGCGGATCGGCGGCCAGGGCGGCCGGATCGAGCCGGCGTTTGTAGGCCCAGATCAGCTTGCCGAACTGCGTGCCCCAGTCGCCGACGTGATTGTCGCGCACGACCCGGGCGCCCTGGAATTCCAACAGGCGGCAGATGGCTTCGCCGATGACCGCCGACCGGAGATGGCCGACGTGCATCTGCTTCGCCGTGTTGGGCGAGCTGTAGTCGACGACGAAGGTGTGGCCGGCCTCCACCTCCGCCGCGCCGGCGCCGAGCGCCGCGCGGTCCCCGTGCCGGTTGAGCCAGGCCAGCAAGGCGGCCGGCTTGAGGCGGAAATTCACAAACCCCGGACCTGCCACCGCGAGGTCGAAGTGTGGAGTGACTTCGCCCAGTCCCCTGACGAGGATTTCGGCCAGCGCGCGCGGGTTCTGGCGGCTCTTTTTAGCGAAGGCCAGGACGCCGTTGGCTTGAAAATCTCCGTGGACAAGATCGGCCAGGCGCACGTCGGGTACGAACTCCTTTTCTCCCCATCCCAAGCGACGGGCGGCTTCCGCCAGCGAACGGTCCAAGGCGATCGCGAGGTCGAAGGACAGATCCATTGTGCCACTCAACGAGTCGCGGGAAACCGTCGCAAGCGTTTAATCGGCTGGAGGTTGGCGCAGGGCGCCTCTGCTGAGTACCCGTGCGTCCTGTGTTAGGCAGCACACCAAAGATGGGTAAAATTGTCTCGACAAACAGGATAGATTGTTTTTTATGTTAAACTTTTCACGCCATTGGCCTTCAGAACGTTCCATGACTACACACATGAGAAAACGCCCTCTGCCGCCGCGGAGGTTCATCAAACCCACTTTCACCTACCTGATCGAAAAGAAGCGTGACGGGCTCGAGTTTACCCAGGAGGAAATTCGGTATATCATTGATTCGACGCTTGATGGGGAGATGCCCAAGCATCAGCTGGCCGCGCTGCTCATGGCGATCTACTTCGCCAACATGTCGGCCCAAGAGACTGCTATTCTCACTGAGGAGATGATGCTGTCCGGCGAGGTGATCGACCTTTCGCACATTTCGAAGCCGAAGATCGACAAGTACTCGACGGGCGGCGTGGGCGACAAGACCTCGCTGGTGCTGGCCCCGCTCGCGATGGCGAGCGGCGTGGTGGTGCCGATGATGTGCGGGGCGGACCAGGAATTCATCGTCGACACCTTGGACAAGCTGGGCGCCATCCCGGGATTCAAGGGCCATCAGACGATCGCCCATTTTGTGGAGCAGCTGGGCCACATTGGCGGTGCGATCGTGGCCCAGGTGCCGGATCTCGCGCCAGCCGACGCCAAGTTCCACGAGCTACGCAAGGACACGGGCACGATTCCGAGCCTGCCGCTCATCACCGGCAGCGTGCTCTCCCGCAAACTGGCCGAGGGTTCCGAGGGACTGGTCATCGACGTCAAGTGGGGCAACGGCTCGTTCATCAAGGACCTCGAACAGGCCAAGCAGCTCGCGCGGTCGATGACCCGCGTCGGCCGGTCGATGAAGCGCCGGTGCGTCGCGTTGGTGACCGACATGAACCAGCCGCTGGGCGACACGGTGGGCACGGGCCTGGAGGTGCGCGAGGCGATCCAGCTCCTCAAGGGGCAGGGACCGGAGGACACCAAGGAGCTGGTGCTCAAGCTGGGCATGGAGATCGTGCGCCTCGCCGGCGTGGCGGGCTCGACGCTCTCGGCCAAGCAAACCGTGCAGCGCCATCTTGGCGACGGCTCGGCCCTCGAGAAATTCAAGGCGCTGGTGCGCGCCCAGGGCGGCGACACCACGTACATCGATCACCCGGAAAAATTCCCGCAGGCAAAGCATATCCGCAAACTGCCCGCTCCCAAGCGCGGGTACGTCCACACGATCAACGCGGCGATGATTGCGCGCGGCGTGCATCTGCTGGGGGCCGGCCGCGAACAGCCGCACGACAAGATCGACTACGCGGTCGGCGTTTCCGAGATCAAGAAGGTCGGCACGCAGGTGAAGCAGGGCGAGCCGCTGATGATGATCCACTACAACGACGAGGCGAAGCTCGAGCAGGCGCTGGAGTATTTCAAGAACGCCTACCGTCTCGCGCCCAAGCGGCCCACGCCGCCGCCGCTGATCGTCGAGCGCGTCGCCTGACGGCGGCCGCGCCGCCCGCCGTTCCAGCCCCGCCCGGCGGGGCTTTTTTGTCGCCTTGCGCCGCCTTT
>Ga0335078_10010980_pt1 | contig 13413 bp, 13 predicted proteins | sample Lox_Sample_32_FD_206711 | JGI IMG/M metagenome (GOLD analysis project Ga0335078, IMG submission 206711) | Soil microbial communities from Loxahatchee National Wildlife Refuge, Florida, United States - Lox_Sample_3.2 | ecosystem: Environmental > Terrestrial > Soil > Wetlands | place: USA...
GCGCACCGGCGACGACGAAGAGGCGATCAACAAGATGTTCACGCCCGAGTTCCGCAACCGGCTCGACGCGGTGATCTCGTTCGCCGCGCTGACGCCCGAAACCGTGGGCCGCGTGGTCGACAAGTTCATCCTCCAGCTCGAGGAGCAGCTGGCCGACCGCAACGTCTCGATCGAGCTCGACGCCGGCGCGCGCCAATGGCTCGCCGAGAAGGGCTACGACCGCCTGTTCGGCGCGCGGCCGCTCGCCCGCATCATCCAGGAGCATGTCAAGAAGCCGCTGGCCGAGGAATTGCTGTTCGGCAAGCTCGCCAAGGGCGGCGTGGTGCAGGTGAAGCGCGACGGCGACAAGCTCGCCTTCGCCTATATCGAGGCGCCGCCCAAGCTGCCGAGCAAGGACCAAGACGAGCACGACGAGCGCCAGGAACTCGTCGACCAGTAAGGCGCGCTACATCGCCGCGCCGGAGAGCCGCCACATATAAAGCGCGAGCAGCGAACGGTAGGGCGCGAATTCGGCTGCGACCAGCGACGGCTTGCGACGTTTTGCAAACCGCTTGAGCCCGCGCACCACCGCGAGGTCGCCCTCGGGCCAGATGTCGAGCTCGCGGCAGTAAAAAATCGCCAGCATGTCGCAGGTCCACTGGCCGATGCCCCAGATCTGCGTCAGCCGTTCGGAACGCGCGGCATGGTCGAGCGCCTTGATCTCGGCCCGGTCCAGCAGCCCCGCCTGATGCGCCGCGCCGATATGGCACAGCGCCTTGACCTTGTTGCGCGAAAGGCCGCATTGCTTGAGCGCGGCTTCGTTCGCGGCGCAGAAGAGATCGGCGAGAGCGTCGCCGCCCGCCGCCTCGACCCGCGCCCAGATGCTGCGCGCGGCGTTCGCCGAAATCTGCTGGCCGGTGACGGCGCGGGCCAAAAACGCCGCCACGCCCTTGTCCTCGCGCTCGGGGAACCAGATCGGCGCCGCCGCGATATGGGCGCGCAACCCGGGCGAAATCCGGCCCGCGGTCCGGATCAGCCGCCGGTGCAGCTCAGGGTTCATCGCCGCGCTTGAAGGGGGACAGCACGGTTTCGAGCTCGTCCATCTCCTGTTCGATGGCGCGCGTCTCGCGTTTCAGGAAATCCTCGACCGCGCGGCGGAAGCCGGCGTCGCGGATCCAGTGCGCGCTCCAGGTCGCCACCGGCAGGTAGCCGCGCTGGATCTTGTGCGCGCCTTGCGCCCCGGCCTCGACCCGCTTGAGACCGCGGGCAATGGCGAAATCGATCGCGCGGTAATAGCAGGCCTCGAAATGGAGGAAGGGGAAGTCGCCGCTGCAGCCCCAGTTGCGGCCATAGAGCGTGTCGGGGCCCATGAGATTGAGCGCGCCGGCGACGTAGCGGCCGTCCGCTTTCGCCATCACCAGCACCACCCGGTCGGCCAGGCGCGCACCCAAAAGATCGAAGAACGGCCGCGTGAGATAGGCCGAGCCCCATTTGCGGTCCGAGGTCGAGGTGTAGAAGCGGAAGAACGCGTCCCAATGCCGCTTTTCGATCCCGGCGCCGGTCAGGGTCTCGATCGCGACGCCCTGGTTCGCCGCGCGCCGCTCGCGCCTGATCTGCTTGCGCTTGCGGGCGTTGAGCGATTCGAGAAAATCGTCGAAGTCGCGGTAGCCGCGATTCTCCCAATGAAACTGGCGGCCGGTGCGGATCAGGAACCCCGATTCGGCCAGCGCCCGGCATTCCGCGCCGGTCGGGAATGTGACGTGCAGCGACGAGACGTTCATGCGCTTGGCGACCTCGAGCAGCGCGGCGATCAAAAGCTTCATCGCCTCGGGCCCGGCGCCGGGGCGCAGCAGCAGACGCGGTCCGGTCACCGGCGTAAATGGCACCGCCGCCTGGAGCTTGGGGTAATAGACGCCGCCGGCGCGCTCGTAGGCCTCGGCCCAGCCGTGATCGAAGACGTATTCGCCGTAGGAGTGCGACTTGAGGTAGAGCGGCACCGCGCCGAGAAGCTTTCCCGCGCCGTCCTCGAGCAGCAAATGCTGCGGCAGCCAGCCGGTCTCGGCCGTGGCCGAGCCCGATTCCTCGAGCGCCCGGAGGAAAGCATGCGACACGAAGGGATTGTCGCCGCCGGCGCAGGCGTCCCATTCGGCCGCCGGAACCTCGGCGAGCGAATCCGCGACCCGGATGGTTAGCCGGTCGCTGCCGTCCATCACGCCACCTCGAACACCGCGTCGACCTCGACCGCGACGCCCCACGGCAGCGACGCGACGCCGACCGCGACGCGCGAATGCTTGCCGGCGTCGCCCAGCACCTCGACGAACAGGTCGGAACAGCCGTTGATCACCTGCGGCTGCTGGACGAAATCGGGCGTCGAATTGACGAAGCCGTTGAGGCGCAGCGTGGCCTTGACGCGGTCGAGGTCGCCGCCCAATGCGTCGCGCGCGTGCGCCAGCAGGTTGAGGCCGCAGAGCCGCGCCGCCTGCTGGCCGTCCGCGAGCGAAATCCCGGCGCCGAGCTTGCCGATGAAGCGCCGTTCGCCCTCCCATTGGCAGACCTGGCCGGCGATGTAGAGCAGGTTGCCCGCGCGCACGAACGGCACGTAGTTGGCGGCGGGGGCGCCGCCCTTGGGCAGCGCGATCTTGAGTTCCTTCAACCGCGCCTCGATCCTGCCGGCCATCGCGCTCTCCCTCGGGTTGTCGCCATCTTGCCCCCGGCGGGGAGATAAAAAAAGCCGGCCATCCCGAGGACGGCCGGCCAGTCAACTGCGCGTGGCCCCTCGCCGGTGGGGCGAGGGTCATAAGTTCTAGGAACGCTTCGGCGGACGCATCCCCGCATTGCGCCAAAAGCTGTGCATAAAAAGCGCGAAAGAATCAGGCGATTCAGGGCTGAAAGTGCATGGGGCGAAAAAAGAGGGGGCGCGGTGTTAGCCGCGCCCCCCAAATGCTGCCTCAGTCACGGTGCCGGCCGGGAGGCTGTAGCCGGGGTCCCGCGTTGCGATCAGCTACAGCCGCTGGTGCCGCCGCAGGTGTCGCATTTGAGGCAGGTTCCGTTCCGCACGAGGGTGAAGTTGCCGCACTCGGTGCAGCTGTCGCCCTCGTATCCCTTCATCCGTGCCGCTTTGATCTGCTCGAGGCGGACGTCGACGGTCTTGATCGTCTCGATCTCGATGGCGACGTCGTGTCCGACCGCGACGTTGCCGGCCGCGGGCATTTCGAGCGCGCCGGACTTGGCGGTGGTCACCTGCGCCGTCGCCTGGCCGCTCGCGCCGCCTTGCAGCACGGTGAGCTTGTTGCGCACGAAGCCGGCCACCGCCGCCTTGCGCATCACCGCAACCATGTCGGGCTTCGGCCCTTCCGGCAGATTCGATTCCGCCGCGCCCTTGCCCAGCGTGTCGGGCAGGACGTCGGCCGGCTGGACATGCGCCAGGTCATTGCGGCCGAGATAGGAGACGGCCAGCTCGCGGAAGATGTAGTCGAGCATCGAGGTCGCCATCTTGATCGCCTCGTTGCCCTCGACCGCGCCGGCGGGCTCGAAGCGGGTGAAGGTGAAGGCCTCGACGAACTCTTCCAGTGGCACGCCGTATTGCAGCCCGATCGAGATCGCGATCGCGAAGTTGTTCATCAGCGAACGGAAGGCCGAGCCTTCCTTGTGCATGTCGATGAACACCTCGGCGAGCTTGCCGTTTTCGTATTCGCCGGTGCGGAGATAGACCTTGTGGCCGCCGACGGTGGCCTTCTGGGTATAGCCCTTGCGGCGCTGCGGCAGGCGCGTGCGCTCGCTGCGCGCACGCTCGACCACCCGCTCGACGACGCGTTCGACGATACGCTCGGCCACCAGCGGCACGCGCGCGGCCGGCGTTTGCTCGGCCAGATCGGCGACCGCGTCCTCGTCGTCGCCGAGCAGCGACGATTGCAGCGGCTGCGACAGCTTGGAGCCGTCGCGGTAGAGCGCGTTGGCCTTGAGGGCGAGCTTCCAGGACAGCATGTAGGCGTCCTTGCACTGCTCGACCGTGGCGCCGTTCGGCATGTTGATGGTCTTGGAGATCGCGCCCGAGATGAAGGGCTGCGCCGCCGCCATCATGCGGATGTGGCTTTCGACCGAGAGCGAACGCTTGCCGATGCGGCCGCACGGATTGGCGCAGTCGAACACCGGCAGGTGCTGGGCCTTGAGCGCCGGCGCGCCTTCGAGCGTCATGGCGCCGCAGCAGTAGTTGTTGGCCTGCTCGATTTCGGCCTTGCTGAAGCCCAGCGCCGACAGCATGTCGAAGCCGACGTCGTTCAATTGCTGGTCGGTGAAGCCGAACGCCGCCTTGCAGAACTCCTCGCCCAGCGTCCACTTGTTGAACGCGAACTTGATGTCGAAGGCGGTTGCGAGCTGGCTTTCGAGCGCCTCGAGCGCGCTTTCGGTGAAGCCCTTTGCCTTCAAGGCGTCGTGGCCCAGCGCGGGGGCGTCCTTCAAGGTGCCGTGGCCGACCGCGTAGCGGATCATCGCCTCGACGTCCTTGGCGGGATAGCCCAGCTTGGCCAACGCCTCCGGGACGACGCGGTTGATGATGCGGAAGTAGCCGCCGCCGGCGAGCTTCTTGAACTTGACCAGCGCGAAATCGGGCTCGATGCCGGTGGTGTCGCAATCCATCACCAGGCCGATCGTGCCGGTGGGCGCGATCACGGTGGCCTGGGCGTTGCGGAAGCCGTGCAGCTCGCCGAGTTGCAGCGCCGCGTCCCATGCCTGGCGCGCGGCCTGGACGAGATCGCGGTCCGGGCAGTTGACGGCGTCGAGCGGCACCGGCGTCGTCGCCAGGCCCTCGTAGCCCTTGCGCTCGCCGTGCGCGGCGCGGCGGTGGTTGCGGACGACGCGCAGCATCGCGTCCCTGTTCTTGGCATAGCCGGGGAAGGTGCCGAGCTCGCCCGCCATCTCGGCCGAGGTGGCGTAGGACACGCCGGTCATGATCGCCGAGATCGCGGCGCAGATCGCGCGGCCCTGCTCGCTGTCATAGGGGATGCCCGACGCCATCAGCAGACCGCCGATATTGGCGTAGCCCAGGCCCAGGGTGCGGAATTCGTACGACAGTTGCGCGATTTCCTTCGACGGGAACTGCGCCATCAGCACCGAGATCTCGAGCGCCACGGTCCACAGCCGGACGCCGTGCTCGAACCCGGCGACGTCGAAGCGGCCGTTCTCGCCGCGGAACGTCATCAGGTTGAGCGAGGCGAGATTGCACGCCGTGTCGTCGAGGAACATGTATTCCGAGCACGGATTGGACGCGTTGATCCGGCCGGAATTCGGGCAGGTGTGCCATTCGTTGATCGTGGTGTCGTATTGCAGGCCGGGGTCGGCGCTGGCCCAGGCGGCATGGCCGATCTTGTCCCACAGCTCGCGCGCCTCGACCGTCTTGTGCAGCTTGCCGTCGATGCGGCGGATCAGTTCCCACTTGCCGCCCTTGAGGACGCGGTCGAGGAAGTCGTTGGTGACGCGCACCGAGTTGTTCGAGTTCTGGCCCGAAACCGTGAGATAGGCCTCGCTGTCCCAGTCGGTGTCGTAGGTGCGGAAATCGATCTTGGCGAAGCCCTGCTGCGCGAACTGGATGACGCGCTGGACGTAGTTCTCCGGAATCATCGCCTTGCGCGCGGCCTTGATCTCGCGCCGCAGCGACAGGTTGCGCGTCGGGTCGAAGCGCGCGTCGCCCAGGGCCTGCGCCTCGGGGCCGTTGCACACCGCCATGATCTGGTTGAGGTGGCGCTGCGCCAGCTTCGAGCCCGCGACCAGCGCCGCGACCTTCTGCTCCTCGACCACTTTCCAGTCGATGTAGTTTTCGATGTCGGGATGGTCGATATCGACCGTCACCATCTTGGCAGCGCGTCTCGTCGTGCCCCCGGATTTAATAGCGCCCGCGGCGCGGTCGCCGATCTTGAGGAAGCTCATCAGGCCGGACGACTTGCCGCCGCCCGATAATTTCTCGCCTTCACCTCTAAGCTTGGAGAAATTCGAGCCGGTGCCCGAGCCGTATTTGAAGAGCCGCGCCTCGCGCACCCAGAGGTCCATGATGCCGCCCTCGTTGACGAGGTCGTCGGCGACCGACTGGATGAAACAGGCGTGCGGCTGCGGGTGCTCGTAGGCGCTCTTCGAGGCCACAAGCTCGCCGCTCTTGAAATCGACGTAGTAATGGCCCTGCGCCGGGCCGTCGATGCCGTAGGCCCAGTGCAGCCCGGTGTTGAACCATTGCGGCGAATTGGGCGCCGCCATCTGGCGGCACAGCATGAAGCACATTTCGTCGTAATAGGTGCGGGCGTCGGCCTCGGAATCGAAATAGCCGCCCTTCCAGCCCCAATAGGTCCAGGTGCCGGCGAGGCGATGGAAGACTTCCTTGGCGCTGCGCTCGGAGCGCGCGCGCTCGGCGGCGGGCAGCTTCTCGAGCGCCTTGGCGTCGGGCACCTTGCGCCACAACCAGGACGGGACGTCCTTTTCCTCGACCGGTTTCATCCTGGCGGGGATGCCGGCCTTGCGGAAATATTTCTGTGCGAGGATGTCGCAGGCGACCTGGCTCCACTCGGCCGGCACCTCGATGTCGGGCAAATGGAACACCCGCGAGCCGTCCGGATTGCGGATCTCGCTGGTGGCCGATTTGAATTCGATGGTTTGGTAAGGATCCTGGCCGGCGGTCGTGAATCGACGCTCGATACGCATACGAACTCCCCCCACACGCGTGACATTTCCCCCGCGCTGGAGGCCCTACTAGATGTTGGGTACGTCCAAGCGCAGAATCAAAATGTTGGCAGAGCGAGGTGTCGCAATCAACTACATTTTGTGTCGCGCGAAATTATGTCTCAATAAGTAGTGTTTCCAACGATTCGTTCACAGACTTGTCCACAGGCAGAAAAGGCGCGGATTTTAGCGACCAAAGAAAAAGCCGCGACGCGGGTTGCGTCGCGGCTTTGATGTGACGTCTCAGGCTTTATTGACTCGGTGCCGTATAGGGATAGCGGAAGGTTCCCGACTTGAGTTCGGGCGGATACAGAATCACCTGCGTCCCCGCCTTGCGGAACTGGTCGAGATCGTTGCCCTTGACGTTCTGGTACTGCACGAACAGCACGCGGGTGTGATCCCATTCGCCGTTCGAGGCGAACTTCACGTCGCCCACCACCGTCTTGAACTTGGTGGCGTGGATGTATGCCGCGATCTTGGCTTGATCGAGGCTGCCGACCTTGGTGACCGCCTCGGCCAGCACCTGCATCTCGGCGTAAGCGAAAGGCGGCAGGTAGTAGCCCAACGGATCGACGCCCTCGCCGGGCGCCTTGGCCTGGTAGCGCTTGAGGAAGTCCTCGACGCCGGGGAACTTCATCGTCGGCTCCGGCACGTAGACGTCGTAGGCGACAATGCCGTTGAGCAAGGGCCCGAGCTGCAGCTTGATCGGGGTAAAGGCGATGCCGATCATCGCGCCACCGAAGATCCTCGCCTTGAGCTTGGCTTCGCTCGCCGCGCGCACGAACCCGACCGACTCGGGCGGGTAGGAGGCGATGAAGATGATGTCGGGCTTCGCCGCCTGGATCGCGTGCACGATCGGCGAGAAGTCGGGCGTGTTGGGCGGGTAGCTCTGGTCGTAGACGACCTGGAGACCGAGCTGCTTCACCACGTCGCGCGCGCCGCCGATCACGTTCTGGGCGAACTCGGCGTTGGCCGCGACCAGCGCCACCGTCTTCGGCTTCGGATTCATGGTCATGGCGACCTGGAAGAACCCGTTGGACGGCGCGATCGCCGTGTTCTCGCCGTTGGGCAGGATTTGGAAGTACTTGTCGTACTTGAAGCTCGAGTTCACCGCGGTGCCGAACAAGGCCATGAACACCTTGTCGTGCGACATGACGATCGGCATCGCCGGCGCGATCTGGCCGGTGGCGTAGGCCGAAATCACCAGGTCGACCTTGTCGACGTCGAGCAGCTTGGTATAGATGCCGGGCACGTTGGCCGGGACGCTCTGATCGTCGTAGTAGACGAGCTCGACCGGGCGGCCCAACAATCCGCCCTTGGCGTTGATGTCGTCTTTCCACATCTGGATCGCGAGCAGCGACGGCTTGCCGCCGCCGGCGAGGCCGCCGGTGAGCGACATGCTGAAGCCGATCTTGATCGGATCGGCGGCGTGCGCCGGGGCCAAGCCCCAGAACGCGGCGACGCACGACAAAATCGCCGCCAGTACGAGGCGGCGTGCAATGCTGACCATGGTATTATTCCTCCCCTATGATCGTTGGGGCGAGACTAATGCATGCACGCGGGTCGCGCCACAATGCGGCGTTCGTCACGGGTGGGCGAATGCCCATGCCGGCTGGACGGCGCCAAGTGCTAATGCCATAGTCCGCCCCGATTTCCGCGGATTTTCGCAATGTCCGTCACCATCGGCACCCGTCTCTATACCTGGCTCAAGGGCGAATTCGTCGGCAGCGACGGCTTCGGCAATCGCTACTTTCGCGAGCGCCGCGTCAAGCTGCTGAAGCACGGCGGCGGGCGCGACAGCCGCGAGCGGCGCTGGGTGATCTATCATGGCGAGGTCGAGGCCTCGCGCGTGCCGCCGCTGTGGCACGCCTGGCTGCACCACACCAGCGACGAGGTACCGCGCGACGACCGCCCGAAATACCCGTGGGAAAAGGACCACGTGCCTAACCTCACCGGCACGCCCCAGGCCTATCGTCCGGCAGGCTCGCCCTTGAAGGGCGGGCCGCGTCAGCGCGCCAGCGGCGATTACGAACCCTGGACGCCGGAATGACGACGCGGCAAAGTCGCCGCACCGGATTTCGCCAAGGAGTCGATCCGCCATGAACCGCAATGCCGTCGAGACCGTCATGGGCGCGCTCGTGCTGGTGGTCGCCGCCGTGTTCCTGTTCTTCGCCTACACCACGACCCAGATCCACGCCGGCGGCGGCAGCCAATACACCGCCACTTTCGACAAGGTCGAAGGCCTGCGCGACGGCGCCGACGTCAAGATCAGCGGCATCAAGGTCGGCCAGATCGAGGCGCTGACCCTCGATCCCAAGACCTACTTCGCCATCGTGCGCATCAACATGGACTCGTCGATCAAGCTGCCGGTCGATTCGGTCGCCACCATCTCGTCCTCGGGGCTCCTGAGCGACAAATTTCTGGCGATCGAGCCCGGCAACGAGGACCAGCTCATTCCGTCCGGCGGCAAGATCACCCACACCCAATCGGCGATGAGTTTGGAATCCCTGATCGGCCAGGTGATCTATGGCGCCGCACAGAACAAGGGCGGCGGCGCCGACCAGGGCGGTCAGCCGCAGGGCGCAGCCCCCAAGCCATGAACCGCGGGGCCGCGCGCAACGGGGCGGGGACCGCACCCGGCCGGCCGGTGGTGGAGCAGCGCTGGGATCCGGACCGCTACCGGCGCAACGCGGCGTTCGTCCCGGCGCTCGGCCGCGGCGTCGCCGAGCTGCTGGCGCCGCGACCCGGCGAGCGCATCCTCGATCTCGGCTGCGGCGACGGCGCTCTCACCATCGAGCTCGCGCGCATCGCTTCGGTGGTCGGCGTCGACAGCAGCGCCGAGCAGGTCGCGGCGGCGAAGTCGCACGGTCTCGACGCGCGCGTCATGGATGGAACCGCGCTCACCTTCGACGGCGAATTCGACGCTGTGTTCTCGAACGCCTCGCTCCATTGGATGCGCGACCCCGACGCGGTGATCGCCGGCGTGTGGCGCGCCTTGAAGCCCGGCGGGCGCTTCGTCGCCGAGTTCGGCGGCGCCGGCAATGCCGCTGCGGTGCAACAAGCGCTGCTCGCGGCGCTGGCGCGGCGCGGCATCGACGGCAGCGCGGCTGTGCCGTGGTATTTCCCGACCATCGCCGAGTATCGCGGCCGTCTCGAGCGGCGCGGCTTCACCGTTACGTCCATCGCGCTCATCCCGCGCCCGACGCCGCTGCCCGGGCGGCTCGCCGACTGGCTCGAGACTTTCGCCGAAAGCCTGCTCGCGCTGGCGCCGGACGACACGCGCGCGGATGTGAAGGACGAGGTCGAGGCATTTGCCCGCGCACGGCTGTTCCAGGACGGCGTCTGGAGCGTGGATTACGTGCGGCTGCGCTTCGCCGCGGTGAAACCATGAGCAAGCTCAAGCTGCCCAAATGGCTCACGCCCCGGGGCGAGCCGGTCTCGTGCCTCGACAAGATCAAGGTGCTGAACGAGAATCTCGAGGAAATCCGGGCCATGGCCCAGGACGCGCTCGAGGACGCGGTGCTGATGGGCTGCGACGAGGCCCAGTTCCGCAAGGTCATGCGCGAGCTCGCCGAAAGCCTCGACAACCCCTATCCGGGCAAGAAGGGCACGTGAAGTTCGCGATCGCCTTGCTGATCGGATTGCTGGCTGCCGCCGGCGCGGCGCGCGCCGACAGCGCCATCCTGCAAGGCCTCGACAAGACCACGGCGCGGGTGTCGCGGATCGAGGCGCCGCTCGACAAGCCGGTCCGCTTCGGCACGCTGATCATCACCGCGCGCGCCTGCGTCAAGAAGCCGCCCGAGGAGCCGCCCCAGACCGCGGCCTTTCTCGAAATCGACGAGGTGCGCGCCAATTCGCAGGAGACGCAATCGAAGCGCGAGTTCAGCGGCTGGATGTTCGCGCAATCGCCCGCGATCTCGGCGCTTGAGGATCCGATCTACGACGTGACCGTGCTCGACTGCAAGATCGACACCGCCTCCGCGCCGGTCAGCCCGCCCGCCGGCAAGTGAGCCCGGCGCCGGAGCGCGGTCGCGAGACGGCGGCGGTATTGCGCGCGCGGAATCTCGACCGCGCCGAAGCGCTTCAGATGCGCGGTGACGAATTGCACGTCCAGGAGCGTGAAGCCGCCTTTGCGTAACAGCGCGACGAGCTGCGCCAGCGCGACCTTGCTCGCGTCGGTGACGCGCGAGAACATGCTTTCGCCGAAGAACGCGCCGCCCAGCGCCACGCCGTAGAGCCCGCCCACCAGCCTGCCGTCCTGCCAGCATTCGACGCTGTGGGCGTGGCCCTGGTCATGGAGCGCGGTGTAGAGCGCGACGATCTCGCGGTTGATCCAGGTCTTGGGCCGGTCGGGCGTCGGGTGCGCGCAGCCCCGGATCACGCCGGCGAAATCGGTGTCGCAACGCACGTCGAACACGTCGCTCTTGAGCGTGCGGGCAAGCCGCCGCGAAAGATGGAACCCGTCCAAGGGAAGAACGCCACGTTGCTCGGGATCGACCCAGAAGATTTCCGCGTCCTCGGCGGATTCCGCCATCGGGAAGATGCCGGCGGCATAGGCTTTCAGCAGCAGCGCGGGGGTGAGGTCGGACATCGCCCGAGCCTAGCCTAATTCCCCCGCTCGAAGGTCCGCTCGAACCAGCCGATGTCGTAGGCGCCGTTGACGAAGTCGGGCGCGGCCACGATCCGCTGGCAGAGCGGGATGGTGGTGTCGATCCCGGTGATCACGAATTCCTCGAGCGAGCGCCGCAGGCGCATCAGGCATTCGTTGCGCGTGCTGCCGTGGACGATCAGCTTGGCGACCAGACTGTCGTAATGCGGCGGCACGGTGTAGCCCTGATAGAGCGCGCTGTCGACCCGCACACCCATGCCGCCCGGCGCGTGGTAGCGCGTCACCGTGCCGGGCGAGGGCGCGAAGGTATCGGGGTGTTCGGCGTTGATGCGGCATTCGACGGCGTGGCCGGCGAGCTTGATGTCGTCCTGGCGGTAGCCCAGTTTGGCACCGTCGGCGATGCGGATCTGCTCGCGCACCACGTCGAGGCCGCTCACCATTTCCGAGATCGGATGCTCGACCTGGAGCCGGGTGTTCATTTCGATGAAGAAGAATTCGCCGTTCTGGTGCAGGAATTCGAGCGTGCCGGCGCTCTTGTAATTGAGCTTGGCCATGGTCGCGGCAGCGAGATCGCAGATGCGCTTTCGCTCTGCGGGGTTGAGGCCGGGGGAGGGCGTCTCCTCGACCAGCTTCTGGTGCTTGCGCTGCAGGGAACAATCGCGCTCGCCCAGATGCACCACGTTGCCCTGTCCGTCGCCCAGGATCTGCACCTCGATGTGGCGCGGATGCGGCAGGTAGCGTTCGAGATAGAGCGCGCCGTTGCCGAAAAAGGTCTGGGCCTCGGCCTGGGCCACCGCGAACAGGTTGTCGAGATCGTCCTTGGAGTGGACCACGCGCATGCCGCGGCCGCCGCCGCCGGCCGCCGCCTTGATCAGGAGGGGAAAGCCCACGTGCGCGGCTTCGGTGCGCGCCTCGGCGAGCTCGTTGACCGCCTGGCCGCCCGGCACCACCGGAATGCCGAGCTCCTTGGCGGCGCGCTTTGCCGCCACCTTGTCGCCCATCAAGGCGATGTGCTCGGGCGACGGGCCGATGAAAACCAGATCGTGCTCGGCGACGATGCGGGCGAATTCGGCGTTCTCGGCGAGGAACCCGAGGCCCGGATGGATCGCGTCGGCGCCGGTGATGGCGGCGGCCGACAGGATCGCCGGAATGTTGAGATAGCTCTCGCGCGCCGGCGGCGGGCCGATGCACACGCTCTCGTCGGCGAGCCGCACGTGCATCGCGTTGGCGTCGGCGGTCGAATGCACCGCCACGGTGCGGATGCCCATTTCGCGGCAGGCGCGGTGGATGCGCAGCGCGATCTCGCCGCGGTTGGCGATCAGCACCTTTTCGAACAAGGCTACTCCAGGACCATCAGCATCTGGCCGAATTCGACCGGCGTGCCGTCGGCCACCAGGATCTCGGCCACGCGTCCGGCGCGCGGCGCATGAATCTGGTTCATCACCTTCATCGCCTCGATCACCAGCAGCGCCTGGCCCTCGCGCACCTGGTCGCCGACATTGACGAACGGCTTGGCGCCGGGCTGAGGCGCGAGGAAAGCGGTGCCGACCATCGGCGCCTTGACCGCGCCCGGGGAATCGGCTGGCGCCGCGGGAGAAGCGGCTGCGGACGGAACCGAGACGGTGACGGCGGGCGCGACCGGCGCGTTGCGCACCACGCGGATGCGGCGGTCGCCCTGCGCGTATTCGATCTCGCTCAGGCCGGTCTCCTCCAGCAGCGCCGAAAGCGCGCGGACGAGGTCGCCGTCAACCGAAAGGTCGCCTTTGCTCATGGACCGGAAACCGCTAAGCCTCTTCGCCTTCGACGAGCCGCGCCATCGCCTCGAGCGCGAGGAGATAGCCCTGGGCGCCGAGGCCACAGATGACGCCGGTCGCGGCCTGGCTGATGAGCGAGTTGTGGCGGAACGCCTCGCGGCGGTGGATGTTGGAAATATGCACCTCGATCACCGGCAGCTCGACCGCCTTGAGTGCATCGAGCAATGCCACCGAGGTCGTGGTATAGCCCGCGGGATTGATGATGATGCCATCGGCGTTCTCGCGCGCCTCCTGGATCCATTCCACCAGCTGGCCCTCGTGGTTCGACTGGCGGAAATCGAGCGCCAGGCCCAGCACCGCGGCGCGCTC
>Ga0335078_10010981_pt1 | contig 13412 bp, 9 predicted proteins | sample Lox_Sample_32_FD_206711 | JGI IMG/M metagenome (GOLD analysis project Ga0335078, IMG submission 206711) | Soil microbial communities from Loxahatchee National Wildlife Refuge, Florida, United States - Lox_Sample_3.2 | ecosystem: Environmental > Terrestrial > Soil > Wetlands | place: USA: Florida...
CTGGCCTTACCCAGGGAGATCTCCGCGGGTGTCCCAGATGCCCCGTCCATTCGGTTCGCGGGGTGGTGCGGGACGGCGGCGCTCGAGAGGGCGTCGCTCGCCGTGGAGAAGTCAGCAGAGGCCGTACCACCAGCGGGATCGATGTTCGCTGGGAAGGGCCGAACGCGAAGCCGAGGCGCGGGACGCCCCGGGCTCGTGGGATGGACGACGATCGCGGCCAACCCCGCAAGGGGCCTGGATAGGAGCGCCGGAGGGTGAAGCCCGAAGGACCCGGTCCAGAGCGCAGTCCATCCCCGGCGCCGGGCGACACCGCACCTCACCCCGCCGAAGCGAGCCTGTGGGAGCAGTTTCTGGCCCGCGGTAATCTCGCCGAGGCGCTAAGACGCGTCGAGCGGAACGCCGGTGCCCCGGGCATCGACGGGATGAGCACCGGGGAGCTGCGGCCGTGGTTGCATGACCACTGGTCGGGGGTCCGCTGTGCGCTTGACGCGGGTACCTACCGACCGCAGCCCGTGCGCAGGGTGATGATCCCCAAGCCCTCGGGCGGTCAGCGGAAGTTGGGGGTGCCGGCCGCGGTGGATCGATTGATCTGCCAGGCCCTATCGCAGGTGCTCACGCCCATCTTCGACCCTCATTTTCATCCCCATAGCTTCGGCTACAGGCCGGGGCGCTCGCAGCATCAGGCTGTCGAGCGGGCACGCCAGTTCATCAACGATGACGCGGTGTGGTGCGCTGACTTTGATCTCGAATCGTTCTTCGATCGGGTTCAGCACGACGCGTTGATGGCGAGGGTCGCACGACGGGTGGATGACAAGCGGGTGCTACGGCTGGTCCGGCGCTACCTGGAAGCGGGTGTCATGGCGGACGGGTTGGTGCATGCGAGCGAGGAGGGGACCCCGCAGGGGTCGCCGCTCTCGCCGCTGCTCTCAAACGTCATGCTCGACGACCTCGACTGGGAGCTGGAGCGGCGCGGGCACCGCTTCGTCCGCTACGCGGACGACGTGCGGGTGTACGTCGCCAGCGAACGGGCGGGGCAGCGCGTCATGACGAGCATCAGCTGCTATGTCGAGCGACGTCTCAAGCTCAAGGTCAATCCGCAGAAGTCGGCGGTTGACCTGGCCAAGAACCGGCGCCTGCTGGGTTTTCGGTTCTTCGGCCGCGAGCACGAGCTCAAGGTGCGGATCGACCCGGGTGCCCGCACGCGGGCCAAGGACCGTCTGCGCCAGCTGACCTCGCGCAAGTGGGGCGTCTCGATGGAACGGCGGATCGAAGAGATCAACCGCTACACCGACGGCTGGACGAACTATTACGCTCTGGCCGACACGCCCTCGGTCTTCGAGGGCCTTGACAGATGGCTCCGCAGGCGACTGCGGCAGGTCCGCTGGAAGGAATGGAAGCGCGCCAAAACTAAACGGCGCAACCTGATCGCGCTCGGCATCCCAGCGCGCGAGGCCACTGAGTGGTCCTACACGCGCAAGGGCTACTGGCGCGTTTCAGGCTCCCCAATCCTCACCCGCGCCCTGCCCAACACCTACTGGGCCGAACAGGGCCTCAAAGGATTCACCGACCCCTACCGCCGCTTCTGGGATGCCAAGCGAACCGCCGGACGCGGACCCGCACGTCCGGTGGTGTGGGGGGCGCCGGGGTGAGCCCGGCGCCTACCCGATCGATACCAGCCGACCCGCTCCACGATCGCGAGCTCGGCCTGCTCGTGCGTGCGCCACACGCGGTCGGCGATCAGCTCGGTCTTGAAGCTGTCCACGAACGATTCGGCCAGCGCGTTGTCATAGCAGTCTCCGGTGGAGCCCAGCGACCGGGCGACGTCGTGATCATCCAGCGTCTGCGCGTAGTCCTCTGATCTGAGGTGTGTTGCGAGCCGCGGTCCGAATGGGCCACCAGCGCCACGTCCGCGCCGGGGTCGCGGAGCCCGAGCGCCATCCGCAGCGCGACGAAGCACCAGCTCCTTGCGCATATTGGTGGCGAACTGCCAGCCGACCACCATGCGCGAGAACACGTCGAGCACGAAGCTGAAGTACACGACGCCCTGCCAGGTGCGCAGGTAGGTGAAGTCCGCCACCCACAGCCGATTGGGCGCCTGAGCGGTGAAGTCGCGCTCCACCAGATCCGGCGCGTCCTGCCCTGCGGGATCCTGGCGGGTCGTGCGCCACGGCCTGCCGCGCCGCTTGGCGCCCCGAATCCCGTGCTCTGACATCAGCCGCTCCACCGTGCACCGGGCGCACTGGATCCCCTCGCGCAACAGCGCCTTCCACACCCGCCGCGACCCACAGCACTCATAGTTCTCCCGGTGCACCCGCCGGATCTCCACCAGCAGCTGCCCATCGGACACGGCCCGCCGCGACGCCGGCCCTGACCGACGCTGATAGTAGGCGGACGCCGACACGCCCAGGGTCCGGCAGATGGGCTCGACCCCGAAGTCAGCCTTGCGCTCCTCGATGAACGCGCTCACTTCGATCGGGTCGGGTCGAGCTCCTTGGCGAAAAACACGCTCGCCGCCTTTCAGGATCTCGTTCGCCCTACGCAGCTCCCTCACCTCCCGGCGCAGCTCCGCGAGCTCGTCACGCCCGCTCGAGCTCGACAGCTCCTGTCGCCCGCCGCCGTCCGCCTCGGCCTGGCGTACGCGCTCGCGCAGCGCCTCCCGGTGCACGCCCAAATCAGCGGCCACCTGCGCGATCGGCCGGCCGGACTCGAACACCAGCCGCGCGCCTCGCTCCAACAGCTCCTCGGGGTACTTCCTCGGTCGTGACATCGACGGAGCGTCTCCTCTCCACAGGACGGAACCGCAGTCCCGTGCTGCTTTCAAGGCCTCCGTCAGACCCGGGATGGCTCAGGTGGGAGGGTCCCGCGAATGCCGCTCAGTGCTACTTGCACGAAACTCCGAGCCGCTCGTGCTCGAGCACCCGGTGATACGCATCGCGGATGATTACCTCGTAGGGGCGACGGCCGATAGACCGTCGCGCTTCGTCCTTGGCGTCGGCGAGCGTCCCGCAGATGATCCCCGTGCGTTTGGTAGATAGCTTCACCTCCCACGCGCCGCAGAGGATCATGTCGATCTGCACGATGACGATCCCGCGATCACGGGCACGCTCACTCGGGCCGGAGGCAAGCGAACCCCCTGTTTTCAGAAGCGACCGGAGCCTCGAAAAACGGATGCTCTGTAAGCCCGTCTGCGGCCCTCCCAGGGGTCGGGCCAACCGATTTGATGTCCCAAAACGTGGGTCTGCGAGGACCGCAGTGCGCCAGCGCCCCATTCGAAAACCACCAGCCTCCCAGAATTCGTGGGCGGGGGGAGGTGGTATTGCGGTAGTTTCCGCGTGGGCGAGAGTACGAATGCCGGATGCCAGTGGCCGGGGTTGGGCTTAGTGTGTCGGTGGTTTTCGCGTGGCTCGGATACTCGCATCGGGTTGGACTGATGGGTCTGCTGACGGCTTGGTCGATCGGCGTCCAATGGATGCGGTGGCGCTTGAGACCGTCGCGGCGGTCGTCGTGGTTTTGGACACTGAGGGTCGGATCGTGGAGTTCAATCGTGCGGCGGAGGAGCTGACGGGCTGTGCCAGCGCGGAGGTCTGCGGTCGCGTGGTGTGGGAGACGGGGCTGATTGCGCGGGAGGAGGAACCCGGTTTCCGGGGGATCGTCGACCGCGTGAACGCGGGTGAGTTCCCCGCTCGCTACGAGAGCCACTGGCTGACCAAGGACGGACGGCGGCTGTTGAGCTGGCGCAGCAGCGCGGTCCTCGGCGACGATGGCGAGGTTACCCACGTGGTCGCCACCGCCGTTGACGTGACCGACGAGCGTGGCATCGAGGCCGAGCGTCGCGCCGGCGAGGAGCGCTTTCGGGCCGCGGTCGGTTCAATGCTCGACGCCTTCATGGTTATCTCACCGGTCCGTGATGATGGCGGCGAGATCGTCGATTTTCGCTACGAGTACGTAAACGACGCCCACTGCAGGCTGGTTGGGTTCGACCGCGAGCAGCTGCTCGGTCATCTAATCGGGGAGCTGTTTCCCTACTATCCGGGCAGTGACCGGTTCGCGGTCTACCGCCGTGTGGCGGTGACCGGCGATGCGTGCCGGACCGATGACGTGTACCACGAGCAGGCGTGGGCCGGCACCCCGCTCGCCACCCGAGTGGTCGACAGCGTCATCGCTTCGATCGGTGAGAACCTCGTGGTGTCGGCGCGCGATGTCACCGAGCGCAGGCGCAACGAGGAAGAGCTGCGGCTGCGAGCCGAGCTGCTAGATCTCGCCCATGATGCGGTGATCGTACGTGATCCGGCGGAGAGTCGTGTGACGTTCTGGAACCGGGAGGCGCACGCGGTCTATGGCTACAGCCGGGCCGAAGCGCTGGGCCAGGTCACGCATGAGCTGCTCGCGACGGTCTTCCCGGAGTCCAGGCAGGCGGTCGATGACGCGCTCGCGCTGGAGGGACGGTGGGTCGGAGAGTTGCGCCACACGCGCAAGGACGGCACCGTGGTCGTCGTCTCGAGTCGCCAGGCGCTGCAGCGCGGTGCGGACGGACAGCCGGTCGCGATCATCGAGTTGAACTCGGACGTCACCGAGCGAAAGCTGGTGGAGGTCGAGCTTCGCCGGCTGGCCGCCGGGGTCGATTCCTCGGCGGACGCGATCCTTGCCAAGGACCGCGACTGCCGGATCACGAGCTGGAACCGAGGGGCGAAGCGCCTCTACGGGTACACCGCGAGTGAGATCGTCGGTCAGCCCGTCAGCGTGCTGGTGCCCGCGGATCGCGCGGGCGAGGAGCAGGCGATCCTCGATCGCGTGCTGCGCGGCGAGGACGTGGGGAGCTACGAGACGCACCGGCTCGCTAAGGACGGGACGGTGATCGACGTCTCGATCACCGTCTCGCCGATACGTGACACGTCGGGAGACGTCATCGGGGCGTCGTCGATCCACCGCGACGTCACCGAGCGGAAGCGGGCCGAGGAGGAGCTGCGGCTGCGAGCCGAGCTGCTAGATCTCGCCCATGATGCGGTGATCGTGCGTGATCCGGCGGAGAGTCGTGTGAGGTTCTGGAACCGGGAGGCGCAGGCGGTCTATGGCTACAGCCGGGCCGAAGCGCTGGGCCAGGTCACGCATGAGCTGCTCGCGACGGTCTTCGCGGAGTCCAGGCAGGCGGTCGATGACGCGCTGGCGCGGGAGGGACGGTGGGTCGGGGAGTTGCGCCACACGCGCAAGGACGGCACGCCGATCGTGGTCTCCAGCCGCCAGGCGTTGCAGCGCGATCCGGATGGGCGGCCGCTCGCGATCATCGAGGTGAACTCGGACGTCACCGAGCGCAAACGCGCCGAGGAGGAGCTCGCGCACCTCGCCGGGCTGCTCGAGCGCACCGAGGAGATCAGCAGGACGGGCGGCTGGGAGTACGACGTCGCGACCGGCGAGCTGACGTGGACAGACGAGGTGTATCGCATCTACGGCGTCGAGCGGACGTCCGATCCGACGGACGTCACGCAGGCGATCGCGGGCTACGATCCCGAGAGCGCGCCGATCATCGATGCGGCGTTCAAGCGGCTGGTGGCCGAGGGCGTGCCGTACGATCTCGAGCTCGGGCTGATCCGCGCCGATGGGCAGCGGGTGTGGGTGCATACGATCGGGCGGCCGGTCATCGACGACGGCCGCGTTGTACGCGTCGGAGGCAACATCAGTGATGTCACCGAACGCAAGCGGGTCGAGGAGGCGCTTCGCGCGAGTGACCAGCTGTTCCACAGCGGGTTTGACGATTCGCCCATCGGGATGGCGCTCACGGGCCTGGACGGCAGGCTCGTTGAGGTCAACGCGGGGTTTGCGCGGATGCTCGGCTTTGACGACCCCGAGCAGCTGGCGGAACAGGACTTCGCGCGCTACACGCACCCCGATGATGTGGCCGCGAACCGCGAGGGGATCCGGATGATGGTTGAAGAAGGCAAGCCGTATGTGGCCGAGAAGCGCTACATCCGCAGGGATGGGGCTGTCGTGTACGCGCTGATGGGGTCGACTGCGGTGCTCGACGCGGACGGCCGACCGTCGATGCTGTTCACGCAGGTTCAGGACATCACGGAGCGCAAGCAGGCGGACGCGGCGTTGCGGGCCAGCGAGGAGCGGTTCCGCGGTGGGTTTGAGAGCTCGCCGATCGGGATGGCGCTCGTCGGCCTGGACGGCAGGTACCTCGAGGTCAACGCCACGCACGCGCGGATGCTCGGCGTTGAGGACCCGAGCGAGATGATCGGACTGAGCTTCGAGGAGTTCGTCCATCCCGACGACGTGGCCGAAACCTACGCGAGCATCGAGCGACTCCACGAGACGGGCACCGACCACGGCGAGAGGCGTTACATCCGCAGGGACGGCGCGACCGTGTATGCGCTGTTTGGTTCCTCGGTTGTGCGCGACGCGGACGGGCGACCGTCGGTGCTGTTTTCGCAGGCGGAGGACATCACCGAGCGCAAGCATGCGGAGGCGGCGTTGCGCGCGAGCGAGGAGCGGTTCCGCGGCGGGTTCGCGAACTCGCCGATCGGGATGGTGCTCACGGGCTTGGACGGCAGGCTGGTTGAGGTCAACGCCACGTTCGCGCGGATGCTCGGCTTTGAGGACCCGGCCGAGCTCACCGGACGGAGCGTCGCGGACATTGCCCATCCCGACGAAGTGGCGCTAGGACGGGAGACGATCGAGCGGATCGTGCAGGAGGGGAGTTATCACGGGGAGAGGCGCTATATCCGCAGCGATGGGGGTGTCGTGTATGCGCTGGTTGGGGTTACGCTGGTGCGCGACGCGGACGGGCGACCGTCGGTGCTCTTCGGGCAGGTGGAGGACATCACCGAGCGCAAACTCGCGGAGGCCGAGGTGCTTCGCCTCAACGCGGAGCTTGAGCGGCGCGTCCTGCAGCGAACCGCCGAGCTGAAGGCTGCCAATCTGGAGCTCGAAGCGTTCGCGTATTCGCTCGCTCACGACCTCCGCGCGCCAATGCGGGCGATCAATGGATTCGGCGCGACGCTGTTCCAGAGTCACGGCGAGCGGCTCGGCGATCAGGGGCGGGAGACGCTCGATCGGATCCGTCGGGCGAGCGCCAGGATGGGCGAGCTGATCGACGCGATGCTCTTCCTCTCAGACCTCACCCGACGTGAGCTGAGCCTCACGAGCGTGGATCTCAGCGCACTCGCCAGGGAGACCAGCCAACAGCTACGCGCGCGGGATCCGGCGCGCCGGGTTGAGTTCGTGATCGAGGAAGGGCTTGAGACGATGGGCGACGAGCGGCTGGTGCGGGTCCTGATGCGCAACCTGCTCGAGAACGCGTGGAAGTTCACCAGCCCCCGGGAGCATCCCAGGATCGAGGTGACGCGCGCGGGCGCCGGCGTGTTCGCGGTCCGCGACAACGGCGTCGGGTTCGACATGGAGTTCGCCGGGCTGCTGTTCGAGCCGTTCGCGCGCCTTCACCGCGAGGACGAATTCCCCGGCCTCGGCGTTGGCCTCACGACCGTGGAGCGGATCGTGCGCCGCCACGGCGGCGCGGTGTGGGGCGAAGGTCGGCCCGGCGAGGGAGCCACCCTCTACTTCAGGCTCGAGCCATCAACTGAAACCGGATCATGATTTCCCAGAACATCCTCCTGGTCGAGGACAACCCTGACGATCGCGATCTGACGGTCATGGCGCTGAAGGGCAGCAAGATCGCAAACGAGATCGACATCGCCCGTGATGGAGAGGAGGCGCTGCAGTATTTCGAAGATCCTTCCCGGCCGCTCCCGGCGCTGGTGCTGCTGGACCTGAAGCTGCCAAGGATCATGGGTCTCGACGTGCTCAAGCGCCTCCGCGCCAACGAGCGCACCAAGCTCGTGCCGATCGTCGTGCTGACCAGCTCACAACAGGAAAGCGATCGCTGCCGAAGCTACGTCGAAGGAGTGAACGCCTATGTTGTCAAGCCGGTCGAGTTCGACAACTTTTCCGAGGCCGTCAAGGCCCTCGGACTGTTCTGGCTAGTGATCAACCAGCCCCCACCCGCTTGTCATCGCCCGGGATGAACGCACCACGAACCGCCGCTCAATCCGCATCGTCGATCGATCGGAAATGCGAAGCTTCTTCCTCGCCCCGAGAAGCGGCCCGTGAACAGGGCTCACTAGTTTGGACGGAGTGGTCGTGCGAATTGAAATTGAGTCCAAACCTCACTGAAGCGGGCGATCGCCGCCGTCGCGGAAGCAGCCCTGGCCGGTCGCTGTTACGCGGCTTCTGAGTTGGGTTAGCATCACGAAGTCATCGCGAGCGTGCTGCTGTTCGATCAACCCGACACTCTCTGCCGCGCCGGGGGTGCGGGAAAGCGTGCGCTTAGGGATACCGAGCGGTGCTGGGGCGACGTCCGCTTGCGCATGGGGTGAACCTGACCCCCTGCGCCAAGCGGCGGTCGAACACAGCGCCACCGACAGCGCTGTAAGCGGTACCGTTCGAGAGCACGAACCCACGTACTGAACGGAGAATGGCGATGGCCCAGGCCAGGAGCAGCCCGGCGGCTAAGGCCCCAGCGACCCGAAAGCGCAGCCCGGCGGCTAAGACGCCGGCTACGCGAAAGCGCACCACGACCGCTGCGCGTCCCGCGACCGCGGTCGACAAGACCAAGGAGCTGTCCGAAGAGGTACTCGATTCGCTTGAGAAGGGTCAGCGGGCCGCCATCGAGGCGGTGCGCAAGTTCGTCGACACGGTCGACGATGCGTTGCCAGCGCTGCCACACGGGGAGGGTCGGACCAAACGGCAGGAGATCGTCGACTCCGCTCTGGAGATGGCCGACCGGCTGGTTCACACGCAGCACAGTTCATCCATAAGGTGATCGACAGCACGGGGAAGTCGCTGACCAAGTCAGACGGCTGAGTTAGGCCCGTGGAGGCGTCGCGCTCGTGATCGCGGCGCGCCCAGAACCCGATCTACGAATGTGCAAGTGATGTCGAGTGCGCCGGCGGGCGTGTGTTAACTGTCGTGGGCAAGCACGGCGGAGCGCAGGCTGCGGCAATTTGAGCAGCGGAGCGGTCTTCTGGCCGACGCGCGCAGAGTGCTCATTGCTCACACGCGGCAGCTCGGTCGAGACTGCTGGAGATCGATCAAGACAGCAGTCGGCGAGTTGTGGCCAGACTGCTCGATGCCGTTGTCGCGGCGGTGCCGCAAACGGCTCGGTTTCGGGACGAGGCTGACCACCACAGTGCCGTGTGAACGGCAGGGCGCGGTTCAGTCCGGCTCAGCCTGCGCTGGACGGCTAGGTGCAACACACCGATGCAGAACACGATCGGACGCTGGTGATCGGCGGGCGAGTGCGCCATAGTTTGCCGACTTCCACCTGTGGAGGGATCGCAGTGACCGTGCAACTCGCGCCAGCCACGAGCCGTCGATGTGGGGTGTCGCGCTATCTCGCTCCCGTCGTACTCGTGGTCGCGGCGGCGGCGGTGATCGTCGTGGTGCTCAGCGCTCCGGACCAGGCCGGCCATGGGAGGGGTGGCGTGAGGGCTTCGCACACGGCCGTGCGCAATCCGCCCCCGTACTGGATCGTGCAGCCCGGCGACACGTTCATGAAGATCGCGGCGAGGACGGGGGTGAGCGTCGCTCAGCTACAGGCGTTCAACCCGGACGTTGATCCGCTCGGCCTCGTGCCCGGACAGCGGCTGAAGCTGTGGCTGCATCCGCCCAAACCAAGCCCGACGCCGGTGCCGCTCGGGCCGCTGTACTGGACGGTGCGCGTTGGCGAGTCGTTCGGCTCGATCGCCGCCAAGACCGGCATCAACGTCCTGACGCTCGAGCAGCTCAACCCCGGGCTGAAGTCCACCACGTTTTGGCCGGGAGATCGGGTCAGGCTCCGTCCCCCGCTGGTCCCGTCCAGCTCGCTGGCACGCCTGGCGGCCGCGCTGCCGGGTTCGCTCGGCTGGTAGGCGCTCCCGAGTCTCGCGCTGGCTGGCGATACGCGGATAGTGGGTAGTTCTCCGCACGCCGATCGGCATGGTCGATCTCCAGCCGCCGGATCCTCTTGGCGGTCAGCGAGGGCTGCAAAGCGCTCGTCGACGAGATCCTCGCGACCGAGCCCGATGCTTTGAAGGTCACGCCGGGAAAGATCGTGTTCGAGCTTGATTCGCCCGTCAGGGACATGAAGATCGTGTTACGTAGGCTTGCTCGGTCAAGGAGCGCGACTGCGTGGCGAACCGACACGTGAACGCTTTCCTGCGCCACAGCCACGGCGCGTGGCTCCCTGGCTTGGAGGTACTGTCCGTTGCTCCGGCGTTTGCGCTCACGCTGGGCGTGGCCGTCCGGTTCCTTCACCGAAGCGCCTTGAACGTCGTTGCGCTCTGTGCGAAGTCCAAGGCGCTTGCGGTGAGGAAGAGGATTCCCGGTTATTGGAGCCGACACACGCGGGGGAGCCATCGGTGGTTTTCCGCAGTTACAAGGGGATTGGTGCCGATGTTGGAATTCAACCTCGGCGGTGGTACGGTACGGCGTCCACGCACTACGCCTCGGTGTATGCACGCGGTTGCTTCCCGCAGCGTGGTGTTCTTGCCGGAGCGTCTCTTGACGCGCTCGGGGATCGTCATGACATCGTCTGTCAGCCGTCGAGATTCCTCGGTTCAGCCGGCTGCGGAGTCGCTGCGGGGGGCTGATCGGGCGGAGCGGCTCGGAAACGCGCTTGCCCGGATGGCACGCGAGCTGGCGGACGCCCGCCGGCAGATCGCGATCCTCAAGCGCGAGAACGCGGCGCTGCGGGCACAGCTTGACGGTGGACGCCGGCGCGAGACCGCCGCGCGGAACGGTGCAGGGCGTCCCTGGTAGTCCCCTAGCTCACTTCCGCCTGCGCCCGACAAGGAGAACCGCAACGAACCAATCCGTTGCGCTCATGAGCAGCTGCAGAAGCCAGTCCAGCACGCGCGACGCTGCTGCTCTGCGATCGGGGCCGACGGTAGCTGCGGCGGGCCAGGCGCGCGACGTGTCGCTGACACCGGCGCCGCTCAGACCGGTCTTCTGCACCAACAATCCCCTGACCCCTGTTCAGCGGCCCGGCGAACGGCGGTGCGAATCGTGGTGGCCGAGTCTGGTTCGTCGCTCACGCAACCCAGGCGTGCTGACCGACGGATCCGCTGTTCATGCTGGTGCTCAGTTGTGGCTGATGTGATGGTAGATGTTGAGGTAGTCCTGGCCTGGTCGCGCCCAGGAGCGATCGGACCGCATGCCGTTGAGCATCAGGTAGCGGTGGTCCTGCGGATCGTCGTGCCAGAGTCCGATCGCGCGTGCCATCGCCGACTCGATTGCCTGATGGTCAGCGTGGTGAAAGACGTATCCGGTGCGCCGCTGGGGAGGCTCCCAGGCATAGTCGCGGTCGGCGACGGTGTCCGCTAGCCCGCCTGACGCGCGCACAATCGGGACGGTGCCGTACCTGAGTGCGATCAGCTGCGCTAGTCCGCAGGGCTCGAACATGCTCGGCATGACCAGCAGGTCTGACCCGGCGTAAACGAGGTGCGCGAGCTCGGGACTGAACGCCAGCTCCAGGTGGACGTCCGGATGATCATTGAGATGGTGCTTGAGATGCCAGAAGTGGCCGCTGATCCCCGGATCCGGACTGGACCCGAGGAGCACGAACTGTGCGCCCTGCGCCAGCGCGTAGAAGATCGCGTGGTGGATCAGGTGCACGCCCTTCTGGCCGTCGAGCCGGCCGACGTAGGCGACGATCGGCTTGTACTCGTCACGCAGCATGAAGCGCTCGCGCAGCACATGCTTGTTGACGTACTTCTGATCGATCGAGTCGGGGCCGTAGCGCTGCGGGATCCAGGGATCGATCTCCGGGTTCCAGCAGTCGTAGTCGAGGCCGTTTAGGACGCCCCCGAACTTGCCGGAATGGACGTGGAGGGTGTGTCCCAGGCCGCGTCCGTGGTCGGAGTAGCAGACCTCCCAGGCGTGTCCGGGCGAGACCGTCGTCACGAAGTTCGAATACACGATCCCGCCCTTCATCAGGTTCAGCGCCGCCGGGTTGAAATCGTCCCGCAACCGGTCGTAGTGGAAGTAGCGAGCGGGGTCACACAGGCCGGTCGCCCACAGGATCGACTCGCCGGTGATCCCCTGGTGGCCGAAGTTGTGCACCGTGAAGCAGACCCGCTGGTCTCCCATCCCGATCTGCTGGTAGACCTCGTACAGCAGGACAGGCACGAGCGCCGTCTGCCAGTCGTGGCAGTGGATGATCTCCGGGCGCTTGCCCGATTTGAGCATGAACTCGAGTGCCGCCTTGCTGAAGAACGCGAACCGCGCGTCGTCATCATCCGAGCCGTAAAGGTGACCACGCTCAAAGAAGCGGTCGGCCGAATGGGGCTCGATGAAGAAGCACTTGCGGCCCTCGACGAACCCGAAGAACACCGTGCAGTGGATCGCGCCGGTATACCACGGCACCCACAGGTTCTCGTAGGTGACCGTGAGCCCAAAGATCCGGTCGTAGCGCAGGCAATCGTACTTCGGCAACACGATCTCGACCGCGTTCCCGCGCAGCTCAAGCTCGCGACTGAGGCCTGACACCACCTCGCCGAGCCCTCCGGCCTGCGCGACCGGGGCGCACTCGCTGGCGACCATCAACACGAACACGGGTCACCTCGCCGGCGCCAACGGCGCCCGAGCCTCACCAGCCCGCCGCCACGCTCGGCACGTCCGGTCTCATCCGCGCCGAGCGCCAGCGAAGCTCCAAACGTCTGCGACGACCACCGGCGTCCGCTTGAAACTGTGCTCAACACGACTGGGCCAATCGGCGCATCACACGGTGCGGGGCACGCGACCAAACCGAGCCAACCGCGCCCGTTCGGGCGGAAGCTCCAAGTCAACCGAGATTGAAGCCCGTGCGTGCGAGACCCTCATAAAGCGACCGTGTCACGCCGATGCATGCACGTCAAGTGCCCTACCGCGTAGTTACTACGCTCTAACCTGTGCTGAGCGGTCACCGTGATCGCGATCAGCTGGCAGGCCCAGCAGCGCCTGCACCGCGTCTGGCGACGCCACGCCGAGCAGCGCGGGAAGCGCTCAACGATCGTGGCGATCGCGGTCGCCCGCGAGCTCGCCGGGTTCTGCTGGGCGCTCGCTCACGCTGACTGACCGCGACCTACACCCGATCAACGCCACGTCGGTCGAGGACGGCGGCGAGAACCCGCCAACGCGCGAGAGCATCAGCGATCTAATACGGTCTGAGATGGACGCGCGTGTCAAGGGGTGCAGCGAAATTCGTGTCGTTGTCGTTGATGTTGGTCATGGTGGTGGGGGGTGGGGGGGCGGGGGGGGGGGTACGAGCGCAACGACGACTGTCACTCTGAGATGCGCGGGTCGGGACCGCAGGACAGTGTCCGGTCGTGAGCTGCCTCGTACTAACGTCGCGAGTCGGAATCGCATAGACCACAACGAGGATCCTCCGGGCGGGTCGCACC
>Ga0335078_10010982_pt1 | contig 13412 bp, 13 predicted proteins | sample Lox_Sample_32_FD_206711 | JGI IMG/M metagenome (GOLD analysis project Ga0335078, IMG submission 206711) | Soil microbial communities from Loxahatchee National Wildlife Refuge, Florida, United States - Lox_Sample_3.2 | ecosystem: Environmental > Terrestrial > Soil > Wetlands | place: USA...
CAAAATCATCGCCCAAGCAGTGCCCGGGCAATTTCCCTTGGCTCATATAGGAGGGCGTCACCGAGCCGCAAGGCAAGGATGGCCCGGCCCACTCACTCCTGCGCGAGTAGATGACCGAGACGGGCCATGGATGCGTCGTCGGCCGCGGTCTGTGGCGCTTTCGCGCGGGCAAGCCGCCAGATCAGGCGTCCGGCGAACGCCGGGAGAAGCATCATGGCGATCGGAACGTCGGCGACGCCGAGCGGCATCATCGTCAGCGGCAATGTCCAGACCGCAAGGCCGAGGCCGTGATCGAACGCCGTGTTGTCGTTACGCTCGCGCAGCACTGCGACGACAAAGCCGAACACCACCATGTCGTAATTGAGCATCCACGGCGAAAACAGGAACGTCGCGGTAACGAACAGCGCGAGCGACAGCACCGGATCGCGGCGCCGCCAGAAGGTCCAGACCACCATGGCCGCCGCGCAGGACGACATCCCCGCTTGAACCAGCCACGCCCAATCGGCCGGCAGTCCGATCCGCCGCGCATTGACGAAAGCCGACGACACCATCGGCCAGCCGTAGTTGCCGGCGTCGATCAGCAGGAGGTGCTGCTGCGGCGTCACTTGGCGGACATAGTCGATCCAGATGTCGGTCCCGAACCAAACCGCGGTGGCGGCCGCGAGCGCGATCACCGTCGCCGTTGCCGCGGCGATGACGCGCCAGCGCCCGGTCATGACCAGGAGGATCGGAAGCAGCAATCCGAATTGCGGCTTGATGGTCAACATGCCGAACAGAATTCCGGAGAGAAGCGGCCGCCGATCGAGGTTGGCTAGGCCTCCGATCAGCAGGGCGGCGGTCAGAAAGCCGTTCTGGCCGAAGAACACGTTGACGGCGACGCCGGGCGCAACGGCGAGAAACAGCATGCGCGCGCGGTCGGCGCCGCCGGACCACGCCGCGAGCATATAGAGCGCAAGCCCAGCCGCACACCACAACAGATAGGCCGGCAGATAAGGCAGCAGGCCGAGCGGCCAGATGAAGAGAACAAGATGCGGCGGATATGACCAGAAATGCGCGGGAAAGTCCGCACGGCCGGTCACGTCCTTGAGCGTCGCATTATAGGCCGTGAAATCGAACCAGGCCGCCGGCCCGCCGGCAAAGGCCGAACGACCACCCATCCAGCTATTGATGAAATCCCGGCCGATCGCAAAACCGGAGGAATCGATGGAAACGCCGCGAAGCGAGATGGACTGCGCCGAGACGAAATAGGCGAATTCGAGTGCGACGAAGAGAACGCCGACCCCGAAGGTGAACTTGGCGTATAAGTCTTCGTAACCCGGCACCGGACGAGCGGGAGGATGGCCCATGGCTGCAAATTGCTTGCAAGTGGTAAAAGCGCGATGAAGGCGCGCGCATGAGCTTGCCGCCGCCCGACGGTACGGGGCTGCGCCTTTGCAGTGGATTCCTCGACCGCGATAGGCAAGCGGCCGTGCTTGCGGCCGTGAACGAGGTGCTCTCCTCGGCGCCGCTCTTCGCTCCCCGCATGCCAAAGTCCGGCCGGCCGTTCACTGTGCGCATGTCGAACTGCGGCCCGCTCGGCTGGGTCTCCGACGAGCGCGGCTATCGTTATCAGCCAACGCATCCCGAGACCGGGCGATCCTGGCCGCCGATGCCGACGGCGCTCGCTGCGATCTGGAACGAAGTTGCAGATTACAATGAGCCGCCGGAGGCTTGTCTCATCAACTATTACGGCCCGGCCGCGAAGATGGGTCTGCATCAGGATCGCGATGAACGGGAATTCGCGGCGCCGGTTGTCTCGATCTCGCTGGGCGACGCCTGTCAGTTTCGCGTCGGCGGGCGAAAACGCGGCGACACCACGCGCGCCTTCCGGCTCAACTCCGGCGACGTGCTGGTCCTTGGCGGTGCCGCCCGCTTGGCCTTCCACGGAGTCGACCGGATTTTTGCGGGCACATCGAGCTTGCTCCCGTACGGCGGACGGATCAATCTGACGCTGCGTCGGGTCACGCGCCCCGCGGTCGGGACAGCAGCAGCCCTGGATGGCTGCAGAGGCCCAATGTGATGCACAACGGTAAGCTTTGGACCGTCGGAGCCATGACCGCCTTGGCGGCTTTGGTCGTCGTCGCGCTCGCGGCGCCGGCGCGAGCCGCCGATCCGATTTACCCCTTCGGCTCCCGCATTGGGCTCGTCCCTCCCGCCGGCATGGTGGCGAGCGACAAGTTCGCCGGTTTCGCCGACCCGGACAAGAATGCCGCTATCCTCATCGTCGCACTGCCCCTCGCTGCTTACGACGAGATGACCAAAACGCTGGAGACCGCAACCTTCAAAAAGCAGGGCATGACCGTCGACAAGCACGAGCCGATGAAATTGCGCGTCGGCAAGGGCACGCTGTTCATCGGCCGGCAGGTGGCCGAAAAGGAGCGCTTTCGCAAATGGATATTGATCGCCACGGCGGGGGACCTGACGGCGTTCGTCACCATCCAGGTCCCGGAAGGGGACAACAGGTATCCTGAGGCGGCGTTGCGCGCCGCGCTGGCGACGCTCTCGGTCCGCGAGAGCGTACCGGTGGAAGAGCAGCTTAAGCTGCTGCCCTTCACAATCGGCGACCTCGCCGGATTCCGCGTCAACGACGTCGTGCCCGGCCGTGCCATCGTCCTCGAAGAGCCCCCCGGCGAAGGCTCGAAGGAAGCGTCAAAACCCGCGGCCGAGAACGGCATCTATGCGCGTCTTTTGATTGCCGCGATCCAGGGCGGCCCATCGGAGCCGGACGAGCGCGCGAACTTCGCGCGGCTCGCTTTCAATGAGATCGGCGGGATCAAGGATATCCACGTCACGGTGTCGGAGCCGCTGCGCATCGGCGGGCAGCCGGGATACCAGACCATGGCGGAGGCCAAAGACGCACGGACGGGAACCGATCTGCGGGTGATTCAATGGCTGCGTTTCGGCGGCGGCGGATTCCTGCAGATGGTCGGCATCTCTCCGGCCGAGCATTGGACCAGCGTGCTCGCACGTCTGCGCACCGTGCGCGACAGCGTCGAGATCAAATAAGCCCCCGCGAGGCTATTGCCCCGGCGCTCCGATTTGCGCTTCAATCAGTCGATTGCCCGGTCGGGGGGCGGATATCGATGGAGGGAATCATGACTTTCCTGCAACGGCGTGAAGTGATCTTCGGGCTTGCCGGCACGGCGCTGGCGCAAGCGATGTTCGGACGCATGACGGCGGCGCTCGCAGCCGACAAGATCAAGCCGAACGGGTCGAGCGCACTGATCGTGGTCGATGTGCAGAACTGCTTCCTGCCCGGCGGCAGCTTGGCGGTGAAGGAAGGCGATCAGGTGATCCCGGTCATCAACCGCATATCCAAGAGCTTCGAGAACGTGGTGATGACCCAAGACTGGCACACCCAGCACCACATCTCGTTCGCCTCGAGCCATGAAGGCAAAAAGCCGTTCGAGGTGATCAAGCTCCCCTATGGCAACCAGGTCCTGTGGCCCGATCACTGCGTGCAGGGCACCGAAAGCGCCCAGATCGCCAAGGGTATCGACATCGCCCACGCGGAGCTGATCATCCGCAAGGGCTTCCACAACGACGTCGATAGCTACTCGGCCTTCCTGGAAGCCGATAAGGAGACCCACACCGGTCTTGCCGGCTACTTCAAGGAACGCAGGATCGACACGGTGTTCGTCACCGGTCTTGCCACCGACTTTTGCGTCGCCTGGACGGCGATCGACGCCCGACATGCGGATCTCAACACCTACGTCATCGAAGACGCCTGCCGCGGCATCGACATCGGCGGCTCGCTGGCGAAGGCCTGGGCAGACATGACGGCGGCCGGGGTCAAGAGGATCCAGTCGAGCGACATCGCCTGACAATCAGGGGCATTCCGGGCCGACCCCGGAATGCCCCATGAATACTTCTCGACCGATAATGCCGCTTAAGAGCTTTTCGACGCCGCATTGTCGTTGACGGCGGCCGGGGCGGGAGCTGCTTTCGGCCCGCCCTTTGAGACGCCAACCAGGGCCGGCCGCAATACGCGCTCGCCGATCATGTAGCCGGACTGCACCACCTGCGCGACCGACCCCGCCGGGACCGACGGATCGGGCACCTCGAACATGGCTTGATGGATGTTCGGATCGAACTTGTCGCCGCTGCGTGGCGCGAACTGGCGAACGCCGTTCTTCTCCAGCGCTTTGAGAAGCTCGCGTTCGGTCAGCTCCACGCCGTCGACGAACGCCTTCATGCCAGGTTGCGCATTCGCCCGCAGCTCCGGCGATACCGTCTCGAGTGCCCGGCGCATATTGTCGGCGACCGCAAGCATGTCGCGGGCGAACGAGGCAACGCCGTAGACCCGCGCGTCGGCAACCTCGCGTTCGGTGCGCCGGCGCAGATTCTCCATCTCCGCGAGCGTCCGCAGAAGCTTGTCCTTAAAGTCGGCGGCGAGCGCCGACGCATCCGGCTGCGGCGCCGTCCCTTGCTGATCAGTCGATGAGGTCGCCTCCGGCGGGGCCGCCGCGTCCTCGGCACGAGCGGTCTGTTCCGTCATATCCTTACCTATCGTCTTGTTGCCCGGCATATCAGGGTTCAGCAGGCAAAAATCAAGCGCGCCGGAGTTCCGCCTTGCCCCGAGGGCGCCGACGCGAGTGAGCTCGAAGCCGGCCGCCGGGAACGGTACAGGCCCGTCAGCCGGCAAGCAGCTTGCTCACCACCTTGGCCGTATAGTCGACCATGGGAATGATCCGGGCGTAGTTGAGGCGGGTCGGACCGATCACGCCGAGCACGCCCACGATCTGCCCGGACGCGTCGTGATACGGAGCGACGATCGTCGAGGACCCCGAGAGCGAGAACAGCTTGTTCTCCGAGCCGATGAAGATGCGCACGCCTTCGGCCTGCTCGGCCCGGCCGAGCAGATCGATCACCTCGCGCCGGGTCTCGAGGTCGTCGAAGAGAAGCCGCACGCGCTCGAGGTCCGCAAGCGCCTTGAGGTCTTCGAGCAGATGGGCCTGCCCCCTCACGATCAGTTTGCGTTCCTCCTTCTCTCCGCCCGACCAGCTGGCAAGCCCGGCGGCTATGATCTTCTGCGTGAGCTGATCGAGCTCGGCCTGCCCTTCCTTGAGCGTCTTCTCGATTTCGACCCGCAGATCCGCGAGCGTGCGGCCGCGGATGCGCGCGTTGAGAAAATTGGCGGCCTCGATCAAAGCCGATGTCGGCAAACCCACCGGGATGTTGAGGACGCGGTTCTCGATTTGCCCATCCTCGGCGACCAGCACCACCAGCGCGCGCTCCGGTTCGAGGCGCACGAACTCGATGTGCTTGAGCCGGTGGTTGGACTTCACGGTGAGCACGACGCCGGCGGCGCGGCTGAGCCCCGAGAGGAGCCCCGACGCCTCGGTGAGCACCGCCTCGAGCGACTTCGCCTGGGCGGAGCCGGCCACTTGTGCCTCGATCGCCTTGCGATCCTGCTCGCCGAGGTCGCCGATCTGCATCAGCGCATCGACGAAAAAGCGCAGCCCGATCTCGGTTGGCAGTCGCCCGGCCGAGGTGTGCGGCGCGTACACGAGACCAAGCTGCTCGAGGTCCGACATGACGTTGCGAACCGAGGCCGGCGACAAGGTCATGGGCAGGATGCGCGAGAGGTTGCGCGAACCGACCGGCTCGCCGGTCGCGAGATAGCTCTCGACGATCTGGCGAAAAATCTCGCGCGAGCGCTCGTTGAGCTGCGCGAGGCTCGGCTGGCTTAACGCAAGCGGAACGTCGTGACTGGCCACGGTTTGACTCCTGACCGCGACGTGTTCATCAGCGTCACTGGTTTCAAGCCAAGGGTAGCGGGAAGCGGCCGCGACACGCAAATCACAGCCGCTTTTTGCCGAAGGCGCCGCCGCGGCGTGCCCTTGTCGGTACTTGCGCTCGCCCCTACAAGACTTCGGCCACGATCCGTCCCCTTCCACGCCGCGCCCCGCGCCGCCGCCACGGAGAGACCAGTATGCGGCCAAGCCGCCGACAGCCCGACGAATTGCGACCGATCTCGCTCGAGCGCGGCGTGGTGAAATTCGCCGAAGGCTCCTGCTTCGTGAGATTCGGCGACACCCACGTGCTGGTCACGGCAACTCTGGAGGACCGGCTGCCGCACTGGCTCAAGGGACAGGCGCGCGGCTGGATCACGGCCGAATACGGCATGCTCCCGCGCGCCACGCTCGAACGCACGCGGCGCGAGGCGTCCACCGGCAGGCAGAATGGACGCACGATCGAAATCCAGCGGCTGATTGGACGCAGCTTGCGCTCCGTCACCGACCTCAAGGCCCTGGGCGAGCGTCAGATCACCATCGATTGCGACGTGATCCAGGCCGATGGCGGCACCCGCACCGCCTCCATCACCGGCGCCTGGATCGCGCTCCACGACTGCATCGCCTGGATGCGCGCGCGGCATATGGTCGAGCAAGAGGCGCTGCGCGACCATATCGCGGCGATCTCCTGCGGCGTGTGCTCGGGGGTTGCGGTCCTCGACCTCGACTACGCCGAGGATTCACAAGCCGAGACCGACGCCAACTTCGTCCTTACCGGCTCCGGGCACATCGTCGAGGTCCAGGCCACGGCAGAGAAATTGCCGTTCTCCGAGGCGCAGCTCGCGACCCTGCTCGCGCTCGCCCGCAAGGGCGTCGCCAAGCTCATCGACTTGCAAAAGATGGCGGTGATGTGAGCGGCGGACGCAGCCACAAGGACGAACCGCAGCCGGCCAATGCCGCCGCGGCTGCTGAACTCCGGAGCAACGCGCGGCGCCTGGCGCCCGGGGCCCGTCTGCTGATCGCCAGCCACAATTCGGGCAAGCTCACGGAAATGCGCGGCCTGCTGGCGCCCTACCGGATCGACGCCATATCAGCCGGTGAGATGGGCCTCAGCGAACCCGCCGAAACCGGCACGACCTTCCGTGACAACGCGCGGCTTAAAGCCGAGGTCGCCGCCAAGGCGACCGGCTTGCCTGCCTTCGCCGACGATTCCGGCCTGGCGATTGACGCGCTCGACGGCGCGCCCGGCATCCACTCGGCGCGCTGGGCAGGTCCGGAGCGGAATTTTGATCACGCCATCGAAGTGGTCGAAAACAAGTTGCGCGAGCGCGGCGCCACGGCGCCTGAGCGCCGCCGCGCGCATTTCATCTCCGCGCTTTGCATCGCCTGGCCGGACGGTCACGTCGAGGAATTTGAAGGCCGCGTTGACGGTACGCTGATCTGGCCACCGCGAGGCGCCAAGGGATTCGGTTACGATCCGATGTTCGTTCCTGACGGCTATGACCGCACGTTCGCGGAGATGACGGGCGAAGAGAAACACGGACTGCCGCCGCGCGGAACGGGCCTGTCGCATCGCGCCCGTGCGTTTCTCAAGCTCGCGGAGGCGTGTCTTGGCCGGCCCTGACGAAGCAGCCGCCATGCCGAACGGGGAAGAAGAGGCGCAAACCGGCGAGCCCGAAAAGGCCTTCGGCGTTTACGTTCACTGGCCGTTCTGCCTGTCGAAGTGCCCCTATTGCGATTTCAACAGCCACGTGCGCCGGGCAACAATCGACGAGCCGCGCTTCGTGCGCGCGTTCGCCGCCGAGATTGCGACCATGGCTGCACGCGTTCCGGGCCGCACCGTTTCCACGATCTTCTTCGGTGGCGGCACGCCCTCGCTGATGCAGCCGGCGACGGTCGGCCGCGTCATCGAGGCGATCGCGCGCCATTGGCCCGTTGCGCCCGATGCCGAAATCACGCTCGAAGCCAATCCGACGAGCGTCGAAGCCTCGCGCTTCCGCGGCTATCGCTCGGCCGGCGTCAACCGCGTGTCGCTCGGCGTACAAGCGCTCGACGACCGCGCGCTCACCGCGCTCGGCCGGCTGCATTCGGCCCGCGAAGCGCTTGCGGCGGTCGCTGTCGCGCGCGGTATTTTCGATCGCTATTCCTTCGATCTGATCTACGCGCGGCCGCAACAGATGCCGCAGGACTGGGCGGACGAGCTTGCACGCGCCATCACCGAAGCCGGCGAACACCTCTCCCTCTATCAACTCACCATCGAGCCTGAGACACCGTTCGCGGCGCTGCACGCTTCCGGCAAACTGCAAACTCCCGACGAGGATACCGCCCGCGCTCTCTACGATACGACCCAGGAGGTCTGCGCCGCGCACGGGCTGCCGGCTTACGAGATCTCGAACCACGCGCGGCCCGGCGGCGAATGCCGGCATAATCTCATCTACTGGCGCGCACACGAATATGCCGGTATCGGCCCCGGCGCCCATGGCCGTCTCGACGTCGCCGGCGACCGTTACGCCACCGCGACGGAAAAGCGCCCGGAAGCCTGGCTCGCGCGCGTCGAGAAGGATGGGCACGGGGTCGTCGCCGACGATATGCTGACCCGCGAGGAAATGGCGGACGAATTTCTGCTCATGGGCCTTCGCCTCGCCGAGGGTATCGATCCCGCGCGGTACACGGCGCTCGCTGGCCGGTCGCTCGATCCGGAGCGCATCGCCACGCTGCGCGACCAAGGTCTCCTGGAGCTGACCGCCGCCGGCAGACTGCGGGTGAGCCTGCCGGGCTTTCCCGTGCTCGACGCGGTCGTCGCCGATCTTGCCGCGTAAGCTTCTCAGGTCGAGTTGCCGAAGCTGCGCGGCGCGGGCGCGATGAGCTGCGCACCCGACGGCGTGACCCGCAACACCGCAAGCCCCCGTTCATTGGTGCCGTCGGGCCGGAAGCGGAACAGCCCATCGATGCCGGAAAATCCGGACGGGTTGGTCAGCACCTCCGGCGAGAAGCGCTGCGGACCCTGCGTCTTCACCAGTGCGGCGATGAGCGCGACCGAATCGTAGGCGAGCGTCGCGGTGCGCACCGGGTCCTGATTGTAGCGGGCGCGATAGCGGCCGGCGAAGTTGCGAAAGCCGGTGGAGTCCGGCGCAGCGAACCAGCCGCCATTGAGCGCCGCCGTCTCGTAGATGCGCTGGTCGTCCCAAAGCCCGGTGCCGAGGAGCTGGATCTTCTTGGTGTTGACGCCGCTGGCGATCAGCGCCTGCGCGACATCGGGCACCGCGTCGCCGCCGTCCGGAATGAAGATCGTATCGGCGCGTAGCGCCGCCATCGCGACACCTTTGACCGGGCCCGCCATGGCCGTTTTGTCGTGCGGGTAGTGCTCGAGCGCAACAAGCTGACCGCCGCGGCGCGCGATATCCTGCTTGAAGGCCGCTTCGACCACCGTCCCGTAGGGATTGTCGGGAATGAGCGCCGCATACGAGCGCTTACCGACCGAGGACGAATATTGCACGATGCGCCAAACATCGGACTCGGGCAGGAAGCTCAGGAGATAAACGCCCTGCGAGGCGACATTGGCATCGGTTGAAAATGCAATCACGGGGATGTTGCGGGGGCGCGTCACCTGGCCAACGACACCGACTGATTGCGCGAACAGCGGCCCGAGAATGATCTGGGCGCCTTCATCGAGCGCTTGCTGCGCGCCGACCCGCGCGGCTTCAGGATTGCCCGCGTCATCCTTTACCAAAAGTTGGAGGTTGGGCGAGTTGAATTCGGCGAGCGCCATTTCGGCGGCATTGCGCATCGATTGGCCGGCGACGCCGGCATTTCCCCCCGCCGACAAGGGCAGAATGAGACCCGCCTTGACCTCGCCGGTTCCCAGCGTCGCGCCCGGCGGCGGCGCCTGACCGACCTGTGGCGGAGCCGGCGACAGGTAGCTTGAAATTCCGGTGCAGCCTGCAAGAAGTGTGCTGGCCCCGCCGAGCAGGACCGCAAGCGAGCGGCGCCGCGACAGCATTGCCGCCGTCTCACGGACCTGCACGTCTGCGGGCACGACGGTTCTCCTCGCGGCAGCCTGAATCGGCACCTTATGGCATGCTAATCTGTCATATTGGCGGCGCAATGGTTAACCAAGTGGAAAGGATAGGGAATCCGCCGTCCCGGCAACACCTTGAGCGGCCGGCCCCGAGGCGGCGGTCCATGCGTGGTAGCTCTGATAATCCCGACCGACGTTCGCTGTCGCTCGATGGCGCGGAGCGGAGCTATGTCGTCGGCAAACACTCATTCGAGGCGGCAAAGCTCTCGCCAGGCCTGTACGTCGTCGCTACCCCGATTGGGAATCTTGGCGACATTACGCTACGCGCGCTCGGCGCTCTCGCCGGCGCCGATCTGATCGCCTGCGAAGATACGCGCGTGACGCGCAAGCTGCTCGACCGCTACGGCATCGCAACTCCGCTCGCGCCCTACCACGACCACAATGCGGAGAAGGCACGGCCGATGCTACTGCATCGTCTTGCCGACGGCGCCGCAATCGCGCTCGTCTCCGACGCCGGCACACCGCTGATTTCCGATCCGGGCTTCAAGCTCGTGCGTGCCGCCAGGGAGGCGGGACATGCCGTGACCGCGCTGCCCGGCGCCTCGGCGGTGCTCGCCGCGCTGACCATCGCCGGCCTTCCAACCGACGAGTTTTTCTTTGCCGGCTTTCTGCCGCCGAAGGAGACCGCCCGGCGCGCGCGGATCGCCGAACTTGCCCCCATACCTGCAAGCCTGGTGCTGTACGAAACCGGCCCACGGCTCGCCGCAACGCTCGCCGATCTGGCGCATCTACTCGGCAACCGCGAGGCAGCAATCTGCCGCGAACTCACGAAGCTGCACGAGGAGGTGCGGCGTGGTGATCTTCCATCTTTGGCGCAAAGCTACGCGTCCAGCGAAACACGCGGCGAGATCGTGGTGATTGTCGCGCCGCCTGCGGCACCGGCTCGCCCGACCGACGCCGAGGTCGACGCCTTGCTGCGGCAGGCGCTGTCGCGGATCTCGCTCAAGGACGCGGTCGGCGAAGTGGCGCAAGCGACCGGTTTGTCGCGACGGGCGCTTTATCAGCGCGCGCTGGCGCTGACGATGAAGGCCGCGAACGATTCTGGCGGGGACGGCGACGATGGCGCGCCGCGCTGAACCTCCCGTCGACGCGCCCGCCAAGCCTCAGCCGCAACGCGTCGCGGCCTTCAGGCTTGGACTGTCGGCGGAAAGCCGCGCTGCCATGTTACTCATCGCCAAAGGCTACCGGATCGCCGCGCGGCGCTGGCGCACCCCGCATGGCGAGATCGACATCGTCGCTCGGCGCCGGCAGGCACTCGTCTTCGTCGAGGTCAAGGCGCGCGGGCGCACGGCGGAAGCGGCCGAAGCAGTGACCGCGCGAACGAAGCGGCGCATCATCGCCGCAGCCGAACTTTGGCTCGCGCATCACCCCGAGGACGCGCAGCGCGAAATCCGTTTCGACGTGATGCTGGTCGCACCCGGCCGGATGCCGCGACACCTCGCCAATGCGTTCGACGCCAGCCGGTGAATGCGCGGCCCGCGATTGTCGGCAGACCATCCCGTTTTAGAGACCCAACGCCACCTCGGCCCAGTGCAGGACGACATCGCCGTTGAGAAATTCGAGCACGACCGGCTCAAGCTCAGCCGGACGATTGTTGCCGGCGACGACGGTCGCCACGAGAGCATCGCAGTGATCGTTGAAAGCGATCGCGAGCACCGATTGCGCCGACGCGTTCGACATCGGGAACGAATAGCCGCGGCTGCGGCCTTTCATCCAGCGCACCGCGATCGCGTGGCCGGGCGCGGCCGCCATGCGTGCGTCACCGAAGAGATCGAGGTCGGCAACCCGTTCCAGTTCCGGATCGTCCTTGACGCCCGTCGTACAATTGCAGAAGCCGATCTTGGCGCGCAAAAACACTTCCACCTCGGTCCCGCATGCGGTAGGCGCGCAGCGAAAGGCTTTGCCGCGGCCCCACTGATCGGATGGGAATCTCCATTTCACCTCCCGCCAAACCGGACGGATTTCCGCCGTCTCGGGAGCGGACGACTTCAACGTCAGGCTTAGCGCCGCGGCCAGCGCACCGAGCACGAAGAATGCGAGCGCTGAACCCGGCCGTTCCAGCATGGGCGCCTAGTTGTTGGCCAGAAACGCCTTCGCCTTGACGAGGGCGGGACGATCGCCGTCGGCTGCGTTCGCGAGCGCGACGAGCTTTTCATAGAGCGCCTTGGCCTTTGCGCTGTCGCCCACAGCCTGCGCCGCCTCCGCGGCCCCGGCAAAGCCATTGAAGCGGTTCGGCTCCTTGGCCATTGTCGCCTCGAACGCCGCGAGCGCTTCCTTGGCCATGCCGCGCTCAAGCAGCATGTAGCCGTAGAGTTCGCGCGCCGGCGCCAGCGGACCAGGCGTGACCGGGGCCTTCTCGGTGGCATCCTCGGCTTCCGCGGCGGCGCTCATCGCCGCGAGCGCGTCGTCGTATTTGGCCTCGGCATAGAGCTTCCAGGCCGCAGCGACCTGGCGCTCGACCTCGACGATCCGTGCCCAATAGGCATCCTTCGCTTCGATCAGCGTGTCGCGCATCTCGGCGAGCTTGGCAATGTCCGCCGCGGCGGCTTGCGGATTTCCCGAGCGCGCGGCGCCAAGCGCGCGAGCGAAATAGGTGATCGCCATGGCCTGAGGGAAATTGCACGGCTCGACTTTGAGTTCCGCCGCGCCCTTCCAGTCGCCGCGCTCGACGACGTAGCGCGCCGGCATTGCGGCCCGGCCGAAGTAGCCACCAAGCACGAACGGGTCGTCGAGCTTTGTAGCGGCTCCATCGACGACGACTGCGCGTGCCTCGCGGTCCTGGCCCAGCTGCAGATAGGCGTAGACCAAATAGTCTTGCGCATGGATGACGCTGCTGAATGTTTTGTCCGCCTTGGCCGCTTTCGCGGACGCGATGTTGGAAGCGATCGATTCCTTCCAGTAGCCGACGCGCGTGAAGATATGCGAGGGCATGTGCAGCGCGTGCGGCGCCGCCGGAGCGATCTCGGCGTAACGCCTGGCGGCCTCCAGCCCCTTCGCGGCGATCGGAGGATAATCGTAGAGGTGGATCAGATAATGGGCGACGCCGGGATGACGCGGACGCCGCTTGAAGATCGGCTCCAATATGGCGGCGCCCTTGAGCTGATAGGCGTAGGTCTTGTCGGCCGGCGAAGCGGCCACGTTGAGCGCGATGGCGTAGAGAATCTGCGCCTCGTCGTCGTCGGGATAGCGCGCCGCCAACGCCTCCATGGCCTTGAGATAAGACCTGATGCGCGCAGCTCGCGCCGTCCTGTCGTAGTCGACATACATGAACGCCAGCGCGTCGATATAATCGCGCTCGCGCTGGGTCTTGGCGCCCGTGTTTTTCGCGGCCTCGATGGCCGCAAGCCCGAGCGGCAGGTTGGGCGCGGGCGTGGCATTGTGCGGGTTGTCGAGCAGCCCGAGCGCGATGCCCCAATAGGCCATGGCGCAGCCCGGATCGGCCTTGAGCGCCTGCTCGAAAATCTCCCGCGCCGCGGCGTACCAGAACGAATGCTGGTAGCGCATGGCGCGATCGAAGCGGCGCTGCGCAATCGCATTGCACGAGGTCGCGAAATGCACCG
>Ga0335078_10010983_pt1 | contig 13412 bp, 10 predicted proteins | sample Lox_Sample_32_FD_206711 | JGI IMG/M metagenome (GOLD analysis project Ga0335078, IMG submission 206711) | Soil microbial communities from Loxahatchee National Wildlife Refuge, Florida, United States - Lox_Sample_3.2 | ecosystem: Environmental > Terrestrial > Soil > Wetlands | place: USA...
ACTTCGCTGGTATTGAATTGGTGAAGCTGAGCGCGGTTCTCCGGCTATGCTGAAGATTGCTTGAAGGCCTATTGTTTACGCCGCGTGTAGCGTTTTGCTGGAAGTGAAGAGATAACCTTTACGAAGTTGCGGCCGCGCAAAACGCCGGCGATCGCGCTTGCGGCTTTGTTTGCAACACTGGTCGGACGTTGCCGCTACGCCGCGCGGCGATGGCACCGAATATTGTTGATTCACCATTTCGATCCGCGGCGGGATCAATTTTGTTAAGCTAAACGAAAATCAGAAATAGCGGCCGCCGCGCAGAAGGCGCGGACAGCGGAAAGCAAGTGGAAAGCCTATTCGGCGGCCGCGGCCTTGGCCTCGGCCTGCTCCTTGACGAATTTCTGCAGCGTCAGCAGGTCAGGCTTGCCGGAGCCAAGGAGCGGCAACTTGGCGAGCACGATGACCTCGGCGGGGAACGTCAGCTCGGAAGCGTGCTTGCTGCGGGCGTAGGCCTGGAAGTCGGCGCGCGTCGCTCCGTGCTTGTCGGTCACCAGGATCAGCCGTTCGCCCTTGCGCGCGTCGGGAATTGCCACCACCGCCGAGACGCTGTTCGGCCACAGCTCCGCCGCGAGCATCTCCACTGCGGCAAGCGAGATCATCTCGCCGCCGACCTTGGCAAAACGCTTGGCGCGGCCCTTGATGGCGATGTAGCCCTGCTCGTCGATAGCGACGATATCGCCGGTGTCGTACCAGCCATCATGCGGCGGTTCGAGCACGCCCGGGTGCTCGGCGCGCAGATAGCCGAGCATTATGTTCGGCCCCCTCACGAACAGCCGGCCTCCTTCCTCGACACCCTCGACCTTCTCCAGCCGCGCCTCCATTCCCGGCAGCAGGCGCCCGACGGTCCCGAATTTGTTGAACATCGGCGTATTGAGCGCCAGGACCGGCGACGTCTCGGTCACGCCGTAACCCTCGAGAATACGCATGCCGAACTTTTCGAGATAAATGCGCCGTGTCGTCTCCTTCACCGGTTCGGCCCCGGCAATGATGTAACGCAGCGACCGGAAGTCGTAAGGATTGGCCATGCGCGCATAGCCGGCGAGGAATGTATCGGTGCCGAACAGGTACGTCGCGCATATGCCGTACGCGAGTTCCGGCACCGTGCGGTAATGCAGCGGCGAGGGGTAGAGGTAGTTCGGCACGCCGGAAATCAGCGGCAGCACGATGCCGCCGGTGAATCCGAACGAGTGGAACGCCGGCAACGCCATCAGCAGCTTGTCATCCCGGCCGAAGTCGATGCGGGCCTCGCATTGAGCGATATTCGCGAGAATATTGTGGTGGGAGAGCACGACCCCTTTGGGCAGTCCTTCGGTCCCTGAGGTGAACAGGATCACAGCCCAATCCTCGGGCTTGCGCGCCACGAGCGGCTTCTTCGCACGCAGCGCGCCACGCACCTTGTCGAGGAAGGTGACCGTTTGCCGGACGTCTTCCAGGTAGACGATGCGGACCTGAGTTTCGAGCTGAGCGATGAGTTTCTCGAGTCTGGCCTTCTCGACGAAGGCGTGCGCGGTGACGATGGTGTCGAGTTGCGCCGCGCGGCAGGCGGAAAGTATGTTGGCGGCTCCCGCGGTAAAGTTGAGCATCGCCGGAACGCGCCCGGCGGACATCAGCGCCAGCGCCGTCACCACAACGCCGTTCGAGGTCGGCAGCATGACCCCAACCCCGCGGCCTTCGAGAGCGAGCGGCATGAGCTTGGCGCCGAGTATTGCCGTCGCCTGCAGCAGCCGTTTGTAGGTGAGCTGGCCGCTGGTCGGGTCCTCGAGCACCGGCCAGCTGCCGCCATGAATTTTTGCCGCCTCGATCACCGCCTCGACGACGGTGCGGTCGGTCGGCGTGGTCCGGTACATCAGGTCGGACATCACGTCGTAGAGCGCCGCTCCGGCGGCCAGGCGCCGTTTTCGCCCCTTGAGTTCCGGATCGACGTGCAGCTTCACCGGTTCCAGCAGCGTAACCGTGATCTTCGGGAATAGGCGGCGGCGGACCTGGGTGTCTTTCAGCCGGCTAAAGATCGTCCGCTCCGGTCCGTCGATACGCACCGGAACAATCATGGCGTCCGACTTGTCGGCGATCATCGCCGCGCCGTCGTAGATCTTCATCAGGCTACCGGTGATGGTGATGCGACCTTCGGGAAAGATCACCAGCATATTGCCTTCACGCACGGCGTTGATGATAGTGCGCAGAGCCATCGGCTTAAGCGGATCGAGCGCCATCGTGCGCACGAATCCGAGGAACGGCTGGATCCACCAGCGCCGCGAGATGCCGACGTCGACGGCGAAGACCGGACGCTTCGGCAGGATCGATGTCGCCAGCGGCGGGTCGAGGAAGCTCACATGGTTGAGCGCGATGATGGCGTTGTGGCCGGCCTTGGCGACATTCTCCAGGCCCCTAACCTCGAGGCGGAAGAACGCCCGAAACACGATCGAAAGCAGATCATTGAGCCAGCTTGTCGGCATCGTGCGCGCGATGACGACCGCGACTATGAGATTGACGACGCCGAGGAGCGCGAACAGGGGCGCGACGCCGAGCCCGATCTTTTGCAGCACGGCCAGCACCAGCGCGCCGACCACCATGAACGCGGCGTTGAGCACGTTGACGGCGGCGACGACGCGCGCGCGATGGTCGGCGCCGGCCCAGGCCTGCACGGCGGAGAAAGTCGGCACGATGAAGAGGCCGCCCGCGATCGCGAGCCCGGCCAGATCGATCGCAATGTGAATGCTGTAGCGCGACGCGAGGTACGCGCCGATCCCCAACGGTTCGGTCGCCGGAACGACCGCGGATGTGGTCCAGCCCAGATCGAGACAGAACAGGCCGAGCAGCACGCCGCCTATGAGCGTCGGCAGGAGAACGATCCGTCCGGCCGCGAGCCACGCGGCAAGACCAGAGCCTACGGCGACCGCAACCGAGAAAATAGTGAGGAATAGGGTGACCACGGCCTCCGAGCCGCCGATCTGATGCGTCACCAGCGGCGGCAGCAGCGACATCACCACGGCGCCGACGAGCCAGAACCAGCTCGCCACCATTGCGCCCCACCACAGTCGCGGCTCGGCGCGAACGTATTTGATGAGCGTTCCGGTGGAGACGAGGATGTTGCGGTTGATGGTGAGGTGGGGCGCGCCCTCGCCGCTCGGCGGAATAAACCGCGCAGCGACCCAGCAGGCAAACGCCGAAACCATCATCAGCCATGCGAAGTGGACCGGATCGCCGCCGTTCTTGGCCGAAAGCCCGGCAACGATGGTTCCGAGCAGGATGGCGAGGAAGGTTCCGCCCTCGACCAGCGCGTTGCCGCTCGGCAGCTCGGCGCGGACGAGATGGTCGGGCAGGATGCCGTATTTGATCGGCCCGAACAGCGAAGCGATCACGCCGTAGAGAAATACGGCGATGAAGAGGATGACGAGCGAGTGCACCGCGAAGCCGGCGACCGCAAGCGTGGCGACGCCGATCTCGAACAGCTTGAGGCGCCTTGCCACCAAGGCCTTGTCGTAACGGTCGGCGAGTTCGCCGCCGAGGCCCGAAAGGAAGAAGAACGGGGCGATCAGCGTCGCCCCGGCCAGCGTAATAAGGACTTCGGAGTCGGCGCCCGAGATGTGGAACAGGATGACGAAAACAAGCGCCGTCTTGAGAAAATTGTCGCCAAATGCCGAGAAGAATTGGCAGAGGAACAATGGCGCGAAACGCCGCTTCGTCAGCAGGGACATGGACATGGTTTCCCGCCTTTCGCGGTCAGCGCTTGCCTCACCTATATTGTAAACGCCGCCGCAAGCGTTGGCGACGCGGAAAATCACTCGACGGACGACTCTTCCCCCGGTTCGGCCCGGGATAAAGGGGCCGGCACAGCGTGGCGGCAACAAAAGCCGCGCGAAGACGGTGCCGGCGGAAATTGCCGGCATGTCCAACCACGCGGCAGTCGTGTCTCATTTCAATGGCAGGACGGCGATAGCCTCCACCTCGAAAACAGCGCCGTCGAGGGCGAGCGTGCTTACCTGTACCGTCGTCGAGGCCGGAGGGTGGGCCGTATTGACGTAGCTGTCGCGGACTTCGCGATAGATCGGAAGATGCGCAGCGATGTCGGTCAGATAGTTGTTGAGCTTGACCACGTTCTCGAAGCGCGCGCCGACCGCAGCAAGCGCATTTTTCAGATTCTCGAATGCCTGTTTCGCCTGCGCCCGAAAATCGCCGGGCGTGCCTACAAGCTTTCCGTTGGCATCAAGTCCAAGCTGTCCCGCGATGTAGATCGTGCGGCCCGGGCCCGTCACCTCGATCACGTGGGTGTAGCCGGGAGGCTTGGAAATCGTCGATGGATTGAGGAAGCGTGGTTGCGAGGCTGCCATGTCAGTCTCCACTCAATTCGCGTGCGCGCGAATCGATCGTTATGTATCACGCGACACCGGAGCGGCTTTCGGCCGGCGCGGTGAGCACCGGAAAATATCGAGAGAGGATTGCGATGCAACGCCTGCTGGCGCTGCCTGCGACGCGCCAAGCCGCGGCGTGTCGTCGTTTCGGGGCCGCGGCCTCAGGGCTTCTTGCCGGTACGCGTCGCGAAAAGTCGGCGGATGCGGTCGTGGACGACCTGCGGCTCGTAAGGTTTCGGCACGGTGCCGTCCGACTCGCAGAGATCAGCCGCGGCGTTGACGGCGCGCGGCACGCTGCCCGTCAGTATCACCTCGACGTCCGGCCGATTGGACCGTGTCCATTGCGCGAGCCCGAACCCATCCATCGAACCGGGCATATCGATGTCGCTGAAGACGACCTCGATCTCGAAGTGAGATTGCTCCAGCACGACAACCGCCTCATCGGCATTCGCCGCTTCGACCACTCTGAACCCGCAATCGCGCAAATACTCGCAGACGGCTAGACGAAGCAGAACCTCGTCCTCGACGACGAGGACGGTTTCCACGCTCGCGGACGAATCACGGCTCTCGCGGGTCGCCATCGGCGGGCTCCGGAAGCAGTTCCTCGATCGCGCGCACCAGCGCGTGCAAATCGTAGGGTTTGGCGAAAAAGCTCGCCGCGCTGCGAAGCACATCGTGCCTTGGCGGCAGGCTCGACGTTATGACCAGCTTCAATTGCGGGTATTGAGCGCGCGCGCGGCCGGCAAGCGCGGCGCCATCCATGCGGCCGGGCATGTGTATGTCCGTGAGCAGCAGGTGCACGGGCAATGAACTCGCAAGGATGGTCCAAGCCTCGTCGGCATTGGAGGCTTCGAGGACATGGAAACCGGCGCTGCGGAGCTCTTCGGCAAGCATCAAGCGGATAAGAACTTCATCTTCGACGAGGAGAATCGTCCGCCTTTCCGGCGTGGCGCCAGCTTGAAGGGGCAACATCGCAGTCCTCACCTTCGCCACTCCCCGGTGTCGCCCAGCCGGCGCATCCCATGGCGGCCGCGTGCGAGCTTTGGCGCAGGAGTGCCCGGACGCGATAACGCCTCTCCGGGAGACAAGTTCCAAGATGGCGGCGCGAAGATGTACAAAAAGGGGTTAATCGGCTAGTGGCCCGAGTGTCCGAGGACCGCCGCCAGGCGATCTGCCGAGCCGGCAACGGCCCGGCAGATAAGGCTCAGAATTGATAGTGGACACGGCCTCCAAACACCGAGATCGGACCACGGTCCCGATCGTAGGCCGGATTGACGATGAACTGATAGTCGATCGTCATTTTCCAAGCGGAGACCGGGAACTCGTAGTAGGCCTCGATGATCTGCTCGAGCCCGGGATCCGGGAGTTTCCCGTCGCCGACGAGGATCCCGAGCCCACCGTCATTGAGGTAAGCCTCGTGCGCGGCGGAGATGCCGTTTACCACCCCGGCGAACCCGAACGTGTCATTCGGCCGGCCCCACAGTTTGCCGTTGACCGACAGGCCGGCCGCCGCAGTGCGGTCGACGTCGGTGAACTCATAGGGCTCGATGTCGCCGTTTGCGGCCCCCGCGCGCACGAATACGCCCAACTCGGGCGTGACCTCCTGTTCGAGATTCATGCTCACGCCGCCGCGGCCCCGATATTGGCGAACGGCGGCGATATCGGCAGGGCCGCCGACGCTTGCGGCGAGCGCGATGGCGTCATCGAAGCTGCCCATGCGGCCACGGCTGAAAAAGCCGGTGACGGCGATCTTGCCCGGATGCCCCCACAATTCGTAGCGGCGCTCGATTTCCCCGATCCATTGGAATTGCCGGAAGGTGGGATCAAGTTCAGGACTGTTCGGAACGATCGACAGATCGAACATGCCGCCGCGCACGGTCCAGTTGCCCAGGTACCATTCGACCGCAGCGCCGTAAGAGTAGCCCCAGGCGTCGGCCGCGTAATCGAGCGTGCCGGTGTCGATGATCGCCCAGTTCATGAAATCGCCGCGCGGGTCGTGGGCGTATTTGTTGTTGTCGAACACGTCCACGACGCTGAATTTACCGACCGTGACGACAAGCCGGTTGGCGCTCTGCGACCCGGCGAACTGATCGAGGCCGGCTTCAGCTTTTTGCGTAGCGCCGCCGAGGTCGATGGTCTGCCGGATGAATGCGCGCGGAACGCGCGCATAAGGATAGGGATCGCCGACCTTGTAAGCTTCGCCGCTGGGAAATCCGGCAACGCCGAACGTCTCGGCGAGCCCGAACCCCTGGTCGATCTCCGGAGTGACCCATAATTCGGCGCCTTGCCACAGCCGCACGCCGGCATAGAGCGTGACGTCCCAGGTCTCGCGACCCTGGCCGCCTCCTGGCAGGCTCTGTGGACCCTGGAACGGCGAGCGAAACGCTGGATAGGCCTGCTCGACGAAAGTCGTCTGGGCGTGAAAATTGAAACGGTCCCCTTCGGGTGCAGGCGGTTCGACCACGAACGTGCCGGGTGCCGCCGAACCATCGCCAATGCGATAGTTCAGACCCAGACGCAATTCGTGCAGAGCGAGATCTGAACCATAGTGTTGCCCCGCGAGGGGGAATGTCAGGCCGGCGTTGCCGAAGTCGGTGAACAGATATTCGGCGCGGGCCGTCCACTTCGACGCGACCGGTACTTCGATGCCGGCGCCGGCCGCCCAGCCGAAGCGCCACAACAATGCCGTCTCGGTGACGCCGACAACCGCGCCGCCCGCTGCGCCGGCAAGTTGGGCGCGCGAGAGCCGGTCATACGTCCACGCGAAGCCGCCGGTAGCGTACAGCAGCCAGTTCGCGGGAGCGAAGCCGATGCGGCCGCGTAGCGTGCCGAAAGACAGCACAGTTTCGCCATAGCTCGCCTCGCCGGCCGGAGCCGAAGCTTTCGTCTCGTTCCCGGCAATGTCGTTCGGAAACGAGGCATCGGCCTCGACGCCGACGACGAGCCGCGACGAGAACATATAGGTGTAGCCACCCTGAAGGCCGAGAAAGTAACTGCCGGTCCCCTTGAAGGCATCGTAAGGACTGAAGAAATCGAGCGCGCCGGCGAGACCGGGCGCGCCGGCCTGCGTCGCCGACCAATCCGAGGTTCCGGCGGCATAGCCCAGATGCGAGCCGATATAAAAGCCGCTCCAATCATAGGCGGCAGGGGCCGGCGGCGATTTCGTCGCCATGATCGCATCGGCCGCGATTGCGCGCTCCCCAGTCGCGAACGCGACGATCATTGCCCCCGCGACAAGCCTTCTCACCGCGACCCCGCTGCCGACGGGGTCTATTTTCCAGGCTCTTTGTGACATGCGAAATGCCGACGCGCTTGTCAGTCCATATCCGAACGCGCGACGCAGCGCGACGCCCGCCACCAAAATCCCCGTGGAAACCGCGGCCCGTGTCGCCCCCGCAACATCGCCGAACGCGAAGCCTGTTCTCAGCCCCGCGGTATCCGAAGCCGCAGCAGCGAGCGACCAGGGCCCAGCCGCTATATGCATAGTATCACTATGTAGCTACGGCTACACTATCGGGCTTACGTTTCATGTCAAGCGTACCGGCAAAGAGACCGCTGTCCGATTGCGATGGCGTGTCAGCTTGACAAGATCGCGCGTGAGCCTGGCAAACAGTCGGCCGCGGTGGCGGCGAGGAAGCGCGTCAGCGCTGCTGCGCGCGTCCGTAGCGCCGCGGACCGGAATCGGTGACGCCGAGGTAGGCCTCCAGCGTGACGCGGTCGTCGAGAAGCGCGGCGCTCTTGCCGGCGTGGACGACGATGCCCCGGTCGAGGATGACGGCATGATCGGTGACGCCGAGGATTTTCTTGGCGTTCTGCTCGACCAGGATCGCCGACATGCCCTCGTCGCGGATGATTCGGCGCAGCGCCGCGAGCAATTCCTCGACCAGGATCGGCGCCAATCCTTCGAGCGGCTCGTCGAGCAACATCATGCGCGGATTGAGCACCAAAGCCCGCGCCACCGCCAGCATCTGCTGCTCGCCGCCCGAGAGCTGGTTGCCAAGGTTGCCGCGCCGCTCGGCGAGCCGCGGAAACAACGTATAGGCCTTGTCGGTCGTCCAGCGCCCCGGCCGCGCGATCGCCGTCAGGTTCTCGTGGACCGTGAGGGACTTGAAGATGTTGCGCTCCTGCGGCGCCCAGCCGATGCCGAGATGTGCCCGCTGCTCGGGCCGAAGCCGCGTGATCTCGCGGCCGTCGAGGGTGATCTTGCCGGCGAAGTAACGGGTGACGCCGACGATCGTATTGATCAGTGTGGTCTTGCCCATTCCGTTGCGGCCGAGGAGCGCCAGCGCCTCGCCCTCGGCCACCGACAGCGAGACGTTCGAGAGCACCACGGCCTCGCCATAGCCTGCGGAAAGCTGCTCGACTCTGAGAAGCTCAGGCATCGAGCTCCTCGCCGAGATAGACCGCCTTCACGCGCGGGTCGCGCGCGACGTCGTCGGGCGCGCCGTCGACGAGGAGCGCTCCGTTGACCAGAACAGAGATGCGCTCGGCGAACGAGAAGACGAGATCCATGTCGTGCTCGATCAACAGAACGGCGACCTCTTTCGGCAGTGCCGCGATGGTGGCGAGAAGTTCGTGACGTTCCGCCTCCGGCACGCCGGCCGCAGGTTCGTCAAGCAGCAGCACGCGCGGCCGGCAGGCGAAGGCGAGCGCGATCTCGAGAAGCCGTTGCTTGCCGTAGGGTAAAATCGCGGTGCGCGCATGCATCACGTCGCCGAGGCGAAAACGCTCGATGATCTCGGCCATTTCGCCCGTCACCTCGGGGCGGCTGCCGACGAGCCGCCACCAATGCGCGCCGGTGCCGAGACGTTCCGAAATCGCCTGGCCTATGCTCTCAAGCGGCGTGAGATCGGGGAATAGCTGGTTGATCTGGAACGTGCGCGCCATGCCGAGCCGCACCCTTTGATGCGGTTCGAGCGCCGTGACATCGGTGCCGTTGAGGATGATGCGGCCTGCGGTCGGCTTGAGCACGCCGCTGAGCAGATTGATAACGGTCGTCTTGCCCGCGCCGTTCGGACCGATCAGCGCCTGCCGCGCGCCTTCTTCCACCGCCAGCGAGATATTGTTGGCGGCGGTAATGCCGCCGAACTTTTTCTCGACGCCGATCATTTCCAGGATCGGCATGGCTCAAGACCCATCCGGCGCTGCGCTGCCGACCGCAGCCGACTGCGGCGCCGCCCGCGCCAGGACCCGCGCCACGCCGGCGCGCAGCATCCCGGTCCAGCCGGTGACCCTGTCGCGGCCGACAAGCACGATCAACACCAGGACGAGCCCGATCCAGAACTGCCAATATTGCGGCGTGAGGTTGGCAAGCCAGTCCTGCATGAACTTGAAGATGACCGCGCCGATCAGGCCGCCATAAAGGTAGCCGGCACCGCCGATGATGAGAACGAGCAGAAGGTCGGCGGAACGCTCGAGCGAGAGGACGTCGAGTGAGCAGAACGCGGTCGTCTGCGTCAGCAGCGCGCCGGCTACTCCGGCGAAGCCAGCGGCGATCGTGTAGACCGCAACCAGCCTGCTGTTGACGGGGATGCCGATCGCGGTCGCGCGCAAGGGATTGCCCTTGAGCGCGCGCAGCGACAGGCCGAATGGCGAGTAGACAATGCGGCGCGCCAACAGAAAGAAGACGAACAGCACGACGAGGCAATAGACATAGGCGGTGTGGCCGTAGAGGTCGAAACGGAAAACGCCGAACAGCGGGCGAATCTCGACGCCCTGGAGGCCGTCGGCGCCGCCGGTGAGGCCGGAATAGCGGTTGGCGATCTCGCGCAGCACGAGTGCCACTCCCAGCGTCACCATGAGCCGGGTCAGATCGGTACCGCGCAGCACCAAAAAGCTGGTGGCGAAGCCGAGCAGCGCTGCCACGAGCCCAGACAGCAAGAGCGCGATGACAGGCTCGTTGACGAGCCCGTATTTGGCGACGAGACCGGCGCAATAGGCGCCCACGCCGAAGAACGCCGCCTGCCCCAGCGAAACGATCCCTGCGTAACCGAGGATGAGATCGAGCGACAACGCGAACAGCGCCAGGATCGCCGTCTCCGTCAGGATCAGATGCTTGGTCGGGAACAGCCAGATGCTCGCCAGCGCGACCACCCAGAAAACAATTTCAAACGGCCGCCAGCGGGCCCGCCGGCCAAGAAATCCGGAGATTTCGGCATCGAGCCCGGCCATCACTCACCGCGCCGCGGCGCGGGCGAACAGGCCCCGAGGCCGCCAGATCAGGACGACGATCATGATCGTGTAGATGACGAAGGCGCCCAGCGTCGGCACATAATACTTGCCGGCGACGTCGCCGATGCCGAGCAGGATCGACGCGAAGAACGGACCGGTGATGCTCGACGTGCCGCCGACCGTCACGACGATCAGGAAGTAGATCATGTATTTGAGCGGGAATGTCGGGTCGAGACCGAGGATTTCGGCGCCGAGCGCGCCGCCTAGCCCCGCGAGCCCCGAGCCGACCGCGAAGGTGATGTTGAACACCGCTCCGACATTGATGCCAAGCCCACGAGCAACGCGCCGATCATCGACCGACGCTCGCAGCCGGCTGCCGAAACGCGTTTTCATTAACGCAAGCTGCAACCCCAACGTGAGCAGGCCGCAGACGACGATGATGAGCAGACGATATTTCCCGATCCCGATGCCGAAAACATTGAACTGACCCTGCAGCGCGTCGGGAATGATGACGAATTGCTGCGACGACCCCATCACATAGTCCACCGCGGCCACGGACATGAAGACGAGCCCGATGGTGAACAGCACCTGATCGAGATCGCTCTTGCCATAGACGTGCACGTAAAGCGTCCGCTCCAGCACCGCACCGATTAGCGCAGTCGCCAGGAAGGCCAGCACCAGGCCGAGCGCAAAAGGCAGACCCATGCGGTTGACCAGGACCACGGTGATGTAGCCGCCGGCCATGGCGAAGGAGCCGTGAGCGAGATTGACGAAATTCATGAGCCCGAGCGTGACGGCCAGCCCGCACGCCAGGACGAACAGCAGCATGCCGTAGGAAATCCCGTCGAACAGAACAGTCAGCATGGTCGCCCGGTTCTATCAGTCCGGAGGTCGCGATGCGGCTAGTGTCCCGATTCCGAAGTTCGCCTGATTATGCGGCGCGATCGGTTGCGAACTTCGGAATCGAAAGGACACTAGCAAATGTATTGTTCTCGTGTGGCTTTGGTTCAGACGTCCGCATGACGAGTCAAGTCGATATAATGATGCGGACTTCTGAACCGCCACACTAGCCGGAATCCATAACCCCTGCCCGCACAATAAGGCAAAGTCAGTGGCGATGGAGTCCGGGCTCTGAGATTTTCGCCCACGCCTCGGGGGCCGAGCCGCGGCGAGGCGGCACCTGTTTACTTGTGCTCTGCCGCCTTGACGGGGTCCTTGACCGCGGGGAAGGTCGCGAACTCGACGTTGTAGAGTTCGCCGTTCTTCCTCTCGACCTTGCGGATGTAGATGTTCTGAATGATGTCGCGCGTTTCCGGGTCGATCGAGATTGGGCCGCGCGGACTCTCCCAGCTCATGCCCTTCATGGCTTCGATCAGCGCCGCGCCGTCGGTCTTGCCCCCCGTCTTTTTCAGCGCCTCATAGATCAAATGCATGCCGTCATACCCGCCGACCGCCATGAAATTCGGCCGCAAGCCGTTGTTCGCCTTCTTGAACGCCGCGACGAACTCCTTGTTGACCGCCGAATCATGGTCGGCGGAATACATGTGAGCGGTCACGGTTCCGAGCACCGCGTCGCCCATGCCGTTGAGCAGGTCGTCGTCCATGACGTCGCCGGGCCCGATGATCTTGATGCCCGCCTTGTCGAGGCCGCGCTCGACGAACTGTTTGACGAACGTGCCGCCTTGTCCGGAGGGAACGAAGACGAAGATCGCATCCGGCTTCGCGTCGGCAGCGCGTTGCAGGAACGGCGCGAAATCGGGATTGGCGAGCGGGAAGCGGATGGAGTCGATCACTTGTCCGCCTTTGGCCGTGAACTCGGCCTTGAAGGATTTCTCGGCATCGAGCCCCGGCGCATAGTCGGAGATCATGGTCACGACCTTCTTGATGCCGTTTTGCGCTGCCCAGTCGGCCATCGGCACAGTCGATTGCGCCAGCGTGAAGCTGGTGCGCGCGATGAACGGTGATTTCTCAGTGATGATCGAGGTGCCGGCCGCGGTGACGATCTCAGGCGTCTTGGATTGGGTGGCGAGCGGAGCAACCGCAAGAGCAGCCGGCGTGACGCCGAAGCCGCCGAGAAACGAGACCGCGTCGTTGACGATCAACTCCTGAGCAATGCGCTTGGTGTTGTCGGGGACGGCGCCGTCGTCTCTGATGATGAGTTCGATCTTCTTGCCGGCGACCGTGTCGCCGTGTTGCGCCATGTAGAGCTTTATCGCCGCCGATTCCTGTTTGCCGGTGGATTGCTGCTGCCCCGTCATCGGCAGAATAAAGCCGATTTTGACGGTGCCGTCGGCCAAAGCGGGATGCGCAACCGAAAGGCTGAGCGCAGCGACGGAAGCAGCGAGAAAATAGCGGCGCACCATAGGTCCCTCCCAGATTTCAGTGCCTTTTCAATGCTGTTAGCTCGCATACCAATCATTCCGGCTCGCTCTTGTCCAGATAGCCACTGGTCTAAAACCGGGGCATTCGTCCGACTTTTGCGCCAAATAGCCGCTGAATTGTCCCAGCCAGACAGCGTCAAGCGGTCGCAGTTCCAAGCAGCGTCAACCGACCGCCGCCAAAAATGCGAAGGCCCTGACAGCGCCAGGGCCCCGCCGAAAGGCGGCGCCGTGGCGCCGCCGACTGCATCGCGCGGTTACTGCACGACCTCTCCGTGCAGCGCGAGGTCGAGGCCTTCGCGCTCGACATCCTCGCTGACGCGCAACCCGATCACCAGATCGACAACCTTCAGGATGATCAGCGTGACGACCACGTCGTAGACGAAGACGCAACCGACGCCGATCGCCTGGGAGAGCACCTGGCCGGCATTGCCCTCGATCAGCCCGGCGGTTCCGCCGTATTGCTCGACCG
>Ga0335078_10010984_pt1 | contig 13411 bp, 8 predicted proteins | sample Lox_Sample_32_FD_206711 | JGI IMG/M metagenome (GOLD analysis project Ga0335078, IMG submission 206711) | Soil microbial communities from Loxahatchee National Wildlife Refuge, Florida, United States - Lox_Sample_3.2 | ecosystem: Environmental > Terrestrial > Soil > Wetlands | place: USA: Florida...
TTCGAAGATACGCGAGCGGATCTTTTCCGGAATGCCGTTACCGTTATCCTGAATGGAAACCTCTGCCCATTCGCCGTCACGCCGGGTGGCGATGGTGATGGTTCCACGTTCGATGGAACCATTTTCCACGGCGGCGGCAACCGCGTGACTGGCATTGATGATCAGATTCAGCACGACTTGGTTGAAGTCGCCGATCAGGCAGGGAACCAGGGGGAGGGACTCGTCGAAGTGGGTTTCCACGGTGGCCACGTACTTCCACTCGTGACGCGCCACCGTGATGGTGGTCTCGATTGCCTTGTTGATATCGATGGCTCGTTTCTCCTCCGAACCCGGATGCGAGAACTCCTTCATTCCCTGAACGATCTTGGCGACCCGTTGGACTCCGTCCAGGGTTTGATCGATGGCCTTGGGAATTTCCGCGAGCAGATAGTCCATGTCCGACTGTTCGGCAAGCTGGTCGAATCTTGCCATCAGTTCTTGGGAGACGCTTCCCCTGCCGGCCTGCTGCCGCACCGTCCGGCCGAGGTCAAGCAGCGCCGCGATGGCACCCCATGAATCCTTCAGAAAGCGGGTGTTGTCCCCCACGTACTGGGTCGGGGTGTTAATCTCATGGGCAATGCCAGCAGCCAGTTGTCCGATGGCCTCCAGCTTTTGCGCCTGCCGGAGCTGTTCTTCCAGCAGCTTTCGTTCGGTCACGTCCGCTCCGGTCAGGATGAAGCTTGGCCCAGCGTTGTTATGGTTGGGAATCCGCCGCACATGCAGACCCAGAAAGCGGGTCTTGCCGTCCCGCTCGAAGCTAAGGGTGTCTGTACGATAGGCAGTGTCAGCTCGCAACCAGCGGGCGACCTCCTGCTCGATCTCCGGGTGCAGCCAGTGGATTCCGCAGTCGGTGATCATCCTGCCCAGGGCCTGGGTACTCGCCAGTCCCAGCGCCTCTGCAGCGGTAGGATTCCAGCGCGTGATGCGGCCCTCGCCGTCCAGTCCGATCAAGACGGAGGGAATTGACTGCAGGAATAGCTCCGTTTCGGCGTAAGCTGCCTGCAATTGCTTTTCTGCCAGGATACGATCTTCAACCATCCGTGACACCACTACGAAGCCGTCCGCAGCCCCGCCCGGTTCGCGCAACAGGGAGACGCTGGCTTCGACGTGGAAGCAAGTGCCGTTCTTGCGCTGGCAGCGGACGGTCACCACCCGGGATTGCTGGTCGGCGCGCACCTTGGCCACCGTCTGCTCAACCCGGCTGAGGTCATCCGCGTGGACGATCATGCGCACTTCGCTCCCTAGCAGTTCACTCCGCGAATAGCCGAGATGTTCCGAGCACGATGGGCTGGCGAAGCGGCAGCGGTATTGCAAGTCGCGCACCATAACCAGGTCACTGACGTTGTTCAGGATCGCTTGCAGTAATGCTTCGCGGCGCTGCAACGCGTCCTGAGCTACTTTCCGCTCGGTAATGTCGCGGAACTGTACGAAGAAGCAAGTCACGTGCTGATCCGCATCCAAAACCGTGGACAAAGTGATTAACGCCCAGGCGACAGAACCGTCTTTGGCCAGAAACCTTCTTTCGAATTCTTCGCTGCGCCGACCTTGTGCCAGGAACTGCTGCAACAAACTTTCCGAGGCCGGCTGGTTTTCGGGATGGCCGATGCCATGGACGCCCAGACCCATCAGTTCTTCACGGCCGTAACCCAGGAAGTCGCACAACGCCTGATTGACCTGCAGGAACTCTCCGCTGACCTTGGCCAGCGCCATTCCGGTGCCGGCATACTCAAACGCGCCCCGGAACCGCTCCTCGCTCTCCTGCAAGGCCCGTTCCAGGATGATTTGGGATCCGCGCTGAAGCCGCAGGCGCAACTCGCGAACATCCACCGGCTTGTACAGGCAGTCGTCCGCTCCAGCTTCGAGCGCCTCGACGCGGTGCCTTTGCTGCTTCCAATCGGTGAGCAGCACGACATAGGTGGATCTTCGTTGCCGGTCGGTGCGCAGCCGCTGGCATATGTCGGTTCCGCTGAGGCCAGGCATCGTCCAGTCCAGCACTGCCAAGCTGGGAGGGTTTTCGGCCTGCAGTCGCTCTAACGCCTCCAGTCCATCCTTGGCGACAATCACGTCGTATCCGGTCCTGCCCAGCAATCCCTGCATGTGAATCAGGCTGATCTGGTCACCCTCGGCCAGCAGCACGCGCTGTGGGCGTTGCTCGGAATGTTCTTGGCCCGTAGCAGGCATACCTACATTCAGAACATCGGCAGGATCACGATTTCCTTCAGCGCGTTGCCCCTCACCGCCGTTCAAAATCGACTCGCGGCGCTTTCTGCCTGACGACAAGCTTGTCGGTTAGGCGGATCATTCGGTAACATCGGTCGAGGCATCACTGGAAATCCAACGCAGACGGGACACATTGAAACTCAAACAATTCTGGTTAATGCTCGTCCTCGGACTTAGCTTCCTCAGCCTCTCCAATCGGCTCCTGGCCCAGGATGGCAAACTCTCCTCCGCCAAGCAGGCGCAACTGGAAGCAGCAATAGCAAAGTTCAGAACGGCGAACAGCCCTCCTGGAATTTCGGCCGCAGTGGTCGAGCACGGAGCATTCGTCTGGGCGGCGGGATTCGGCATGGCCGATCTGGAGAACGAGGTTCCGGCGACGGCCCTCACCCTTTACCGGTTGGGCTCCATTTCCAAGTCGTTGACTGCCGTCGGCGCCATGCAGTTGTGGGAGCAGGGCAAGCTGGATCTGGACGCTCCGGTGCAGCAGTACTGTCCGGAGTTTCCGCAAAAGCAGATCGTGATTACCACGCGTGAGGTGCTGGGACATCTCGGGGGCATCCGCCATTACCGGTCGAGTTCGCCCGACGACGCGGAGGTTTACAACGTCAAGCATTTCGACGACCCGATTGAGGCTGGGCTTAGATTTTTCGAAAACGACCCGCTGGTCGACCGGCCGGGCAACCACTTCCACTACTCGACCCAGGGTTACACTCTGGTGGGCTGTGTGATGCAGGGGGCCGCGAGTGAAAAATATGTGGTTTATATGCATGATCGGGTTTTTCTTCCGGCCCACATGGGCGAGACCGTAGCCGACGATCGTTATGCCATCATCCATCACCGTACTCGCTTCTACCAGAAGACCGAATCGGGGCAGGTGGTGAATGCAGATTTTCTGGACTCCAGCTATAAGATCCCCGGTGGAGGATGGCTCTCGACGGCGGGCGATCTGGCGCGCTTTGAAGTGGCGATGTTGAAGGATCAACTGCTGCACCGCGCGACGCGCGATTTGATGTGGACCCCTTTGAAGCCTGCGGACGGCTCGGAGGACACCTATGGCCTGGGATGGGATGTCAGAAGGGAAGCCGGCATTCGCACAGTGGTGGGTCACGACGGATCACAGCAGGGAACCAGCACTGCTTTCCTGATCGCGCCCGAACAACAGGCTGGGGTGGTCGTCCTCATCAATGAGGAAGAGGTGGACGCTCATGCTCTCGCCGAAGACCTGTTACAGATCGTCCTCGATCAGAGAATCTAGGCAAGGCGTCCTTACGCGTGCTGAGTGGCGAGGAACGGAAACACAGCCGAGGCCGCTTGTGCCTACATCAAAGGTGAGGGCAGGGCGTGGGGTCGTTTGACGGCTCCGCGTCAGCGCAGTATCCTAAACAGCATGCGCAGAATCCGCACCACGCGCCCCATGTGTTGTTGTCCACTGGCGCCGGTGTGGGTGTAGCGCGAGGATTCCTTCCAACCCACCCGACGGCATCGGGTGGGTTTTTGTTTTGACCTTAAAATTCACCCGTGGTAGGCGAAGAAGAAATCCTTGGTTGTGCACTCTATTCTGAGGAGGAATTATGAGTACGGTAGCTGAAGCGGTATGGACCGCGCCCCGCATTAATGACGTAGCCCCCGATTTCACCGCCGACACCACGCAAGGCAAGATCAGTTTCCATGAGTGGATTGGCAACGGCTGGGCGATTCTGTTTTCCCATCCCAAAGACTTCACCCCTGTCTGTACAACCGAACTTGGGTACATGGCGGGCCTGCAGCCGGAATTTGCCCAGCGCAACTGCAAGATCATCGGATTGAGCGTCGATCCCGTGAGCAGCCATGGCAAGTGGGCTGCAGACATCGAGGAGACGCAAGGTCACAAGGTGACTTATCCCATGATTGGGGATCCGGAACTCAAGATCGCCAAGCTCTATGGCATGTTGCCGGCGGAGAGCGGCAATACGTCGGAAGGCCGCACCGCCGCAGATAACGCCACCGTGCGCACCGTGTTTGTGGTTGGCCCCGACAAGAAGATCAAGCTGATGCTGGCTTACCCCATGAGCACCGGCCGCAACTTCGACGAAGTGCTGCGCGTTCTGGATTCCTTGCAGCTTACCGCCAGGCACCAGGTGTCAACCCCGGCGAACTGGAAGCCGGGCGGCGACGTCATTATCAGCGGGAACGTGTCTAACGAAGAAGCACAGAAGAAGTATCCCGGAGGCTGGAAATCGCCCAAGCCGTACATACGGATCGTCCCCCAGCCGAAGTAGCGGGCGGGCCCGCCGTTTTATGACGGTGCTATAAGCCATAGGCCTGTTTGGCGGTGCCGCCAAACAGGCTTTCTTTTTCGCTGGGTGAAAGAGAAGTAGTGGCGCGCTCGACCACCTCAACCCACTTCTTGTAGCTGCAGGCTACTAGCGCGACCGGCCAATCCGAGCCGAACATAAGCCGCTGGGCTCCGAAGCATTCGAGAGCGATGTCGATGTAAGGCCGCAGATCGCTTTCCGTCCAGGTCCGCCAGGCAGCCTCGGTAACCATCCCCGACAGTTTGCAATAAACGTTCTCCCGGCGAGCCAGTTCACGCATGTTCTCCCGCCACGGCGACACCACGTGAGCTTTGATCTGCGGCTTGGCGACGTGATCCACAACAAAAGTCACCTGAGGGTGACGATCCACGAATTCGAGGGTCTGGTGAAGATGTCGCTCAAAAATGAGAATGTCATACCGCAAGCCAAACTTCTTGAGCAGCGCCACCCCGCGATTGAAGTCGCTGCGCAGCATGTAGCAATCGTCAGGCTCGTCGTGCAGAACATGCCGGACCGCTTTCAGCTTGGGATTGGCGGAAAATCTTTCCAGGTGTGATCCCACTGCCGGGTGCGTCAAAGGTACCCATCCCACCACTCCGCGCATGAACCGGCGGTGTCGGGCCAGGTTCAGCAGCCACTCGGTCTCAACCAGGCTTTGTCTGGCTTGCACGGTGACTACGCCATCGATCCTGCCCGCCTGCATCGCCTGTTTGAGTTCCCCGACCAGAAAGTCGCGGCGGATCGCCTCCATGCCCTCCAGCATCCAGGGGTATTCTTCCTTCGAGTATTTCCAGAGGTGATGGTGCGCGTCGATGCGTTCGGAAGGCATAGTTCCCGCCGCCAAGCCTAATTATTTTCTGGCCGGCCCAAGGCCCAGACGCGATCTTTGATCCCGGCGAGCAATTCCTGCACGTTTGCCAGCATCCCTTCATCCACAGGCTCCTCAATCCAGCGAACATCTTTTTCAATATTCGCCGGATTGGCGGTTCCAACCAGGGTAGTGTGAATCCCGGGATTGCTCACCGAGAATTGCATGGCCAGCTTGGCAATATCCGTTCCCTGGCTGGCACAAAACGCTGCCGCCCGCGCGCAGGCCTGCCTTACTTCGGGGGGAGCCGGGTGCCAAGCCGGCAGTTCATGGTTGGTCAGCAGCCCCTGGGACACCGGGGAAGCATTGATGATGCCAGTTCCCTTTTCGCTCAACCAGGGGAGCAATCCCGCCAAAGTGGTGTCGTTCAGCGAGTAGTGGTTGTACGACAGGATGGTGTCCACTTCAGTCTGGCCAAGAAGGACGCGAAAGATCTTGAGAGGATAACCCGTGACACCGACGAATCGTGCTTTGCCTTGTTGCTGCACCCGCCGCAGCGCAGGGATGGTCTCACGGATCACTTGCTTGAGGTCGCCGTACTCGTTATCGTGCGATTGGATAATGTCGATATAGTCGATTCCCAGCCGGCGCAGGCTTTCCTCGACACTCGCGAGTGTTCGCTGGGCGGAGAAATCAAACTCAGCATCGCCGTAGCGGCCCACTTTGGTGGCCAGGTAGTAGCGGTCGCGCGGAACTCCCTGCAGCGCTTTGCCCAGCACGGTTTCGGCTTTGGTGTAGCCGTAAAACGGCGATACATCGATGAAGTTGATGCCCAGGTCGAGTGCGACACGGACCGTGCGGATCGCGGTCGCCTCGTCGACGGGCTTGAACACACTGCCCAGGGACGATGCCCCAAAACTTAAAGCTGAAACCTTGAGTCCGGTGTTCCCGAGTGTCCGATATTCCACGACACACCCCTCGATTTCTCCGTATGCGGCTAGCGGAAAATGTAGTAAAGCACCGCCATTGTGGCCAGCAGGAGTAAAGCCACCATCCGAGGGGCCGAGGCGCTGGCGTCACCAAAGATGACCGAAATCGGATTTTTCCATGTCAACCCCTCGACCTGTTCCGGCGGCGGAGGCGGCGTAAGCAGGCTGACGATCACGAACAGAATGCTGCACAGGCAGAAAACCCACCAGGCTTGCATCAGAAATGGAATGCCCAGCCCATGACTGATGAGTTTTTCCGTGCCGAATACCGGCAGGTCGAGGACAAACGAGAGAGCCCCGACCAGAAATCCGAACGTCAGCGTAGCGATCGAAGCCTGTTTCGTGCCTCTACGCCAAAACACGCCAAACAAAAACACCGTCGTAATCGGTGGGGCCAGGTCGGCGGCGATCACGTTGATGGCCTCGAAGATGCTGGAGTATCGACCACCCTGCGTCGACCACAGGATTGCCAGCAACATGACCACGATAGAACTGATGCGCCCGACCAGTACCTGCGTCGAATCCGCGGTCTGCGGCCGCAGACGCTTTACGATGTCCACTGCCACCAGGGTTCCGGAACTGTTCAGCGCGGCCGAGACGGCGCTCAGCAAGGCCGCCAGCACTGCCGCTGAGATCAAGCCTTTCAGACCAGAAGGCAGCAACTGATTGATCATCACCGGCAGGGTCTGGTTGCTGGATGAGCCGATCAGGTCTCGAAACAGAACGAAGGCGATCACCCCCGGCAAGACCAGAAAAAACACTGGCAGTATTTTCAGAAAACCGGCCAGAAGCGGTCCCAGCTGCGCGTCACGTTCCGAGCGCGCTCCCAGCACGCGTTGCACAATCGTCTGGTCGGTACACCAATACCAGACTCCCAGTACCGGATAGCCGAGGAAGACGGCGTACCAGTTCAAGCCAACCGGGCTGTGCGATTGCAGCATGCTCAACTGATCGGGGCGCGTAGCCGCCTTGAACTGCGCCAAAGTATGAATCCCATGTTGCGGAAGGGCCAGAAACGCATACACGGTAATGATCGCGGCACCGATCAGCAGGAACGCCGTATTGAAAGTTTCGGTGACGACCACTGCTTTCAGACCGCCCAATACGGTATAGATCGACACTACGATGGAAACGATGAGAATGGAGGTAACAACGCCGACTCCGAAGAATTGCTGAAATACCGCAGCTCCCGCGTAAATGCTCATCCCGATGTGAATGAACAGCGCGGCCACAATCGCCATGAAGGCGAGAAAGGAGCGCGACGCCGGACCATAACGCCGCTCCAGAAATTCCGGCAACGTCGAAAGGCGGCTGCGAAAATAAAAGGGGGCAAAGACCAGCGAGAGCAGGATGAGGGTAAACGCTGCCATCCACTCGAAATTTCCCCAGACCAAGCCTTCGTTGTACCCCGAAGCCGTAAGCCCGACCAGATGGATGGTGGAAATATTGCTGGCAAACAGCGCCGCTCCCACAATGCCCCAGGGCAGCGAACGACCCGCGAGAAAGAAAATCTGGCCGGTCACAGCCTGTTTGCGGGTGGAGAAAATTCCAATGCAGAGGATGGCAATAATGTAGGCAACGATGATCCCCAGATCGAGAATTGGAATGCGCAATTTTTTTCCTGTCTGCCGCGTCGAACCGCTCAGCCGTCCGAATCATCCAGTTCGACCAGTGCCTTGATCAATGTCGACTTGCCCGGAAGTTCCTGCAGCTTACGAGGCACGTCGGCCAGGGTCATGCGATCGGTGATCCAAGGCGTGGTATCAAGCCGGCCTTCCTCGATCATGCGAATGATTCGTGGAAACTGCCCGCAGCTGTTGCGACTGGCGTACAGCGTGATTTCGCGCCTGTGCAATAACGCATCGTCAATCGAGATGGGATCCTTGGTTAGTCCTACGTATACCAGCCGGCCTCCGGCCGCCACATTTTGCAGGCTCTTGCTCATCGACTCCGGGCTGCCAGTCGCGTCGAATACTACGTCGGCCATTTGGCCGTCTACCTGAGTCAGGGCCTCGGCGCCCATGAGTTCGGTGAATCTGCGCCGCAACGGATTGTGTTCCACCACCCGCACCTGCGCCCCAACATGTTGTGCGAATTGCATGACTCCCAACCCGATGGGCCCGGCTCCAATCACCAGGGAGGTTTCTCCCTTTTTCAATCCGCTCCGGCTTACGGCGTGCGCGCCAATTCCCAGAGTCTCAATCAGGGCCAGTTGATCCAGCGACAAGGTCGCGGATTTGTGGAGCAAATCCAACCGCACGGAGAGAAAACCCTGCATTCCGCCGTCTACGTGAACCCCATAGAGGCGGAGCTTCTCGCAACAGTTTGTGCGTCCATGCAGGCAGGGTCCGCACGACCCGCAGTTGATGTAGGGATCGATGGCGACCATGTCCCCTACCCGGATGCCTGGGCGATTTTCCGGAATCTCTGCAACTTGACCCGAGAGCTCATGTCCCAAGACGCGCGGATAGGTATAGACCGGATGGCGCCCGGCCAAAGCGTGAAAGTCGCTGCCGCACACGCCCACCCGGCGGATGCGTACCAGGGCCTCTCCTTGGGACATCAGTGGCCGTTGCACCTGTCGTTCGACCAACTGACCCGGCGCCGCCAGTAGAATCTGCCTCATTGCCCTCGTCCTACGCCGCCCGCCTTCGCCGCCTCCGGACGGACAATTGGTTCAGCCAAATAAAACGTCGCCGCATTATAGGTACAGCGGCTGTCCTTCGTCAAGCCGTAGCATAGATGGCGGAGCGTATTGTACGATTGTAATGGATGCCAGGCTTCAACTCCGGCTCCAGTACGCCATTCAGAATGCTAATTGCTGTACCAATTAAACGAGGCGAGTTAAAATGATGGGGCACGGCATTTTTTTGTAAGTTCGTCCCCGCGATTTATGGCAAGTTCTGTGGAAGTTCGTCGCAAGCCGCCGGCCGATACCCGGGTCACCGCCAAGCTTATCGGCACCATTAAGCAAATGATCTCCAGCGGCGCCATCATCCCGGGGGCGAAATTTCCGCCCGAGCGCGAGCTGGCGAAGGAATTCGGAGTGAACCGCGCCTCTCTGCGGCAGGCGTTAAAGGTGCTGGAAATCATGGGAGTGCTGAGCCAGCGCGTGGGCGACGGAACCTATTTGAGCGCCAGCGCCGAGTCCATTCTGAAGGAACCGATCGACTTCCTGATCCTGCTGGACGATCTTTCCCACCACGAACTGCTGGAGACGCGCATGATCGTGGAGCCCGAGCTTGCCGCGCGGGCTGCTGAGCGGGCGACCGCCGAAGATCTGATCGGCTTACGGCGTGCGATTGTCGCTATGGAGAAGTGCCGTACCAATCAGGAGCGGCTGGAAGCGGACCTGGCCTTCCATGAGTGCGTTTTCCGCGCCAGCGGGAACCGCATTTGCCATCTGCTTTTTAAAGTGATTCACCGCAGCGTGCTGACGAGTATGGCGCAACTCTCGACCCGGGTCGCGGTCGATCGTCCCTTGACCTTCCACAAGCGAATCTATGTCGCCATCCAGCAGCGCAATGCAGAGGACGCACGCCGTCAGATGCTGGCTCACATCGCCGATACCAAAGAATTGCTGGCCGCAACCAAGCCATCCTGAAGTAGATCCGCGGGCTACTTTCGTGACGCTGTGGCGATATCGAGACCGACCGGTCTGCTCGCTTCCATTTTCAGCCACACTACCAGGTCGGTGCCTTCCAGATGGCTGACGAACCCGTAACGGAAGTCGGACCCTCTCGACACCACTTTGCCGTCGATCCGCAGCCTGGGTTCGGCATCGCCCCAGTTCTTGATCACGAAGGCGGGGTTCAACAGCGGCGAATCTGCATTCGCCTTGAGCGCCAGATGAAACTGCGCTGTTGCCCCGCTGGATTCGCGCGCGATGACAAAGGCTCGCTGCGTTGCGTCGTAGCCTTGGCTCTCGAATCCCGCTCCGCTCAACTCCACCCCCGGCGGCGAGAGCCACGACTTCGCCAGGGGAACCAGTTCCGCCGCGGATCTGGTCGTGAGCCCGTGCAGCAGAATCTTCGTCATCGTGTTTTCCGTCTGCGCGTATGGGTCCCAGTAAATATGAGACAGCGATGAATGAGACGGCCGGTCCGGTGCCACCGCCGAAATTCCGCTCGAGCGAACCTGCGCCACCGGCCAATGGTTCCACCATTCGAACATGGAGTAGGTAACTTCACCGGTGTAGGGCCGCATCGAGGAATTTACCGGCGAGACGATCTGGAATGGCTTCCACTCCGACTTCATGTTCACCACCTGAATGTTGGGGTGCTCCGGCTTGTCCATCTTCTTGGCCGGCGGACCGTTCTGCCATGAGTAGGTCGCCGTCTCGCCCTTCATGTTGCCGATGGTCAGCGCATCCGGCTCAATATTGTCCTCTGGCCGCTGCCCCGGCCCGTTGATCACGATCGTCTCCTGAAACTCATGCCAGTTCTTGAAGTTCGAAGTCCACAGCACCTGTTTGCGCACGGCCACGCCGTCGGGGTAAATGGTGAAGTATTCGTCCGCCCAATCGGTCCAGCCGGTGTTGGGGTCGGGATTGGCGCAACTGTAACTCACCACCTCGCACAAGCCATACCGCCAATGCACCACCGCGCGCGCCGCCGTGTTCTCCAGAATGCGCACACGGGAATAGCGGTTCTGCTTATCCGACATGGGCTCGCAGTCTTCCCCTCCCGGGCAATCGACCGGCCCGCCGGTTTCCAGAAACTCGTCGGTATACCACTTGTTATTTTCCGTGACCCAATCGCCGCCGTAGTTCGTGCCTTGCCAGAACACCATGCGGATGGGCGCCTGATCGAAACGCACAACGACGTCGGAGTTCGGTGCAGCACGGCGCGGCTCGTCCCACATCTCGTCGTATTTCAGCGTGGTGTAAAAAGCTCCGAACTCTCCCGTTCCCGGTGGACCGGAGGGCAGCACCGGCCAGGGCAGAGCATCTCCACTGGGAGGACTCACTTCAGCATAAGCCTTCGCAATTTCGTCGTCAGTCAGACTGTGGTCATAAATTCGCAGCTCATCGAGGATTCCGTCGAACGAATAGCGCACCGGAATCTTGGGATGGATCCACTGCTCCGGCAGCACGGGATCGAGCACCCGGCCGATGACCAACTCCTCTCGCTCCGCCGGGCGCAGGGCTCCTTGCAGCGAAAACTCTCCCACCGGTTTCCCGTCGAGGTAAACCGTCATCCCACGCCCCGGATCGTAAGTTCCGGCCACGTGCGCCCACTTCTTGAGCGGAAGCTGCGCTTTCGAGATCAGCGAATACCACTGCCCGCCCACTGCCACCTTCAGCCCGATGTGACCGAAAGAATCCATCCCGAAGGAATAGCCCGCCTGCTCTTCCCGCCGGTGTTCTGCGATCGGAACCCAGTTCCAGGGATACACGTTGACGGCCACCCAGGCCTCGACCGTCACCCCAGCCGTTGTCGCCGGCACCGTCTTGTAACTGCGAGTGATGACGGTCGACTCGCCGTCAAAACGCAGCCCATTTCCTGACGCGCCCTTCACCCATTTAAACAATCCCCCGATGGCATCGTCGGCGCCGCTCACCGAATCGTGCGCCACTTGTCCGCTGGCTTCGTCGAAAGACCAGGAAGCAACCGGACCGTTTGTCTGGGCAATGACCGCGGTTGCAAGACAAAACAGAAATACTGCCAGGAAGGCGGATTTCATAACGGACCTCATCGAAGTTCAGGCTTGGGGAATGGATGAGCCAATTCGTCTCGCAGTCTATCGGCGAGGGATACCGCTGTCAACCAATCTGCATTCTCGCCATTGTTGTCTATAGCTGGCAAACTCCTCGACAAATCCAGGGCGACAAATCGAGGGAGCGAAAACGGCCGGGTTATGCACTCTTGACTTGCCCGCGGAGTGGTGTACGATTTGGTTCATCCATTTATGCAGAGACGGGCATTTCTCAAGCTCACCACGGGCGCCCTGGCCGCCACGGCCATCCCCGAAGCGGCCGCTGTGCAGAACTCACCGCAACACCTATCCGGGACCTCCGGAACGCTCTACGTTTCGCCCTCTGGCAACGACCGGAATTCGGGCAGCTCATCCGCTCCGTTTGCGACCCTGCACCGGGCTCAGCAGGCGGCGCGGCAAGTGGCCCGGCACGGATCGGTCCGCGTGGTCGTGCGCGAGGGAATTTACTACCTCGAACGCCCTCTTAACTTCGGTCCGGAGGATTCAGGCAGCGCAGAGGCTCCTGTGGTTTATGCCGCGGAAGACGGCGCGCGAGTGACCATCAGCGGCGGACGAAAATTGACCTGCAAATGGTCGCCCTACAAAGATGCCATCATGATGGCCTCTGTGCCCCCGGGCTCGGATTTCACCCAACTCTTTGTCAACGGCAAACGTCAGATTCGCGCCCGCTATCCTAACTATGATCCTTCCGATCCCGGCAAATCTGGATATATCCATGCCGCTGGTGCGGTGCCGCCTAATACTGCGAATCCGTTTGCCGACGCGGACGAAGATATGACTTTTTCCGCCCAGGCGCCGCGCGCCGTCCACTTCGATCCGGAGACATTTTCGAAAAAGAAATGGGCGAACCCTGCCGAGGCCGAGATCCACATCTTTCAGGCGGCGTACTGGGGCAACCTGCAGTGGAAGATCAAAGGCATTGACGCCTCCACGAACACCATCTGGTTTGGTGGGGGCGGACAGCAGATCGGGGCCAAGTGGAGCAAGAATCCGGCGGTTCTCAACAAGAACTCGCGCTTCTTCATCGACAACGTTTTCGAAGAGCTCGATGCTCCCGGAGAGTGGTTCCTCGACAAGGCGAAAAGTATTCTGTACTACTACCCGCCCAGCGGCGTGGACTTGAGAACCGCAGTGATTGAAGTTCCCGTGCTCCAACATGCGGCGCATTTTGCGGGCTCGCAGGAAAACCCGGTTCGCAACATTGCGCTACAGGGTTTTCGCATCGCTCACACCACGACCACCTATCTCGCACCCTACGATGTTCCTTCACTGAGTGATTGGGCAATTCATCGCGGGGGCGCGGTCTTCGCCGAGGGAACTCACGATTGCTCGGTCGAAGCCTG
>Ga0335078_10010985_pt1 | contig 13411 bp, 9 predicted proteins | sample Lox_Sample_32_FD_206711 | JGI IMG/M metagenome (GOLD analysis project Ga0335078, IMG submission 206711) | Soil microbial communities from Loxahatchee National Wildlife Refuge, Florida, United States - Lox_Sample_3.2 | ecosystem: Environmental > Terrestrial > Soil > Wetlands | place: USA: Florida...
GCCGGCGTTCTCCATCGCGCCTTCCTTGAACTCCGGCACGAACAGCTGGTCGTACTTGCCGAACGGGTACTTGATGCCGAACGAGGCGTGGAAGAAGTCGAAACCCTGGCGCGTCACCTCGAAGATCTCGTCCGCGTCGAGGTACTCGGCCAGCGACCGGCGGCAGTACACGCCGAGCGGGATACCGTCGTGCTCGTCGCGGACCACGTAGTAGGGCCCGGCCGCGACCGCGGTGATGTAGGTCGGCATGACCGGCGTGGGCGGGAAACGCCAGCGCCGCGCCTGGCCGTCCGGGATGCTCGATTCCGGTGCCATGTTCGACACGACCTGCCAGTCCGCCGGGGCGGTGACGGCGAGTTCGTAGCTGGCCTTCAGGTCCGGCTGGTCGAAGCAGGCGTAGACCCGGTGCGCGTCGAACGTCTCCAGGTCCGAGTACAGGTAGACCCGGTCGTCGGCCGGATCGGTGAACCGGTGCAGCCCCTCGCCGCTGCGTGAGTAGGCGCAGTCGGCCGCCACCCGGAGCACGTTGTCGGCGGCCAGCCCGGTCAGCGCGATCCGGTCCCCGTCGAACGCGCCCAGGCTGACCGGCACGTCGTTCAGGGTGATCTCGCGGACCGCGGGGGCGGTCAGGTCCACGAAGGTGGCCGAGCCCGGCGCGGTGCAGCCGAACCTGATGACGCTGACCGAGCCGAACGTGGCATCGTCGTCCGCCCGGGGCGTCAGGTCCAGGTCAACCTGGTAGGAGGCCACCGTGATGAGCGCCGAGCGGGTCGTGGCCTCGTCACGGGTCAGGTTCGATGTCACCGGGTGTGGTCCCTTCTGCGAAATTTGCCGAGTTTTCCGGCCGTTAATACAGCCCATGCCCCCTCATGAGCCAACAACGCAGGAGCCCACCCGCGTCGACTTCTGGTCCGACCCTATCTGCCCGTGGGCACGGGATCGCCTCCCGCTGGATCCTCGAGGTGGAGAAGGTCCGCCCGGTCACCGTGACGCGGCGCTGCGCGTCCCGCACGCCGGCGGCATCGACCGGGTCGGCTGCGACGTCGGCACCCCGGTGATGTCGCCGATCCCGCGCGGTGAGGCTCTGGGACGGCGTGCCGCTGATGGCCGGAACCGACGGTTTCCTCGAGCTGAAGCGTGCCGTACCCGGGACCCGATCTTCGGCTGATCCGCCTTCTGGCAGACTTTGCCGTGTGCGCGTATACCTGGGATCTGATCACGCAGGCTTCGAGCTGAAGACCCGCCTCATCGAGTGGCTGGCGTCGGCCGGTCATGAGCCGGTGGACTGCGGTCCTCACGGCTACGCCCACGACGACGACTACCCGCCCTACGTCATGCGCGCGGCGGCGGGGGTCGCCGGCGACCCCGGCAGCCTGGGCATCGTGATCGGCGGCTCAGGCAACGGCGAGCAGATCGCCGCGAACAAGATCCCCGGCATCCGCGCGGCCCTGGCCTGGACCGAGGAGACGGCCCAGCTGGCCAGGCAGCACAACGACGCCAACGTGCTTAGCCTCGGCGCGCGGATGTACACCGTCGACGAGGCGGTCGGCTTCGCCAAGGTGTTCATCTCCACCCCCTTCTCGGGCGAGCCGCGGCACGCCAGGCGCCTGGCCATGATCGCCGATTACGAGAAGAAGGGCGAACTGCCCCCCCTGCCCGCCTCCTGAGCTCGCCCCGCAGCCGCCTCCCGCGCTCTTCCCGCCCGCCTCCCGCGGTAGCCCCCGCCGGTCCCCGCGCCCGCCAGCGGGAAGCGGTCACTCAGCGGGACTGGCGGCCTCGCCCGTCCCGCGGCCCCCGGCGCCTCCGCGGGAAGCCCGGCCGCGCCGCCCGGCCGTCCCCTCCAGCCGACGCGGCGCCCGCCTCGCCCCGCGGGTCCGGGCCTTCCCGCTCCGGCCGCTCCCTGCTCGCCTCGGCCTCCTCGGCCTCGGCGAGGTGCTCGGCGTGCGGCCGGGATACGTCCCTGGCGCGCATCGCGGCGTTGGGCGTCAGCTTCATCCCCGGCACGGCATCACCCTTCTCAGTGCTCTTCCCCGGCTCAGTGTCATACCCACAACTCCTCCCCTTACCTACCGGTTGGACAATCCCGGCCGGGCCGGGGCACAGTGGGGCGGTGCGGAGCGGTCCGGAGCTGGGGGCGGAGCCGGTCCAGGAACCGGTCCCGGCCAGGAGCCTGTGGCGGCACCGGAACTTCCTGCTGCTGTGGGGCGGGCAGACGGTCAGCGAGATGGGGTCCGCCGTCACCCAGCTCGCCCTGCCGCTGACCGCGGTCGTGGTGCTCGGGGCGTCCACCTTCCAGGTCGGCTTGCTGACCTCGGCCGCCACCCTCGCGTTCGCGCTCATCGCGCTGCCGGCCGGGGCGGTGGTGGACCGGCGGCCCAAGCGGTGGCTGATGATCTGGTGCGACGCGGCGCGGGTGCTGATCATCGGCTCGGTGCCGCTGGCCGCCGTCCTGGGCGTGCTCACCATGGGGCAGCTGTACGCGGTCGCGATCACCGCCGGCGTGTGCACCGTCTTCTTCGACGTGGCCTACCAGAGTTACCTGCCCGTGGTGGTGGCCCGGGAGGACCTGGTCGACGGCAACGGCAAGCTGGGCGCGACCCAGTCGTTCGCGCAGGTGGCCGGGCCGGGCCTGGGCGGCGGCCTGGTCGGCCTGGCCGGCGCCGCCGGCGCCATGGCGGCGGACGCGATCTCCTACATCGTCTCGGTGGCGTCGCTGCTGGCGATCCGCACCCACGAGGAATCACCGCGAGCCGAAGGCGGCCGCGCCGGGCTGCGGGCCGAGATCGCCGAAGGCCTCTCGTTCGTGCTCCGTCACCCGATCCTGCGCAAGATCGTCGCCTGCACCGGCACCGCGAACCTGTTCGGCAGCATGGCCACCGCGCTCGAGATTGTCTTCCTGGTCCGCGTGCTGCACGTGCCGCCCGCCGGCACCGGGCTGCTCATCGCCGTGGCCAGCCTGGGCGGGGTGGCGGGCGGCGTGCTGTCCGGCCGGCTGGGCCGCCGCGTCGGCTCGGCCCGCATCATCTGGTACTCGCTGCTCGTGCTCGGCCTGCCCATACTGCTCGTCCCGCTCGCCGCGCCCGGCTGGCGGATCACCGCCTTCGTGGTCGGCATGGCGTTTATGGGGTTCAGCGCCGTGGTCTACAACGTGGCACAGGTCAGCTACCGGCAGGCCATCTGCCCGCCGCGGCTGCTCGGCCGGATGAACGCCGCGGTCCGCTGGGTGGTCTGGGGCACGATCCCGCTGGGCGGCCTGCTCGGCGGCGTATTCGGCACCCTGATCGGGGTGCGCCCCACGCTGTGGATCGCCTTCGTCGGCTGCTGGGCGGCTGGCTGGCTGGTGTATTTCTCCCCGCTCCGCGGGATGCGCGACATCCCGGAAGAGCAGCCGCCCCTGAAAGCCCAGCCCCTGAAAGCCCAGCCCCTGAAAGCCCAGCCCCTGAAAGCCCAGCCCCTGAAAGCCCAGCCCCTGAAAGCCCAGCCCCTGAAAGCCCAGCCCCTGAAAGCCCAGCCGCGTCTGGAAGAGTAGTCGCCCCTCCAAGACCAGCCGTCCCTGGAAGATCAGCCAGGCCTAGAAGACCAGCGGGCACCAAGGAGCGGGGTCCCAGGACATGGCGGCCGAGAGCTGCCGAACAGCGCCCGGCCGCAGCTCGGCCGCTAGACCTGCGCCGGTCAGCGTGCCCAGCCTGGTCCCGCCTAGGTAAGCGGCGCCGAGCTCGGTCACGTCCAGCGTCAGGTCGGCCGCCGAGGTGGCCGGGACGCACGTCGCTGCCAGGCCAGTACCGGCCCCTGGATTGTCCCCCGTGGTCGCCAGCCGCCACCGTCCGGCGTTGGACGGCAGGATCTCATCACGCACCTCGATGACCACATCGACCGGGCTGGAGTACCTGCGCCCGGTCAGCGCGCCGGGCACGTCGACGATCCGGACCCACAGGCCGTCGTTCAGCTGCGGCCGGGCCCGTCTCGGGTCGGCCAGCTGGTAGAGCAGGGGATCGTCGACCGGGCGCCGCTGGATGCGGAACTCGCTGGTCAGGTCCCGGCTGAGCAGATCAGCCCAGAGCACGGCGCTGGCCTCGGGATCGACCGCCATCAGCTCGCGCACGGTCAGCACGTTCTCGGGCAGGAAGTCCACCCAGCTGTCCACGCCCGAGTACAGGGCATAGCCGCGCGGCCCGCTGCCGTCCTCGGCCAGCAGGCAGCGCAGCGGGCTGGCCCCCTCGCGCTGCTCGGCCGGGTCGTAGATCGCGCGCCGCCACCACGCGTCGTTGCGGCCGAAGAATCCAGGGCGTGACGGCAGCACGGCATCGTAGACCTTGGCCAGCTCGGGCAGGGCCGCCTGCGGATCGGCGAGCCGGAGCCGCAGGCCGCTGCGGTCCGCGGCGGCCGACGCGGCCCTGGTCAGGGTGCCCTCGCTGCGCTGCAGCGTGAGGCCGAGGTACCAGCTGGCACGGCCGTAGCCGTACCTGGAGTAGATCACCGACTCGGACGCCCACAGCACGGCGAGCGGCTCGCCCCGGTCGCGGACGTCGGCCAGCTGGCGGCGCATGATGCTGCTCAGCACGCCCCGCCGCCGGTACGTGGGCAGCACCGCCACGAAAGTCACCCCGGCCGCGGGCAGCACCTCCTGGCCGGGCACGCTGAGCTGGAAGCTGAAGCACGTGGTGACGCCGACAGGCGTCGTCTCGTCGAAAGCCGCGAGGGTACGGTCGAACTCGAACCGGTCCAGGGTTATGCTCCGGTCGCTCTCGGAGAGTGGCGAGCCATGGAAGGCATGCTCGTCGACCGTCACGAAGCTGTCGAACTCGTCCTCTTCGATGGGCCGGATCGGATACGGCCTATCGGCCCGGCTGCTGGCAGACTCTGTCATGTTGTCTTAGTACCTCTGACCGCCCCGCCGGCGCGAGTGGTTTAGCCCCGCCCGGCCCTCATCGAATACAGTGCCCTATCAAAAGTTCACGTTATGCAAAGGACCCGCTGTGGTCACCCACCGCGCCACCTGCACCGGCCGCTCGCGCAGGCCCAGAAGGCCTGCGCTCGCTAGCCGGTTTTGCATAACGCTCACAGGGCCCGCATCATGGTTACCGCGCCGCAGCCCAGGGGGCCCCATCCGCTGCGGCGTCGCGCGCGGCGGTTCCTGCGGTCCGCGCGCACCCAGCTGACCAGGCAGTTCATCACCAGGAACCGCCGGGTGGCCTTCGTGCTCTCGGTGGTGACGATCGTCATCGCGGTGGCCTCGGTGCACGTGTCCGCGTGGTGGTTCTCGCCCGGCGTGATGATCCTGCCGATCCTGGTCGGCGGCCTGCTGCTGTGGCCGCGGGCGCTCCGCATCTTCTTCGGGTTCGCCGCGGTGGCCCTCATCTACGACGTGGTCGAGGGCAAGGCCGGGGCCGGGATCATCGCCACCATCGTGCTGACCGCGGCCTTCGCCGACGTGCTCGCGCGGACCAGGGAAAAGCTCGGCGTCCAGGGGCTGCGCGGCGACCGGATGCTCCTCGAACTGCGGGACCGCATCCGGGCTCAGGGCAAGCTGCCTGAGCTCGGCGAGGGCTGGGGTTCGTCCCTGGTACTCAAGCCGGCCGGCGGCTCGTCGTTCGGCGGGGACTTCGTGGTGTCGTTCTGCGACGGCAAGATGCTCGAGGTCGCGCTGGTGGACGTCTCCGGGAAGGGCATCGACGCGGGGACCAGGGCACTGCTGCTCTCCGGGGCCTTCGGCGGGCTGCTCGGCTCGGTGCCCAGGGAGGAGTTCCTGCCCGCCTGCAACGCGTACATGCGCCGCGGCGCGGCCAGTGAGGGCTTCGTCACCGCCGTGCACCTCTCGCTCGACCTGGCGTCGGGCGAGTACGTGGTCTCCTCAGCCGGCCACCCGCCAGCCGTGCACTACGACGGGGCCGCGGGCCGCTGGCGGCTCACCCGGGCGCACGGAATCGTCCTCGGCGTACTGCCGGACCTGCACGGGGCCGCCACCGAATCCGAGCGCGGCGTGCTGCAACGCGGCGACGCGCTCATGCTCTACACCGACGGGCTGGTCGAGGCGCCCGGACGCGACATCGACGTAGGCACCGACCGGCTGCTCGGCGAGGCCGAGCGCATGCTGGCCAGCGGCTTCAGGACCGGCGCCCCGGCGCTGGTCGCGGCCATGCAGCGGGAGATCGGCGGCTCCGACGACTGCGCCCTGGTCCTCCTCTGGCGGACCTGAAACCGCCCGCCAAGCCCGCCCCGCCACGCCCAGCTGCCAAGCCCGCCCCGCCACGCCCAGCCGCCAAGCCCGCCCCGCCACACCCAGCCGCCAAGCCGGCACCATTTATCCCTTTTGCGGCATTGCGAGCAGATTTCCGCAAAACTTCCGGCGGGAAAGGGAGGCTGTCGTGCGGTGCTGCGGCGTGACGTGTCACGACCTGGCCCGGAGCCGCCGAGTCTTGGGCACGCCGAGGGCCGGGCCGGGCTCGCCCGGCGGCGCAAACCCCGGAACACTAGCCGGAACACGAGCCGCAGGGCGCACAGCCGGGCGCCAGGCGCCCATATCTAGCACTCACGGCCGGTCATAAGCGGACATATCGGGCAAATTACCGGAGCATGCCTCCGTCTATCGTGGTGGATCCGGGCTCCGTGGAGGATCCGGTACCGCCAGGGGGTCCCCAATCCACCACGGAGGCCATATCCTCCACGCAAAACTGGCCCTGTGGGTCCAATGGGACGTCAGTCCACCAGGGGTACTTCCGGCGGGACACCAGCCCGCCCAGGGACACTTCCAACCGGACGCCAGCCCGCCCAGCGCACTTACGCGACAGCCTCATGTCCCCGCCGGAGGCCCTGCCCACTGGCCATGCCGCCCCGCCGGAGGCCCTGCCCGCCGGAGGCCCTGCCCGCCGGAGGCCCTGCCCGCCGGAGGCCCTGCCCGCCGGAGGCCCTGCCCGCCGGAGGCCCTGCCCGCCGGAGGCCCTGCCCGCCGGAGGCCCTGCCCCCTGGCCATGCCGCCGCCCTGGCCGGAGACCCCGCTCACCGGCCATGTCGCCCGCCGGAGAGCCAGCCCATCGGCCGTGCCGCCCCCGCCGAAGTCCCCGTTCGTCCCCCGATGCCTGCCCGCCGAAGCCCGCTGCGCAGCGTAAGCGCCCAGGTCCGCAGCGGTGCCGCCGCCACGTTCCCAGCGGCCAATCAATGCCATTAGCGGACCGCCCGCCAAAACCAGTCCCGGAAACTGACGCATATGTCAGGTATTTTCAATATCATAACGATGTTCGCTGACGCAAACTATTTTCCACGTCTGTTACCTGCGCGAACATGGGTGTAACCTGTGCGAACGGTAGTGATCGCGTCGCTCGGCGGCTTCCGGATCCCGCTTAGCCGACGCTGCTGTCATGTGACGCACGCGTCATTGTTTGCAATTATTTCGGTATCCCCTCGAAAATAACTCCGTGGCAGGGGAAAGCCGAAGTACGGGCAGTCCCGGACGGGTCGGCGTGCGTGAGCGCGTCCGCCCGTCAGTGACTCGTGCCGAGGAAGTGGCGGCCAACGCGTCGGGAGAGAACTTTCCCGTCGCGCTCCGCCTGCTGCCCGCCAGGCACCGGCGGCACCTGGGCAACCTCTACTTCTTTGCCCGGCTGACCGACGACCTCGGCGACGAGGCCCGCGAGGCCACCGAGCCCCGCGAGGCCACCAACGCCGCCGAGGCCACCAACGCCGCCGAGGCCACCAATGCCGCCGAGGCCACCAACGCCCGCAAGGCCACCAACGCCCGCAAGGCCACCAAGGCCACCCCCGCCATCGAAGCCACCCACGTCACCCCCGCCGTCGAAGCCACCCACGCCACAGAAATCAGCCCCAGCCGCACCGACGTGACCGAACTGCGCCTGCGCCTGCTCGACGAGCTGGCCGCTGACGTCGACCGCATCTACGCGGGCCAGACGCCGGAATCGCCGGTCATGCAGGCGATGGCGGAAACCGTGCGGGAGTGCGGCGTCCCGGCCCAGCCGCTGCTCGACCTGATCCAGGCCAACCGGCAGGACCAGCAGGTCACCCGCTACCGCAGCTACGCCGAACTGGCGCGGTACTGCGAGCTGTCCGCCAACCCCGTCGGCCGGATCGTGCTCTACATCTTCGGTGCCGCCACCCCGAAAAGGATCGCCCTCTCCGATCGCATCTGCACGGCCCTTCAGCTGGCCGAACACTGGCAGGACGTGGCCGAGGACCTGGCCAATGGGCGGATCTACCTGCCGGGCGAGGATCTGGAGCGGTTCGGCGTCACGGAGGCGGACCTGGCCGCGCCCACGGCGGGCCCCGCCGTACGGCAGCTGATGGCCTTCGAGGTCACCCGGGCCGCGGAACTGCTCGACCAGGGCGCGCCGCTGGTCGGCACGCTGCGCGGCGCGGCCCGGCTGGCGGTCGCGGGCTACCTGGCGGGCGGCCGGGCCGCGCTCGCCGCTATCAGAAAACAAGACCACGACGTGCTGAAAGGCACCCCGCGCCCGCGCAAGCCACGGCTGGTGACCGAACTGGCCCAGGCCTACGTGAAAGGGAGGTGAGCAAGCGCGTGGACCTCACCGAGGCGTACCGCGAGTGCGAGCGGATCACCTGGACGCAGGCGAGGAACTTCGCCTACGGCATCCGGCTGCTGCCTCCCGCCAAGCGGCGCGGGCTCGCCGTCATCTACGCGTTCGCCCGGCGCATCGACGACATCGGCGACGGCACCCTGCCAGGTCAGAAGACCACCATGCCCGCCGACCAGAAGATCGCCGAGCTCGAAAAGGCCCGCCAGGTCGTCCTCAACCTCGGCGAGAACCCCGGCGAGAACCCCGGCGAGAACCCCGGCGAGCATGACCACGACGATCCCGTGCTGTTCGCCCTGGCCGATGTCAAGCGCAACTTCCCGGTCCCCGTCGAGGCCTTCGGCGAGCTCATCGACGGCTGCGTGGCCGACGTCCGCGGCACGCACTACCAGACGTTCGAGGACCTGCACTACTACTGCCGCTGCGTGGCGGGCTCGATCGGCCGGCTGTCGCTCGGCATCTTCGGCACCAGACACGACCCGCAGGAGGCCGCCCGGCTGGCGGACTCCCTCGGCGTCGCCCTGCAGCTGACCAATATCCTGCGCGACATCCGCGAGGACCACCAGAACGGCCGGGTCTACCTGCCCGCCGAGGACCTGGCCAAGTTCGACATCGACCTGGACGCGCCCAGCCCGTCCCAGTTCGCGCGCCTGGTCGAGTTCGAGGCCGAACGGGCCCGCGACTGGTACGCCACCGGCTGGCGGCTGCTGCCCATGCTCGACCGCCGCAGCGCGGCCTGCACCGGCGCCATGGCGGGCATCTACCGCCAGCTGCTCGAACGGATCGCGGCGGAGCCGGGCGCGGTGCTGCGCCGCCGGATGTCACTGTCAGCGGGGGAGAAGGCCATGGTCGCGGTCAAGGCCCTGGCCGGGAGGTTCGGATGAGCAACAAGGTCGCCACGGGCGGACCACCCCAGACCCCCGCGAGGGTCACGGTCATCGGGGGCGGGCTGGCCGGGATCACCGCCGCCATCGCGCTCGCCGAGTCGGGCGCGGACGTCACCCTGCTCGAGGCCAGGCCCAGGCTCGGCGGCGCGACCTGCTCGTTCAACCGGGACGGGCTGGTCGTCGACACCGGCCAGCACGTGTTCCTCGGCTGCTGCACGGCCTACCGTGGCCTGCTGGCCAAGCTCGGCATGACCGCGCACGCCCCGCTGCAGGACCGCTTCGACGTGACCGTCTTCGCTCCCGGCGGCCGTCAGGCGAGGCTCCGCAGGACCGCGCTCCCGGGCCCCCTGCATATGCTGCCGGCTCTGGGCCGGTATCCGTTCCTTTCATGGCCCGAACGGGCGTACGTATCCCGCCCGGCACTGGCGATGCGTCGCGTGGATCCCGCTGATCCGGCCGTTGACCAGCAGCGTTTCGGCGACTGGCTGGCCGCTCGGGGGCAGACCGAACGGGCCCGCCGCGCCCTGTGGGACCTGTTCTCCGTCTCGGCCCTGAACATCGCGGGCGACGACGCCTCGCTGGCGCTGGCCGCCACCGTGGTGAAGACCGGCCTGCTCGGCAAGAACAACGCGGCGGACATCGGCGTCGCCGCCCTGCCGCTGGGCGAACTGCACGGCGACGCGGGCGCTACCCTGCTGGCCAAGCTGGGCGCCCAGGTCAGCCTGGGGGCCAAGGTTTCCGCCGTCGAGCCCGCGGAAGAGCCGGGCGACCGGTTCCGCGTCCGGCTGGCCCAGGGCGGCGAGATTCCGGCCGACGCGGTGGTGCTGGCCGTCCCGCACGAGAAGGCCGCGCCGCTGATCCCGCCGGGCACGCTGCCGGACGGGACGGTCGCGGGCTGGGCCGGCCTGGGCGCCTCGCCCATCGTCAACGTGCACGTGATCTACGACCGGCCGGTCATGGCCCTGCCCTTCGCCGCCGCCATCGACTCCCCGGTGCAGTGGGTCTTCGACCGCACCCGCATCTCCGGGATGGACGGCCCGGGCCCAAAGAGGCCCCAGTACCTGGCCATCTCGCTGTCGGCCGCGGACCAGTACGTGGACGTGCCCGCGGCCCGGCTGCGGGACCAGTTCGTGCCCGCGCTGGCCGAACTGTTCCCCGCCGCCCGCGACGCCCGGGTGACCGAGTTCTTCGTCACCCGCGAGCGGCGGGCGACCTTCCGCCAGGCGCCCGGCTGCGGCGCGCTGCGGCCCAAGACCGCGACCCGGCGGCCAGGCCTGGTGCTGGCCGGCGCGTGGACCGATACCGGATGGCCGGACACGATGGAGGGCGCGGTGCGCAGCGGCCTGGCCGCGGCCGTCGAGCTCAAAGCCTCCCTCTCAACGATAGGGGTACCTAAGTGACTGCTGTAGTGCCTGAGGGCGTGGCCCTGGCCCGGGACCTGGTCGGCCCGGCGATGGAGTCCGCCATCGCCCGGCTCACCCCGGACGTGCGCGCCGTCGCGGCCTACCACCTCGGCTTCGCCGACGCCGCGGGCAACCCGACCGGCAACGGCAGCGGCAAGGCACTGCGGCCCGCGCTCGCCCTGCTGTCCGCCCGGGCCGCGGGCGCGCCGCCCGAGCGCGGCGTGACCGCCGCGGTGGCGGTCGAGCTGGTGCACAACTTCTCCCTGCTGCACGACGACATCATGGACAACGACACCGAGCGCAGGCACCGGCCGACCGCCTGGACCGTGTTCGGCGTCGGCGCGGCCATCCTGGCCGGGGACGCGCTGCTCGCGCTGGCCCAGGACCTGCTGCTGGAGGACGACACCCTCAAGGGCGCCTGGGCCGCCCGCTGCCTGTCCGCGGCCGTGCTGCGGCTGATCGGCGGGCAGGGCGCGGACCTGGCCTTCGAGAAGCGCGACGACGTCACGCTGGCCGAGTGCCTGGACATGGCAGGCGACAAGACCGCCGCGCTGATGGCCTGCGCCTGCAGCATCGGCGCGGTGCACCTGGGCGCGCCGCCGGCGCTGGCCATGGGCCTGGCCGGGTTCGGCGCGCACGTCGGGCTGGCGTTCCAGCTCACCGACGACCTGCTCGGCATCTGGGGCGCGCCCGAGGTCACCGGCAAGCCGGTCCGCGCCGACCTGCGCGCCCGCAAGAAGTCGCTGCCCGTGGTGGCCGCGCTGAACAGCGGCACACCACAGGCGGCGCGGCTGCGCGCCATGCTCACCAGCCCGCAGGCGCTGACCGAGGACGACCTGGTCCGCGCGGCCGGCCTGGTGGTCACGGCGGGCGGCAAGGACTGGGCCGAGGCCGAGGCCGACCGGCAGCTCGCCGCGGCCAACGCCAGCCTGGCCGACATCGACCTGCCCGCCGACGTCCGGGCCGAGCTGACCGCCATCGCCGAGTTCATCACGGCGCGCACATGGTAGAAGACCCCGAGACTCTCGGCACTGCTCGCCGGACGCTGGAGCGGGCCCGCGACCACCTGCTCGGCCTGCAGCACGCCGGCGGGTGGTGGCAGGGCGAGCTCGAGACCAACGTCTCCATAGACGCCGAGGACCTGCTGCTGCGCGAGTTCCTCGGCCTGCACGACGACGCGGTGATCGCGGCGGCGGCCCGCTGGATCCGCTCCCGGCAGCGGGACGACGGCACCTGGGCCAACTTCTTCGGCGGGCCCGCTGACCTGTCCACCACCGTGGAGGCCTACCTGGCCCTGCGGCTGGCCGGCGACGAGCCGGGCGCGCCGCATATGAAGCAGGCCTGCGACTGGATCCTCGACTCCGGCGGCGTCGAGGCGACCCGCGTGTTCACCCGGATCTGGCTGGCCCTGTCCGGCCTGTGGTCCTGGGACGACCTGCCGGTCATCCCGCCCGAACTGATCTACCTGCCGTCCTGGTTCCCGCTCAACATCTACGACTGGGGCTGCTGGGCCCGGCAGACCATCGTGGCCCTGGCCGTGGTCCAGTCGTTCCGCCCCTCGCGGCCCATCGGGATCTCCATCGACGAGCTCAAGACCGGCGGCCCCCACGGCCGCGCCCCCGGCCCGCCCCGCTCCTTCGACGCCCGCCCCCTCCTCGCCTCCTCCGCTTCCTCCGCTTCCGCTTCCTCCGCTTCCTCCGCCTCCTTCGTCTCTTCTGCCTCTTCCACATCCTCCGCCTCCACCGCCCCACCCACCTCCGCGGACCCCTGGTCCCGCGTCTTCGCCGCCTTGGACAAGCTGCTCCACCGGGTGGAACTCCCCGCTTTGTCTGCAGTTTCGGGTGCTATAACCCCCGAAAGCGCAGACAAAGGGACCGGCCCGGTCACGTTCCTTAAACTTTACCGACCGGTAAAGTCGGTAAGGCGGGCGGCGCTGCGGCGCTGCGCGGAGTGGATCATTACCCGGCAGGAGCGCGACGGCTGCTGGGGCGGCATCCAGCCGCCGTGGGTGTACTCGCTGATGGCGCTGCACCTGCTCGGCTATGAAACCTCGCACCCCATCATGCAGCGCGGACTGAGTGGTCTTGACCGGTTCACCATCACCGAGCAGGCCGAGGACGGACCGGTGCGCCGCCTGGAGGCGTGCCAGTCGCCGGTCTGGGACACCGTGCTGACGATGATCGCGCTGGCCGACGCGGGCCTGGCCGCCGACGACCCGTCGCTGGTCCGCGCCGCGCGCTGGGTGCTCGGCGAGGAGATCCGCGGCCCGGGCGACTGGCAGGTGCGCCGGCCGGGCCTGGCCCCCGGCGGCTGGGCGTTCGAGTTCGACAACGACAACTACCCCGACACCGATGACACCGCCGAGGTGGTGCTCGCGCTGCGCCGGATCGCCCCCAGGAACCAGGCCGCGATCGACCGGGGGCTGGCCTGGCTGACCGGGATGCAGTCCAAGGACGGCGGCTGGGGCGCGTTCGACGCCGACAACACCCGCAAGCTCGTCAACAAGCTGCCGTTCTGCGACTTCGGCGCGGTCATCGACCCGCCCTCGGCCGACGTGACCGCGCACATCGTGGAGGCG